>Ga0126304_10000404_pt1 | contig 17011 bp, 15 predicted proteins | sample Plot25_FD_92538 | JGI IMG/M metagenome (GOLD analysis project Ga0126304, IMG submission 92538) | Serpentine soil microbial communities from UC McLaughlin Reserve, CA, USA - Plot25 | ecosystem: Environmental > Terrestrial > Soil > Grasslands | place: USA: UC McLaughlin Reserve, Lake County... | reverse complement strand
TCTTGTGTTACCGTTCTTGTGTCGATAGCTCGTTCGTAGATTGACGTCCTGCCACCGCCGCTTTTCCGGGCTGTTTTTGATCACGTCGGAAGCGAGCAAGAAAGGCACGGGGAGTCCTATGCGCTCTGGGTGTGTCTTCGTGCGTGTCTCGCGCGCCCTGGCGCTATTGGTCGTTCCTCTCGTGTTGACCACCGCTCTCTCGTCGGCGGCGGAATGCGCGCCCGCCTCGGCAGCGCCTGAGGAGAAGCTGCAATCACTCGTATCGGACCTCAAGATACGACTATCGATTTCGGTCCCCGTCGTCGTCTCCATCATGCCGACGGATCCCTTGATCATGTCGGTGAAGCCGCCCGCTGGTCCCAAGGATCCATTCGTGTTGTCAGTCGATGCGGCGTTTCTCGAACAGCTGACCGATGATGAGCTCGAGGCGGCGATCGCACATGAGCTCGGACATCTGTGGGTCTTTACACATCATCCGTTTCTACAGACCGAAGAGCTCGCTAATCAAATCGCCATGCGCGTGGTGAGCCGCGAAACCCTCGCGCGCGTGTACGCCAAGGTCTGGGCGCGAGGCGGCACGAAAGGCGACCTGAACCGTTTTCTTGGTTCCACATCCACAGCCGCTGGTCTCGGACCAGCAACTGAGTCTCGATAGGTCGTTCCCCCACAGCTGACCAGCCTTCGTCGTGAAGGAGGAGCGACTCAGGTCTTCCAGTACACGGATACCACCAGAGTGACCTGAGCGTTGATGCGCGGCGTCTGCCCCCATGCGCGAGTACCCGATTCTCACCAATGTAGAAACAGCGCCAGTTCCTCCAGGAACATCGACCACGCCGGCTCTTCCTCGAGCATCAAGTGATTCGCGCTGGGCAGCGAGACGTAGCGGGCACCGGGGATGCGCGCGGCCAACTCGCGACCTCGTTCAGTCGGCACTGCGGCATCACGGTCGCAATGCAGAACGAGCGTCGGCACCTGTACGAGTGGCAACAGCTCCCGCACGTCGATGTCGGCGCCGCGCTCGAGCAGTCGCGCCGCGTTTTCGGGCGACGTGGACACACGCTGCATCTCGTCGAACCACTGCTGGTGCTCGGGAGTGGACTCGGGGACGAACCGTGAGGTGAACGTCTTGCAGAACGACGGATTGTTCAAACCCCACCCTAACCGCAGCAGGCTCGCGAGCGCGTGGTGCGCTTCGATCTCTTCGCGTGTGCCCACATGGTTGATCCCCGCCCCGAACGCGCCGTGGAGTACCAGGTGCGTGACGCGCTCAGGATGCTTGACCGCATAGGCGATGGCAATCGAACCGCCGCGAGAGATACCGAGCAGTGGAAAGCGCTCGAGCCGCGCGGCATCGACGACCGTTTCGAGATCGTGTACCCACAGATCGAAGCTGCCGTGATCCACGTCGCGCTGCGACATGCCATTGCCGCGCTCGTCGTAGCGGACCAACCGATGATGACGCGACAACTCGCCGTACCAGTGGCGCCAGATGGGACTACCCCATTCGAAGTCGAGATGCGTGAGCCAGTTCGACGCCTTCACGAGCGGTGGTCCGTCGCCGGTGCTGGCGTAGCCGAGCCGGACACCGTCGCCCGTCGTGCAGTACCGGATTTCCTGCCGCGCCTTCGACGCCGCAGACCATGACGGCGTGGAGGGGCGTGCTTGCGCGGTGACGGAGCCGGCGAGCGTCTCGACCGGCGCGGCGAAACGATAGCCCACGCGCGGCACCGTCTCGATGTACTGCTGTCCAGTGGCGCGCTCGCCGAGCGCCTTCCTCAGCACAGAGACGTTGTGATTGAGGTTGTTCTCCTCGACCGCCGTCTCGGGCCACACCGTGTCGAGCAACTCTTGCTTGGTGACGAGGCGCCCGGCGTTCTCGACGAGCACGAGCAGTGTGTCGAACACCTTCAGACGCAGCGGGATCACCTCGCCGCTGCGCGACAGGCGACGCTCGCGAACATTGAGTTGGAAAGGCCCGAACTGATACGTGCCGCGGACGGCGGTATCAACCACCAGTGTCTCTCGCACAAATTGCAGTCTACCCGAACGCTCAGAAAACTTTCAGAAATACGCCAGCGTTCCTAAAGGACGCCTCCGGCCTTCCGGTCTTACCCTTTCGATAACGCGGATCGAACCGCGACAGAAAGGGGCAAGACAATGCCGAAGCTGCTTCCGGACCAGACTTTTTACCCGTCGCCGATGATGGCCATGCAGGCGCCGGCGGAGACGGTGGCGTATGTAGCGCTGCTCAACCCAAACCCGACCGCGAACGACGCGATGGCAGTGCTCGACGTCAATCCAGCATCGCCGGGGTACGGGGCTCAGCTCGCGCGCGTGGACATGCCGCGCGCCGGCGACGAACTGCATCACTTTGGATGGAATGCGTGCAGCTCGTGCCTATGCCCGAACTCGCCGCATCCGCACATGCATCGTCGCTACCTCGTGGTGCCCGGCATGCGATCGTCGCGGATCCACATCCTCGACACCGCACCCGATCCGCGGCAGCCGACCCTCGTGAAGGTGATCGAGGCCGAGGAGATCATCCGGAAGACCGGTTACAGCCGTCCGCACACCGTGCACTGCGGGCCCGACGGCATCTACGTCAACGCGCTCGGCAACGCTGACGGCGACGGCCCCGGCGGCATCTTCGTGCTCGATCCAGAGACGTTCGAGATTCAAGGTCGCTGGGAGCGCGATCGCGGACCGCAGCACCTGTCGTATGACTTCTGGTGGCATCTCGGTCACGACACGATGATCACGAGCGAGTGGGGCACGCCGAAGATGGTCGAGGACGGCGTGGTTCCCGAGCTGCTTCTCGGCGGCAAGTACGGCAACTCGCTGCATGTCTGGGATCTCAACCGTCGCGTGCATCTACAGCGGCTCGAGCTCGGGCCCGAGTATCAGATGGCGCTCGAGCTGCGACCTGCGCACGATCCAAACGAGACGTACGGCTTCGTCGGTGTGGTCACGAGTCTGAAGGATCTCTCTGCATCGATCTGGACGTGGTACCGCGAGGGCAATGGCAAGACGGCCTCGTGGCGCGTTCGCAAGGTGATCGAAATTCCCGCGGAGCCGGCCGCCGCTGACGATCTGCCTCCGCTCCTGAAGGGCTTCGGCGCCGTACCCCCTCTCGTGACCGACATCAATCTGTCGTTGGACGATCGGTACCTCTACGTCTCGTGCTTTGGCACCGGCGAATTGAAGCAGTACGACGTCTCCGATCCATTCAACCCGGTGGAGACCGGCTCGGTGAAGATCGGCGGCATCGTTGGTCGTCAGTCGCATCCGGCGCGTCCGGGAAAGCGACTCAACGGCGCGCCGCAGATGGTCGAGATCAGCCGCGACGGCAAGCGCGTGTACGTGACCAACTCGCTCTATCGCGCGTGGGACGATCAGTTCTACCCAGAGGGGATCAAGGGTTGGCTGGCCAAACTCGACGTGCGCGCGAACGGCGGCATTGAGCTCGACCCTGCCGGCTTCGTGGAGTTCGAGACGATGCGTCCGCACCAGGTGCACCTCGAAGGCGGCGACGCAAGCTCGGACTCGTACTGCTTCTCGCAGACCTAAGGCCTCGGGACCGTTCGGCTTCCTGGAAGGAGCTGTGTCATGCCTACAGAAATGCTCTCCGCGTCGGCTACGTTGATCGCATTGGGTGCATTCCATGGGATCAATCCCGGAATGGGATGGCTGTTCGCGGTGGCCCTCGGGATGCAGGAGCGCCGCCGCGGCGCGGTGCTGCGCGCGCTCGTGCCGCGCGGCGCCGGGCACGCGCTTGCCGTGGCAGGCGCTGTTGGCCTGGCGCTGGCGATTGGATACGTGATCCCGCTCGGCTGGCTGCGTTGGCCAATTGCTGGTGCGCTCGTCTCGCTTGGCGTGCTGCGGTTCTTCCGGCATCGCCATCCACGCTGGGCCGGCATGCGCGTGAGCATGGGTGGCCTCACGGTGTGGTCATTCCTGATGGCGACTGCGCACGGTGCGGGGCTGATGGTGATGCCGGTGTTCATGGGCATGTCGATGTCGGGCGCGGGGGGGCACGCGCACCATCACATGCATGCCGCAGGTGCGGGCGCGGGTGCTGCGTTCTTCGCTACGGGCCTGCATGCTGTTGGATATCTCGTAGTGACGGCGTTCGTCGCGCTGCTGGTGTTCGAACGGCTCGGCGTTGGCATTCTGCGCCGCGCGTGGTTCAATCTCGATCTGATCTGGTCGGCCGCGTTGGTCGCGACCGGAGCGGTGACACTGATGCTGTAAACGTCGTCAGAACGTGAGAGCGCGATGTCGGCGCGCGTGCTCGGTCGCCCACCAATACGGCTGACCGACGCGGTGGCGAAGCTGCTACCATCCGCGTCATGACGACGAATGCGTTCCTGGTTCGAGTGCTGTCGGCAGTTACCGTGCTCTCGCTCGCTGCCGTTGGAGCCCGGCCGGTGCGAGGTGAAGTACTCGAGAAGTCGGCGCGAGTGGGACGCGTGACCGTTCACTACAAGGTGGTCTTGCCCAATGGCTACGACGCCTTGAAAACGTACCCGGGCATCATCGCGCTCGGGGGCGGTCCGCAGACGATGAACACCGTCGACGGGGTTCTGAATCGCAACTTCCGCGCTGAAGCCGAGAAACGCGGCTACATCGTCATCGCCCCGGCGGCGCCGGACGGACAGTTGTTTTTCGAAGACGGCGCTCGCATCTTTCCCGAGTTCCTGAAGCTCGTTCTGGCCGACTACAAGATCGAGGGCGGCAAGTTCCACATCGGGGGACCATCGAACGGTGGCATCGCGGCATTCCATGTCGCGGCCGCCAATCCGCAGTACTTTCTGTCGGTCACCGCGTTTCCAGGGTACATGTGGGAGCCGAACCCGGTGAAGCTTCAAGCGATTTCGAAGATGTGTGTGTTCATGTACGTCGGTGAAAACGATGAGTACAGATGGCATGAGGAGATGAAGCACGAGGCCGAGTTCCTCCGCTCGAAAGGAACCGTCGCGCGTTACTCGGTCGAAAGAGGACAGCCGCATCGGCTGGAGACGCTGGCAGGTCCGAATGCCACGCGGCTGTTCGACGGCTTCGAGGAAACGAAGCGAGGCTGTAGCCGTTAGTTTGAGTTACAGTAATTCCGCTATGACTACCACACGCCGCGACTTCGTCAGAATTGCCGGCACGGCAACAGCCGCTGCCCTGCTGTCCTCGCCCGTGTTCGGTGCGAACGAACCGGCGCTGGGCCTGATCTTCCCACCGAAGGACTATCCGATTCCCCCCGACGCGAAGCGGTTGTATCCGAGCGGCGTCGAGTTCCTCGGCGACGGCGTGGGTCTGCCGGGCGGCATGACGATCGAAGGCTACGAGGAAGCGATTCCTCGCGTGGTGCCCGTGGCTGAATCACTCGCCAAGCGCGGCGCCAAAGTCATCTCAGTCTTCGGGTCCTCCCTGACCTTCTACAAGGGTGCGAAATTCCACGAGGAGTTGATGCAGCGGGTGACGAAGGCGACCGGCATGAAGACCACGACGCAGAGTAACGGACTGCTCGACGGTCTGCGCACGGCCAACGCCAAGCGCGTCGCGCTCGCGACGGCGTACACCGACGTCGTGACCGAGCGTCTGAAGATCTTCCTCCAGGAGTACGGGTTCGAAGTCACCGCCGCGAAAGGACTCGGGTTCACCTCGGTGCCCGACGGCTCGAACACACAGGCCATCCTGCACAAGCTCGGGATGGAGGCCTATGCGGCGTCGCGTAACGCCGATGCGCTGGTGATGTCGTGCGGCGCACTGCGCACGCTCGATGTCATCGTCCCGCTGGAGAAGGAGATCGCCGCGCCGGTGGTGTCGTCTACACCGCATGGATTGATGAACGGCGTGCGGATGCTCGGCGTAAACCCGCGCGTGCAAGGCTTCGGGATGGTGTTCGCCAAAGCCTGATCTCCCGTCGTGTCCGGCTTTAGCCGGACATGCGATGTCGTGTCCGCCTTCGGGCGGCCAGGTGTCTCATGACTCGAATCGCCGTACTCATCGCTCTGCTCGTCGGATCTGCGTGCTCACGTCCAGCCGAACAACCGGCGGCCGCCGCACCTGCTGCCAACACCACTGCACCTGTCGCCGTGGCGAAGATGCCATCGTTCGATGCCGGGCGCATGTTGGCGGATATCAAAACGCTCTCCTCCGACGAGTTCGAAGGCCGCGCACCCGGATCGAAGGGCGAAGACCTCACCGTCAAGTTCCTCGAGGACCAGTTCAGGAAGATCGGACTGCAGCCCGGCAATACCGACGGGACGTTCGTGCAGTCGCTGCCGCTGGTCGGCATCACCGCGAGCAACACGCGACCGCTGACGGTCAGCGGAACGGGCAAGAAGGCGACATTCAAGTGGCGCGATGACCTCGTCGCGTGGACCAAGCGCGTGACCGACACCTCGTCGCTCGACAACTCCGAGCTGATCTTCGCCGGCTACGGCGTCACCGCGCCCGAGTTCAAGTGGGACGACTTCAAGGACGTTGACGTCAAAGGCAAGACCATCGTCGTGCTGGTCAACGATCCGCAGATCCCCAGCGCCGCCGATCCGTCGCAGCTCGATCCGTCGATGTTCAACGGCAAGGCGATGACCTATTACGGCCGCTGGACGTACAAGTTCGAGGAAGGCGCTCGCCGCGGCGTCGCCGGCATCCTCATCGTTCACGAGACGGCTCCGGCCGGGTATCCCTTCGCTGTTGTCCAGGGCAACCTTGGTGAGCGGTTCGATCTCATCACACCCGACAAGAACATGGGCCGGGCGTCGATCGAGGGCTGGCTCTCCCTCGACGCTGCCAAGAAGCTGCTGTCGATGGCCGGGCAGGACTTCGACACACTGAAGAAGCAGGCGCTCACGCGCGAGTTCCGTCCGGTGCCGCTTGGACTGTCGGCGTCGGTCGCGATCAGCAACAAGCTGCGGACCATACGGTCGCGAAACATACTCGCCAAGCTCGAAGGCAGCGATCCGCAGCTCAAGGACGAGCACGTCGTCTATAGCGCGCACTGGGATCACCTGGGCATCGGTGCGCCGGTGAACGGCGACACGATCTACAACGGCGCGCTCGACAACGCCTCCGGCGTTGCCCAGGTTCTCGAGATCGCTCGCGCGTTTGTCGCGGTCGAGCCGCGGCCGAAACGGTCGGTGCTGTTCCTGATGGTCGGTGCCGAGGAACAGGGTCTGCTCGGCTCGCAGCACTACGCCGAGCAGCCGGTCTATCCACTGGCGAAGACCCTGGCCGCTATCAACGTTGACGGCGTGAACCAGTGGGGCAAGACGAAGGACATCACGGTGATCGGCATGGGCGCGTCCGATCTCGACGACTATCTGCGTGACGCCGCCGCGACGCAGCAGCGCGTGCTGCGGCCGGATCCGGAATCAGAGAAAGGCTTCTACTACCGGTCCGATCACTTCAACTTCGCGAAGAAGGGCGTGCCCGCGCTCTACATGGACACCGGCATCGATTTCGTCGGCAAGCCCGCCGAATACAGCCAGCAGAAGCGCGACGAGTACACGAACAAGGACTATCACGCGCCATCCGACGAGGTGAAGCCGGATTGGGATCTCAGCGGAGCCGCCGAGGACGCACAGCTGCTGTTCCTGGTCGGGTACAACGTGTCGAACGCGTCCAAGTTCCCCGACTGGAAGCCGGGCAACGAGTTCAAGGCGACGCGGGACGCGATGCTGAAATAGCGCGTCTGAAGACCGCCTCTACGACCTGTCACTACCGGCTGTCACACTGTCAACGAGCTCGCGTAAGGCCGCCGTCACCAGCTCCGGCTCGTCGAACTGGATCCAGTGACTGCTCCGCGCCGCAATCACGTGACGGCCGTCACGTGACGCGGCAGCCATTAGTCGCTGCGCCTCGATGTGTTCCTGAGGCTGATTGCCGCTGGAGATGACGATCGTCGGAATCTCCGGAGGTGACGTGATCTGCGCGATGGCTGCACCATCGCGTTCGAGCGTGGCCAGATGATCGGCCATCGCTCGATAGCACTTCGGCTCCGACCAGAATTCCTGCATCAACGGATACAGCGTCGGCGGCAGTTTGCGCACTTCGTTGACCAGCCTGCCAAGCGTCTGGGCGACCGTCTCCCCGAATAACCGTGAGAATCGCCGCGGGGCGGCAGGCGCTCCACCCATCAACATCGCAAGGCAGACGCGCGGGATGCCAAGGTGCGCGAGGCCCGCACCGATCCGAGCCAGATACCGGGCGCGGCGGAGACGATACGCGCGCTCCGCATCTGGCTTCAACCACTCGACCGCCGGATCCACGAGAACCAGTCCGGCCACGACCTCGGGATGACGCATCGCATAACCGCGGACGATGAAACTGCCGAACGAATGGCCGACGAGGATGCATCGCTCGCCGGTCGCGACACGCGCGACCACGCGATCGAGCTCGTCCACGATCCGATCGAACGTCCGCGCGCATGACGGCACATCGCTCCACGCCAACCCGGCGCGGTCGTAGGTGCACACGCGCGTGAACTGTGCGACGGCCGGCGCGACGGCTGCCCAACTCAGAGACGAAGCGGCGATGCCGGCTTCGAGGACAATCGCAGGTCGCCCGGTCCCGCTGCAGGTTACGTGCAGCCGGTGCCCGCCGACATCGATCAGCTCGCCTGGCGCAGGAAACAGGCGCGACGCCGCATGGCTCGCGACGCGCTGGTAGAGCATGCCGATCGCGACGAGCGCAGCGAGGACGCCGACGATAAGGCCTAGTTGCTGGATGTACATGCCTTTGCTTGACGAACCTCATTGTCCAGCGTGACCATGGCAGATGGGAATAGCGAGCCGCTCGTTCGTCATCCCGCTGACCCTTGCGTTCATCGTCAGTGCGGCGAGTCTTATGACAGCCCAGGCCGACGTCTACGATCGCGTCACGCACGGCTACGCGGTGTCTGAAGGAGGCGTGAAGATTCATTACGCCTCGCTCGGCCCGACAGACGCCGCCAGCGCCCCGCTGGTCGTCATGGTTCACGGCTTTCCCGACTTCTGGTACTCGTGGCGACATCAGATGGCGGCGCTGTCCGATCGCTTTCACGTCGTCGCCATCGATCAGCGTGGCTACAACCTGAGTGACAAACCGGCCGGCGTTGAAAGCTATGACATGCGTCTGCTTACCGCCGACGTCGCGGCGGTCATCCGTCATCTCGGGCGCGACAAGGCCACCATCGTGGGCCACGATTGGGGCGGCGCAGTGGCCTGGCAGTTCGCGCTGTCAATGCCGCAGATGACCGAAACCCTCGTCATCCTCAATCTGCCACATCCGAACGGCCTGCTGCGCGAGCTGCGTTCGAACAAGGAGCAGATCGCCAACAGTGAGTACGCGCGGAACTTTCAGACGAAGCCCCCCAGCGATCCGACGGTCTTCTTCGGACTGCCGATGACGGCCGATACGCTGTCGTCCTGGGTCCGGGATCCCGAGGCACGCAAGCGCTACGTGGAAGCCTTTCAGCGGTCGGACTTCACGGCGATGCTGAACTACTACAAACGCAATTACCCGAAGGCCGGTCCTGATGCGCCGACACCACCGGACATTCCCAAGGCGAAGATGCCGGTCCTGATGTTTCACGGACTCGGTGATACGGCGCTGCACAGCGACGGCCTGTCGGGCACGTGGAACTGGCTTGAAAAGGACCTCACGTTGGTCACAGTTCCAGGCGCCGGGCACTTCGTCCAGCAGGACGCCGCCGAACTCGTGTCGACAACCATCAAGTGGTGGCTGACAATGCGCACCGGTCGTTGACGCGGGTTCAGCCTTTGACGATGTAGCCGCGCTGTGCGAGGACGTCGCGCACGCGCGGCCGCAGGTCGCCCTGCAGCTCCACTCCACCTTCGACAACGGTTCCACCCGTCCCGCACGCCCGCTTCAGTTCCTGACTGAGCTCCTTCAAGAAGTCCGCGTTCTGCGGCAGGCCGTAGACGACCGTGATGGTCTTGCCGCCCCGGCCTTTCTTCTCCATGCGCACTTTCGCGACGATGCGAGAAGGGACTGGGGCGTCAGAAGCGTGGCGTGTACTGCACTGACAGTCGCGTTGCGGCCAGCCGCATACCGGACACTTGCCGGACGTTTCTGTGGAGTACACCAGGCGCGCGTTGTTCTTGAGACTCACGGCCCCCAGTGTACGCTGATAGGCTGCCATGGCCATCTCCGCAACCATTTACAACTTCGACGTCGAGCTCTCGGACACCGACCGTCACGTTTATGAGTCGCTCTCACTACGCGTCGCGCGCCATCCCTCCGAGTCCGAGGCGTATCTCGTCGCGCGAGTGATCGCCTATCTGCTGGAATTCACCGACGGGATCGAGTTCTCTCGCGGCGTATCAACCCCTGACGAGCCGACGATCGCCGTGCGCGATCTGACCGGGGCCCTTACGGCGTGGATCGATATCGGCGCACCTGACGCCGGCCGGCTGCACAAGGCGTCGAAGCTCGCGGCACGTGTGGCCGTCTACACCCACAGGGACGCGACGCAGTTCCTGAAACAGCTCGCGGGCAAGACGATCTTCAAGGCGGACGCGCTGGAGCTGTACGCCATCGATCGCGACCTGGTCAGCGCGCTCGTCGCCCGTCTCGAGCGTCGAGTCGCCTTCAGTGTGTCGATCAGCGACCGTGAGCTCTACGTGTCGATCGGGTCCGAGCAGATCAGCGGCACGGTGGTTCGATTGAGTCGCTGGGGATGACGCCGGGTCTGAAGACCCGCCTCTACGCCGCTGCCGTTCTCTTTCGTGGCTCTTTGTGCTGCACATGCTTCAGAACGGCGAGCAGTGCGACTTCGTCGGGGCGCAGACCAGCCATCGCCTTGGCCGCGGCCTTCACGTCCCGCTCGAGGATCTTCGTCAGCGATCCGTCCACATAGCAATCGATCACGCCCGGGTGCACGTACGACTTCCGGCAGACCGCGCGCGTGTTGCCGAGCAGCCCGGCGACCGCTTCGATCGCCAGGAGTACGTTCTTCTCGCAGTGCGTCTTGTTTCTGCCTGGCTGCAGCTCCCGCAACGCTTTGACCGCGAGCACTGTCCCCCACCAGGTGCGGAAATCCTTGCTCGTGAACTCCTCGCCGGTGACGTCGCGCAAGTACGTATTGAGATCACCCGAACCAACCCGTTGCCGCTTACCGTCGGCATCCACGTACTGAAAGAGCTCGTGGCCTGGCAGGTCTCGGCATTGCTTCACCACATGCGCGAGCCGCCAGTCGTTGACGTCGATGGTGTGTCGCTTCCCGCTCTTCCCGCGGAACTGGAAATGGATGGTGCCACCGGTGACGCGCACGTGCTTGTCGCGCATCGTGGTCAACCCGAACGAGTCGTTCTGCCGGGCATACTCCTCGTTGCCAACGCGAATGAGACTGCGCTCGAGCAACTGCACGAGCGTTGCCAGCACCTTCTCGCGCGGCAGCCCCGGCCGCGCCAGGTCCGCGCGCGTCCGCCGCCTGAGGATCGGCAGCGCACGCGCGAACGCCTGCATGCGATCGAACTTTGTCTCGTCACGTGTGGCGCGCCAGTCTATGTGATAGCGGTACTGCTTGCGCCCCTTCGCGTCACGGCCGGTCGCTTGAACGTGGCCGCGTGGATCTGGACAAATCCACACATCGGTCCATGCCGGGGGAATCGCCAGCGCCTTGATGCGGGCGAGGATCTCTTTGCGCCGGATCGGCTGCCCGTTGGCGCCGATGTAGCGAAATGCTTTGCCCGACTTCACGCGCCGGATCCCTGGCCGTTGATCGGTGACATAGCGCAATCGGGCCAGTACGGCGGACTTGACCGGGTGAAGTCCTGGCTGAGGCACGAGACCAACTGGTGCAAGACTGCCGCCGGTTCGGCGACAATGGCTCATACCGCTCAGCTTGACGTGGAGGTCGGCGTGAAGCACGCAGTCCGAGTCGTTCTGGTAGCCGCGTTGGTCACGCTGCTGCCGGCAGTAGCCGCCGCGAAATGGACCAGGCTCAGCACGACGAATTTCGTGTTCGTCGGCGACGCATCCGCCGGCCAGATTCGCGAGGTCGCCGAGAAGCTCGAGCAGTTCCGCGAGGTCATGATCCGCGCCCTTCCCGGCGCTACTTCCAGCTCGCCGGTGCCGACAGTGGTTCTCGTCTTTGCCACAGATCGATCGTTGAATCTGGTGAAACCGCTGTTTCGCGGCAATGCGACGGAGGTGGCCGGCTACCTGCAAACCGGAGAGGATTTGAACTACATCGCGATCAACGGTGAGCACATCGATATCGCCCTGAACACCATCTTGCACGAGTACGCGCACCTGCTGATTGGCAACACTATCGGCGCCACTCCCGCCTGGCTCGGCGAAGGACTCGCTGGCTTCTACGAGATGACGCACGTCACCGACGGCGGCAAGAAGGTGCTGATCGGCCGGGCCCCCGCCGACCATATCGCCCTCCTCAAGGGAAGCACGCTCATCCCGATCAAGGAGCTGCTCGCGATCGATCACGGGTCGCAGGTGTACAACGAAGGGAGCCGACGCGGCGTGTTCTATGCCCAGTCATGGGCGTTGACGCACTATTTGACGCTTGGCAACAAGGAGCGGGCACCTCAGTTTCGCCAATACTTGAACGCGTTGCGCAACGGCGTGGAACATCAGCGAGCCTTTTCCGACGCCTTCGGCACCGACATCGCCCTGCTCGATCGCGAGCTGTTCGAATACGTACGGAAGTTCCTGTTTCCCGCCTTGGGAATGGAGTTCGCTGAGAAAGTGGTTGGTGAAGCCCAGCGCGGTACCACCATCGACGATGTCGAAGCCGACATTCACATCGCTGATCTCCAGGCCAGAGTTGGCCGCGCCGAAGAGGCACGTGCCAAATTGAAAGGCATCACCGATCGCAAACCCGACGCGGCGCTGGCGTGGACAGCCCTCGGGTTGATCGACTTCCGCGAGCGACGCATCGATGAGGCGCTGCCGCTGCTCGAGCGAGCCGCCGAACGCGGGAAGGACAACGCGCAGGTACAATCGGCGCTGGGCCGCGCACTGGTGGCCATCTTGAACGAAAGGCGCAGCACGGATAACGGCTCTGAGCTGCTGCTGAAAGCGCGGGCACCGCTCGCCAGGGCCGTCGAGCTCGATGCGAATTCGTCCTACGCCGCTGGGATGCTCGGCTACGTCGAGCTGGCGATCGGCAGCGACGTGCCACGCGCGGTGTCCTTGTTGGAGCGCGCGGTAACACTTGCGCCGTCCAGGGAACAGTATCGATTGATGCTCGCACAGGCGCTGATCAGGCTGCGCGAGTTCAAGCGTGCCACCGACCAACTCGGACCGCTGGTCGCCAGTGGCAGAAGCGCAGAGATCCGTGACGATGCACGCAGGTTGCTGATGGCCGTCGGCGACGCACAAGTTCGAGCCCAGGCGCCTGGGACCCGCTCCAGCTCTCCATCGACGTCACCGGCGAGCGGCGATGGTTTTATTCCGCTCGGTTTGGTGAACGACTTCGCGCCGTCGGCGCCGCGAGCGACGGTGCGGCTCGATCTCCGTGTTGTCCAGGCTGGTGAATCACGTGCGCTCGGACAATTTCGTGCGATAGAATGCGCGGCCAATCTCGTGGTGCTAAACGTCGAAGTTTACGGGCGAGTACTGAAGGTGGCGGCAAAGCAGCTCAGCGAAGTGGACTTCATCAGCTACCGTTCAGATACGCCAAGCGCGGTCAGCTGCGGTCCATTGAGGGCGCCGATGAGAGTGCTGGTCACCTACCGCGCGCGACCCGCAACCACGGCTGCGGGCATGATCGATGGAGACGCTGTCGCGATTGAGCTCGTGCCGGATGACTATACCCCTCGCTGACACACACTGAATGGACCTTTCGCGCCGACACTTTCTTTTCCTGTCCGCTGCCGCTCTGCTTCAGCCCGGCAGTTCCGGAACGAAGCGCGACATGATCGTGCGGTCAGCTCGTCCTCTGGATCTCGAGATGCCGATTGAGGGCTTCTCGGACTACATCACCCCTATCGACAGGTTCTTCGTTCGCTCGCACGTGTACACGCCGCGCGTGGACATCGGCCAGTGGCGGTTGACGGTTGATGGCGAGGTCGCCAACGCGCTGACGCTGACGATCGACGACCTGCGACGGATGCCGTCTGTGGAGTTGGTCAGCGTGCTCGAGTGCGCGGGAAACGGACGCGGCTTTTACGAGCCGTCGATGCCTGGTCTGCAGTGGGGACACGGCGCAGTCGGCAACGGCCGATGGCGAGGCGTGCGGCTTGCCGATGTGTTGAAGCGTGCTGGATTGAAAACATCGCCGAAGGAAGTGCTCGTCAACGGCGCCGATACGCCGCTCGGAACCATGCCCGACTTCCAGCGCTCCATTCCAATGGCCAAGGCGTTGCATCCCTCGACACTGCTTGCCTACGAGATGAATGGCGAGACGCTTCCCGTCGAACATGGCTTCCCGCTTCGCCTCGTCGTTCCAGGCTGGGCCGGTGACTCGTGGATCAAGTGGGTCACGTCCATGTCGGTGCTGAACCGCGAGCACGATGGCTTTTGGATGGCGCGCGCGTATCGTCATCCAGGAAAGCCTGTGGAGCCGGGCGTTGCAGTTCCTCCAGACCAGATGCAGCCGGTCACCAGCCTGCGGGTGAAAAGCGTCATCGCCCGGCCCCGCAGCGATCGTGGGCCGTCGAGTGCCGCCGTCGGCGAGGTACTCACCATCAGCGGCGCGGCGTGGAGCGGCGACGCGGGTCCGGTGACATCTGTTGACGTCAGCGTTGATGCGGGCCGCACGTGGAAAGCCGCCATACTGCGACGTGAGCGTACCGAATTCGGCTGGCGGCTCTGGGAGTACGAGTGGCGACCGCAACGCGAGGCCTATTACACAGTCCTCGCGCGCGCGCGTGATGCGGCCGGCAATACACAGCCGTTGGAGCAGGAGTGGAATCCCTCGGGTTATGTGTGGAACGTCGTCCCACGCGTCGGGATCAATGTCGGCGCGACAACCCGCGTCCAGCCGAGTGCACGAGAACAAGCATTCAACGGTCCTCCCGAGGGTTTTAAGACCTCGTGCCTGGCGTGCCACGACCCGGATGTCATCGAACAGCAGCGTCTCACGCGGCCGCAGTGGGATGCCGAGATCAACAAGATGGTCGGCTGGGGTGCGAAGGTCTCCGATCAGGATCGCAGCGCGCTGCTCGACTACGTTGCCGCGCGCTACGGTCCGCGACGTCGCTAATTCGTCCCGGCGATGCCGCTGCCAACGATCGACTGCATCACTGCCGTCTCGAAGTCGTCGCGAATTTCTCCGCGGGTCGCAAGGCCGACGACCTGCGTCATGAACACGCCGACGACATGCTCGGCGGGATCGATGAAGAAATGGGTATTGAAGGCGCCGCTCCACCCGAAGCTGCCCTTTGACAGATAGGTGTTGCGGGCGGCCGGGTTGTCTACTACCCGCACGCTCAACCCGAAGCCCTCGCCGGCAAGGCGGCCGGGCAGCGTATCGGGCGCGAAGACGCTGCTCATCACATCGACGCTCCGCGTGCTCAACAGACGCTTGCCATCGAGCTGTCCTCGATTGAGCAGCATCAGTGCGAACTGCAGGTAGTCCTCGGCGGTGCTGTAGAGGCCGCCGCCCCCGGACAGATACGCGCCGTTCATGAACGGCGGGTTCGCGGCCTTACGCAGCGAGCCGTTGGCCTGCTCGTAGAGCGTGGCGACGCGTGAGTTCCCTGCCATCGGATAGAACGCTGTGTCTTTCATGCCGAGCGGTTCGAAGATGCGTTGCCGAGCGAACTGATCGAACGGCATGCCGGACGCGACTTCCACGACCCGCAGCAGTACGTCGAAGCCAAACTGGCCGCTGTAAGCCCAGCGTGTGCCCGGCTGGAAATCGAGCGGCACTTTCTTGAGCCGCGGCATGATCTGCGCCACGGTCTCACCGGCCTTCGGCATCACGTCGCTGTTGCTGCTCGCGCTCATGCCACCGCTCATCAGACCGGAGGTGTGCGTCAGCAGATCGCGCACCGTGATCTCACGGTCGGCGGGCACGGTGCGGCTCGGCATCGCCGCCGTGACCGATCCTGACGGCGCTGGCGCGACGCGCCCCTCGGTATTCAGCACGACAGCGGAGAGTCCTTGCAAGTCAGGGATGAACTTCGAGACCGGATCGGCGAGTCTGACCTTACCCTCCTCCACCATCATCATCACGGCGACGCCGACCACGGGCTTGGTCATCGACATGATGCGGAAGATCGCGTCCTTCTGCATCGGCTTGTGCGCCTCGACATCCATCACCCCGTGCGTTTCGAAGTGGGCAATGCGGCCATTGCGCGCGACGAGTGTGACGGCGCCGGTGAAGGTTTTCGCAGCGATGTGCCGCTGCATCAATTCTCCGATGCGCTTGAGACGCTCGGTCGAGAGTCCGACGTCTTCAGGACGCGCGGTCGGAGCAGCCGCGGATACGGGCGTAAGGCACAAGGCGATGAGCGCGAGGAACGTCAGGTGTTTGCGCATGGCGGAATACTCTACGGCTTCAGTTTGACGAGATATGCCGGATTGTCTTTGAACATCAGCGTCAGGTCGGCTTCGGCGAGGCCCGCCGCACGCAGCGCCTTGGCCGCCAGCGCCAGCGTGTCGGTGTGATTGGCCCGTCCGGCGAGGCCCGCGTCACTGCCGACGACAAAGTGACTCGCGCCGATCGCCTTCACCGCCTCCAGCGCGCGGCGCTTCGGTTCTCCCTCAGCGCTGACCGCGCCGCCGGTCAGCTCGATGAACGCGCCGAGATCCGCCGCCTCTTTGAGCTGGCCGAGCGACATCCACGTGAACTGAGGATCGAGCAACGGATGCGTGACGATGATCCGTTTCACCCCGGCGGCCTTTGCCGCCTTCAGGACCTCCAGCGTTTCCTCCGGCGTGACGTGGCCCGTGGCCAACGTCAGATCGTGCTCCGCCATCAGACCGATCACCTCGTGCACTTCAGGCAGAAGCTTCCCTCCGTGCGACACACGCACGAACGGCCGCTGCTCCTTGTTGTAGCGAACCTCGTGTTCGGAGTCGTGCGTCGGCAGCCAGACGATGCGAC
>Ga0126304_10000402_pt1 | contig 17022 bp, 18 predicted proteins | sample Plot25_FD_92538 | JGI IMG/M metagenome (GOLD analysis project Ga0126304, IMG submission 92538) | Serpentine soil microbial communities from UC McLaughlin Reserve, CA, USA - Plot25 | ecosystem: Environmental > Terrestrial > Soil > Grasslands | place: USA: UC McLaughlin Reserve, Lake County... | reverse complement strand
GCTATCGGATCGGGGCGCCCTCTGCGGCGCCGAATCACGTTCGGCGCCGCAGAGGGCGCCGACCTTACTGCCTCGGGTGTAGAAGAGCACGAAAAGGGTCTGCGCTTCGTGGCCCGACTGGGGGACCGGTCGATCGAGGTTAGCTCCCCCGTCTTCGGGACCCACCTCGTCGAGCCGCTGCTGGCGGCGCTCGGCGGGGGGCTCGCGCTCGGAGTGGACCTCGAAGAGGGCGCCCGAGGCGTATCCCGCCTGCGACGCACGGGCCTGCGGGGTGAGGTGTACCGGCTGCGAGAAGACATCGTAGTCTACGACGACACCTACAATGCCTCCCCGGCCGCTCTCGCCGCCGTGCTGCGCTACGGGGCGCAGCAGGCCGCTAGGCAAGACCGCCGGCTCGTCGCCGTCCTCGGCGGCATGTTCGAGCTCGGCGCCACAGCCCGAGCCTACCATCACGAGGCCGGGAAGCTCGCCGAGGAGGCGGGCGTGAATCTGCTGGTTTGCGTGGGCGACGAGGCCCGATGGTACGCCGAAGCCTTCTCCGGCAAGACGCTCTTCTACAAAGACGCCCAGACGGCCGCTGACGATCTCGGAGAGAGGTTAGAGGCCGGGGACTACGTTGTAGTCAAGGGTTCAAGGGGCGTAGGGCTCGACGCCTTGACCCACAAACTAAAAAAGAACCTGACCCTTGTTTAGCGTCGTGCTCGCGGCGGCGATAGCGTTTCTGGTGACGGTGGCGCTCGGGTCGACGTTCATAGAGTTCTTGCAGACGCGCAAGTTCGGGCAATTCGTGCGCGAGGAGGGGCCGGAGACGCACCTAATCAAGGCCGGCACGCCGACTATGGGCGGGGTCGTAATGCTGATGGGTCTCCTGGCGGCGCTCCTCGTGGTGGCCCGCCCGAATGTGGCGACGTTCGCCACGCTGCTTATAGTCTCGGCGGTGGCCGGGATTGGGCTCTACGACGACTGGCAGAAGATCTCCAAAGAGGGGAACGAGGGCTTGAGCGTCCGCTACAAGTTCCTGCTCCTCACGCTGACGGTCGTCCTGGCCGACGTCCTTGCGCTGCGCTACGTGGGCGTCACACAGAACGTGGTGGTACTGGGCTTCGACCGCAACCTGCCCCTGGGACCCGGGGTAGTGGGGATAGCGCTCTTCAGCCTCTTCTTGCTGCTCGTCATCGTGGGGACGACCAACGCCGTGAACCTGACGGATGGCCTCGACGGGCTCGCGGCCGGGGCCGGGGCCATAGCCCTTGTGGTCTACACCGCCATCGCATTCCTCGAGCGCCAGTACGACGTCGCGATCATCTGCGGGGCGATGGTCGGGGCGATCGTCGGGTTTCTCTGGTACAACGCCCACCCGGCGGACGTCTTTATGGGCGACACGGGTTCGCTCGCCATCGGAGGCGTCCTCGCCGCCGCCGCGGTCCTGACCAAGACGGAGTTGCTCCTGCCGATCATAGGTGGACTCTTCGTCGTGGAGGCGCTCTCGGTGATCGTGCAGTACGCAGTTTTCAGGCTCACGGGACGCAAGCGGCGGGTCTTCAAGATGGCGCCCATCCATCACCACTTCGAGATGATGGGTTGGCAGGAGAACAAGGTCGTGGTGCGGTTCTGGATCGCCCAGGCCGCCTTCGCCGCTTGCGGGTTCTTCCTCTACTACTTCTTCCTCTACCAGTCGGTAGGGTGAGCTCGTGGGTACCCTGGTGTACGGGCTCGGGCAATCCGGCATCGCGGCGACGCGGGCCCTTCTTAAGCGCGGAGAGGAAGTCCTGGCGGCGGACGCCCGGGACGACGAGCGCCTGCGCCGCGCGCTAACGGGGCTCGGCGTCGAGGGTGTGCTCGGGGCGGGACCGCAGGTCCTCGATGGCGCGGAGAGGGTCGTCGTGAGCCCCGGTATCCGGCCTCGGGACCCCGTGCTGCGCGCGGCGGAGAGCCGCGGCGTGCCCGTGATCTCCGAGGTTGGCCTCGGGCTCGAGCTGCTCGGGTCCGGGGTGCGGGTGGCTGCGGTCACCGGGACAAACGGGAAGACAACCGTCGTGGACCTGCTGCACCGGATGCTCGACGGCACCGGGGTGCCTCATGTCGTGGCCGGTAACTCGTGGTGCGCCCTCACCGGGTGCCTGGACCAGGCACGGTCCGCCGGCGTTCTCGCGTTGGAGGTCTCCTCCTTCCAGCTCCACTACCTGGGCAACCCGGGGTTCGAGGTGGCGGCGCTCTTGAACGTCAGGCCCGACCACCTCAACTGGCACACCTCCTTCGAGGAGTACGCGCGCGACAAGCTGCGCGTCTTCGTGGGGCAGGGATCGGAGGACCTCGCGCTGGTGAGCGCTGGTGACCCCGTGGGGCTAGAGGCGGTGGGTAGGCTCGCTGCGCAGGTGCTGGTGGTGGGCGAGGGGGAGACGGCGGTGCGCGACGGCCGGCTGCTGTTGCGGGGGCGCGAGATCGCGGCCGTGGGAGAGCTGCGCTTCGCCGGGGCGCACTACCTCGCGAACGCGCTCTTCGCGGCAGCCGCTGCGGAGAGGCTCGGGGCGTCGGTCGAGGGTGTGCGGGCGGGTATCCTCGGCTACCGGCTCAAGCCGCACCGCATGGATGTCGTAGCCGAGCACGCGGGCGTGCTGTACGTGGACGACTCCAAGGCGACCAACCCCGCGGCGGTCGGGGCGGCGCTGACCAGCTTGGAGGGGCCGGTGGTGCTGATCCTCGGTGGCTCCGAGAAGGAGACGGACTTCTCCGAGATATTGCCGCACCTCGGCCGCTGCCGGGCGATCGTCTGCCAGGGCGAGGCCGGTCCCGGCATCTTCGAGTACCTGCGGGCCACGGGTTGGGGGGAGGCCTGCCGGCTAGTCTCGGACCTTAGGGAGGCCGTCGCGGAGGCCGCCTCGCTCGCCAGGGAAGGCGACGTGATCTTGCTCTCCCCGGGCTGCGCGAGCTTCGACCAGTTCGCGGGGTACGCGGAGCGCGGAGAAGAGTTCGCCCGCCTCGTGGCGGAGCTCGCCGGGAGCACGGGCGGAGCCCGGCGTTGACAGGCCTGCGCGCGAACCTGTTCTTCGTCTCCCTGGGCCTCTCGCTTCTGGGGCTCGTCATGGTGTACTCGGCGACCTACCGGGAGTTCGGGACGCACTACCTGTTGCTGCGCGGCGCTCACGTGGCGCTCGGGGTCGTGGCCTTCTTTCTGGCTGGCCGGGTGCGATACACCGCTTGGCGCCGGTACGCGCCGGCTTTGTACCTCGCCGTGCTCGTCTGTCTGGTGTCGGTCCTGATCCCGGGTATCGGCACGGAGGTGGGCGGGGCTCGCAGATGGCTGGACTTCGGGCCTTTGAGCCTTCAGCCCGGGGAGTTCGCGAAGCTCGCAGTTGTCCTGATGTTGGGCTGCGCGGTAGCGCGTGTCCAACCGGGTTCGGGGTTGCCTTTGAGGCCCCTGGCGGCCGTGGGGGTGCTCTTCGCGCTCGTGCTAGTGGAGCCGGACTTCGGCACCTCCGTCGTGCTCCTGGCGGGCGCGGCCGGGGTGCTCTGGGCCTCGGAGCTCAGGACAGGGGACCTCATGCTCTCCGCGGTGGCGGCCTTCTTCGTCCTCCTCGGGGTCATGTGGCTCGCCCCCTACCGGCGCGAGCGGTTCATGACGTTCCTGGATCCCTGGGCCACCGCGGACGGCTCGGGCTACCAGGTGGTCCAGTCCATGGTCGCCATAAAGGCGGGCGGGTTCTTCGGGTCCGGTGCCGGAGCGGGCGCCCAGGGTACCGCCGTGCCGGAGCTCGGGACGGACATGATCTTCGCGCTCATAGGGGAGGAGCTCGGGCTCTTCGGGATGATGGCGGTGATCGCCGCCTTCGGCTTCGTAACGCTCGCGGGGTTCAGGATCTCCCTTCGAGCGCCGTCGGTCCTGGGCCGGTGCGTGGCTGCGGGCCTTACCACGATGCTCGCCGTGCAGGCGATCTTCAACGTGGGGGCCGCCATGGTCGTCCTCCCGCTCGCCGGGATGACGTTGCCGTTTATAAGCTACGGCGGTTCGAGTCTCCTGGTGTGCTTCGCCGCCGTGGGAATCCTGTACAGGATATCGGAGGACAGTGAACGAGCGAGAGAGGCAAAACCGCGCGCCCGCAAGACGGCGAATACTCATCGCCGGCGGGGGTACGGGGGGGCACGCGATACCCGCGCTTTGCGTGGCGGATAGCTTGAGCGAGAGGGGAGCCGTGGTGGAGTTCGTCGGCGCGGAGGCAGGCGTCGAGAAGGACCTCGTTCCCCACGCGGGCTACGCCCTGCACTCCCTGCCGCTCGAAGGCCTCTCGGGTGGCCCCGTCGCCCGCGTCCGTGCGGGCCTGCTCTTCCTCAAGGCCCTAGCCCGGTGCCGGACCCTGGTGCGAGAACTCCGTCCCGCGGCGGTCCTCGGGGTCGGCGGCTACGCGAGCGCCCCGGCCGTCGTCGCGGCCAGCACCATGAGGATCCCGACCTTCCTGCACGAGCAGAACTCGGTGCCAGGCCGCGTCAACCGGCTCGCCGCGCGATTCACCACCGAGACCTTAGTGACGTTCCCGGCCGCCGAAGAGTACCTCCGAGACGCTAGCCGGGTCGGGATGCCAACCCGAAGCGAGCTCTTTCGCGCCTCGCGGGAGGAGGCCCTCAAGACCTTGAACCTGGAGGTGCCGGTCGTCCTGATCTTCGGTGGGAGCGGCGGGGCGCTCAAACTGAACCTCGCCGCGGCGGAGGCCTTCCGGGGCTCGATGCCCTACACGGTGGTCCAGATCTCCGGCCGCCGCGACTTCACCCGCCTCTCGACAAACAACGAAAAACACATAATACTTGAGTACGTGGTCGACATCTGGCGCTACCTAGCCGCGGCGGACGTGGTGGTGAGCCGAGCCGGTGCGGGCTCTCTGTTCGACACGGCGGCGGTCGGGAGGGCTGCTATCCTGGTGCCCTTCCCATACGCTACCGGCGACCACCAGCTGCACAACGCCCGATACTTCACGAAGAAGGGGGCGGCGGAGTTGCTCCTGGACGCAGAGATCACGGCGGCGACGCTGCGCGGGCGGGTGGAGACCCTGCTCGAGGACGACGAACGGCGGGAGGAGCTCGCAGGTCGGATGCGCGCCCTAGCGACCCCCGGGGCGGCCGACGAGGTGGCCGGCAGGCTGCTGCGCGCCGCGGAAATGGAGTGAGAGGGATGAAAATCCACATGATAGGCATTGGCGGTGCGGGTATGAGCGGGATAGCGGAGGTCCTGGGGAACAGGGGACACGCCGTCACGGGCTCGGACCTCAAAGAGTCGCCCTACACCAGAAGGCTGGGAGAGGCCGGCATAACGGTCTTTATCGGGCACGCCGCGGACCAGGTGGGGGACGCGGACCGGGTCGTGATCTCGACCGCCATCCCAACGACCAACCCGGAGCTCCTCGAAGCTCGGCGCAGGTCGATACCGGTGATCCCACGCGCCGCGGCGCTGGCTTGGATCCTGGAGGGTAGCCGCAGCATCGCCGTAGCGGGGACGCACGGCAAGACGACGACCACGAGCATGACGGCCCACGTGCTGAGGGCGCTCGGCGAGGACCCCACCGCGCTTGTCGGCGGCGAACTGAACGATATCGGGAGCAACGTGGCTTTCGGGCGCGCGGACTTGGTCGTCGCGGAGGCGGACGAGAGTGATCGATCGCTACTCCAGCTCAGGCCCCAGGCCGCCGTCGTCACGAACGTGGAGTTCGACCACCCCGATTTTTACGCCTCGCTCGACGACGTCCTGGAGACTTTCTCGGCTTTCGTCGCCTCACTCCCTTCCGACGGGCATCTGGTGGTCTGCGCCGACGATCCCTCTTGCCCACGGCTCATCAACGACGCCCCTTGCCCCGGCACGACGTACGGGATCTCGGCCGGGGATTTGAGGGCAGAGCTCCTCACCCCGAACAGATACGTTCTCTCGGAGAACGGCGAGAGGCGCGGGACGGTCGAGCTGGGCGTCTACGGTCGCCACAACGTTCTCAACTCGCTGGCCGCCGCAGGGATCGCGCGCTGGCTCGGCCACGACGCCTATCGAGCCGCCGGCACCCTGAAGGACTTCAGCGGCGTGCGGCGCCGCTTCCAGCTCAAGGGAGAGCGGGCGGAGGTCAGGGTACTCGACGACTACGCCCACCACCCCACGGAGCTCTCCGCAACGCTCGAGGCCGCCCGGGCGACGGCACCGTCGGGCGGCAGGATCGTCGCGGTCTTCCAGCCGCACCGCTACTCGCGCACCCGCAAGCTCTACCGCGAGTTCGGCGGCGCCTTCGCCGCCGCGGACGCGGTCCTCATAACCGAAGTCTACGGCGCGGGCGAGATGCCCCAGCCCGGGGTGAACGGCAAGCTGGTAGTGGACGCCATCTGCGAGACGAGCAGGCACCCCGACGTGTTCTACATCCCCCAGCAAGACGACATACCGAAGGTCTTACGCGAGATCTCCGAGCGGGGAGACGTCGTGCTCACGCTCGGCGCGGGGGATATCTCGCGGGCGGGCGAAGTGCTGCTCGAGCTCCTGGGGGCGTGACCATCGCGATCGTGAGGAACCTGCTCGCCGCCCTCGCCATCTCGGCGGCCGTCGCCACCCTCACGACCCTCGTCGTCTTCGTCGTCGCCTACCTGGCCGTCCCCGTAGCCGGCGTGCAGGTGATCGGGGCTCGTATGTTCCCCGAATCGGAGGCCTGGAACGCCGTCCCCGACCACGCGAGCCTCCTCACCATGAACGCCGCGGCGCTGGAGAAAAAACTGAAGTCTAATCCTTGGGTTAAAGGTGCGATGGTGACCAAAAATTGGGATTCCGGTATAGTTACAGTAGAGGTTAAGGAACGCCGCGCGGTGTTGGACGCCGAGGTTGAGGGGCGGCGGGTGGTCGTTGCCTCGGACGGGGCAAGGCTCCCGGGGCTGGGGGGAGCGGACCTTGAGAGGATCGAGCTGGACGAGGATCTGCTAGGAGAGGTCTTGGAGTTCGCGAGGGTGCTGGAGAGCAACGGTGTCAGGCTGGACTCGGTCGACGAGGCCGGTCCGGGCGGCATCGAGGCCACCGTCGAGGGCCGTAGCGTCGTCTTCTCCAGCGAGGTGGGCGACGAACAGGCGCGGACCCTTGAAGACCTCATGGGCGAGCACCCGGACGCCTCGATCTTCGACCTCCGCTCCCCGCACAGGGTTGTGGTGGGCGGACCGTCCAACGGCGGCGCGGATGGCGGATCGGCGGGGTAGGGGAGCGGCTCGTGGCGCAGTCGCTGGTCTACGGCATCGACGTTGGGACCACCAAGATCGTGGCCCTCGCCGGGCGGGTGGACACCCGCAGGGGATGGGTCGAGGTGCTCTCGATGGGGGAGGCCCCGAGCCACGGGCTCAAGAGGGGGGTCGTGGTGGACCGCCAGGCTGCGGGCGAGTCGGTAGCCGCGGCGATCGAGGCCTGCGGGGTGCGCGGCGGCCCGGTGAGCGTCGGGATCGCCGGTAGCCACATCTCCTCGTTCAACACGGAGGTCACCGTCCTCAACCGCTCGAGGAACCTCACGATCACCGACCGTTTCCTGAAAAGGCTGGAGCAAGAGGCGCGGCAGCTGGATCTGCACGAGGACGAGCGTGTCGTGCACGTCGTTCCCCGTGGCTACGTACTGGATGGCTCCGAGGGCGTCAAGCAGCCCGTCGGCCTCGCCGCTCGCAAGGTCACCATGCGGGCCCACGTGGTGAGTGGGGCCGTCTCGAGCATCCAGAATCTCCTCCACGTGGTCGAGGATTGCGGCGTCGGCGTCTCGCGCGTGGTGCTTGAGCCGTTGGCCTCCGCAGAGGCTTGCCTGCTCGAAGGGGACCGCGACTCCGGCGTCGTCCTAATAGACGTCGGCGGCGGCACGACCGACGTCGCGGCCTTCACAAGGGGCGCGCTTACCCACACCGCCGTCATCCCCATCGGCGGCGAGAACTTCTCCGCCGACTTGGCCTACGGGCTGAAAATCCCCCAACCCAAAGCTGAGAAGATAAAGCTCCACTACGGCACGGTCCTCTCCTACACCGTGGACCCCGTCGCCGCCGTCAAGCTCGACGACCGCTACTACAACGCGAACTTCATCAGCCAGATCCTGGAATCCCGCGCCCGCGAGATCTTCGAGTACGTGGGCGAATCGCTCGAGGGCGCTCGCCTCCACAACCTGCTCCCAGGGGGCGTGATCCTCACCGGCGGAGGCTCTCTGCTCGACGGTATGACCGACCTCGCCGAGGATATCCTCGGCATGCGCGCCCGGACCGCCACCCCGCGCCGCGTCAGGGGCGAGATTAAACCTGTACAAAACCCTCAGTATGCAACCTCGGTGGGTCTGTTATACTTCTCGGCCAAACACGGTGACCTTGGACCGCAGGTTAAAGGCACAGGGGCAACGAGTTTTGGTAGCATAGTGGAGGCGGTCAGGAGCTGGTTCAGGGGAGGTTAGACCGGCGCGGCCCTAGAGAGTAGGCGATGGAGGGTAAGAAAGGCTATGTTGGACGCGGGGACTAGCTATCTGGCGGTAATAAAAGTAGTCGGTATTGGCGGTGGGGGGACCAACGCCGTAAACCGCATGATCAACTCGGGTTTGCAAGGGGTCGAGTTTATCGCGGTCAACACAGACGCCCAAGCCCTCCAGATGACCGACGCCGACCAGAAGATCCACATCGGGGAGAAGATCACGCGCGGCCTAGGCGCGGGCGCGGACCCGAAGATCGGGACCGAGGCCGCCGAGGAGAACAAGGCGGAGATTGAGGAGGCGCTGCGCGGGGCGGACATGGTGTTCGTGACGGCTGGCAAGGGTGGCGGCACGGGCACGGGGGCCGCCCCGGTCGTGGCCAAGATAGCCCGCGACTCGGGGGCTTTGACCGTTGGGGTGGTCACCAGGCCCTTCGCGTTCGAGGGCCGGCGGCGCTCGACGTATGCCGAGGAAGGCATCAAGCGCCTTAAGGAGAACGTGGACGCCCTGATCGTCATTCCCAACGACCGGCTCTTGCAGGTGGCCGAGAAGCGGACCAGCATGATGGATGCCTTCAAGATGGCCGACGACATCCTCAGGAAAGGAGTCCAGGGCATCACGGACCTTATCACGGTACCTGGCCTGATTAACCTCGACTTCGCCGACGTACGCACGATCATGCATGACTCGGGGTCCGCCCTGATGGGTATCGGGGAGTCCAGCAGCGAGAGCCGGGGCGCCGAGGCCGCGAAGCTGGCCATCTCGAGCCCGCTGCTGGAAGCTAGCATCGACGGGGCGACGGGCATCATCCTCAACATCACGGGCGGGAGCGAGCTCGGGCTCTTCGAGGTCAACGAGGCCGCGGAGATCGTCCACAACGCCGCCCACCAGGACGCTAACCTGATCTTCGGCGCGGTGATCGATGAAACCTATGGGGAGCAGGTAACCGTTACCGTGATCGCCACGGGCTTCGACCAGCGCCTCGCCAACCAGCGCCGCGCGGAGCGCCCGGTCGCGGAGACGCGGGAGGACGAGGCCGCGCCCGCCGAGCCCGCCCAGGAGGGCGACGTCCTGGACATCCCGGCCTTTCTTCGCCGCCGGTAATCCGCACTCGGGGCTTGAGCCGGGATCCCTTCGTCCTCGAACGCGCTGATCCCGACGTAGACAGCGCCGCCCTCCGCGGCGCTGTCTACGTCGCGCCCGACCCCGAGCCCGAAGGTGCCAGGGTATGGTTCTTCACCCGGCTCGGCGGCGTCTCCGAGGAGCCGTACGACAGCTTGAACGTCTCGAAGAAGGTCGGCGACAGGGCCGTGGCTGTCGAGGAGAACCTCTCCATCATAAGGCGGGCGATGGGGGGGAGGTCGTCCGCGTGGGTGCGCCAAGTCGCCGGGGACGGCGTCGTGCGGGTCTCGGAGGCGAGGTTCGCCGGGGAGGCCGACGCCCTGGTCACCTCGGAGAGAGACCTCTGCCTCGTCGTGGCGGTGGCCGACTGCGTGCCGGTGGCGCTCGTCGGCGAGCGTGGCGTCGGGATGGTCCACTCCGGGTGGCGCGGAACGCTCTCGGGGATCGCCGGGAAGGCCGCGCGGAGCATGGGCGAGCGGGGCGTAAAGGCTTACGTGGGACCGGGCATCCGGGGATGTTGCTATGAGGTCTCGCCCGAGCTGGCCGAGGGGTTCGCGGCAAGGTTCGGGCCTGAGGTGGTCTCCGGACGCTACCTCTCGTTGCCGGCGGCGATCAAGGTGGACCTCCAGAAGTCGGGGGTCGAGGAAGTCTACGACTTCGGGCTGTGCAGCGGATGCCGGCCCGACCTTTTCTACTCTCACCGCACGCAGGGCCCCCTGACGGGACGGAACCTGGCCGCGGTGGCGAGTGTGGTGCCGTGAGGGCGCAGGTCGGAACCGCCATCCGGGCCAACCTCGCGCGCGTGCGAGAAGAGGTAGCTGCAGCCCTAGAGCGGAGCGGCCGCGGGCCCGGGGAAGCGCGGATACTCGTCGCCAGCAAGTACTACGAACCGGCCCAGATCTCCGCGCTCGCCGAGGCCGGAGTCAGCCTGCTGGGCGAGAACCGGGCTGAGGACCTCGTCCGCAAACAGGAGGCCTTCGGCGACGGCTTCGAGTGGCACTTCGAGTGGCACTTTATCGGCCACCTCCAGAGCCGCAAGGCAAAGACCGTGGTTCCGCGCGTCAGCCTCATACACTCGGTGGATTCGGTGCGGCTGGTGCAGGAGCTCGCCAAGCGGGCGCCGAAAGGCGGTACGGTCGAAGTCTTGTTCCAGGTCAACGTCAGCGGCGAGGACGCGAAGTACGGTGTCTCCGAGGACGAGGTCGAGGCCCTGCTGGAGGCCGCCGCGGGGGCCGAGGGCCGGGTCCGTGCCAGGGGGTTCATGACGCTCGCCCCGCTGGTTGAAGACCCCGAGGACGTACGCTATGTTTTCGCGAAACTCCGAGCGATTCGTGATAGGCTACGGCAAAGCTGGAGCACGCACTTCGACCTCTCCGAACTCTCTATGGGGATGAGCGGCGATTACGCAGTAGCGGTCGAAGAGGGAGCCACCCTGGTAAGGATCGGGCGGGTGCTATTAGAGGAGGATGGCCCGTAAGGAGGCAGGATGGGAGTTAGGGATCGTCTAGAGCGGGTCGCGGCCTGGTTCGGCTTCGGTGTCGACGACGATGACTACTACGACGACGATGAGGAAGAAGACCGCCGCTACGCCAAGGACCCTTACGCTAACGGGGCGAGTGGCGAGGAGCCGAGCCCGGCAGTCCGCCGCCTCGGGCGGTCGGAGCGTTCCTCGGCCTTCGGCACCTCCCTCGGGGACCTCTTCGGCAGCGAGGCCCCCAGCCGGAGCGAGCGCTACGCCCAGCAGAACCCGCCGCCGCACCTGCGCGCTGTCCCCGACCAACGCCCCACGAGGGTGAGCGTGCTCGAGCCCTCAAGCTTCAACGACGCCCAGGCGCTTGCCGACCGCTTCAAGCGCCAGCAGCCGGTGATCCTCAACCTCCAGAACGTCGACGGCGACTTGAGCCGTCGGATGGTCGATTTCTGCTCCGGGCTCACCTACGCGCTAGACGGCCAGATCCAAACCGTCGCCAGCCGGGTCTTCCTCCTGACCCCGCGCAACGTCGAGGTGAGCGCCGAGGAGCGCAAGCGCATCGCCGAGCGGGCGTTCTTCAACCAGCTTTGATCTGTCTAGGGGGGACTTGGAGAAGGTCGGGATAATCGGGGCGGGCAAGATCGGCGGCTCGCTCCTGGTGCGCCTCGCGGAGTCCGACGGGTTCGACCTCGCCGTGAGCGACATCCACCCCGAGCAACTCGAGCCGTACGGGGACTACGGGGTACGTACAACCTCCTCCAACCGCGAGCTCGCCGAGTGGAGCGACCTCGTCGTCGCCGCTGTCAAACCGTGGGACGTGGCGCACGTCATGCGCGAGGTGTCGCCTGCTTTCGAGGGCACCGCCAAGGCGGCCGTGAGCGTCGCGGCGGGGGTCTCGATCCCGAGCATCTCCGAGATGCTGCCGCCGGGGACGGCGGTGCTGCGCGTCATGCCGAACGTGTGCGCCTCCGTTGGACTCGGCTCGGCGGTCGTCACGGCCAACGAGCCCGGGCGGACCACCTTGCCGACGGTCATAGATATCTTCCGGCACGTCGGGGACGTGATGGAGCTGCCGGAGCGCCTGTTCGACGCTGCGACGGCCCTGCACGGTTCGGGGCCGGCCTACGTCGCCCTCTTCGCCGACGCCCTCATACAAGCCGGGGTGAGGGAGGGCATCCCGCGCGACGTGGCGCGCAGGCTGGTGGTGGAGACGATAGGCGGCACGGCGGTGCTGTTAAAGGACCGGAGCGCCCACCAGGTGCGCGACGAGGTGATGACGCCGGGCGGGACGACGGCCGCGGCTTTCGTCGCGATGGAGAAGGCCGGGTTCGTCGCGGCGGTCTACGATGGGGTCAACGCGGCGACGGAGCGGGCGCGGGGGCTCGGGGGCTGAGCGTGGCCTTGATCTTGCAAGAGTTCGCCTACAGCGTAGCCGGGCTCCTCTCCGCGGTGGTCAACTACGCCTACTATATCCTCTTCGGCGCCATCATCGCCTCGATCCTGTTCTCCTGGTTCCCCTCGTACCCGTCGAGCGGCTTCTTCCAGGCGATCTACGACGCGGTGCGTGCGATAACGAACCCCATACTGTGGCCGATAAGGAGCCGCATACCAATGCTGAGGCTCGGGGGGTTCGGGATCGACCTCTCCCCGATAATAGCCATCTTCGGCCTCAGCATCGCGCGCAGTTTGTTGTTGATAATCATCGACGAGTTCATAGGACCTGTAACGGGGTGATATAGCATGCCGATAAGACCGACAGACGTGAGGCGCAAGGAGTTCCGCAACGGCTTCCGCGGCTACGACGCTAACCAGGTGGACGACTTCCTGGACGCGGTCGCCGACGAGTTCGAGCGCACCTACACCGAGAACTCCCGGCTGCGCGAGGAGGTCTCGAGCCTGCGCGAGCGTCTGCAGCAGTTCGAGGAGCTGGAAGGTTCGATCCGGGCTGCATTGGTGCACGCTGAGCAGGCGGCCAGCGACCTCCGCCGCACCGCCACCTGGGAGGCGGAGGACGTCCGCAAGAGCGCGAGCCGGGAGGCCGACCTCACGATCCGCGAGGCGCAGGCTCGCGCCCACCAGATGCTGGCCGAGTCCTCCGCGCGGGTCGAACATATCCAGACGTCCTACGATGCCTTGCAGGAGGCCAAGAGGAGCTTCACGAACGATTTCCGGCAGCTCCTGAAGACCTACGCCGACGTGATGGAGAACATGGAGATCTCCTCCGCCAGGGAGATCGAGGCTTCGCTGCGCGAGCGGCTCGACACCGAGTCGATCACCGTCGCCCGCGAGGCCGCCGCCCACGAAGGTGAATACGCCGCCCCCGAGCCGGAGGACGCCGGGCAGACCGGCCCCGAGCCCTCCGAGGGGGTCGTAGCCGAAGCGGCCTCCGCCGAAGACGACGCGGTGACGCGGCGCATCGAGCCGGAGACCACCGCCGGACCCACGCCGGAGGAGATCGACTCGGAGATCGCCGAGCTGGAGGCCACGGAGCCGGAGATCGAGCCTTCTTCCACCTCCGCGGCTCCCGTCGCACCGACGGAGACCCCGGATCCCGGTGCACCAACCGGAGCCGAGCCTACCCCCGCCGAGCCCCCGGCCGTCGATGAACCCCCGGCCGTCGATGAATCCGCGGCCCTGGATGAATCCGCGCCACCCGAGGAGCACGCGCCAGCGGGTGAGGTGGAGCGCGAGGAGCCGACGCTGGCCGAGGAGAGTAGCTCGCAGAGCTTCTTCGACCGCGAGGAGAGGGGAGAGACTTCCCAGGAGGGCGGGGAGGACAGCCGCATCTTCCGCGCCAGCCGCTTTTTGCGCCGGCGTGAGTAGGGGAGTTCTTAGCACCGCAAAGGATGGAACCCTCCTCAACCTCAGGGTCTCGCCGGGCGCGAAGCGCGCCTCGATCGAAGGTCCCTACGGCGAGGGCGCCATCAGGCTCAAGGTTGCGGCACCCCCCGTGGGCGGCAAGGCCAACGCCGAAGTCGAACGTTTCCTCGCCCAACTGCTCGGGGTCCCGCGCTCAGACGTCGCCGTGATCCGGGGCACGTCGAGCAGAGACAAGACGGTTCTCGTGCGAGGCCTCGCACGGGCCGAAACCCAGCAGGCCCTCGCACCCTACCTCCCCTAGAGCCCGTGCCCCTACGACGCTTCGAGGTAAACACCACGGAGGCCGGCGAACGCCTCGACCGCCTGGCCGCCCGGCGCCTCGAGACTAGCCGGAGCATAGTTCAACGCATAATACAAGAAGGGTTATTGTTCGTGGACGGTGAGGCGGCGGGCCCGGCTTACCGGGTGCGCGGCGGGGAGCGCGTCGAGGCATGGATGCCCGATGAGAGAATGGCGCCGGAGGAGATCCTCGTCCCGGTGCTCTTCGAGGACGAGTTCTTGGTAATCGTGGACAAGCCAGCCGGGCTCGTGGTGCATCCTGGCGCGGGGAACCGGTCGGGGACGCTGGCGAACGCGTTGCTCGGGAGGGGCATAGCGGGTGGGGAGGACCCCGTGCGGCCCGGCATTGTCCACCGCCTCGACCGGGACACTTCAGGGCTGATGGTTGTGGCCAAGGGTGAGCCGGCATACTCCAGGCTGGTCGAGATGATGGCCGGGAGGAGGGTCCGGCGCGGTTACCGGGCTGTGGTCGTTGGTGAGGGGTTGCCGGAGACGGGTACGGTGGACTCGCCGGTGGGACGGGACCCCGATTACCCGACCCTCATGGCCGCTGGCGTCGGCAGGCCCGCGGTAACGCACTTCGAGGTGCTTCGGAAGACTGCGGGGCACGCGATGCTCGGGGTGCGCCTCGAGACCGGGAGGACACACCAGATCCGGGTCCATTTTGCCGCCATCGACCACCCCGTCTACGCCGACCCCCTCTACGGGACGCCCGTATTAGGGCGCCGGCTCTGGCTGCACGCCGAGAACCTAGCCTTCGTCCACCCGGTGACGGGAGAGGAACTGGATTTCGGGTCGCAGATTCCGGAGGATCTGCGGGAGGCCGCGCTAGCCCTTGACGCCTCTCTGGCGCTCTGGTAGCGTGCCCGCCTAAGAGAACCGACCTTTAACGGCGTCCAGTGAGGCGCGAAGGAGGTTACGGCTTGGACCGACCAAGCGTCCACGAGCACGCGCGTTCACGAGTGCTCACCCCCGACGGCATTCACCGTTCGCTGCGCCGCATCTCGCACGAGATCCTGGAGAGAAACGCGTCCGACCTCGACGGGCTCGCGCTCGTCGGGGTGCTGACGCGCGGGGTGCCGCTGGCGCGCCGCATCTCAGAGAACGTCCGGCTCTTCGAGGGGCTCGACGTGCCCGTGGGTTCGCTAGACATCACGCTGCACCGCGACGACCTGGCGGGCGAGGAGCCGAAGGTGAGGGGGAGCCACGTGCCTTTCGAGGTCGCGGGACGCGCGGTCGTGCTGGTGGACGACGTGCTCTTTACCGGCCGGACGGCGCGGGCCGCCATGGACGCGCTTTTGGAGCTCGGGCGCCCCGCGGCGATCCGGCTCGCGATCCTGGTGGATCGCGGGCACAGGGAGCTGCCGATAAGGGCAGACTACGTCGGAAAGAACGTGCCCACATCGCGCGACGAGCGGGTGCTGGTGAACCTGACCGAGACCGACGGGGAAGACGGGGTGATCGTCGTTCATGACTAGGAATTTTCTGACGCTCGAGGACGCCCGGCGCGAGGACCTTCGGGCCATACTGGACCTGGCGCGGATCCACGCGGCCGGGAACGGGGATCGACCGCTGGCCGGCAAGACGATCTGCCTCGCGTTCTTCGAGGCCTCCACCCGGACGGCGGTATCCTTCGAGCTGGCCGCGCGGCGGTGTGGGGCGGACGTGATCTCGCTCTCCGAGAAGGGCTCGGCGATCGCCAAGGGCGAGTCCCTCATAGACACGGTAGTCACCCTCGACTGCCTCGGGGTCGACGCCCTCGTCTTACGCCACCCGGCAGCGGGAGCCGCGACCCTCGCCGCCCGCCACACGGGTGCGGCAGTGGTCAACGCGGGTGACGGGTGCGGCCAGCACCCGACGCAGGCGCTCCTCGACCTCTACGCTTTAGGCGAGGCGGTGGGTGGGTTCGACGAGCTCGCGGGCCGGCGCGTCGCCATCGTCGGGGACATCCTGCACAGCCGGGTGGCCCGGAGCGTCATCCCCGCTTTTCTGGCCGCCGGGGTGGAGGTAGCCCTCGTCGCCCCGCGCACGCTCCTGCCTCAAGACGCCGGGATCTGGGACCTGCCGGTCCTGTCCTCGGTGGACGATGCGCTCCTCTGGGGGGCTGGTGTGCTGTACACGCTGCGGCTTCAGAGAGAGCGTATGACCGGAGCGCGCGTTCCCTCGGTCTCCGAGTACGCGCGCTTCTACGGGGTCGCCGGGCGGCACCTCAGAGACGGGGTCTTGGTCATGCACCCCGGACCAGTCAACCGGGGGGTCGAGATCTCCGGCGACGTCGTCCTCGACGGCCACTCCCTGATCCCGGACCAGGTCGCCGCCGGGATCCACGTCCGCTCAGCAGTTCTCGCGTTGGCGGCGGGCACCGCCCACGAGGTAGCCGCTTGAGCGGGCGGAACGGGGCGCCCGCAGAGCTCGTCATCCGCCACGTCCACGTCCTCGACCCCGGTAACCGCCTCGACGGCGTAGCCGACGTGCGCCTCCGCGAAGGCCGTGTGGCGGAGGTAGGCGAGGGGCTGCGGGGGGCGTGTGAGCTGGACGTCGACGGGCTTCACCTCTTCCCCGGCTTCGTGGACGTGCATGCCCACTGGCGCACGCCAGGTCGCGAGGACGAGGAGAGCATCGAGAGCGGCTCCGCGGCGGCCGCCGCCGGGGGCTTCACGGGGATTGTGATGATGCCGAACACGGACCCCGTCGTGGACAGGCCGGTCATCGTAGAAAGCCTCGTCCGGCGTGTCGAGAAAGAGTCCAGGGTGCGGGCCTACGTCTCCGCCGCCCTGCATGCGGGGCTTAAGGGCGAGCGCCTCACGGAGATGCGCCTCCTCGGGGAAGCCGGCGCTTTTTGCG
>Ga0126304_10000401_pt1 | contig 17028 bp, 13 predicted proteins | sample Plot25_FD_92538 | JGI IMG/M metagenome (GOLD analysis project Ga0126304, IMG submission 92538) | Serpentine soil microbial communities from UC McLaughlin Reserve, CA, USA - Plot25 | ecosystem: Environmental > Terrestrial > Soil > Grasslands | place: USA: UC McLaughlin Reserve, Lake County... | reverse complement strand
TCTGTTTTTATTATTTATTTTATTTTATAGGACAGCAACTTCACCACGTTTCTTAGTGCCTATATCAATCGCTTCGCTGATTGGTGAAATGAAAATCTTGCCGTCGCCAGTAGAACCAGTACTTACAGTATCAAGTATTGTGTTAATGACTTTGTCTACTTCTGAGTCATCAACTATTGTAACAATATTAGATCTGACTGAAAATTCTGAGGCAAATTTTCCGGTTCCTCTGCCACTTTCTATCATTGGTTTTTCTCCCTTGCCTCTGCCCTTTGCATCAAGAATAGTGCATCCACTCACTCCAACTTTCTTCAGTGCCTCGTTAACATCCAAAACCTTTTCACTACCGATAATAGCCTCCACACGTTTCATGATTTGCTATAATGTTATCATAATATAAGGTTTTCAAACAGAATTACCAATATAAATAAATATAACTACAAGAATTTCTCTATAGTAAATATCATAAATGCAGTATTTTTATATATCTATTGAATAACTGGACTTGTATACGTCTAATTAGAAAAAATTACTATTGTGTAATACTGTGCAAGACAATATTTATTGTAATTTACAAAGTCAAATCCAACAATCCTTTTTCTTGAAGTCCATTATATTCTTGTGTACTGGTAAATCTAGTGGTAATGGTAAGAGCGAAGAGTTCTCTCCTGATTTTGTAATGGTGAGTTGGTCTGTTATTTCTCCACTGCCATCATTGTTGTAGAATGTACCACCAACAAAAGTTATTCCTCTATTATTCCTCTTATTATTATTGCTTATTGTAATATCTGCGTTTAGAAGTCCAAATTCTTCATCTTAGGTAGTTATTAAGATAAAGAAGATTTATTTCCGTTGGGACTATAAGGTTAGCTCCTCCAACATCTACTTTAACAATATCTTTACTCCTGGATTAGTATAATTACTTCTATTTTTGTCTGTTATTATTGGATTAATTGGTGTTCCGCTATTATATTTGATAGGATAGGTACGCTGATAGCTGCGATGATGTCGTTGAGTATTAAGTCAACGTTATATTGTTCAAAAAGTGGGTGATGTGCCTCTTTCCATTCATTTGCTCGTGATAATAGTTATGCGCAGTAGAAGCATACATATTGTTGGTAGATGAGCTATTACATCCAGTCTATATTTGGAGCAGCTGCTGATGCTACTACAAGCAACCAAAATATCGGTACATTTTTTGATAGTATCTCATATTCTGAAATTCGGGCTTTATATACCATTTTACGTAACTATTCTTTCTACACCATTGGCACTTGCTTATAGTAAGATCTGCCTCATGAGAACACAGTCGCATTGACAAAGACAGCCGCATTCTTTACACTGATGTGTATGGCAACTAGTATTAGGGATATCCATCTTTTTATCTACTACTTCTACTGCCATTCCCAAAACAATTCTAGATCTTCGAGTTTAAAAATATTATTAGGCTATTAATATTGAGTATTTAATAGTAAGTAATAATATCTATACTAATTTGTAGTGTCTAAATCTTACGTCGCTCCCTCTCTGATTAGTGTTCTAACTATTATAAACAAAGTTTTGTATGTGTAACTATTCCCATTATGGTTTGTCGTAATATCTGTGAAAGAATTTATTCAAAAATACATGTTGGTGAAAGTAATTATTGTATAGGCAAAAAATATTGTAGAAGATGCGAGATTTACCTATATCATGATGGTATATTTTGCCCATGCTGTGGAATGCAATTGAGGACAACACCTACTAATAAAAAAGATAAGGAAAGGCTTAGAATAGACAAAAATAAGCAATAATAGATTATAACCTGTTGTAAATTTCTGAGATAAGTGCTATATTTATACTGTTATAGGAGTTTTATTTATTGCTCTTAATAATAGTTAGCATATTCAAATGGAACAAACAAAGTCGCCCGTAGTAACTAAAATCGCAATATTTTGTTATTAGATTACGTCATTAGACAGTTTGAAAAAGAAATATATGATAGATAAGTAGTTAGAAATTGTTGTTATCACCACCATTATCTTTCTAGCATTATAACTCACTATACTACTTCTGCTATCTAGATATGATTGATGTAACCTTTCTATCTAGTTTCGATCGTCTTTTTTAAATAACACCTTGTAAAATTTAATTGCTTACAATTTTATTAGATCGAATAGTTATTATTTGGTATTATTAAATCAAAAATAGACTTAATCAATGGAAGAACGTGATTTCCTCCATGAAATATGTTTGACTGTATTATGTGTAAGTAAAGATGTGAAATTTGCAGGCGTAGTAGATAGTAACGGAAAATTACTTATGGGAGAATATAGAAAAAATATACAAGGTCCTTTGGTTAAGTCAGATTCTATAAATACACAAAAAAGTAATTCTTTCTTTTTATCCTATTTGGCTCCTGCAATAAAAGGAAGAAATTTTGATTTAGAGCCAGGCAAGGTTCATTTTAAATTGACAGAGTTTGATAATGTAAAGCTAGCTACTACATCATTAACAAACAGGAATGATAGATATCTTTGTGTTTACCTTGAATCATCGTCAACATCATATCAGGAATTAATATCGAAAGTAATAGAAAGTATCTGATAAGATATATTATATAACAACAAGATTCAGATCTTCCTTTTGGGTTTTGTTGTTATGGCAATACAGCAGATATCTAAATAGAACTTAATTCCACATCAAGTCTTCTTCCATAATTAACATTAAATTCCTGATAATTTTATTTTAACAATTTGTGTCTTTAGTGACATGTAAATTAGTTAATATGTTCGCATTTACTGATTAAATAAATATTCTATATTTTTCCGATTTATATATAAGAATGAGTAGTTAACTATTGCTAATATATATGGTAATTAAAATCAAATCGAAGAAAAGAAAAAATGGAAAACAGACTAAGACCACTAAGAAATCTAAGGCTAATCTAAAAAAGAAGAGAAATGCAAAGAAGACAAGCTCAACAGCACGTCAAAAGAAAGTTTCCAGAGGGACAAAGACAAGAACAAGAAGAACAACAACCTCCGTCACTAACCCAACTACAGAAGAGAATGATCTTTTGGCTGTGCAGAATAATTCATCATTAGTAGAGGATACTGCAAAGACCCATGAAGCTCAAGAAGAATTATAGCCAGAGACTTCTCTTATTGATTAATTCATGATGAGGGAATGGAGTAATAAAATTTTTTGAATAAATAGATATGAAACAATAGTTTAAAGTTGGTAAACAGAAAAGAGTTGGTTAATTATAAAATAGGTTGGTTAGTAGAGAGGAATCAGCAGGTATAATTAAGCGTATAGTGTAGAATTATTATAATCTACAAGATTAGCCAAAGGAGTTGGCTACCATAATTTCCTCCTTCTCTATTTCCATTACTTCAAATAATAAAGTTTTACCATTGTTATGTTATTTATAAAGAAATGTTGTTCACATATTAAGTTGATTTCATAGTAACCATCCTAATAGTTCGGTATTCTATAGGATTCCTATTATAAGACAGAAATCTTTCAAAACTATTTCCGATGCCATATGCATAATACTTGCTTACCACGTCATCACCATTATTAATAGCATTAAATAAGGAACTGTTAGCTACTGTAGAACAATCATATGCATAACTCCTAATGTGACTTCACTATCATCAGGTTCTGAATCTTGAATTTTCGAGCCTGCATATACTTGAAGTTCGCTTATACTGCATAATGATATTGGTCTAGACCAATAGATAATTTTCTTGTTGATGATTTTTTCCTAGAGAAGTTGAAGATCAAAATTTAGAACTCAACAAAAGTTTATCTGCTTATTGGAACTGTAGACTCTTTCTTACTTTACCATTATCCAAGATTCAGTAAAATAAATGGTGGCTGTTGAGGTTGTTGTTCGATCTTATTATTATTGATGTTAACATAGCGATCGAAGCGCATGCTCTTTTTTGAACCCTAATTGCAAGACTGGTTGCTGTTGTAATATGCGATTATATATGAACTTCTTTTTCCAAAATCAGAGTATTGTTATTGTATGTAAATGCTACGCTTGTGGGAGAAGGATAATCATTCAACTAATGTCTCTATCTTTCTGCCTTTAGATTAAGTTATTGATAACTGCTTGTTATATAGTATATAGAAAAGTCATATATATGATGTGATCTAAAACCAAAAAAAGAGATAGAGATAACGATACTTTCAAAAAGTATAAGCTTTCTCATAGTTATTTAAGATCTACTCAATGTTAGATACATTAACTAATATTATCTACATTGTTACTGATGTACACGTTACAATGAAATGGAGTTTTAATGATTTTACAAAGTCAGGATTTGCTAAACTATTAAAACCATTTGAGAATTCAATCGATAATATTATAAAGATAACAAGAGCCTTCGGTATAGCTACAAAGGCACATTCAGGACAATTTAGAAATGGCAACAAGGTAGAACCGTATATTAATCATCCACTTAGGGTTGCCCTCATTTTAATAGAAGAGTTAGGGATACATGATGTAGACCTCATTTGTGCTGCTCTTTTACATGATACCATAGAAAAAAACTGTAATAGCAGTATATCGGCAGATCAATTAAGAAAAGAGTTTGGGGACTCTATATATAGTATAGTTCATGCACTCACAAAGCCCAAAATAAGAAATGAAGAGAAGAAAAAAATGTTAAATGAATATTTCCAAAATATCGCAAATAGTTCTGAAGCCATTAGGTACATAAAGCTAGCGGATCGCCTGGATAATATTAGAGGTATGAAGAATTTAATTCATAAGGATAAAATGCTGCGATACAAACTCGAAACTCAGAAGTATGTTGTTCCAATAGCAGAGAAGACAGACGAAAAACTCGCATTTAAATTATCAATTGCTCTATATGAGCTCAAATAGGAGAAGAATATTATCATTTCTATTCATCTCGCATTTTACATCTTCCTTCGATATTCTTATTATGGTTGTTCCAATGAGTGATACAACCTATCCATCTATGTTCAGTACAACCACAAATAGGACATATCTTCAGTTTTACATTTTTTGTCATGATCAATTACCATTGTATTTAACTTTTTCTAATTACCTGTATATAATATATAGTTACTATATGTTTTTTATAATCTAATATATAATTAATCTAAAGAAATAACTCGTCAGTAAATTGGAGCAAGACGAACGAACAAAAGGAAATTCACTATTACTATGTTCGTTGCTTTTTTAGTGATGATTTATATTTTTATTAGATTTTTATTTTAATATTCTCAAATTGACTTATTGTCCTTTGGTTATCAAAACTAAATTTCCATAGTCAGCCTTACGCTATGCATTACCATTGTTATTTCGATCTGTTAGGTTTGTAATCATATTCTCTAATCTTTCCCTTAATGCTGAATTAATTTTCTGACCATCTACTTTGCCTCTAAGAATCGCCATAATTCGACCCATTAACATTCCAATTGATCCGGTCCCTTTCTCTCTGATAATTGATCTATTTTGTTCTAAAATTCTATCTATTGCCATGTTCAACTCTTGATCGGTCATAGATGTTATTCCAAGTGCTGTGATTGCTTCATCAACTGTTTTAACCTCTTTTCTCAAGATCTTTTCAAAAATTAAAATTATTGACTCCTTGGCTATGATACCAACGTCAAGCTTTTTGAAGACATCCATAACAATATCTTCTGTCAATAGCATTGTATCAAATCCTTGTCGTTCAAGATTAACAATATCTTCTGTAAGTTTTGATGCCACAAAAGTTGGCTGTATTTTTACTGAACCTACAATTTTCTCAAATGTAGTAAAATAATTAGAATCAAAAATCTGCTCTGCAATCTTTTTGTTCATCCTATATTTCTCAGCAATAATTTTAATGCTATCATCCCAAGATTTCGGTATTTTGTCTGATAATGAGTTGAGTAATGAATTGTTGATCGGAATGGGTGGTATATCTGTCTCAGGATACATTCTTGCTGCCCCAGATCTTGGCCTACTGAACGAAGTTTTACCTTCCAATGTTGCTGCGCGTGTTTCTGCAGGTACGCCTATTAACGTCATTTTCAATCTTTCAGTTATAGCTTCCAATGCAAATTCTACCTTATCTTTTGGACCGCCTACAATTACGAAAGCATCAATGCCTACGACTAGGTCTAATTTCTTTCTAATTGCTTCAACTTCCTCCTTTGTTATGCCATAGTTTGGCAACTCGTCAGAATGAAATACTCCTCCTAGACTGTAAAATCTAACTAATTCGCCTAGGTGTTTTCCTATTCTAATATCAGGATATGGCTCAAATCCGATTATGCCATCAAAACCTTTGACTCTGATTGCCTTGAAAATGCCATCATTATTATCAGCAAGTGATCTTTTTACTACGTCAGAGTTTGACTTAAATAAAATATCTGTTATATCTTCAATTCTGTCTCCAATTACAATTTCTTCAAGTTTTCTATCTCTTTTTAATTTTTGAGCAATTAGAATCAAACCATGTTGTCTGAGAACTTCATATTCAATTACTTTTACCAGTTGATCAAGACGCTGCACACCTTTTACCTCTACAATGGCGCCATTCTCTACTGAAATATTAATGTCCTGCCTGATGCTACCAAGTCCTCTGGCAACTTTTTTGCTTGCTCGCAATAGCCTGCCCAATGTGAGTGCAATTTCGGCAATTTCTTCAGGTTTCCCAGTTACTGGCTCAAGTGCAATCTCGACTAGTGGCACTCCTAATCTGTCTAATCCATATTCTTTAATTGTTCCATCATCTGAAATGAGCTTGGCTGCGTCTTCTTCGAGACAAATACTTTGTACACCAACCTTTTTATTATTTATATTTAGATATCCTCCACTTGCAACCAACATAGTACGCTGAAAGCCACTAGTATTCGATCCATCAATTACGATTTTACGCATGACATGTACTTCATCTATAATCTTAGAGTGGAGCGCAAGTGAAAATATCAATGCAGTTTCAATTGCTTCTTTATTAACATCATGTGGTGGCTCCTCATCTGCTTCTACAAGGCAGCTAGAACCTGCGGCAGCATGATATTTTATAGTGCGCATTTTTGCGAATTCAAAAAGCGCTGCAGGATCATAAATGCCAAGTTCGCTCTGAGTTGGCCGCAACTTGCGAACAAACGTAAAACCATATTTTTCAGTCTCTTCGCAGTAGCAATTACAAAATAGCTTGCTTTTAGTGGAGAGTTGCTGGTGGATTTCAAAACCAACTCTTAAATTAATAGCTGCTGAATCGATTGTAGCCACCCATTTAAATTAATATTAGATGTCTTTTAAGCCTTGCTTATGAAATAGGAATAACTCTAGATATTTATATTGTCACTGAGGGGATATTGCATATGTATTATTAGATAATGACTATCAATTGTCTTCATCTAATCCTTGTTCCAGTATTTTATCAAATCTCTCCCAGTTAATGCATATTGTAAATATCCTGAATATTTCTTATGAGTTTCGATCTTTCTTTGAGCCTGCCAAACGCCAATTCTACTTCAAAAGTTCTACTTCAAAAGTAATTCTTTCCAAGACTAAACAGGTCATCGGTATCAAACTTTGGCCCTTGTTTTATCCCTTTTTATAAGGATATTCAAATGTATTTTCATTATATTATAATGGCTAGGCCAAATAAGGGACAAGATTGGCACGGGGTCGGTAGGATTACTTCGAATATAGAAATGTTCCATTATTTTTTGTTATCTAGCCTTTTTTCTCTCTTTTATTTGTATATATTACCGAAGAAAGCATGTACTGAAAGACAACAAAATGTCAAAGTCTTCTTCCTCATCCTCTTCATCATATTCTATTAAATATCCTCCAGGACCTCACTCAATCCTGCCTCACAAGTTATTACGTAAATTTATACATAATCCCATTAAAACCCTGATGGATATTGCATATACTTATGGCGATATTGCTCATTTTAAGTTTGGAAGACAGCATGTCTATCTAATTAATAATCCACACTATATAGAGGACATATTAATTCGAAATTATAAGAATTTTATAAAAAGTAGAGGTCTACAAGTTTCTAAGCGTCTATTAGGAGAAGGTCTAGTGACTAGTGAAGGAGAATACCATGATCGCCAAAGAAAAATAATACAACCTGCATTTCACCCTAATCACATAAAGGGATATGGAGACATAATGACAACTTATGCTGTAAATATGTGTCAGCGATGGAAAGATGGAATTACGTTAGATATACATAAGGAGATGATAAATGTAACATCAGCAATCATTAGTAAGGCTGTCTTAGGTTCAGATATTAAATCAGAAGAAGAAGAAGGCGACCAAGTTGGGGATGCACTTTTGACTTGTGCCGAATACTTTAATCGTGTCCTAATGCCATTTGGTGAGCTGATTGAAAAAATACCAGTATTGCCTATTAATAAGGGCTTTCAAGCTGCAAAAAACAAATTAGATTCTATAGTATATAGTATGATAAAAGAACATAGAGATAATGAAAGCAAAGGTATATCCTCCTCTAAGGGAGGCGACTTGCTATACACTTTACTACAAGCCCAAGATGCAGAAACTGCAATTGGACGAATGACTGATTCACAATTAAGAGATGAAGTAATGACAATTTTTCTTGCGGGTCATGAAACAACAGCCAATGCACTTACATGGACATTTTATCTGTTATCACAAAATCCAACAGTAGAGGCTAAGCTGTATGAGGAACTATGTTCTGTATTGGGTAATGATAAAGATAGTAATAGTAGCAGCACTTCTAGAAGCAAAAGAAGAAGAATAAGAATTCCAACCATTGAGGACGTACCAAAATTAGAATACACTGAAAAGGTCTTTAGAGAATCAATGCGGCTTTATCCACCAGCATGGACTATAGGTCGTCAAGCTATAAATGATTATAAGGTTGACAAGTATGTTATACCTGCTGGCTCAATCATTTTAATGAGTCAATATGTAATGCATCATAATCCGCTTTACTATTCTGACCCTGATCTTTTTTATCCAGATCGCTGGACCAAAGAGGCAAAGTCTCAGCTTCCTAGATTCAGTTATTTTCCGTTTGGTGGAGGCATAAGGGGGTGTGTAGGTGAGCCATTTGCATGGATGGAAGGAGTACTACTAATAGCTACTGTCTGCCAGCAGTGGAAGATGCATCATGATGACACAGATCATAATAAAGTTGAATTAAAGCCACTTATTACGTTACGCCCTAAACACGGTATGCGTATGAAGTTAGAACATAGATAGAAAATAACAACCAACTACAAAAAATCCTATAGATTAGCTTTCAGTGGCAATTCGGAAATTTAATACACGCAGAGTCAATACAACACAATATGTCTTGGCAGACCTGTATTCATGGATTGAATCCTATTCTGGATTTAAACATTCTATTCCTTCCTTATCCCACCCTTCCTCTAAGAGAATGTCAAGACAGTAAAGAAGAAGAATATGTCATAGGCACATATGGTGATATTTAGACAAGTTTACTATTCTTTAGAACATGTCAATGGCTGTGTTAACATAACGTAGTATAACTTTAGTATAGGTTTATCTAATATATTTTCTAAGATAAAAATATACATATGTTGGAATCTCAGGTAATTGTAAGAATAAACGGAGTATTACCAGACATTTCGATATTAGGTGACGCAGAAAAGTCGGAAAGAGCAGCTGAGGTAAAAAAAATAGGTATGACTGCAAATACCTCATGTTCAATATTTGTTAAGGATAAGACGACCACTTCATCATCAATAACAACAAATAACAATAAAGTTTTCCATTTGCTAGTAGATACCGGTGAAGGCGTAGTCAAAAGCCTTGAAAAAATAGATCTGTCTCCTTATCGTGATTTTAATGATCTTACTACCAAATCTGCTGCAATTCATCTACCAGATGCTGTACTTATAACTCATTCACATAATGACCATATTAAGGAATTACCTCTACTCATCAGTAAGGCTAACCAACAATCAAGAGCTTTGAAAATATTTTGTACTAAGGAGTGTCATGAACAAATTGTAAGTAAATTTCCTGAGATTTCTACAACAAATAATAAAGTATCCTTTAATGTAATCCAACCAAATCAACCTTTTGAAGTAGGCTCTATCTCAGCAATACCTATTTTGGCATATCACGGTGATAATTCTCCACCAGGTTCTGTCATATACATACTCAAGCTACCAGATAAGAAAAAAATAATAATCGGATGGGATTTTCTCTCATTACCAGCTGATGTAGATCAGAATTTGTTCTGGAATCCTGACCTTATTATATTAGGTACTCAAAGTTATAATCCTCATCCTGAAACAGGATTAATATCTGTTAGCGATGCCTTTGAACTTGTAAGAAGATGGAATGCAAAGGAATGTTATATAGTACATTATAGGGGATTGATGGATTTTGAAGATGCAAAAAATCAATGGTTCAGAGGACCTACTAAAGCTATGAATAGTGAAGAGCTTCAGAAAACCATAGATGAAAATCTTAGAGTAACAGGAAGGGAAGGGAAATTCAAGATTACCGTAGCTAAGGAAGGAATGGTGTGGACTGCAAAAAGTCAAGAAGAACAAAAAGTAGGAGGACAAGAACAACCAAGACAATTATCTTCTATTGGTAATATTATTGAAATCGAATCCCTTCAAAACTATATTCTAAGATTTGAAAAGGAGGATAGAAATGATATGCTCAAACTTATGATAGAAGACAGAATTAACAGATTCGACCTCAAATTCATAAGTCCACATATAGACAGAAGTAACAATGATATTTTATATGCTCAAGGAGAAAAGGAAATGTTTTCAAAGGGTCCTGAATTGAAGATGGAAATAGTTTCATCACAATCATCACCTGAAGAAGAAGAAGCTTCTTCTATAGTTAGAATAAATGTGTTCAAGGGAAAGAAGAGTATCTTCAAAGATGACATACCATTAAGCAGAAAAGACACTGAAGAACTCAGAAGACATATTAGAGAAAACTTTGTTGCTGTTCAGACAACTACATAAAAAACAATAATTATAAACTTTAAATGGCAGCAACATTAAAAATGCAGAATAAAGCCTGGATTATCCTGATGAAGTCCGTACATTTGAAAAAGGTAGAATAAAAATAGCAAACTTTGATGATGTAGCAATTGGAAGAGGAACCTTTGAACCAGGATGGAGTTGGGAAAAGTGTGAAGTCAATAGCCAAAGCAAATAGCTGTCAGGCTCCGTATACCATGTATGTGGTCTCCGGAAGGATGAAAGTTGTAATGGCTGGATGATAGAAGAGAAGTTGAATCTGGGCCTGGTGAATCTGTAATAATTCCGTCTGGACACAATGCCTGGGTAGTTGGAAATGAGCCTTGTGTCGCTATTGACTTCAAGTGCAAAAGAATATGCTAAGAGTCAGTAGTAATTAATCTACTTTTTCCGCACTCATACAAATTGAGTCAAATTTGCCACTCAGAATAGATAATTATTAGATGAACGCATATTCATATTGTTAGCGGGTTCGCTGGAATGTAAGATAGATTGGACTCTATTTTGCAACCCAAAACTTGATAGGCCTACAAACATACAGAGAATGGATCAGTAGCTTTTATACAAACAAGTAATTCAATCAAAAAATGAATATTAAAAAGCCTTCTTTTATTTTTATTATTATATGTAGTATTACAACCAAACACACAACTCTTTGTTATCCTTTTATGAATAGAGTACAATGCAAATAACAAAATGCCTATTGAAATTATACATAATGGTGTTTGATATATAAAGAGAAAATTTGATACCACTATACCTAATCCTCCAAATGTGGATATCAAAAGAAAACCAATAGAAGAACAGCTAACACATATACTTGATAAAATACTCAAGCTTGTTCCAGAAAATGACGATTTACTAATTTTAACTTTGAATGTTTTATGACATATACATTCATGATAACCAATATTCCCATCAAAATTGCAGTTATGTTTGTAAGAATAAAGCCTATTATTGCATCTTCTGGCAGGTAAAATACCCATATAGGTGAGAAGAATAGTAATTGTTCAAATACATTAAAGATAATCTAAAAAATTACTGCTATACCTATCGCTAAGGCTACATATAGAGCTCTGGAAAATACAATCCTGATCGATAATGGTAATAAAGATACTAATAATGATAATAGTTTAGTTTTAATAGATGTGATAGGAGATGACGAATTCATTAACTACTATTTCTCATCTCCTCAAGTTTTTTATCTATTATTGCCTTAAATGAAGGAAATGGATGTGCTCCCTTTAGTATTTCAGGATTAGAACCATCTTTGCTATTTACAATTATAAATGAAGGTGTATCTTGGAATCCAAATGAAGAACCTAAAGTTAGATCACTTTCTATAAAATCTTTATATTTTTTGCTATCAAAACATACTTCAAATTGCTGCATATTCAAACCGACAATCTGAGAAGCGAACATTTTCAGATTATCTTTGCTAACCCAGCCTGAGTCAATTGGTTTTTGATTATCATATAGCATATTATGAAACTGCCAAAACTTTCCTTGATCATTAATACATTGAGCTGCAAGTGCAGCATCCATAGAATCAAATCCACGATTAGGTAAATGTTTGAAGATCAAGGCAGCTTTACCTGTTTGAATATAGCTTTGATTAATTAGTGGCTCTGTAGCTTTTACATACCTTGCACACAAATAGCATTGAAAGTCACTAAAATCAATTATAGTAATAGGAGCAGAAGGATCTCCAAAATATGGAGAGCCTTGATGTATCAGAGTAGATAATGAAAGATCGCCCTTTTGGTTTTGTTGTGTAATTGCATACGCATAGTTGTTTGTAGCGTGAGGAGATGATGTTAATGAGGATGAATAAGAAAATATTATTATGATAGCTAAATAAAAAATTGCAACAAAAGACGATGATATGATTTTAGCGATATTACTACGCTTTAGTTTTTCTTGTTGTTTCCTCTGCTGCTGTTGTTGCATTGCTACTAACTAAACCAGACAAGTTTGGTTATAAAATACTTACATACAATACTCAAAAGTAATCTTCAATTGTTCTATATATAATTAAATAATTTTGTACAATCACGTTTGTCATTTTATTATTACGATTAGTACTATCTCCGACGATAACAGCACACAATCTTTCAGGTTATGTAGAAATCTACTTTATAAATACTTGGAATCAAACAAAGATAATCTGTTTGATTGATGAATATCAAAAATTGATATTAAGTCGAAGAATATAGATTAAGCTTATGTATCTTGGGTGATATGAACAAATGGCGAACTTAGGTTGTGCAACGTTACCTAATTTCCATTAATTCACGATTTAAGAGGAGATGATTGAGTAATCGAAAGACTATTATTATTAACTGCGAAAAAGAATATAGAGAAAATATTGAATGGATGCATATACGTTATGCTATGATTACTATTTTTTACACAAATTTTATATTTCTTCTACATCTACTTCAGTCATACCATCTAGCTTTGATCATGGGGTAGTGGCATTAGTCATTGCACTTTCAATATTATTGACTACTTTAGGTTGAATAATATCTGCAACTGCTGAATATGTTGCAATAAATGGTTCTCCATCCATTGTGTGAAGTCCAAGTACATTGCCTACAAATGGCACAGTTTTTGACAAAGTGGGTGAATTTAAGTAATCAATAGACATCATCAATGGAGTAACAGTATCTCCTTTGCTCCATGGGGCTGGTGACGTAAGGATGGTTCCAAACTTATCAGGGATTTTTGCAGTAGTAGCATTATCCAAATCATATATCTGTATTACTACTACTTGTACAGGCTTGCTGGCTGTATACGTCAAAACTCCTGAATAGAGTGCACTGTCATTTCTTGGTGGAAGAATTACTGTTGCCTGATGGCCTTCGTGTCCCTTCAATGGATCTACTGATGAAGTAAGCGTACCACGCCATGCAATAGTTTCACCAACTGCAGGTTCTTTTTCTTCTTCTTGAGCTGTTACATGTTGCAGCGGAAGTTGACTGCTTATTACAAAGAATGAGCCGACAAGTACAATAGCTGACATTAGGATTACATCAATGAGTCCTTGATCTCTTTCTGTTTTATTCATATATGTAAGAGAGATAAAACTGTAGAATTTAACAGTATCTACGTTCTTCTTCACTTCTCCCTCACCTTCTAATTAACGATTAGGTGTTTTCAAGCAATTCTCTTTGTATTTTATATACTAATGCCTTGATATCTGTTTCTGATGGCTCTGTCTTCTTAGATTGGTATTTATGATATGATTCAAAAGTCTTGCCTTATTCTTGTTCTTCTTCTATACTGCATATTAGATCCGTCAATATTATGCACATGTCCTAACCCCAATATGTGTTGGATTTATGAGATAATGTTGAATATACTAAATCATGAAGTAAATCTTATCTTCATCCGAATAGGATTTTATCATCTGGATATGATGTAAAGACTTTAGCAAAAATTTGAGGAGTATCTAAAGAAGTATCAAAAAATTCATGTTTGTATAGTCAGAATAAGGGCTGCATCATCATCTTCTTCTTAATTACCAAGAAAAATACAATTCTAAAAGTAACTGTAGAAATTTTACTTTAATACCGAACCACAATATTGAGTAACTTGTATTGCGTAAACTACTGCAGCTATTAAATCAATCAGCAATATCGCCTTTAGCTTAGAATAGCCTTCATTATCATTAGTCAGAATATTGCGATCAACTTTTCTATCTATCCTTTTGAGCAGTAAGTTCTATTAAGTTTAATGTAACAGCTACTTCTAATGGAGTCTTTCTATCAGAAAAGAGTTTGTAGGCTTGAGTGGAAAGGGATAGATGTCGTTGTTGTTCTAGATTTTGGTTCTTCTCAGAATCAGTATTATCTTGTTCTTCGTTTCCTTCTGTCTTCTTCCCTTCAACTGCTTTATTCAAAATAACTCCTATGTCACGTGGAGATATTCTTGCTTCCTTAGATATTTCACGATAAGTCTTGCCCTGATTATAGTAAAGATCTATTACAAGTCTTTCTCTTTCCTGTCTTGTTAATATTGTCATATATATTTTGTATCCTCAAGAAATATATGGTATAACGGAAGCTTAAGGCTATTGTTATCATCTGTTACCAATTTTATTTTCATTACTACCGCTTCATTACCTCTTCTATCATCTGTTTTCAACTGTTACCACTGTACGGTATTTCAATTTAGAACATCTGTAATAATATTTTGCCGTATATGTACCAAATATAGATGATAAATTACTTTTGAAATTAACTCCTACATAATACATTCATTAATTTTCTTTTTACGCAAATTGTTTTATACATATAAATTGCACTATCAAATAACTCCACTATTAGAATGCTTAGTTATGATTAACATTATGATATTTCGGCTTGATGACGCTAGAGATAGTAAGAGTATGCAAAATACATTCAGTATGTCAGCCATCTCTACTTTGCTTATTTCGTCAAAAGGTGCAGGATTTGAGCTTCTTTTAGTGGAGCTATTATAGAATCATATCTTCAGCAATGGCTGAAGTATCTCCACTACATATGACGATACTCTGCATTTATCTAATGTAAAGAAGTGGAGGTATTTGTTCTAAGTGGAGATATTACATGCAGCATTCAGTAATACCTCCACCGATTTTCTATCAATTTGAGCACAGAATAGGATATCATAGAGATAGTTGAGATATTTTCTAAATTCTAGAAGAACCGAAGATACTTTAAGCATACCATATCAGTCATACATGATTCTACAAGAGAAGCGAATAGGGATATAAAATGGTTGGAAATAGCTTTCAAGTATTACTTTTCTATAGCAGTTAAAAATACGAAGATGCGATATGTGCAACCCATCATGATGTTTTATTCTATGTTTTTATCCTGAGATGAATCAAGTTATTAAAAAATTCCGTATGCAAGAGTTGCTGTGATAAGAAATGCTAATGCAGAAGGAGAATCTCAAAAGATCTCTCCTTGGTTACTGATGAAATAAATGGCAGAAGATCTGAGTATTTTTGGAACCCATAAGAAATGCTGAGATGAAATGAATAAGTCATACTATCATGACATTACTTTATCAATGATTATAGCATCTGTCAAACCTTTCAGCACATATTATAGACCGAATCAATAAAATCTCTGAATTCCTGAGCATGGACATCCTTTCTCTTCTCCCGTACATTCTTAAATTTTGGTATTGTCATTATTGTTTCTGCAAGACCTTTCCAGCGAAATTGTTTAGTCCTATAAGAAGAGTATAGTGTAAATATCTGCAATTGCCAAATTGATTCATACTGTTCCTTTTTAGAGGGTTATGTTAACCCTCTATTATGACATTTAAGTAATTATTAGCTATTGACATATATACATCCTATTCAATTTTTTTTAATATCCAGTAAATTCCTCTATCTTAACTCTATCCTTGGGTATTCTCAGCTTTTCATTCAAGATATTTTGAATCGCATTTAGCATAGCAGGTGGACCACAAATATAGAATATTGATTTGTTTAGATCATCTTCACTAACATATTTGGTTATCATCGGCTTATCAATTCTGCCTATCTCTCCTTCCCAATGACCCAAAGGAGGCTGGCCTCCTTCGCCTGTAATAGCGTATATAATCTTCAAATTTTTATTAATCTTCAAATATTCATCAAATTCATTTTTATATAGTATATTGTTCTCATCTCTATTAGAATCAAACATCACTATTTTTATTGGTAGTTGTTTATCTGTGACATATTTTATCATACTTCTAAATGGTGTTACTCCGATGCCGCCTGATAGAAATACAGCAGGCTTCGAGTGGTCTTCATGTAAAATGAATTTACCCATAGGCCCTCTTACTTTGACTTTTGTTCTTTTTTCTTCTAATGATGAGAGCCTCTTTTTGTATGGTGTATCTCTGATTCTGGTACTTATCATAATAAAATTTTCTGTTGGAGAAGAAGCAATAGTAAAATGCCTAAGTGGGCCTTCAGGATCATTGAAAACTCCACCTATATCAAAAAATGCATATTGTCCTGATATGTAGTCTAACTCCTTCTTT
>Ga0126304_10000400_pt1 | contig 17042 bp, 17 predicted proteins | sample Plot25_FD_92538 | JGI IMG/M metagenome (GOLD analysis project Ga0126304, IMG submission 92538) | Serpentine soil microbial communities from UC McLaughlin Reserve, CA, USA - Plot25 | ecosystem: Environmental > Terrestrial > Soil > Grasslands | place: USA: UC McLaughlin Reserve, Lake County... | reverse complement strand
TTGGAATAGCCCATACTACAAATATTATTGTACCTGCAAAAATTCCATAAAAAAAACCATTTAAAGGTTTACTTATATTCAAAATATTTGATTTATATAAGAATATACCAGTGACCAAGCCTATCGAAACTGCCGTAATTAAATGAATTATAAATCCCGCGATAGCAGCATAGGAAGAATAAATTCCTATTACATGTCCAAATATAATCCATGATATATAGTATGGTTGACCAGTTATGAATTCATAAATAGTTCTAGGAAGAATCATTGTTATAGCACCAATCAGAGCACCTATTACAACATACAATATTTCTCTTTTTAGAGAAAAATCAATTTTTATCAAATTAATATCGTTATGAAGATTTTTATCCTTTGTATTTCTTAATTTCATCTCTCAATATATCTTCCTTTCTGTAATTATTTTATATATTATTTATTAGTTTGATATATTTAATAATTTTAATACACATATGACAAACTCTATTTAAATATACTAAATTTTTTAGAAAAAACTATGCTAAAATATGAATAATCCTGCTCGTATGGATATAAATTTTCAATTAAATTAAGAAATTCAAATTTATTTTTATTATAAAATAATCAGATGGTCTGCTTTAACTATGTTCAATTATTCTTCCAATTACTATAGTTAAGAATGTTATATGTTGTATTTTGATAATAAGATGCTATTTATCAATATTAGGATTTAGAGATAGATTTGTGTGAGTTTACATTTTTTACTTTTTTTATTTTATAAAATAAAAAATAATTAAGGATGATTTCAACAATATTATTGAATTTTATTTATTATATTCTTTATAGTTTTCAATCACAAAATCAAATTTAGCTTTTTTAGTTCCATTTGCTTCAGTAATCTTCATTACCAATGATTTATCCTCCAAATCAGTAAGATAAGGGTCTCCCTCAAAGTATAATTGAGTAGTAAGTGTTGGCTGATTTGGAACTCCAACTTTTAAATGTATATGACCCGGACGAGTTATATCTCCTGTCGAATATTCTTTAGGAATTATAGTATCTATAAGGTAGATTCCATCATTATTTGTTTTAACCTTGCCTCTAAGTGTAAATCCTTTATTGTCATATTCTCCAGTTGAATTAGCTTGCCATACATCCAATATCGCATCTTTCAGCGGTTGGCATCTCATATTCATAACTTTTCCTGTGATTATAAGTCGTTCTCCTTCAATTCCTTCACCAAGTCTTTGCTTAAATGGAGCATTCTCTTTATAAAAAGGACCAAGCATATCAGATTTTGTTAGTTTACAAAAGGAATCTTGTTGTTGTTGTTGTTGTAATGGTAAGGTTGAAATCTGACTGGATTGTGCAAAAGTAGTAGTAGTAGTATAAATCAAAGATATTACTATCAATAACATCATTGTCATTAAGCCAATCACAATCTTTTTCATTATATAAATAGTGAATAATATTCTATATAATAATTGAAGGTAATCTCGGAGAATAGCCAACTGATTTTGACACAAGTTTATAGTTCAATAACAATTATAGATACTATTATTGTAGATTACCTATTTAGCAAAATTGTTAGGAGAGAGTTGATCATAAATTTTTTTTACAAGCAATATAAAATGTCTACCAAATAACCTACTTTGAAGACCAATATGTTCCTTTATTCTTCCTCCATACCTCATAATCAGATAATATCCTCGAGTGATCAAATCCAAGTTTTATATCCTTTATATTATTGATTTCAACCCATTTTAATTCTGCAACACCATCTCCAGCTTCTAGCTCGCCACTATTGATTTTAGCTATAAAAGTTATAGATATAATATGTCCTCTAGGATCTCTATTAGGATCAGAATAAACACCTAGAATATCAATAGGTTCCACTTTAACTAATAATTCTTCTTCTGCTTCTCTTCTTACTGCATCTTCTATTTTCTCACCTTCATTAACAAATCCTCCTGGCAGTGAGAAATAATCCTTGAAAGGCTCTTTGTTTCTTTTTATGAGCAAGACTTTATTGATGTCAGAATGTTCAGATAGTATAATGTCAATTGTAGGAATGGGATTTCTTGGTTTATCCATTTTATTAGCATCATTCATATAAGTTAATAGAACAAAAACTATAATAGGATTTATTAAAACTTGAGAATAACATTATACATTTAAATTTTCAAGATTAAATAGAGAGTTCTGAAGGTTTCGAGTATGATATGTAGTTGGACAAATAGAAGTAGTGTTTAATCGCTTGGTAACTTATATAATTATTAGCCATTAAGTCTCAATAAAAGGACAAAAGAGTATTATAAAAAAATTTATCCCTAAGCATAAAAGTAGTGAAAGTTGAAGATTTAAATGATTATAGAAACCCATATTTTGTTGTGCCATTATGCCTTGGAAAAAATGAGTATATAATATGGTGATAAAGGTTACCTTATCGTTGTTGCTATCTGCTTTTTGCTGTTGATCTCTTTTGATGGATTATAACTAACTATACTTTTATTCCCTTACATATTTAAAAACTATATTTTGTATGGTATTCTTCATGAATACATCAAACATAATAGAAAAGGAAGAAGGGAGTGGAAATCTTGTCCAGCTCTTTATCTATAGAGCTCCTAAAAAGAATCATGATGCGATGGTACAGCTTAATAAACAATGTGCTGAATTTTTTAGGAAACATGGGATCCTTCGCTTTGAGGTCCTTTATCTCAGCAGTACTAATACAGTAATGGACTTTGTTAATATAGCAGAAACTCTTTCTGCTAGCCAAGACGAGGAGGTCTGGATGGAAATACAATCATACAGAGACCACAAGCATTTGGATGAGTTTATTGCAAATATGAAAAATGATAAGATTGGTGAATCACTTTACCAAGAGTATCTAAGTCTCATCACTACTGGCTCTCGCACTATTATGGGAGGATTTACTCGTCTAAGAGCCTAGACTTTGTGTCGGTTATGGCAATAAGTGATGATGTGCAAATGGAAAATCGATGTGAACATGAATTGCAATTCGAAAACAGAAACAGTCAGCATCTCCATAAATGTGTGATTAATCCGTTACAGAAATTGATACTAATAGATTATTTGTATCCTAGCAGTTTTCTGGCATTTATCCTTTGTTGTTCTGTAGTTTCTTTAGGATTTATACTTCCCGCTGATGCACAAAACATTATTGATAATAGTGAGAAAAAAATAACCTATACCCATTATAAAACTCCAGTTAATGGAATCCTTATGCATTATGTAATTGGTGGTAAAGGAGATCCTATTGTTTTATTGCATGGATGGCCACAAACGTGGTACGAATGGCGGAATGTTATACCTGAACTAATAGCTAATAACTATACAATAATAGCTCCCGATATGAGAGGTCTAGGAGATTCAGAAAAAACCCAAACTGGATATGATACAAAAAATCTTGCAGAAGATATTTACCAATTAGTAGAAAAGTTAGGATATAGTAAAATAAATTTTGTAGCTCATGATTGGGGAGGACCTGTTGCATATTCTTATGCAGCTGAACATCCTGAAGATGTAGGTAAAATGATTATTCTTGATACTTTATTACCTGGTTTTGGATTGGAAGAAGCAGGAGACTTTTCACCCAATGGAATATGGCATTTTTCATTTCATGCAGTAAGGGATCTTCCAGAGAAATTGATTGAAGGAAAAGAAGACTTGTATCTTAATTGGTTTTATGATTGGACTTACAATCAATCCGCAATAACGCCACAAGATAGAGAAGTGTACATTAAACAGTATTCTAAACCTGGTGCAATGCGTGCAGGTTTTGAATACTATAGAGCAATATTTGAAGATGCAGAACAAAACAAAGAATACGGAAAAGAAAAACTGCAGATTCCTATATTGACAATAGGTGGAGAAGCTGCTATTGGTAACTCTATTACTACTTCATTTCAAAAGGTTGCAACCAATGTTACTGGAATCACGTTACCTAATACAGGACATTTTATCCCAGAAGAAAGACCAAATTTGCTGATAAAACAGATACTAGATTTTTTCAAATAATACCTTTTTATATCTGTGAATTTTGATTTAATTTCAATCTACTACTATACATTACTGAAATTCAGTTAGATATAATAATATCTTAAAGGAGTAACAAATTTATCATGCCAAACATGAGTTGCTTTTCGTAGGGGGATTAGATTATGACAAATAGGTAGATCAGTTAACTAGTATTAGTTGATTGGTAACTTATTTCAAACCTTCGCCTATTATTTCCAATAGGAATGAAAAAAGTACTAATGCAATAAGTGATAGGATTTGAATCTTTATAGTAAGTGAATAGCTTCACTACTACTACTACTATTATTATACGCTATCTCTAATATATCTTCCTAATTAAAATGTGCCTCTAATAAGTTTAACTTTGGAAACATATTTGATCAGTATATTTAAATAAAATCTTTTACTGAAAGTACTATATTTTCAATGAAATATTGTTCTAAATATATATAAGGACAAGAAAAGCGAGACCATTCAAGGAAGTATTCGAGTACTAACCTAAATAGAACGACTAATAATTATCAACAAATAGGTATTAGATTTGAATATATAACAGCTTAGTAATATATACCAGTTATTAGATATTATTTTAATAAATTTTCAAGCAAAAATGATTCTGTTTGTTATAGAATAACTGTATAGAATTATTTACAACAAACTATAATAAAATAAAATTCATGGTTATTTCGGATACGTCACATCCACCACTATTCGGAGAATGTCCATGCAAGGTGTTAATACCCATTCTCCGGATTAGTCATTGATTATATTTAATATAAAAAAGTTATTTTAAATCCATTTATCATATGCATTGTTTACTGACAGAGATCATTATATCTATTTTATATAACATTATGCTAGGAAAATAATTAAATATATATGAATGGAATAAATCTAGTGTTAAAAGAACATAAAAATTTATAAGTAGATAATTATAAGACTTCATTAATTATAAGATTCTTCTATTTGATTCTCTAGTGATAATTCACAATCTAAATAAATCTTATATGAATCTGTATACTATGAACAAATTATTCATCTTCTCAATGGCTCTAATGTTGAGCCTTGCGTTGGGATATGGAGTTGCTATTCCTCAGTCAGCCTTAGCCGCCTTAAGTCAAGGATATTATAGCAACAGCTATTCAAACTCTTATGACAACAGCTACAGTAAATATCCTCAAAAATCCATGAGTTATGACAACAGCTACAGTAAATATCCTCAAAAATCCATGAGTTATGACAACAGCTACAGTAAATATCCTCAAAAATCCATGAGTTATGACAACAATTATAAAAAAGAATTTAAACCATATGAATGTAGAAAAGGTCCATTAGAAGGGTTCTTTACAAGTTCAGTAGAATTTTGTATTAAAGCAACAAGGTAATTTCACATATTCCCTACATAAATACCAGGTTTAAACCAGATATTACTGGTTAAAAATCCTCTACTTTTTATTTTTTTTCAACCCTAAAAATTTTATAATTTGTTAGTCCAATTAATTTAAGAAATACCAATTCCTTTCTTAGAAAATGTTCTAGATAGTATTAATGAGTTTGTTGATCCTTTCTTATAAGTCTAAAATAGTCAGATTCTAGAATTACACCATCTTAAAGGAGCTTAAAATTATTCTTGTGTCCTTATTTGATGTCATAAAATATATTAATTTTTTTTATATAGTAAGATAAAATAACTTTAATATATCAAAGTTCATAAATATAAAAATTCTATATAGAAAACTAAGAACGAAAATTAAATTTATCGATATTAATGAAATTAGGGATCTAAAACAAAATATTCCATATTATTTATTAATTTACTAATAAAAAAGCTATTAAAATGGTATCTTTAGGATTTTTGAAAAAAAGTCATTATATATGTTAATCCTCCTGAAATTACACCAATACTTAGTAAACCAGCAAATCCTGATATTGGTACAATAAATTGTACCATTATATCTACATTCGAATTTATCGTAGAAGATTGTCCTGACATGATTCCCTTTATAACTATATCTAATATACCTGAACCAGCTAATCCTGAATAAATCATAACTATTGTAGTGCCTGCACCACCAATATTCATACCAAATAGATGAATGCCTGCAAGGAACTGATTTTAATCCTGTAATTTTCTTACCCATATGAATTTCAAGATGAATATAAAATACTGCAGTTACTGCTATTGCTACAATCAATATTAGATAAAATATGTATCCTAAAAAGAACCATTTAGATGGACCGTCAAAGGTCAAAGAAAGATATTGGATAATATTAATATTAGAAATTGTTAACTGAAAACCTACTATTATCAACGTCAATATTGTTATAACTGCACCTTGGATTATAGCTGAAAGAATAAATCTATTTCCCCAACACCCCTTAGAATCGTCGATTTTTCTAGTTGCTGTTGACACGATTACCTTTTGATATTCTGTATATAAGAATATTTAGTTAAAATTTAGATCTAATTCTTGAATAGTTAAAGACAAGACAATGGTAGAATTGTACAAAAGATTTGTGCGATAGATTGTTAAAAGTCCAATTACGACAGAGTTAAGCAGATCTTTACAATAAAAGAAAATATATCTGAATTAGAAATAATTATAGTAACATATTATATATATTAGATTAGACGATCATTTATAATATTATTCATTTGATATTGTTAATAAGTAATATAATAAACTGATTTTACTTCAATCTCATTTCATTGAACATTAATAAAAATGGTAAATGTATTTTCATTTTATTTTGTCATAAAATAAAAAACGAGAGTAACTTCTAGCAACTATAATCCATAATAAGAAACTAATATAAAATTATTTTGAAGGTAGACAAACTACAGCAAAACTAGTGAATCCCAAATTTGGATAATGTTTACAACCTCATTTTCGTTCAGGAAGATAAATATCTTTTAATATTCTAATACAATAGATCTCATAGTAAGTAAAAATGAAATGTTCCTCTTGTATTCAAAACTTAGTATATCTCAATCGACTAGAACATAAGGCAAATCAGTTTTTGGTTCTCTATCAATGCAGTAATTGTAAAACCAAATATATAGAATATAAACCGAGAAATGGACATCCTAATTAGCAATTAGCAATGTACCATAGATTGTAAACAATCAAAGTATAATATATAATTTAATTAATATTGCTATGCTGTAAATTACTAAATATTTATAATACTAGTTTTTCGGCGCCGAAAAATTTTATATTTTTTATAATCTATTTTAAAGAGTAACGTTAACTGTAAATATTATACAAACAGCCTTTGATAGCTTATATAAATTAGATGAGCACCAGAAAAAGAATATAATACATAATAGAATTATAAGGCGTGAATAGAGTACGAGATATGATATATTATAAAAAATAGAATAAATCCATTTTTATTAGATTTTAAATACATTAATTAAAACGGACATCTGCTATCTAGTGCCTCAAAACTTAAAATAACTACTTCTATATTGGCCTATGCCTATGCACGTAAATATATAGATAAATTTTGTATATCTAGAATCACTGCTTAAATGAGAATTTAATGGTCCAGGAGTAAAGGAATTCATAGGTATAGGCGAAATATTACATTATACCCATCTTATTTGGGGATTCTTTTATTGCGTTTGTTGTTTATTATTTGTTAATGTGTTTGACAGCAATATTATTTGGTGAAGATCTTGCAAAATATGGATTCGGAAGATCACATCCTTGGAACAATGAAAGAATCTATGATTTTTGGTCCAAGTTCCAACAAATGGGTTTGGATAAAGTTCCAGAAATTTTGATTGAAGAACCAGAATTGGCTTTGGAAGAATCTATACTATCATTTCATGACAAAGATTATGTGGAACTTGTTAAGAAGGCTGGAAAAATTGGTAATGGATATTTAGATACGGGTGATACCCCTGCTTTTAGAGGAGCATTTGAAGCATCTTCATATGTTGTAGGGTCAACTTTAAAAGCATTTGATATAGTAATTAGAAAAACAAATGGGATAAAACATGCATTCAATCCTATTGGTGGACTGCATCATTCTAAAAGAACTACTGCAGCGGGGTTTTGTATTTTTAATGACATTGGAATTGCTATACTCGAAGCTAGAAGAAAGCATGGTATTAAGAAGATCGCCTACATTGATATAGACGCACACCATGGGGATGGTGTATATTATGAATTTGAGGATGATCCTCTTCTATACATTGCAGACATCCATGAAGATGGAAAGTTTCTCTATCCTGGTACGGGATCGGAAGAGGAAACAGGTATAGGTGATGCTGAAGGTACGAAATTAAATATTCCCCTAAATCCTAATTCAACAGATCAAGATTTTATTGCATCTTTTAAAAGAGTGGAAGATTTTATTGATAACAAAGCAAAACCAGAGTTAATTATCTTACAATGCGGTGCAGATTCCCTAAAATACGATCCATTAACTCATTTAAACTTGACACATAATAGTCATAAATATGCAGCAAGTAAATTACACAGTCTTGCTCATAAACATAGTAATGGAAGAATAGTTGCTCTGGGTGGAGGAGGTTATAATAAAATAAATATTGGTGATGCATGGACTGCAGTAGTAAAAGCTTTTATTGAAAATTTATAGGCTAATTAATTAATGAATGATAGTCTTTATTTATTAGACAAGCATTGTAGTTATGTCGCTATTCATTATAGCTGTTAATTTTTTAACTAGATCTTCATTTTTGATTGGTTTTTGAATAAAACAGTCTTCGCCAATTATTCTACCAAATTCCGAACGTGCTTTTCTAAATTTCTCATAGTACATTTCACTTGCAGTTAAAAAGCAGATTTTTACTTTAGGATCTTTTTCTCTTATTTTAGTATATAATTCAAATCCGTCCATTTTTGGCATTTTTATATCTAGAATTACTAAATCATATAAATTGGCTGTATAAGATTTTAGAGCAGTAATAGGGTCATTAAATGCATCTACTTGGAATCCATTGTCTTCCAAAATATTCTTTATTGTATAAATGACATCTGGTTCATCATCTACTAATAAAATTCTTTTAGTCATTGTTGTTAGACATCACTTCCGCTTGATTATACCTCTATCTATAATTATCAAAGCATAACATAAAAAGTATATCCTCTATCGTTAGAATTATTTTCTAATCTCTATTTTCTTTAAATCTTTTATGTTCTTCTTGACTATCATTTGGATAAAATAAAAGAATTAGTGGATTTTACTACAATTTATTCAAAGATACAGATTGATGTGGGTAGTACATAAAACCTGGTCGCATAGTACTGAGTTATAATGCATTAAATGGGATATTATTTATACTTTGAGTAGAATGACAAATGGGAGAACAAATGTAATTATGTTCGCTCTAGCATTAGCAAAAAGAAAGTTCAGAAAACAAAATATTTATTGCTATCTTTAATTATATTAATATGACCAATCTTTGGAATTGTTATCAGTTCATCGCCTAAAGAAATGTTCTTTGTAGATTGTGGATAAATACCATATCCAATGATTAACAATAAAATTCCGAATGCTAAAATAATTAATGATAGAATAAATAAAATATTACCCTTCTTCCAAGTATTGTGATTGTCATTATAATACTTTTTTGTTAATGGCATAGATTTCCTTCGATAATAAAATATTTAAAACATGGTAAACCAGGTTAATCGATAATTTTATTTTATATATATATTAAACGAACAGCCACGGAATCAAATAAATTTGAATAATGTATCATTATAATTATTTTTTATCTTATTATTCTTTTAACATAAATTTTCTTTTTTTTATACCTAGGATATTGATTAATTTTAAATACAATCTTTAAGAATAGTTGCAAACCATCAATAGGAGTCACATAACACAAATAAAAATATTAGAGAATAAAAATTGCGTATTCCAAGAGTGAAAACAAACTAATTATGTATATATAAGTTGATTGCTAGTGTAGCCCTTTAACACGTAGAGCGACTATTCATAGGTGGGCTTATCAAAAATATTATCCTGGTTTACGTATTTCTCTTCTATCTCTTCTTCTGAAATTCTGAACTTAACAGTTTTTCCATCATAATTCTCGACTAAATCTTTTGGGATGTAAAAGAATTCCTTATTGACTAATCCTCTTTCAACTACAAGACAATTGTATTCTGTTCCTTGTATTTCCCCTAACTCTTTATTATCATTTGATTTAGCTTCTTTTTTTATGACTTTATTCCAGTCAAACGAATCATCCATACACTGTAAGAGAGATTATGATATTTAACAATTAAATAACAAAGTTAATGGTAATATATGTTACTTAAAACAATGTTCAATTTACATTTGATGACCTGTTTTTAGAAATGTTTGCTTAACATAATATCAAAACTTAACCATGATTACAGGTTTATAAGAGTAATTACATTTCAATTAGTAAACATATTTGAAGATCAAAATTAACAAATCTTTCTTTTATGATGATTTATAGCAGTAATATTTATTTCCTTTTAATATTAACAGCGGTAAACTCATAGGAGGCATATTTATACTAAGATAATAATAAGAGTAAAATCAATGTTGCAGTACTAATTGTATATGATTTGAGATAAATAGTTTAGTATTAGTAAAATGTCAGTCTATTTTTTTTGTTATATATATTTTTTTATATCTATCATCGATTCTTTGAAGTAAACATAATAAGTATTACAATACAAATCTAACACCCATTAATCAAAACCCATTTATTTTAAACATCATTAGATCAACAGAACAAAATAAAATAATAAATTAATTAAATTGAGAATGGGAAATTGGAAAAAATGATAATACTAATAGAGAATAATCTTTCGCAGCAGTAGAAGAGGTTAATAAACTACTGCTGCGACGGCTACTACTAAACGTTATCATTTCAATTATCCTATGGTCTAATATGGAATTTTTCCCAATCTCAATACCACTGAATGACTATGTAGTAATCTCTATAATATTGCTGTCAAATACAGGAGCATAGAACAGCATTAGATACTATTCAGAAATGGATGTTATTACAGAGATAGAATTGATAGTTATTCAGTGGTAAAAAATCATGTACATTTCCATTAAATAAATTTTTGGCAAATTATTTGAACAATTTTGATAAGAAAATTTTTTTTTAATTCTTAATGGGGATCCATTTTAATCATTTTGCAATTTTTGCAATATAGATTACCTTCTTTATCAATTACTTGTAATTTTCCATGACATTTATTACAAAGGCGTTGTTGATCACTTAGTTTCTTTCGTATCATATCAAGGATAAATGGAATGATAAATGTAATTATGGCATAAGCTAATAGTCGCATGAGTAGAATGACAAATGGGATAATAAATGTAGTTAGAGCATAACTTAGTAATCGCATTAGCAGACCATTATTATTACTACCTGGACTAGGGTTATTCCTGTACCTTCCCATATTTCTAATACATTTTTATATTAGAAATAGGTTATATTAATGAAATTTTCATACGAGTTTTAAAGTAGTCAAGAAACTTACATGTTAAGTTAAAATTATATATTATCAATATTAGAGTTCTAAAAAGAGTTAGTTTAGATTAAATGTATGTTCTTTATATAATTTACAGTGTATAATGCAGTATGAATTACTTTGTTTACTTTATTTTACTATGAATAATACTTATTATGAATTCTTGTGTAGGAGAATGTAATGATTATTCTTATTAATGATATAAAAAAAAACATTACTGTTGTTGAGAACATTTTAGCTCAAACCTATAATTTGAAAAGTTTGGCAATGATTGTATAAGGAAAATGATTAAGCGTAAATTTGGTTGGACTGGTGTTGAAGTTCCAATTATCGGGCAAGGAACATGGATGATTGACGGTGATCCTGAAACTGAATCAAGAGCCATACAGACATTAAGGTTAGGCTTAGATCTAGGAATGAGTCATATTGACACTGCAGAGATGTATGGAGAGGGGCATGTAGAGGAATTAGTAGGAAAAACCATAGCAGGAAGACGCGATGAAATATTTCTAGTTAGTAAGGTATTACCATCTAATGCTTCCTATGACGGAACCTTGAAGGCTTGTGAAAGGAGTTTGAAACGATTAAAGACAGATTGGTTAGATCTATATTTGCTTCATTGGCGTGGCAGTTATCCTCTGAGTGAGACAATGCGTGCTATGGAAAAACTTGTAGCCGAAGGCCTAGTGAAATACATTGGTGTTAGCAATTTTGATGTTGAAGATTTAATGGAGGCGGAACAAGTACTACAAACTGAACAAATCGCATGTAATCAGGTACTTTACAATTTACGAGATCGCGGAATTGAACGCCGTTTACTTCCATATTGCAGTAAAAAGAGAATAGCTGTAGTGGGATATGCTCCGTTTGGACATGGTAACTTTCCATCTCCTTCAAGTAGAGAAGGGAAGTTACTAATAGAAATTGGCAGAAGACATAATCGAACTCCTAAACAGGTAGCACTGAATTATCTGACCCGTCATCCATCTACCTTCACTATTCCGAAGACAACAAGATCGGAGAGAGTAAAAGAGAATAGTGAAGGAGTGGGATGGCAACTCACAGAGGATGAAGCTAACGAGATTGATCGTGCATTTCCAGTAACACCTCCTGGTACTCCACTAGGAGTAATTTAAATTAAGTTAACATATAAAGATACAAAAAGAAAGTCCTTTCCTTTCACATTCCATTTTAATAACTTTTTTAAGTATTTAATGAAATTAAGAAATTGGTCTAATTAGATGGATATAAAATGAAAAAAATAAAATAGTTTCAATAATTTCGCTACCTAAAAATTTGTATTTATTTAACTCATATCTTTGAGTTCCATTAACTAGATGGATTCAATAATTAAAATTCAAGCTCATGTCGTAGAATCGGTAAATCTCTTTATCTATTGGTAACTTAAAAGATCTCACAATATAATATCTTTAGAATATCAAAAGAAATTAATAGAAAGGAATAAGTGGAAATATGAACTTTCTACCTGAAAGAGAATCTATTTATCAAAAGAAGAAAATTAAACAGCTCTCTTAGGATCCCGTCTTTAGTGATATTACCATTATTTAGTTATTTGGAGAAAACTTAACTAATCAAGGTTATAGAATGATGATATTGGTATTCTTTTTTATTTTCATATTAGAAGGATCTTATACCGTAATAAAACTTAAATTAATTATTTATTTTACTAAGTTAATGAAATTTCTTGTAACTACAGAAGTTTTTGAAACTATTCACAAAGAAGAAGATTTAAGAAGACAAGTAGAATTGATAAAAACACAAATTAAAACAATTATGAAATCAGGAAAATTTCTAACTGGAGGACAATTAGCTGATAAACGTGGGCATTTTTTTATAATAGATGTAGCAAATGAGTTAGAGTTATTGGAATTATTAAGTAGAAATATCCTAGATTCATGTAAGTGGAGAGCCATCCTATAGTATCTTTTGAAGATCTTTTCGGATTCTTTGAAAGACATCCTGTATAAAAATTGTAACATTTTTTTAAATAGTAAAAATATTTTACAACATAAAAAAAATAAGGAAAATAGTAATTGAAACATGAGCTTTAAAATATTCTACTTCTACAATTCAATTCTCTTCCTTGATATTATAAAGAATATTTTTATTAAAAATAATAAGCACTACAATAACAAATAATAATTATAGGATAATGAGCAAAAGGTCAGTAAATGTAGAGATACCAGAAGAAGTGTAAACAAATTATTGACAATAACTTAAAACTAAATGAAGAATCAGATACTGAAATACTATCAAAAATCATCAAAAACCATCTCACTCAGAATGGATATTATCCAAATGCTGATAGTCTCATTCATGGAAAGGACTAAAATACATTGTGGATATTCTTGGATGATACAATCACGTCTGTAATAGATCTATTAAAAAATATAAAGATTGCAACCGTTCAGTAATGGAATAAAGTAATGCACGAAAGAACAATAAAAAATACTCAATCTAATTAAAAATAAATAAATTATCTTTTTTCTTGTAGCAAGAAAATAATTTATATTATGACAGTCATAAATGTCAATAGTATTATGATTCTGTGAGGCTATACTAATTAGCATACAAAATTTTGTAGGGAAAAGTTTTTAAAATATAGTATCTTATGTGGGGATATCTACAAAGCTATCTTCAAAAAAATTTTTTTTAAATTAAACTAAATTTACTTTATCTCATTCGTTTTTTTTATTAGCTTATTAACTTTAAATTCTAATTGTTATCTAATAGATGAAATCCCAAAGATACAGGATCTCCAATGACAAGTTTTGGAGGACATATGGCCAAAGATTTTCTTTCAAATATTACAAGAGGGGTTTGAAATATGGAGATCGTATATTACCTTCTGGATATTTTGAAAGTCAGACCTGGGGAGCTCTTCATAAATGCTGGGTTGGTTTTGTGATTGCTAAAGAAAAAATGGAATGGGATAACATAGATCTATATGCAAAACGAATCCAAAACCTAGAGAGAGAACTCGGGATAGAAATAACAGATTTTTCGGATTGGGGAATTGAATAACTATCAGCCAATATTTTATGAATATATTATTTCCATAAATTACGAAGTGATCATGATCTTTTCCACATAGAAAAATTAATTTATAAATATTAATATAGTCTAATAGAAATAAATATGAAACCCACTGACATCAAGCCTTCCTTCAATGAAGAAACAGCGAAAGCAAAGGTCAAAGCAGCTCAAGACGCTTGGAACACTCGTAACCCTGAACTTGTAGCACAAGCATATACTGTAGATTCACGATGGCGTAACCGTACTGAGTTTTTTGAGGGTAGAGAAGCGATTATAGCATTTCTAAAAAGAAAATGGGCTAAAGAATTAGATTATCGTCTCATGAAAGAACTATGGTGTTATAACAAAAATAGAATTTCTGTACGTTTTGAATATGAATGGAGAGATGCGGATAATCCAAGTCAATGGATGCGAACCCATGGAAATGAACATTGGGAGTTTGAAGATAGTGGTTTAATGAGAATTCGTGATATGAGTGCAAATGATTATCCAATTAAAGAATCAGAAAGAAGGTATATATAAATTCGAATATATAAACAAACAAAATAAGAAAAAAGTTACGTAACAATATACTCTGAGATGAACACACAAACTCGGATATTAAAGATATAGAACAATCTTCTATTATTGATAATTTTGAACAAAATGATTATAAAATTTCTGTTTAACCGTTTCTCTTTTACCTTCAGAGACCTCATAATATACCAATAAATCAATTAGGGGAGTCTTAGGATTCATAGCCAATATCTTTTTCCTGATTTAAAAAAATCAGTAAGTGATTTTTAATTTTTATAAATATAAATAATTAATTAATTCATTCGTTATCTTCAACTATTAAATAGGTGTATACCAAAGACGTTAAGTAAAGATAACAGTCAAAAAGAATTCTTATTTTATTAATGATAGACCTTCTAGTATACTCGAGACAAATCTATAGGCTATTGAACCATCCGAATCAAGATTGGGATTGAATATAGTAATATCCATCCCAACAGTGCGACCTGAGGCAACTATGATTTTCAAAAGCTCGCTTAGCTCAGAGAAACTTAAACCTCCATTTAGACGATAATCTACTGCAGGCATGATTGAGTCATCCAATACATCAGCATCGATATGGATCCAAAATCCGAGTAGTTCATTCTGCTGCAAAAGCTTTTCAACAGCCTCTGACGCAGCATTTGTAATTCCTAGTTCTTTCACGTATGTAAGATCAAATGAATTAATATCGGTATTCTGAACATCTTGACTTCCGAAACTTGCGGCTTGTTCTCTGTCACGATAGCCAAATAGAACTATGTCTTGATCTCGGACAAGTGGCTTGAAATTATTTATATCAGTCAGTACATCTGGACCCCGCCCAGATACAATTGCAAGATCCATATCGGCAACCTCTCCTGTTAAAGATGCTTCTGGTTGATAAAAATCAGCGTGGCCGTCTATGAAGAACAAACCATATCTTCCCAAACGCCGTAGGGCTAAAAGATTTCCAATTACTATGCTACAATCACCTCCTAGTACAATTGGGTATCGCATATTACGAATCACAGAAGCGACTCTGTCTGCAAGATGTAAAGAAAATGTTTTGATGGAGTCAGGATTTAGTAGAAGCGTTATTTTGTCGCGCTCGAAATTATAAGGCAAAGAAGAAACTTGTCCTGAGTAATCAGCATTTAACCTATTCATCAGACCTGCTGCCTTCAGTGCTTCCGGTAGATATTCTACTCCTGTAGGTCGTAATCCTAGAATTGAAGGAGCATCTATAATTGTAAATTGTGATGGCAAAACTATCTACCTAAGACCAATCCAAAAGAGATTTTTTATATATTTATAGTTAGTCCTTATCACTATAGTAGACATTAGAAAACAGTATATGTCTTTGTTTTATCTTCTATTAGTATTTGTTACCAAAGTTTTCCTCTAATCGAAATGATTTGCCATATAGGATCTACAAGAGAAAAGAGTTTCAGCCCTTTATACTTGAGACTATTATTTAGATTATTAGTCGTCAACATTACGGGTTATGGTTTGTACTGAACTTGTCACTAATACTTTCGAACGAAGTACTACTCTACTGCAGTAATTTCTACAAAATCTATTAGATATCAATTATTCTTTACTGATTTGATAAAATTCTTTCCTTTGCTTTCATCTTTTTTCTTCCTGACTTGGTAATAGACTAGTACTCAATCTGGCCTTAGCCTTATAAAGCTGGATCAGGACCAATCTTTACAAGCATTTTACCAAAGTTTTCTCCTTTGAAAAGTCCAAGGAACGCTTTTGGTGCATTCTCTATTCCTTCTGACACTGTTTCTTTCCACTTGATGTTTCCTTGGCCAATCCATTTGGCCATAGCGGCATGAAACTCGTTTAGCATATTATAATGATCTCTTACTATAAATCCTTGAAGCTTGAGTCGATTTGTTATAGCCAACATGATATTAGATGGACCAGGAAGTGGAGAAC
>Ga0126304_10000399_pt1 | contig 17046 bp, 17 predicted proteins | sample Plot25_FD_92538 | JGI IMG/M metagenome (GOLD analysis project Ga0126304, IMG submission 92538) | Serpentine soil microbial communities from UC McLaughlin Reserve, CA, USA - Plot25 | ecosystem: Environmental > Terrestrial > Soil > Grasslands | place: USA: UC McLaughlin Reserve, Lake County... | reverse complement strand
TATTCTCAAATAACTGAATGGCCTCATATAAAATACAGAGAACCACCTCTGTGCTAGTGCCTTTCCGTTCAAGTCCATTCAAGAATACCTTAAAATCTTCTCTTGCAGTGTCGAGTTCATGACTTAGGCGACTAATTTTATCGACCATTATTTTTACTAAACCTCTATGCTCGATATTCTATGATCAAAACAAATCATTTAAGGTTACCCTTAGTACAATTTATTGGTGATACTTTATTTATCTCAAATGATAAAGGCATGATGCTGAACCTCTTTCATCATTCTGGACCTCCTGGTTTGTGATAAACTACTTCAATACTGCGTATACTGCTTTGGAATATATTCCATTGCAGTACTTCAATAGTGACTAACCAACTAACTAACTAATTGGTTGGTATTTAAAAGGTCATTGCCAATCAGTTAAATAAAAGAGCATTTATACCCCCAACTATTCATTTATTCTATTTTTTCTCGCACATTATGATATCTGCAAAGAACACACTTAGGACTAGAACCCCCAGTGGATATTCTCTTGAGGGTTCGTCTTACATGGTGCAATAGCATAGAATTCTACTTTATAGTTTACAGCTTTCCTTTAGATATAGCATTCTTGAACCCAATCTTTGTTTGTCCTTCCATATTCACTCAGAATTGATCTATTTGTGGCTAGGATTGTAAGTCAGAAAGGGAGTTGGTTAGTTAATTAAAATATTTACTAATGCAGGCATAAAGCAGAGCATGGTCTTCAGGAAATACAATTTATAACGAATAGTTGCATAAAACAATTACAGTCAAACTAGGATCCGCTAATATAGCGTTAATGGCAGCGATATTATGAAGGTGTCTACTATATCCGGGTAGTAGGCCATCGGTGGCTTCTCGTATTTTCTTTCTAAAACTAAGTCAGCTCCTATCATTGGAGCTGTAGTATCGATGTCAGCGGAAGGTGCTAATGACGACAACGACGATGGCATTTATTTATATAGTTAAAGAGTAAACAAGATAAATAAGTTACCTTACATGGCAATATTATATATCAACAAGAACTCCTTTTCTCTCGCTAGTTCTCTTTGCAATAGATATATGACTTGGCTGTGAGAACGACAATTTTTATTTACTCTGTCCGTTCTATTACACGTATAGTGGGAATAGTTGCATAGACTAAACAATTTGTGTGAGTGAGTCTTAGATGGGCATTCCTGAAAAGATAAAAGCAATAGAGGATGAAATTCATAAAACACAGATCAATAAAGCTACTGAATTTCATGTAGGACTGCTCAAGGCCAAAATTGCTCGTCTCAAGCGAGAAATGGAGGAAAATACTCACGGCAGAGTGGTATCTACAGGAGGGGCCAGTTCTGGCTTTGACGTTAGAAAGGCCGGCGATGCCACAGTTGTACTAATTGGATTGCCCAGTGTGGGCAAATCTACTCTTTTAAATGCGTTAACTAATGCTAAATCCCGAGTGGCATCTTATCAATTTACAACACTAACTGCCGTACCTGGCATGATGGATTACTCAGGTTCAAAGATTCAGATACTAGATATGCCAGGAATTATAGAAGGCGCCGCATCAGGAAAAGGACTTGGTAAGAGAGTCCTTTCAGCAGCAAGAACCGCAGATTTGGTGTTGATGATTCTTGATGTATTTCAACCTCATCATTTCTCTGTGCTAAAAAAGGAGCTTTCTGAAATCGGAATAAAGGTTGATCAAAAACCTCCAAACGTAGTAGTAGAAAAAACCTCTACTGGTGGAGTTTCCGTTAATATACAAGTTCCTATCGCCATTTCAGAAAGATTAATCAAGGAAATTCTGCATGTATATGGGATTCATAATGGTCGCATCATAATAAGGGAACCAGGATTGACTGACGATCAGTTGATAGATGTCTTATCTGGGAATAGAATATACATTCCTTCTTTGACTGTTCTCAACAAGATAGACTTGGTTAACCAGGGTTTCCTCAAAGAAGTTCAGTCCAAGATTGGAAATAACTTTATCCCGATATCTGCTGACGCAAACATCAACATAGATGCATTGAAACTAACAATATATGAACGACTCGATCTCATAAGAATTTATCTACGTAGAAAGACCGGGGAAACAGACTACGAGGAACCACTGATAATCCGCAATGGAAGCAACGTCGGAACTGTTTGCAACAAGATACATCGCAAAATGACAAGAGATTTCAAATACGCTCAAGTTTGGGGAAGAAGTGCTAAATTTGGTGGTCAAAAGGTGGGGCTAGATCATACCTTACTGGACGAAGATGTTCTAACTATTACAAAGAAAGTAAGCGCGTATTAGTAGTAGCAAATAAGTACACTAAAAGCTCTCACAGGTTCCGTAACTGTAGCAAATATAGGTCGGCCAACTACTGCTGCTTCTTCATTATCAATGAAAACAATTTAGATACAGGTCTCCCCGTATCGAAATTTCGTTTCAGTTGTATCAACCCATGTCAAGATAGGTCGAAACCATTGTTATTATTATTATTTATTTATCTGTTTCTTCAGAAGGAGGCCGCTGTGATTGGTTATTCTTGCTATTATTTTTTTTCTTGCTAAGCTGAGTAGTCACCAACAATGCTATTATTGCTGCGATAATAATATAATTTACAGGAGGGCGTAATATTGTGGTCATGACGCCGACTCCAGGGATTACATATGCTACTTTTCCAATGTAGTCGTCTTCTCTGATCGGGAAATCAGTTCCAGGAATAGACGCATAATTTGCGTCGCCCTTAGTCCTGATTATTTTGTGATTTCCATGTGAGTCATCGAAAATTTCTGCTACCCTATGAACTATTACCCTGTCGGCTCCATCTGGCCTATCAAAAACGATAATATCCCCAACCCTAAGATCTTTAAAAGAATCACCGTCTCTTACAATTAGTATATCATTTACGTTCAAATTGGGAACCATGCTTCCGCTAGAGACAACATAAAATGGGTTACTAGTATCAAAGACAAAGTATCTAAGTCCTAACCAGATAATGACAAAACCAATTACAATAATTACCGCATCCTTGACAATGCTTGGTATCCTTGACTCATTCTTCTCTAGCAAGTTTAACCCTTCATCTAGGTCAGTTCGTTAGATAAACCTTTAGTTTAGTCAAGTTGACCTTTCGACATATGTATGTTTGTCAATAATATGATGATAATATAACATGATAATACGATAATTAGTTATCAAGAAGAATCTTCTTTCTTTATTCTTAGGATGGCAATAATATTGACAATATAGTAATATGAAATATTTGTAGATTTATAAGAGTACATTTTTTGGGCAGCTCAGTCAAATGCCTTTACCTCATTTTTAAGAGTAAATCGGGATTAACTCTGAATCTTCACTGCTGCCTACTATCATTTGGTTTATCGATATTTAATACGTATTCGTCTATGGCCCTATTAGCCAGTAGATCTGCAGCGCTGTTATTTTCTCGGGGAACATGCCGGTAACTAACGGATCTAAAATATTTTTCTAAGTTATTAACTTCTCGAAATATCATCTTTAGCTGTTTTGACCTTACTTTATAGGAACGATTTCTCTGTTTGACGACCAGTTCGCTATCTGACAGGATGGTTATCTCGTCGTCATTTAGGGTTGACGCTATCTTAAGTGCCTTCTTTAAAGCCAGATATTCTGCAAGATTGTTAGTTGTGTTCCCCACAAACTCTTTATATTCTGCTATTTTCTGGCCATCTCTTGATATGACCACTCCTATTCCAGATGACCCAGGGTTGCCTCTACTGGCTCCGTCGATGTTGATGGTCAGCAAGTTATCAGACGCACTCAAGCATTGCCATATAAAGATATGAGTATTGAGCAGGCAGAAAATAGACGTTTTAGCTTTCGAAAAAATTCACGCATACATATGAATGAAACAAGAGCATTTTATTGGCAAATTATACTATTGTTATTTTACTTGATAGGTGAATAGTAGTTATTAAAAAGCAAATATATAGTCAGTAATCAGACAGTTAGGTGACAGCCTCAAACCTGTGTGACAACTAAATGCCCAAACGAAGAATGAAGGAGGAAAAACCTAAGAAAAGGGTTAGCAAGAAGCAGATACTGATACCGCCTATTGCAATAGGAGCTGCCACATTTGCTGGTCTGCTTATAATGCAACTTATTCCTCCTCCACCTGTGCTAGATATTTGTCTCAAGGCTCATAATGTCGACACGTTTAACGTTTATCCCACAGTTGAAGTTGTGGTTGATGGACATCCTAAGCTACTGCCAGACGATATCGGAAAACAACCAAAAGATGGCAAAGAATGCCTCAAGGTTATACATACTGATGAAATAGGAAATAAGCTGCATATTGAGTACGTTAGACCAGTGAGGCTGACAATGGGAGACTTTCTAAAAGTGTATTCGACTGATAATAAGACTATTTCAGTATTTGATAATACGACTGGGGTTCCAACTGAACAATTAATAAACCTTGATGAATATGACCCCAGGTATTCATACTATTCTGAGAAAGGGGAATTTACTTCTGTATCAAATGCATCAGCAATGCCTCCTTTCACGGATGATACTGTCGTAAGATATGAACTGATACCCAAATAGATAAATTATAGAGCAAGATTTTTGCCCTTTATCTGATTTTACTTGGCTAGAAATCAACCAACCGCGGCAGTTATAAAAGGTGATGGCACCGGGCCTGAACTTGTCCAGGCAATGATCAAAGTACTAAAGGAATGCAACTCCAAAATTGAACTGGTCTCCTGTGAAGCGGGGTCTGAATGGTGGGAGAAAAAAGGAGGAAATTCATATATTTCTCCAGAGGTTTGGAATATTCTTGAAAATAGTGACGCTTGTTTTAAGGGACCAACTACTACAATCCCTAACCCTGATGCTCCAAGAAGCGTCGCGGTAAGCATTCGACAAAGGTTCGAACTTTATGCAAATGTTAGGCCCATTAAGACATACAAAAATTCGCCTCGCCAGTTAAATTTTGTGTGTGTTAGAGAGGCGACCGAGGGCCTTTACGCAGGAATAGAGTTCAAGACGAGTGATGAATCAGCAATTGCCATTCGAAAGATTACTAAAAAGGGGTGCGATAGAATTGTCCTTAAAGGGTTTGATATTGCAAAAAACAAAGGTTTCGATAAAATATTTGCAGTAACAAAAAGAAATATTCTTAAAGAAACTGATGGAATCTTTTGGGAATCGGTGACCAGCGCCAATAGAAAGTTTAGCAATATTGAAGTCGAAGAATACTACATAGATAATATGACTCAACAGCTGGTAAAAAATCCTGAGAGATTTAACGATAGTGTTATTCTTAGCACCAATTTGTTTATGGATATAATCTCGGAATGTGCATCAGGACATGTAGGATCTATAGGAAATGTTTACTCTGGGAATTTTGGAGACAATTTTGCCATGTTTGAACCCGCACATGGCAGCGCTCCTAAATATGCTGGCAAGAATAAGGTAAATCCTGTAGCAACTATTCTGTCTGGTGCCTGGATGGCAGACTATCTAGGGGAGAAAGATATCTCAGAGGCTGTCTTCAGTGCTACAGAGCAGGTTATCAATGAAAACAAATATGTGACATATGACCTTGGAGGTAGCACCACTCTCAGTGAAATGACAGACAAGATAGCCCAATTGAGCACAAACATTTTAAGAAAATAAAAAGGATAGGCCCTTATCTTATTTTTGTTTGTAAAGTTAAAACCTGATCTCTATTACTGACACTGTTTCAAAGAACATTTTTTTTTGAGCTATTTTTTTTATACTCAAGTTGAGTTGATGTGTTAATTGATAAAGACTGGATACATTAGACAAACTTGAAACAATTGTCACTAGCCTGCCATCTCTCCTTAACGATGATAGTGAAGACCTGATTATATGTAATGTTAGTTCAATTCCAGTAGGTCCTCCATATATTGTTCTATCGTGAATTTTCCTACCCTCATTGTCGTAATCGTCTGGTAAGTAGGGAGGATTGCTGACTATCAAATCGAAGGTACTGCTCCTGAATGCAGATGCTGCATCAGTACAGATTAATTCGAACCTCATATCACGTTTAGAGACCGTATTATTATCGCTTTGTCTATAGCGGACAATACTTTCTTTGCATCTCTTCAGGGTTTCAATTACTGTATCGGTTGCTGCTACGTATTCGAAATTTTGACACAATGTTTCTGTTATGATTCCAGATCCAACCCCGATATCTAATGCCAAGTTCCCATGATAGTCTTTTAGACAATTAGCCAAAAGAATAGAATCATCAGAGGGTAAGTACAATTACAATACTTCTATTACTTTTAGCATGAGATAAATGATCTTAACATGGTATCTAGTGGCAGAATGGCTTTTTAAGAAAGTTTATACTTGTTGCACATTAATAATATCATTACCTAATCATGTCTACATTATTACCGTATTCTACATCATTACCATATAATAACCGGTGTTTGATATCAGTTGCCCTTTTTGAGTTTTCATTATATCATTGTTTTATTTTGAAACAATATTTTATTTTGAAACAATATTTTATTTTGAAACAATATTTTATTTTGAAACAATATTTTTCAATGATTCAGATAGGGCTACTAAATCCTGTGGAGATAACTCGTCAATTCTCTTGTTATTCAAATTGAGATAACTTGACTGGTTTGTACCAAAGATCTTTGCTACCGAGGAAGCCTTCTTATTTCTAAAAGAGAAAATATAATTCAAAGTATTCAACGTCTGAATGTCTATACAATTATTCTCATAAGGCGTCAACCTCACCACTTGCGAGTCAATTTGGGGTTGAGGTGAAAACGACGTTCTGTTTACTTCAAACAGACTGTCTATTTTGAAACAATACTGCCCTATTACAGATACTGAACGATAATTTGTTTCTCCTGGTCTTGCTTGCAATTTATTAACAAATTCCTTTTGAAGCATAACTATGGCCCTCCTGAACTTCCTTAATGCTAACCATTCAATGGCATCTTTACTTCTAGAGTAGGGCAAATTGGATACAAATACGTGAAAGTCAACGTTATTAACCTTGAAAATATCTGTATTTATCAGTAGCAGGTTGGAAAAATCAGAAAGATAACTCAAAGCTTGTGTATATAGAACCCTATCTATCTCAAAGGATACTACCCTTTTAGCATGCTTACAAAGCTCTTGAGTTAATATCCCTTTTCCGGTACCCGCTTCACAAACCACCTCCTCTTTACTAATTTGAGATGACTTGATAATTTCTTTTAGGATTCGCTTATCTGTTAAATGATGTTGGCCAAAGGCTCGGGTTTTTGACCATCTCATTCCTTCATTTTATATCTCATTTTCTTACAAATAGATTCATTCTTGCTTGACCGGCTATTTCATCTACGATGCGTTTGACTATTAGCTTGGCCGGTTCGCGGAGTCCTACTCTCGATTGAAGATCCACAAAAGACTCAAACCGCTTTTTCTCACGCTGCTTTATTATATTCAACATATAGGTCTTACCAATACCGGGAATCAATTCCAATGCATGAATTCTAGGCGTTACAGGTTGGGCATTATTAATATAATCCACAAAGCGCTTTTCATTCTGGAGTACTATCTTTTCTACAATGGTTGGAAGGTCATTTTTTGCTGATTGTGATATGTCATCATATTCAAGCCTTCCCAAGACGCTCGTAACTTTGTCACGGCCTTCCCGACCAATATATACCCGTTCGCCTACTTCGAAATTCATATTCTGGATTCCAAGCAATTCAAGTAAAGTTAAATGTTCTTCTCCAATACCTTGGATTATTAGCCCTTCTCTGCCTCTCACCGTGGTCGATTTGCCCCGTTGGGTGTAATCTAAAACATAGGCATATTCTTCGTACTTGCGAGGAGATTGTTGTTGCATATCGGGAGAGTAGCTGGACGTGCTAGCGCTGGCACCAGTACCTCTACCACGGTAGTTAGAATAAGGAGGTGCTGACAATACCAGTTCTTCCTATATTAATATATTAATTAGCTTTTTATTTAACTTTCACGGCCAGTTTTGAGGATATCTAGCATCTTTTCTAGAATCTCGGTCAATATAAGCTTCTTCCAGCCATATGTAAATGCCCTGAGTTCTTCAATAGATGTAGGCATCACATTCACAATTTCTGTAGCTTCTTCTGGCTTCAGTTCACACTCTTCTACAAGCCGCTTTACCATTTTTTCGGCAGATTCTGAATCTGTCTTGGCAAATTTGCTAACATAATCGTAAGTCCATCTTTGGATCTGGTCCATCTCATCTGGCTTGACTGCTTCCAGTATCTTCTTGACTTGTGGAAGCGTAACAACCTCTTTTTTCGTAATATCGGTCAATTTTTAACCTCTTCTGTTTCCTCGCTACCCTTTTCTGTTCCTAAGGATACTAGTGGTTTAACGTGATTAAACTTTACTTGCAAAATCTTTTGTTTTCCCCCTAACATCACAGAGATCTTTAAGATTCTTCTGCCAACTTCTTTTATCACACCTATTCTGCCTTGAAATCTTCTGTGTGGAGTAGTTGTGTGCTCTCTTGGGTCAATATCTACCACAACCTTATCGCCTACATGATAATCAACAAGAAGATATGATACTCCTCGAAGAGCATTTCTTTTTGTCATAACAGACCGTGATTTTCTTCTTGCCCCATGGGAACTAGGCATAAGAAATGACTAATTTAGCCTTAATTTAATATTATCTAAACTGGCGGCTTTTAGCGTTTACATAATAGAATTATTTGTACTAGACAGGATCTTCGACTCCACTTTCAGCTAATGTAAAAAGCACCTCTCTTTCGGGATGATAAGGACTATCTACCATCCTAGCGATCCTATTCTTACCTGAACGTTTTAGATAAACTCTGTATGTGCTTGTATGCGCTACTACATGCCCACCTATTGGCCTTAAGGCATCTCCAAAAATTGAATCAGGAGAAGACTGAATCTGGTTCGTTGCCACAACAGCAACACCGTAGGTCTCTGCTATTCTTAATAATATATGCATGAACTTGTTCAGCTTTTGTTGTCTCTCTGATAAACTTGCACGTCCAAGAAATTCGGCTCTGTAATGGGCAACTGCAGAATCGACTATGATTAATTTGATACCATTTGTGTCAATAACTGGGCCTGTTTGTTCAATGATTAGCTCTTGATGCGCACTGTTGTACGCCTTAGCCACAAGGATATTGTCAAGTATTCTATCTGGATCCAAATCCCTTGCACGTGCAATTGAGACTATTCTTTCAGGGCGAAAAGTATTTTCAGTATCAATGTACAATGCCCCAGCCTTTAAGCCGCCTTGCGGCTTGTCTAAGTTGACAATTACGCATAGAGTATGGCAAAGCTGAGTCTTCCCCGTACCATACTCACCATAAATCTCGGTAATTGCTCTTGTTTCTATTCCTCCCCCAAAAAGGTCATCGAGATTCTTGGAACCCGTAGATATGCGCTCTTCATTCATTCTTTTTTCATACAGGGCAGTTGCTTTGGTAAAGCTCTTCTCGATAATTCCCATCTCTTCAAGTTTCGATCTCGCTTTGTTGCATAAGTATACAGATTTGTCTATTTGCATACCGGTTGCCTCAGAAACATCAACAGGTCCTCTTACCACCAGATCCTTGATCGATTTGAATCCTGCTTGTTCAAGATATCCCTTTGTGGTAGGACCAATATCGTCAAGAGTATCTAGCACTAATTCACTGCTGTCTGAATAATTGTTGTGCCTCTCTTCAGGCTCAGCGTCGTCAGCTTCTTCCAATACTATTACCCAAGTATCACGGCTAATAATTAGTTTTTAGATTATTCTTGTAAAGATTGTATTAAATTTGCTACTTTGCGCGAAGGTATTCTGTCTGTCTGCAGATAAGCAAGAATCTTTGTTTTTTTATGTATTGCTTCTTTTTTTGCTTTCCGGTATTACTTTCTCTCATGTAACACTGGTTTGTTCTTTAGGTAATTTCATTAGGGTATCTATGTCCAGGATCAATCTTGAAATGGTGGCTCTCATGCTTATGTAACAAATAAATAATGAAAATCACGTCTTTCTATGTATCTAATTTTGGGTGTCATTATTGATAATCGACTTAAACCTTTATCATAAGAAAGTCCTGATTATAGGCGGTGGAGTTGAAGGTGGTAGAAAAGTCCGTGGATTATTGGGGCAGAATTGTTATATTGCAGTGATAGGCGACCATTTCGACGCATATCTGACGGAGCTTGCTAGTAAAGGCCAAATTCAGACTATCAAAGCAAAGGTGGATGATGCCACCATTCTTGGTAATTATGATGACAGTCTCTTTCTATTGCTTGCCTGCACAGATGACAGGTCGTTGAACAGAAAACTCGTAGAGAAAGGCCGTTCCCTAGGTGCATTTGTCTATTCTGTTGATGACCCTTCGCATAGCGATTTTTCGTACGCATCTATAATTAATATAGAAGGTGTGATGCAAGTTGCTATATCCACTTCTGGTAAGAGTCCAATTATGGCACGCCAAGTTAGGATAAAGGCAGAGAGAGTATTGAAGAGGGTAATTAAGAAAACAGACATTGAAAATACAAAATTGCAGGAATTTGCACGAAACGCGGCTAAATCAAGAATAGAGTCGGTAGAAGATCGGAAAAAGTTTCTATATTCTTTAATCAATGATAAATATATCCAGAGCTTACTTAAGGAAGATAAGATAGAAGATGCAAAGAGTTCCACAATTCACTTACTAGAGCAATGGAGGAAACAAATTAAGTGACACAATTTGCTGCCTCTACCACTAAAGATAGTCTGCATGTCATTAATGCAAGAGTTACGTACAGAAATGCACCTATCCATTTACTAGAAAAGTTTGCGTTTGCTGATATCATTCATGCTTACAATATTTTCAAGGATAAAGCCGGACTACAGGAATGCGTAATTTTACAGACTTGTAACCGAGTCGAAATCTTTGGTGTGTCTCAAGGCTCAGATTCGGGCAGGCTACTTGACGGATGGGCGTCCGCGGTTGGTCTATCCAAAAGTGAGTTTCAGAATGTAGTTGAGATTAGCAGCGACAGAGACGTGATGCTGCATCTCCTAAAACTTGCGGCAGGGTTGGATTCTCTTGTCATAGGCGAAGACCAGGTTCTTGGCCAAGTTAAAAGGGCATTTGAATTTTCGCGCACTAGGCAACAAGTCGGTCCTCATCTCTCGATTCTATTTGAAAGAGCAATTAAAGTGGGGAGCCGGGTTCGGGCAGATACAGCACTGAACAAGGGTAGTGTCTCAATAGGGTCCATGGCAGTAAACTTGGCTAGTGAATATTTTGATGATCTGAAAACCAAGAAAATTTTGCTTATTGGATCAGGAGAGGGTGCCAGTCTTATAGCTAAATCTCTCAAGTTACGAAATATTGATTTCACGGTGACAAGCAGAACCTTTGAAAGGGCAAAATCATTCACAGACGCCGCTTCAGGAACGCCCATTGCATTTGAAAAAGCCCTCGAAATGTTTCATTCTGTCGATCTAATATTTGTCTCAACTATTGCGCCCTACTATCTTCTCACATATGAGAGAATCAGTAAGGCCATGACCAGAAGAAAGAAAGGTCTTATGATATTTGACCTCTCAAACCCTAGAACCGTAGAAGAAAGAGTTACTACGATAAAGAAGGTCAAACTAATCAATATAGATCAGATTGCAGAAGTTGTCGAAAAAAATATCCGTTCTCGTAAGAATGAAATTCAATCAGCGTCAAAAATTATTGACGCGGAGATAAAATCCGTTGATACCCTTCTGAAAAGAAGAAGAATAGAGCCTATCATAATATCTATTTTTAAAAATGTTGATGAAATCAGAGCTCGCGAGTTGAAAAAGGCCTTTTACATACTTAAGAATAGAATAGGACCAAACGAAGCAAAAGTAATTGAACATCTTTCACACGCTATAGTAGAAGGCGTATTGTCTGCTCCGATGAATAACCTTAGAAAAGAAATTGAAGAAGCTGTAGATGATCAAGAAGAGATAATGAAAGTCATAGCCAAGTTGTTCAAATATGAAGACAAGGAATCATAATAGTTTTAGTATTAGTAATAATAGTATCAATCAAAGTAATAATAGTATCAATCAACGCATCACTCGTATTCCTGCTTTTCCTATTGCAAGGCTAAGGCGTCTGAGAAAAAGTCCCGCAATAAGAAATCTTCTTCAGGAAACCCATCTTTCTGTAACGGATCTAATATGCCCTATATTTGTTCAAGAAGGAATTTCAAAGCCGCAATCAATTAAGTCAATGCCAGATATTCAGCGTATACCCTTGTCCTCTCTAATCAGGACAGTGGAAGGAATAACAAAGGCTGGTATTAAAGCTGTAATACTATTTGGTATTCCTTCTTCAAAGGACAGAAGCGCTGGGCCAGCATACGATGATAGAGGTATTGTACAGCAATCAGTTAAACTCATTAGAAAACATTTCTCTAATAAAGTAGCCATCATTACAGATGTGTGTTTGTGCCAGTATACCACTGAAGGTCATTGTGGAATATTGCTAAACAAAAAAATAGACAATGATGCAAGCATTGAAGTTCTGGCTAAAGTAGCTGTCAGCCATGCTCGTTCAGGTTCAGATATCGTAGCCCCCTCTGCCATGATGGATGGCCAGGTAGCCGCAATCAGAGCTTCTCTTGACAATACTGGATTTAAGGATGTTGCCATTATGGGCTACTCAGCAAAGCATGCCTCTCCGATGTACGCTCCTTTCCGAGATGCCGCTCACTCAGACCCACAGTTCGGAGACAGGAAAACTTACCAGATGCCATACACGAATTCACGGGAGGCTTTGCGCGAAATCCAGGGAGATATTAGCGAAGGAGTAGATATAGTTATGATAAAGCCTGCATTGCCATATCTTGATCTTATATATCAGGCGCGAAATCATACAAACATGCCCATATGTGCATATAGTGTATCTGGAGAATACGCCCTAGTAAAGGCTGCAGCTCAGGAAGGATGGATTGATGAATCAGCTGTCATAACAGAACTCTTAACCTCTATCAAGAGAGCTGGAGCAGATATGATAATTACGTATCATGCGGTAAAAATGGCTCAATTATTGAATGCCGAGGAGCACTAGCGGTCGCTACGAAAACACTGTTCTATAAGAACCTTTCGGTCAATTTTGTAGTGTTTGGTTTTTTCTCTGAATTACTGAGTAAATCCTACCGTAATGATAATATTGAAGAAAAATCTCCTCACTAAAGTTTGGACTTAGAAATTATTATTATGGTGGCAATTACCAGTTTCTGGTTCTCCACTATTCCAGTCGCTTTTTTAACACTAACACGCTTGCTTCGCAATCGGAGAATCTTTGTTGAAACAGACCTCAGACGTATTCATAACGATCCTGTGATTATCTTCCAGATTACCACCAGATCAGCCACGAGAACTCCAGTGGTAATAAGAGGAGTTGAGTCCATAGTTGAATCATGCCAAAAAGTAAATTACAACAGTTTTGAAATTTCGGTGGTAACAGATGACGAGAAAGACATAGATACGCTTTCCAAACACAAATGTGAAGTCATTGTGGTTGAAAAAAAATATTCTACCAATGCAATAAAGAAAGGGAGAGCATTGCAATATGCCGTAGAATGCCGACGCAAATGCATGAAAAACAGCTTTAAACAATGGATATTTCATATGGATGATGAAAGCTGTGTTACGACCCAGACAGTTCTCTCCCTTTTAAAGTTCATCAGAAGCGCCGGTCCTGCAGTTGTATCTGAGGGTCCAATTTTTTACCCCTTAAAATTTGAAAACGCAAATCCTATAACAGCAATAGCCGAGTCTATAAGGCCATTCACGTGTTATGACTGTGTTTCTCAAATGACAAATCCACCTCCAATACATATGCACGGCAGCAACTTGCTGGTTCGGTCAGACATAGAGGATGTGATAGGATGGGACTTTGGTCCTACGCTTGCCGAGGATCAGTTATTTGGTTATAAAGTTTATGAAAAATATGGCCCCAAATCTCTGGGATGGCATGGTGGAATGCTTTTAGAACAACCTCCGCTCAATATTAAAGATCACTTTATGCAGAGGAGAAGATGGGTTCTTGGTAGCCTACAAAATGTAAGTAAATTTCCAATAATTCACAAGTTCAAAGTAATGTTCAAATTATCTACATATTTTTTGGGTTTTGTTTCTGGGATAGTTTCGATTTTCCTTTACTTTCATCTTCAGTTTCCAAAATTGCTTGATCTATTTTCTATACAGGATATCTTGTCTCACTCAAATATAGTAGATATTGGTCCGCGGGTTAATGAAATTGTTGGTACCTTATCAGCTGAGTCAATATTTAATACACTGTCAACGGGAACTGCTACTGACATTACAATAGGATTAATGCTTATATTTCCATATCTATTATGGCTTTTTTCTTACCAAGTGGGATTGTTCTTAAACTTGAGATATTCAAGGATCATAATTAAGAAAAGAGTTTTTATGCACTTACAGACGTTAATTCTTTCTGTTCTGATAGGTTTGATAGAAACATTTCCAGCGTTCTATGCCATGCTAGAGTACTGCTTTGGAAGAAAAAAGAATAAACATTTTAGTATCAAAACCTATGATTTCTATGTCATAGATAAGTAAGGAAAGACAACTAATAATTAAATAAATTAATAATTTGCTACACGTTGATTTAGCAAAGAAAACGGAGATATTGTCTAATGACCAAATCATCTTGCATACAATAATTTGGGCAAGGTTTAGCAAAAAAAGAGTTAAACATCTTTCCGACTAGATCTTTATTAGTAATATGGAAGATTGAGTTTAATGAATAAATATTGCGAGTTGATTAGATTCAGACAGAGGAATTACATAAAGACGTAAGATCCAGCTAAATGCTTCTACCCTCTGTACACACTTTTAGCTAACCTGTCATCCAAATACTAAAAATTTAATCGACCGAGTTACAAGAATAAAAGTTGAAAGCGCAAAGATCAGCGTATGGCCTTGCTAGCTATTTTCACAGGATCCTTTTCGTGTTCTAGCGCCTCTTCTTCTGGATTTGCTTGTTCCTTTGACTCTTCAACTATGATATCAGGCAGATCCGGTATTGCAGGTAGAAGACGAAGAAGCTGCATGTATTTGTCTAGATAGCGCATTCCCTCTTCGGTAGTCTTGTATAGCCCAGTAACCTCTGAGTATTCAATCAACCCTTTTTCCACTGCAATAGCAAGGTATCTAACTAATTGAGAGTGTGATAATGCAGCTGTATTCATTATTGTTGTCTTGTATTCCCACTTCTTTGCAGCAGAGCGCAACATCGAAGCCATTATTTCTACGTCGGAGCGATTCTTCATATACTAGTTCCTCCACTCTCGGACGTTTTTACACTTACAAAGTTCATTGTTGTTTCCTCTCTCCTCCTAACTTTTTCCCTATGCATATCCTTCACTTTGTAGACAATAAAACGTTGTTAGACAACAGGCGATGACAAATTCTATTCATTATGATGACAATATTGTACCTTTAATGAGAACGTATATTAGGTAATATATTATCTTGACGATGCTGTCCTCGGAGCTAGAATGTACTTGTAAGGTCTCCTCTGTTAGAGCTAATCCTAGCAGTTGCATAAGTTACAACTACTTAAATGCATATACCCATAGTCTTTCAAACATAAGAAAGATAATGAGCTTTTACTTGCCAATGTTCTGACCAAGACGACTAATTATGTACACAACGTTGACAACTCACTTATGGGAAGATGATTTGTAGATTTTTTAGGTCAAACCTAATAATAGATTCTTTGTACAATATTAGTCACATCGTAGATTGTCAATGTTTTATAAAAGGATGAGCAGTAAAATAAGCGGGGTCGTTGTCTAGCTTGGTATGATGCCAGCCTCGGGCGCTGGAGGGCGCTGGTTCGAATCCGGCCGACCCCAAAAAAACTCAACGTAATATAATTAAGTAAAGATATTGCTAAAAAAGAGCATATGACAACGTTTATGCAGATTATTACTGGCATTAGCAGATCTTCATCCTACGGAGATAACGTAGAAAATTGTTCACCAATATCACATCAATAATCTATGACCCAAAATTTATGGTATATTTATTGCTACTATTATACACTGCTCTGTTCAATTATTTTATATAAATGAAGTCTTACTATTTTTAGAAATTCTCATTTTATGCATAACAATGATGATGAGATTTTAGCTATTTCAATATACAAGTAAATATCCTGAATTTAAATTAGTACAAAAACAAACTCAAGTCAAATATATTCAGAACTATTAGGTTGGTACATGAACAACAACACAATTTTAAGAATAAGTATGTTCTTAATTGCTGCAGCATTGCTGGTTACAGTAACAACCGTGTTAACAATGGTACCAGCCGCGTATGCAGGAGGAGACAATGATGACGATGATGATGACCATAACGGGGATGAAAACAACCAAAAAGCAGAAGAAGATTCAGCAGGAGTATTAGCTGACTGTGACAAAAATGAAGCCAGCAATATATACATATGTAGCGCAATTACTCCTATATGCAGACCAGGTGCAGTATGTGTGTATGGTGATGTGGATCCCACGCTTATAGCGTTGCCCATTTCATGGCGCTAACTTCATTCCAAAAACTTTTTTCTTTCTTTGAAACTAAATTCATCAGTATTAATTACTATATTTTCTAAATCTACTTCTGTGGAATTGTTATTCATGTTTATATTAAAGAAGCAACGTCTAAACATAACTGATTGTGCACAACTCCAACCTCAAATAAATAAAGAATAATATATAGTAATATGCGATGTAACAAAAATCAAGTAAACCAAGTAAAACAAATCAGATAATTTAGCTACATATCCATGTCTAACAATATTTTTATTTTGCTTTTATAACATTACATGTAGGTGTAGGGGATTGTCACCAAAGGAAATGAGGAAGTTGTGTTGTTGTTCAAATAACTTCGTCACTGCCTCTGTTGTCAGACCCTACACTTATTATTTATAAACGACTAATGTAGAATTAGTGTCGTTTATTTTTCTGCTCGTATATTCATGTTACGGTCTAGAGCAATTT
>Ga0126304_10000398_pt1 | contig 17047 bp, 18 predicted proteins | sample Plot25_FD_92538 | JGI IMG/M metagenome (GOLD analysis project Ga0126304, IMG submission 92538) | Serpentine soil microbial communities from UC McLaughlin Reserve, CA, USA - Plot25 | ecosystem: Environmental > Terrestrial > Soil > Grasslands | place: USA: UC McLaughlin Reserve, Lake County... | reverse complement strand
TTTAAAACCCATGACGGACATTTGGTTGAAGGAGTGCTGATTCCAACAGAATCACGTAATACAGCTTGTGTATCCTCGCAGATTGGGTGCAGCCTCAGTTGCAGGTTTTGCGCAACTGGATACATGGATCGCAAGCGAAACCTCGATTTTGACGAAATCTATGATGAAGTTGTTTTGATCAACCAGCAGAGTGAGAAAGTCTATAATAAAAAACTTTCGAACATTGTTTTCATGGGAATGGGTGAGCCACTACTCAATTATAAAAATGTATTGAGGGCAATAGAAAAAATCTCTTCTCCTGATGGTCTTGGTATGAGTCCAAAACGAATAACTGTTTCCACTGCCGGCGTTGCAAAACTGATCAGGCAATTAGGAGACGATAAGGTAAGATTTAAACTGGCACTTTCTCTTCATGCCGCGAATGACAAAAAGAGAAATGAAATAATGCCGATCAATGAAAGCAATAACTTAAAATCATTGATAGATGCTTTGAATTATTTCTACAAGCAAACAGGGAACGAGATAACATTCGAATATATCCTTTTCAAAAACTTTAACGACAGCTTGCAGGATGCAGATGAATTGATAAAAATTTATCGCCAGGTTCCGGCTGATCTTGTAAATATCATTGAATACAATCCTATCGACGCGGCGCAATTTGAAAAACCGGAAGAAGACACTGTCCTGCAGTTCATGCAATATCTTGAAAGCCATAAAGTGAATGCACGTCTCAGAAGAAGCCGTGGAAAAGATATCGATGCGGCTTGCGGTCAACTTGCAAACAAAGACTAGCTGCTTTACGCATGGCATATCTGGGCTGCCATGGCTCTCGTATAGATAGTTAGCCATACTTATGTTAACACATTCATAACCCACCAATCAACTTATTCAACCACTCAACCCGGGGGGCACAACCAGCTTAAACCTTGCCGATCATTTCATGTCTATCCTGTACAAAAATTTAAAACATGAAAAAAATAAGCGCAGGAATTGTGTTGATGATGTTCTTGGCCCTTGGAGCTTCAGCACAGGAAAAACAACAAGGCAACCACGGAAAACATAAGGCAAACTCTCATCGTGAATTTTTAACAAAAGATCTCGACCTGTCGGATGCCCAGAAGCAAAAAATGAAAGAGGTCAGAGAAAATCATCGTAAACAGATGGTGGAACTTAATAAAAATGAAAACATTACTGTCAAGGAGATGCGGGATCGAAGGGCCGCATTGGCAAAAGACCACAAGGCAGCAATCGATGGAATACTGACCCAGGAGCAAAAGAATAAGATCCAGGAACAAAGAAATAAATCCGTAGAGCAGCGCAAGGAAATGCAGGCCAAAAGAGCGGAGAAAATGAAGAAGGACCTGGCTTTGTCAGAAGCTCAGTCTGCGAAACTCAAGACAATGAACGAAAGCTATAAAAGCAAATTTGAAAGCCTGAGGAGCAACGAATCACTGGATCGTGGAGCAAAGAAGGAACAATTCGAGGCTCTGAAGCAACAACGTAAAGAAGAATTGAAGAATGTTTTAACGCAGGAGCAGATTAAAAAGTTGGATGAAATGAAAAAAGACAAGGGTGGAAGAAAGCACGCCAGATAAGTGTTGCAAACAGATGTATGAAAGGCGGATCGAATGATTCGCCTTTTTTCATGTACTTTCGCACCATTATTCATTACTGTTGTAAAACAGCAAATCTTCACATATGAGCACAAATCCATTTCAACGCTTCAAGCAAAAAGAAAGCGGGGCAAGAAAAAAGGAAAAGATCCGGCAGGAAAAGAAAAAGGCCCGTTTAGAAACCAAAGAGTATTTCGAACAAAAAAAGAAAGCTGCCAGGCACGGTTTCATTTCTGCTGATTCCCGGAATGAAACTAACCAAAGCCGCAAAGATCCGATTGCGCCAAAGCACTCTGCAAGCGAGCGTAAACATATACCTCACAAAAAAACCGACAAGGCAAAAACAAATACCGACAGGCCGGAATCTTCATTCAAATGGGATAAAAAAACTTCCCAACTAAAAATCACCAGCAAACCTCAATCGCAGAAACAAGATTCGGGCTCTTCGATAACGAGCGCCCCTGTCAATCCATCGCACGCGGCTATGCCATTAAACAAATTCGTTGCTCATGCTGGTATTTGTTCAAGAAGAGACGCGGCAGACCTGGTAAAATCGGGAACAGTTACCGTGAATGGCAAAGCCATAACAGAGCCGGGTTACAAGGTGGCCAATACAGATGAAGTGAAAGTAAACGGCAAGAAGATCACAAGCCAAAAAAACCTCGTGTACATTTTATTAAACAAGCCAAAGGACTTTATTACTACTACTGAAGATCCACAGGGAAGAAAAACGGTGATGGATATTGTTAAAAGCGCCACCTCTGAAAGAGTGTATCCAATCGGCCGCCTGGATCGGAACACAACCGGAGTACTCTTATTAACCAACGATGGTGAACTTGCTCAAAAGCTTTCCCATCCAAGCTATCAGATTAAAAAAATCTACGAAGTAAAATTAGACAGACCCTTACACAAAAAGGACTTCGACACTATCTTAACTGGCGTGCAGCTGGAAGACGGATTTATTGCACCCGATGTACTGGCATACGCCGACTCCAAAGACAAGAGTGTTATCGGAATTGAAATTCATAGTGGCCGCAACAGGATCGTAAGGAGAATATTTGAGAAGCTAGGTTATGATGTAAGAAATCTCGACCGTGTGATGTATGCTAACCTTACGAAGAAAAATGTTGAACGCGGAAAATGGCGGTTTCTTCAGGAGAAAGAAGTACGGTTATTGAAATATCTCAACGCATCCATCAAAAAACCAAACAATCCAAGAAGGGATGGCTGAAAAAACACTAAAAGCTCCTTACCAACCATCATCATGGGAAACAATTCCTTGTCCCTTTTGTAATTCCAGAAAGTTTACAACGTATGAAAGGTTTGGGAGCGAACTTCAGTACACGTATGTACTATGCTCTCAATGTTCTTTGGTATATCAATCGCCGCGTCCGAAGTATGATCAGCATTTTATTGATGCCGCCTATGCCGAATACTACCAGTTTGCGGATAACCTGGAACTGAATGACCTCGCTGATGTGCGAGAATCATCGGTAACGATGTTTAAAAAAGAAGTAGATCATATTATTCAATATGACAAAAAACGAACGGCGGTATTGGATATTGGGAGCGGTATGGGCACTTTTTTGTATGCATCAAAACCACATTATAAAACAGTCATTGGCCTCGATGTCTCGGCTCAAATGGCGGCGTTTGTAGAGAAGAAGCTTGGAGTAAAAATTTTTGTACAACAATTCGAGGACTTCGGTTTTCCGGAAAAGTTTTCGCTAATACATATGAGCCATGTACTGGAACATGTACCCGATCCAAATCAGTGGCTGCAAAAAGCAAAGCAAATGCTTGATCCGGGAGGCATCCTCGTGATTAATGTACCGAATAAATTTTCCTTTAGCTTCCGGTTGCAACACTTTTTTACGAAGCTTGGTATAAAAAAACAGTTCTCTGATTCATGGCAGGATGCGTCAAGAACACCAGATCACTTATTTGAGCCTACCATAAAAAGCATGAAGTATTTGCTGGCAAAAAATAGATATCAGGTTATTGAATATTACACGTATAGCCGACGTGATCCTGCATCGAATGCATCTATACTTTCCAGGACAATGAACAGGTGGTTGAAGATTGGTAGTAATATTACTTTTATCAGCAGGCCACAATAGCAAACCAGCTTGAACAGTATGATCAAACCCGATATCATCTTCGAAAATGATCACTGGATCGCACTGAATAAACCTCATGGCTTACTGAGCATCCCCGACCGTGAAGGAAAAGAGATTTCCTTAAAAGAAATGTTACAGGAACAATACGGACAGATTTATACTGTTCACCGGCTCGACCGCAATACAAGTGGTGTCATTGTATTTGCTAAAGACGAAGAAAACCATAAGTTTCTGTCACAGGCTTTCGAGGACCGAACAGTTCAAAAATTTTACGTCGGTTTTGTCAATGGTATTCTACCTGAAAAGAAAGGGACCATCGATCAACCGATTGCTGAGAATACAACGAAGAGAGGTGTCATGATCATTCATAAACGAGGTAAACCTTCTGTAACAGATTATGAAGTACTCGAAGAACTTGGAAAATATTCATTCCTGCGTTTCCAGATTCATACCGGCCGCACACACCAGATCCGCGTGCACATGCAGTATCTTGGTTTTCCCCTGGTTTGTGATGACATATACGGTGATCCATCACCGGTTTTGCTATCTTCTTTCAAGAAAAAATTTAAGCTTTCGAAAAACGAGTTGGAAGAACGGCCAATTATGAGTAGGCTTGCTCTTCATGCCGCAGAGCTGCGTTTTTCGGATGCTGGTGGACAGAATCACAGACTGGAGGCAGAAATGCCTAAGGATATGCGTGCATTGTTACAACAGTTGAGAAAATGGAAGGGGTGAAGATATCCTTTGCGTCGATGTCTATTTCTGTCAGATAGGTACAAAGCATCCCTTGGTCGTCGACATGTAGGGTTATCACCTGTTATCTAACATTCCCTCGTTCAGGACCAAGAGATCCCTCATGCCTCGCGATAAAAGATTGAGGGATGCTGATCAGCGTTGCAGACGATGAAGTGATTGCGACGCAACGAAGTTGATCAGGGTACAGGAGCTGGTATTTATCTATTCGCTTTTATATACTATCCCGTCCTTCATCACAAATTTTACTCTTCCCATTGCCTGGATATCCTTTGTGGGATCACCATCGACTGCAATGATGTCGGCCATCTTTCCTTTCTCGATACTGCCGACTATATCGGCGATGCCTAACAGATCTGCGGCGCTGACAGTTGCCGATTGAATAGCTTCCATGGCGGGCATGCCTGCTTCGTGCATATAGACAAACTCCAGCCAGTTTTTTCCGTGCGCATACACTCCGGCATCCGTGCCGAAGGCAATTTTCACTCCTTCTTTATATGCTCTCGCAAAAGTGCTCTGGATTTTCGGACCAATCGCCAGGGCCTTCGGCGCTACAAGTTCTGGATAATATCCGGGCTTCTTTGCAGAATCCCCGACTGACTTCCCTGCCGTAATTGTAGGAACATAATAGGTTCCATGTTCCTTCATTAATTTGATCACTTCTTCATCCATCAAAGTTCCATGTTCGATAGAATTGACGCCAGCCCGGACGGCTCTTTTCATGGCTTCTGCACCGTGGCAGTGCGCAGCAACTTTAAAACCATAATCTCTCGCCGTTTCCACAATCACTCGTATCTCCCCTTCTGTGAACTGTGGATTCTCGCCGCTTTTTGCAACACTTAGTACGCCACCTGAAGCAGTGATCTTAATGAGATCGGAACCATCTTTATATCGTTGGCGAACTGCATGGCGTGCATCAGCATCTCCGTTGATAACGCCCTGAGCAGGACCTGGATCACCCATCAGTTCTTTTCTATAACCGTTGGTAGGATCCGCATGACCACCGGTTGTGGCGATCGATTTTCCAGCAGTGATTACGCGCGGTCCTTTAATGAGTTTTTTATTGATCGCATTCCTCAATGAGATATTCACTCCGCTACCACCAAGGTCTCTTACTGTTGTAAAACCAATCATCAATGTCCGCTCCGCAAAGACGACGGATTGAAATGCATAGTCGGCGGGGTTATACGTGAAAGTTTCCATATACCGGTTTGGATTCGTTTCATGTTCAAGGTGTACATGCGAATCAATTAAGCCGGGCATCACTGTTTTATTTTTGAGATCAATTAACCTGGCTGTTCCAGCCGATGAATATCCTTTCGTGACATTAGTGATCTTATTCCCTTCCACTTCGATTGTCATCTCTTTCAATACCTGGCCTACCTTCACGTCAATAAGTTGTCCGCAATGAATGATCGTTTTTTGTGCTGATAATTTGGTTGATACAATAAAGAAAATGATGGCAAGAATTTTTTTCATGAAGCAGAAATTTTCGGGAAGATAGGATTTCTGTGGTGCAGTTTCCTTTTGAAGACAAATCATCGCTGGGCCATGAAATAAAAAAAGGCCGTAAGGCCTTTTAAAATGATTATGACGATGCTTCTAATCAATGTTTGGCTGAGGCGTGTAGCGAAGATATGGCTTCACGATCTTCACACCTTTCGAAAACTTTTTCATTGCATCCTCTGTGGATACCGCAGGAACGACAATTACATCTTCTCCAGAATTCCAGTTTGCCGGTGTTGCGACACTATAGTTTGCAGTCAGCTGTAAAGAATCGATAACCCGTAAAACTTCGTTGAAGTTTCTTCCGGTAGATGCAGGATAAGTGATGGTCAGCTTCACTTTTTTATCGGGACCTATAACAAACAGCGAACGAACGGTGAAGGTTTCTGATGCATTGGGATGTATCATTCCATATAGGTTAGCCACTTTTCGATCTTCATCAGCGATAATCGGAAAATCAACTGTACAATTTTGTGTTTCATTAATATCATTCACCCATCCAATATGTTTATCTAATGGATCAACGCTTACTGCAAGAACTTTCACATTACGTTTTGCGAATTCGTCTTTTAATAAAGCAGTTCTGCCTAACTCGGTAGTACAAACCGGCGTGAAATCGGCAGGATGAGAAAACAAAACGCCCCAGCTATTGCCGAGAAATTCATAAAAATCAATATCGCCAGCTGTTGTTTTGGCCTGGAAGTTGGGAGCTGGATCCCCTAATCGTAAACTCATATACAAAAGTTTAAAAGGTTGAAAATTAATGAGGGTCACGAAGATAATAAATCCTACTAAACGAATAGACTAATTTATTCTTAAATCATTTTCCTGTAGCCCTCGTTATAGAGGCCCTACCGAACTTGTTCTTAACCTCATCTATTGCCTTATAAAGGTCTGTTTTCCTTCCTACATCATTAAACAGGTTGGTTTGGACAGCTTCATTAGTCATTTCACTCACGCGTACACCCAATAGCCGGACTGGCTCACCCTTTCGGTGTAATTTACTAAAGAGGTCTTTGGCCTGGAATATTAGTTCATCGTCGTAACAGGTGTATGGAATAGTGGTCTGCCGGGATGTAGTTTCGAAGTTGGGATACCTGATTTTTACAGCAATACATCCTGCCATTTTATTTTCCTGCCTCAACTCAAATGCAATTTTTTCTGTTTGTTGAACCAGCTCGTTCAAAAGCATTTCGCGGTCAGCAAGGTTTTCATCGAAGGTATTCTCGGTGGAAATCGATTTCGCCTCGTGGTAAGAAACGACCTCACCCTCATGCAAGCCATGTGATTTATTCCAGAGCTCAAGGCCATATTTTCCAAAATGGCTTTCAAGAAATGAAATCGGCCTTTCGGCAAGGTCCCGGATAGTGTTAATGCCTAATTCAAGTAATGCACCATAAGTCTGCCCGCCGACTCCCGGAATTTTGTTCACCTTAAGCGGGGCAAGAAACTCCTGCTCCATGCCATGTGGCACATGCATGTAGCCATTCGGCTTGGCTTCGTTTGTGGCAATCTTCGCAATCAGTTTGTTTGATGCTAATGCAAAAGATATAGGCAGTTTGGTTTCGCTTATGATTTGGTGCCTCAGATCGATAGTCCATTGGTACGGTTGAAAGTACCTGTCCATCCCGGTGAGATCGAGGTAAAATTCATCTATCGAGGCCTTTTCGAACAGCGGCGCTTTCGAAGCGATTATCTCTGTTACCCATCTTGAAAATCTGCTGTACTCACCTCGTGTTCCGCTTACAACAGTAGCATTAGGACATAATCGCATGGCTGTTTTCATGGGCATGGCTGAATGAATTCCAAACTTTCTTGCCTCATAACTGCATGCTGCTACGACGCCGCGTTCATTATGACCACCGACAATTAATGGCTTACCTTTTAAAGACGGGTCATTGATGCATTCAACAGACACAAAAAATGCATCGAGATCAAAATGGGCAATTATTCTTTGCGCTGACACGGACATATAGGCAAGTTACTGATTGCTCCATAATTTGTTGCCGCGAATGGCACAATTCATGGCCAGATTCTTACATTTATCGGATGAACATGGAGTGGATAAAACTGAGCATATCACCAGTTAAGGACCTGATTGCTTTCCTGCATAAAAAGTCAAATACGAGCGATGTTCACAAGAAGCAATTATTCATTGAGCTGCGTGATAATCTGAATGTTTTCAGTAACGGTTTTCTTAATGAAGTATCCTACGATATTCTGATTGACCTGTTAAAGACCGATGCGATCCAGCAGGCTATCAAGGATAATTTTGCATTTAAAAAATTGAAACCGGGCAAGATTGAAGCCAGTCACATTGAAGACGATCGCAACAAAAAATACATAGGTTGGGATGCCGAAAAGCTGGTTGACAAAATTGATGAAAAGATTGTTGAACTTAAAAACATCAAAAAAATGAATAGCGGTTCTGTTCACCAGGTAAAAAATAATATACCATTAATGATGAGCAATCTCTATTTCCGAATGAGATTATTAGCCGACTTTATTCGTTCCGGATCCTGAAGATTTTGAATACTATGGAAGACTTGAAAGTGCTATATGATTTTGTTAACCGTGTACATCCTTTAAAAGATGAGGAATGGAACGAATTCGCGGCAATTTGGGTACCGGTTTCTTATAAGAGGAAAGCCGTTCTTACTGCGGCGGGAGAAACAGAGCGACATCTATATTTTGTACTGGAAGGAGTTCAGAGAGCATTCTACGTAGGGAGCAACCATCCCGAAGCAACGATTGTCTTTACGTATCCATATTCTTTTTCGGGTGTAGCGGATTCATTTTTAACGCAACAAGCCTCGAAATTTTTCCTGGAAACCATCACAGCGAGTAAGATGCTTCGTACCACATATCATCAGGTACAACAGTTAATGGACAAATATCACAACTTTGAACGATGGGTGCGGCTATCAGCGTCGTATTCTTTGAAGGGCGCTTTGGAAAGACAGGTGGAACTATCATCATTCAGTGCGGAAGAAAAATTTAAGACACTGCTCACACGGAGTCCGCATGTTTTGCAAATCATTCCGCATAAGTATCTTGCCTCATATTTGGGTATCGATCCCAGCACATTTAGTAAACTGCTGGCGACGGTAAGATTATAAAAATCTTGGCCTACACCAAGATTTTATGCATATGGTAAGCATAGTTTTGTGACGAAATCAAAGAAAGATGAAAAAAATTAAAACGACTGATCTCTTAGAAACACTCAAGGCCGATAGCCGTCAAATCATACTTCAAACAAATTACCTTTTCCGGGAAGATCCGGAAACATTGCAGAAACAGCCCGAGGAAGGTAAGTGGAGCGTTGCACAGGTGATTGAACACCTTAATTCATACGGGCGATATTACCTGCCGCTGATTGAAGTATCTGTTAGCGCGCCAAAATTTCCGCCAAACGAATTCTATAAAGCCGGTTGGCTCGGAGATTATTTTACAAACACAATGAAGCCAAAAAATAATGGACAGATCACGAATAAAATGCAGGCTCCGAAGAATCATCGTCCATCACGAGATCTTAATAACGATGTTGTACTTAAGGAATTTCTTCGCCAGGAACACCTGTTATTGGACTTGTTAGACAGAGCCGAAAAAGTCAACCTCGAAAAGAACAGGATTCCAATTTCAATCAGCCGATTTATAAAACTTCAACTGGGCGACACGTTTCGTTTTTTGATTGCACATCATCAACGGCATTTTGTACAGGTGAATAATACTTTGAAAGGTGTAAAACAAATTCAGTCCGACGCATTAAGGCTTCATGGTGTGTAACTAACTGAAAACATCGAGCAGACCTTCTGGCAAATTAACTTCGACGATTTTTTTCTTCTTGTCGACCTTGAGAAGCGTTTCTTCATGGATAGGTATCAGCGCCTCCTTTCCTTTCCAGTCGATGCGGCAAAGAAGCTGGTGCGGCTGTTCGATCACTTCGAGGATCTCCCCAATATCTTCGCCATCATGCACCATGTGAAAGCCAAGCAGTGATATAGGTGCCGACTTACCCGCATGCTTATGAAACTCCTCCTCAACAAGCCATACCTGCTTCTGGACCAGTTTGTGCGCTGACTCTTTTGTGCTAATACCCTCTATCTTCATATATAATTCATCGGCCGATTTTATCTTAATGTTCTCAACAAAATAAGGAAGCAACTCATCTTTCTTGTCTTCAATAAATATGGTTTCTATGCCTTTTAGTGCTGTTTTTTTTCCCAAATGATGCTTAAGAATCAAATCGCCCTGTACACCAAAGGTTGCGACCAGCTTTCCTATACTGCAGTAATTCATACACGAAATTTCGCTAATAAAGAAACTAATTTCCGCTAATTAAGTGGCGAATTTCTGACAATTATCATTCAACCGCTCAGCCGGAATAAACTGAGACATTCGCCTCAACTCCCCTCCCGGCATTGGTGTGCTATTCCGAAATAAAAAAACGCGAATAAATTTATTATTCGCGTTAATTCGTATCAATTAGCGTTATTAGTGTAAAACTATTCGCCGTTTTCTTTTCTTTCAGGCCTTCTAACGGGCGCACCTCTCCTGGCTCTTCTGTCATTAGAGTGAGTGTCCTGGCGTTTTTTGATGTTCAGTTCGTGCTCGGAGTGCCATTTCTGAAATTTCTCCATTGCAGTTGCTTCATCAAATAAACCAAGTTTTACTCCACGCAGCAGGTGCTTCAGATATAAGACACCTTTGAATGAAAGAATTCTGCGAACTGTATCTGTGGGTTGAGCGCCTTTGTGGAGCCAATCCAATGCCCTTTGGCGATCGAGTTGAACAGAAGCAGGAACAGTAAGTGGGTTATAAGTACCGATCTTTTGGATGAACTTGCCATCCCTCGGAGCACGGGCGTCGGCGACTACGATGAAGTAGAATGGTCTTTTTTTAGACCCGTGACGTTGTAATCTAATTTTAACTGGCATCTTAAATAGAAATTTAAATGCGTGAACAAATAGGGTTACCTTTTTGTAAGGATTGCAAAGGTAGCAATCCGACTGATTTTTCCAAATTTATAACAAAACAAATTAACTACAACAGCTTTCAGGAATCTAATTCCCACATATTTAATTTTTACCTGCGACCCATTCCCATCCGGCCACCTAATGGCATCTTATTCATTGTCTTCATCATTTCCTTCATCTGATCAAACTGCTTGATAAAAGCATTGATCTCCGTTACATCCTTCCCACACCCAACGGCAATACGCTTTTTCCGACTAACATCTATCAGGTCAGGATTGCGGCGTTCCAGTGGTGTCATTGAATTGATAATAGCCTCAATGCCCTTGAATGAATCATCACTGATATCGATATCCTTAATTGCTTTTCCGATGCCGGGTATCATTCCAAGTAGGTCCTTTATATTTCCCATTTTTTTAATCTGTTCCAGCTGTTGCTTGAAATCTTCAAAATCAAACTGATTTTTACGGATCCGCTTTTCGAGCTTACGCGCCTGCTCTTCATCGTATTGCTCCTGAGCTTTTTCAACGAGCGTTGTAATATCGCCCATCCCCAGGATACGTTGCGCCATTCTTTCGGGGTAGAATACATCCAGCGTGTCCATTTTTTCTCCGCTACTCACAAACTTTATAGGCTTCTCCACCGTGTATTTGATCGATAGCGCCGCGCCGCCTCTTGTATCGCCATCGAGCTTCGTAAGTACTACTCCGGAAAAATCGAGCCGGTCATTGAAGGCCTTAGCTGTATTAACAGCGTCCTGCCCTGTCATGGAATCGACGACAAATAAGATCTCATGGGGATTTACGGCCGATTTAATATTAGCAACCTCAGTCATCATCACTTCGTCAATTGCAAGTCGGCCGGCGGTATCAATGATAAGTACGTTTTTGTTTTTCGTTCTTGCTTCTTTGATCGCGTTCTGAGTGATGTCGACAGCATTCTTGTTCTCAGGCTCGCTATATACGTCGATCTTTATCTGCTCACCCAGTATCTTAAGCTGATCAATAGCCGCAGGACGGTAAATGTCAGCAGCGACAAGCATCGGTGATAAACCTCGTTTTGTCTTTAGGAAATTTGCTAGTTTGGCACTGAAGGTGGTCTTACCACTTCCCTGTAAGCCAGCTATCAATATTACGGCAGGATTCCCCTTAATGTTAAAGTCGCTTTCCGTTCCACCCATCAAATCTACCAGCTCATCTTTCACGATCTTAACAATCAACTGCGATGGACTCACAGCGGTAATCACTTTTTCGCCAAGAGCCTTGTCTTTAACTCTATCGGTAAATTCCTTTGCAATTTTGTAGTTCACGTCGGCATCAACCAATGCACGGCGGATTTCCTTTACTGTTGCTGCTATATTTAGTTCTGTTATCCGTCCTTCACCTTTGAGTTGTTTAAACGCAGAGTCAAGTCTTTCCGTTAAATTTTCAAACATAATCTAGAAGTATTTGCCACATTAAAAATAAAAAGTGAATACAAAAAGTATTCACTTTAGAATTGCAAATTTAAAGTAAGATTATGAAGTGTAAATTTTTCTTCTACATCAAAAAAATTTAATAGTTAACCCAGGTAACCTCTTAATTCCTGGGAGCGTGAATTTGTTCTTAGCTTGGTAATGGCCTTATCCTTAATCTGTCTTACTCTTTCACGCGTAAGGCTAAACCTCTCACCGATGTCTTCAAGACTCATCGGATGATCAATGCCAATTCCGAAAAAGTAACAGATGACTTCCTTCTGGCGTTCTGTAAGCGATTGCATTGAACGGTCAATCTCCTGTTTCAGGGATTCTTTGTGCTCAATGTTGGTTTCGGCCCTTTCAGCATTCGGATTTTCCATGACATCAATCAGGGTGTTGTCTTCACCTTCAGAAAGTGGTGTATCCATACTGATATGGCGTGCACCGATACCCAGGGTAGCTGATACCTCATCGGTGTCCAGCTCCAGAATTTCTGCTAATTCCTCGGGCGAGGGCTCACGTTCATACTCCTGTTCGAGTTGGGAGAAGGCTTTCTGAATTTTGTTCGTTAAGCCAACCTTATTCAACGGCAAACGGACGATACGCGATTGTTCGGCCAGTGACTGCAGAATGCTTTGGCGAATCCACCAAACTGCATAAGAAATGAACTTAAAACCGCGGGTTTCATCAAAACGCTGTGCCGCTTTGATCAAACCTAAATTTCCTTCGTTAATTAAATCCGGTAATGAAAGGCCTTGATTTTGATACTGCTTGGCTACGGATACCACGAACCTCAGATTGGCTTTGGTAAGTTTGTCTAAAGCAAACTGATCACCGAGCTTAATAGCTCTTGCCAACCTGACTTCTTCTTCAGGCGTGATCAATTCTACTTTTCCGATTTCCTGCAAGTATTTTTCAAGGCTCTGAGATTCACGATTGGTAATAGATTTCGTGATCTTGAGTTGACGCATACTCATGGGGCGGGCTTTTATGGGGTTTAGGGTTAAATATTAACGCTTAGTTAAAACGTATAAAAAGCGAACATTGGTATAATACCAGCCTCGGTAATTAACGATTTGGAGCACTATTGTCGTCAAAAGCCTAACGGTGTAGCATACAACATTTTGGTTATCAGGTGAATGGTGTAAAACATTGGGGAGGCAGCAAGTTATCCACGCTTCGCCCTATAATAAAAAATTTTGGAACATGTATTAATTTTCTATTATTGCATCAGTTGGTATGAAAAAAAGATCAATATTCGCGTTAGATGAGCAAGAAACAATTATTTACGTTGGAATTTCCGGTTAGATGTTCACCGTCGATATTATATGAATTTTTAAGTACGCCCGCTGGCCTGCAAGAATGGTTTGCTGACAAAGTTGATGAAAGGGACAAGGTTTTTAGTTTTTCCTGGAACGGAGCTACAGAATATGCAGAAGTATTAGAAAGTGAAGAGGATAAGTTTGTTCGCTACCATTGGACCCACGCTCCAAAAGAAGAGTTTTTTGAGTTCCGCATTGAAAAGTCAGAAGTCTCCAATCAAACTATCCTCGTTATAAAAGATTTTGCCGAAAAAACAGAGGTAAAGGATCAGAGCCGGTTATGGGATTACCAGGTTAAAGACCTCTTTCATCGCCTGGGTAACTAATAAGAAGGTGCTTAAAAAGAACTTCATAAAGTCCAGCCAATTGACCGGGAACATTACTCCAATCGTCTAATCCGATTTTTGCTGCAACTTTACAAAACTCTTCTTCTCGTTGATTGTCGACAAAGATAGTAGTCTTGTTTACCAAAATGGGCGAATAATTGTCAGGTAAAAAATCATGGCGCCACTCGTCTTTATCAATGCTTAAGAAAAAATGATGTTCTGAAAGAACAGACAAATTATTTTTTAACGCAGGCAGCAGGTTGTTTTTATATTGTCCCTTCAAATGCAGGGTCACGCTGAAAAAATTTCCCCACCAAAACATAGTTCGAATGGCAAGCGTATCCGTCTTTCCAAAACACCTGGGATAATCGAGCATGACGTATGGTAATCCCAGATAGTTTTCTCCCTTTGAGATTTTCGGTGAAATAGTAAAAACTTCGGGAAATAAAAGCGCATCATTTTGAGACAGCTTATTGATATCATCAATAAGGAGAGCAAACATCTCATACACTTTTCCTATAATCCTATTCTTTGTTAAAAGCCATTCAGCATTTTGTACCAATTCCAATTCGTCTCCTGAAAGCTGTATTTTTGCCCGTTCCATATTTAAAGATACTACAACATAATTACGAAGAAAGTTGATCAAAAAACTGGATATACTTATTCTTAGATCGTTCATAGGTCCATTTATTGCAACATTCTTTATCACTTTATTCGTTTTAATCCTTCAATTTTTCTGGCTCTGGATCGATGACTTTGTAGGCAAAGGAATAGACGGTCCCATCATCATTAAATTGATATTGTATTTGAGCGCTACACTCGTTCCACTTGCTCTGCCTTTAGCGGTTTTATTGTCATCTATAATGACGTTTGGTAATCTTGGCGAAACCTTCGAACTGGTTGCGATCAAATCTGCAGGGATCGGGTTATTGCGGTTTATGCGTCCATTGCTCGTCACCGCAATTTTGTTATCAGGCCTCGCATTTGCATTTAACAACAATGTAATCCCAGTGGCGAATTTGAAAATGCGAACACTTCACACCGACATTGTTAATAAGAAACCGGCATTTGATCTGAAGGAAGGCGTGTTCTATACTACAATACCTGGCTATGCGATCAAGGTTGGGAAAAAAGAAAAGGACGATTCGACACTAATCGATGTGATCATTTATGAACAAAGTCCCGGATTACAGGATAATTTCATCGTGGCAAAGAAGGGTATTATGCGGATATCCGACGACAAAAGATTTTTAGAATTTACACTGAAGGACGGATGGAGATACGAAGAACGCGGCGAACGGATGTCCACGAATTCTGATTTTATAAGGCTGGGTTTTAAAGAATATAAAAAAGTGTTAGACCTGAGCTCTCTGCAATTAAATCTTACTGCGGATAGCACGTACAAGAATCGTTATGAAATGCTCAGCGTCCGCCAGCTCAACAAGTTTATTGATTCGTTGGAGAAGACATCAAAAAAAGTTGAAACGAAAACGAAAAATGATATTAAGGCATATCTCAACTTTACAAAGTATCTCGATACCGGTTGGAAAAAAGTTACTGTACCTAAAACCACTGCAAAAAAATTCAGGGATCTTTTACCCGATACTGCTAAGAACATCGTGCTTGAACAGAGTCTTTCATACGCAACGTCCATAAGAACTTCGTTGGATATTGGTTCCATAGAATATAACAATCAAAGAAAGGAGTTACGATTGTACCTGATCGAATGGCATAACAAATTTACCATGTCAATCGCTGTACTGGTGCTGTTTTTGATTGGAGCACCACTCGGTTCGATTGTACGTAAAGGTGGCATTGGTACGCCGGTGGTTTTTGCGGTGATCTTTTTTGTAATATTTTTTCTCCTGAACAATTTTGGAAAAAAATTCGTTCGCGAAGATGTACTCCAACCGGTCTCAGGTATTTGGCTCGCAACGATGGTACTGGTGCCGATCGGACTTTTCCTAATATACAAAGCCATGCATGATTCTCAATTATTAAATAAAGAATCGTATTTCCGGGCATTTAGAAAAATCCGCACAGCCTTTAAACCGAAGCGCGCAAACGGCCAGTTGAATTAAAAAAGATAGGAACCAGGAAAATGATGGCATGAATCAGTCCGCATGTTTAAAAACTACTTTTACAATTGTTATTTACACTTTTGCGTGTCCCAAAATTTTATAAGCGCGTGACTAAACAAGATTTTCACACAACAAATCCGATAAGTTGAGTTTACCAGAAAAAAACTTACAGCTACAAAAATGGATTGTAGTCGTTGCGGTAATCTTGTTTGGTGTTAAGATTGCTGCTTATTTTTTAACGCATTCTGTTGCGATATTATCGGATGCTCTTGAAAGCATTGTTAATGTGGCGGCAGGTTTCATTGGATTATATAGTTTGTTTATCGCTTCCAAGCCGAGTGATCAAAATCATCCTTATGGACATGGTAAGGCTGAGTTTTTATCCGCGGCCGTGGAGGGAACCCTGATAGCAGTGGCTGGTTTTGTGATCATCTACAAGGCCGTAAACAACTTCATTAATTTCCAGCCTATTCAAAAGTTGGATTATGGAATATTATTGATTGCAAGTACTGCCCTCGTCAATTTCCTGATGGGCGTTATCAGCGTTCAGCAGGGGAAGAAAAATAACTCGCTTGCCTTAATTGCAAGTGGAAGACATCTGCAATCTGATACCTTGTCGACGGTTGGAATTATCGCCGGCCTGGCGATCATTTATTTCACCAATATTATTTGGCTGGACGGCGCGATAGCCATTTTATTTGCCTTCATTATTATTTATACCGGTTACCGCATACTTCGTAAATCTATAGCAGGTATAATGGATGAAGCAGACACAACCCTGTTGGAAAAGATGGTAAGAGTGCTTAATAATAACCGACGACAGAACTGGGTAGATCTGCATAACCTGCGAGTGATTAAGTATGGGGGGCGGTTACACGTCGACAGCCATCTCACGGT
>Ga0126304_10000397_pt1 | contig 17047 bp, 10 predicted proteins | sample Plot25_FD_92538 | JGI IMG/M metagenome (GOLD analysis project Ga0126304, IMG submission 92538) | Serpentine soil microbial communities from UC McLaughlin Reserve, CA, USA - Plot25 | ecosystem: Environmental > Terrestrial > Soil > Grasslands | place: USA: UC McLaughlin Reserve, Lake County... | reverse complement strand
CGGCGTCGGCCACGCGTCGCTCGATGTCGAAGCCGAGCAGATTGGCGTTGCGCTCGGCCGCCGCGACCATGCCGGGCGAGATGTCGGTGACGTGAACCTCACCGACGACGCCGGCCTGGCGCAGGTTGAGCGAGAAGAAGCCCGTGCCGGCACCGATCTCGAGGGCCTTCCGGTACGGCCAGCCGCCCGTCCCGGCGACGGCGACGAACCGGTCGCGCGCGTAGTCGATGCACCGCTGGTCGAACGAGATGGACCATTTCTCGTCGTAGGTGCCGGCCTCCCAGTCGTGGTAGAGCACCTGGGCGAGCTTCGTGTCGTGCCAGGCGCGCTCGACATCCTCTGCAGTCGCGTGGGTCACCGGCTCAGCGTCCAACGAACTGTGCCTTACCGGGACCGTTCTCGACGAAGGACCGCAGGCCGATCGCACTGTCCTCGGTGGCGAAGAGTGCAGCAAATTGCTGGCGCTCGATCTCCAGCCCGGTGCCAAGATCCGACTCGAGCCCCCGGTCGATGGCTTCCTTGGCCGCGCGGAGTGCGTACGCGGGCCCGTTCGCGAACCGGGCGGCCCATGCCCGCGCAGTCGGGTAGACGTCGGCCGACGCGACGACCTGATCGACCAGGCCGATCCGCAGTGCCTCGTCGGCACCGACGAACCGCCCAGTGAAGATCATGTCCTTCGCCTTCGCCGGCCCGACCAGCCGTGACAGCCGCTGGGTGCCACCCGCGCCTGGAATGATCCCGAGCTGGACCTCTGGCTGACCCAACCGTGCGTCGTCGGCCACGATCCGGATGTCACAGGCGAGTGCCAGCTCGCAGCCCCCGCCGAGGGCGTACCCCGTGACAGCGGCGACCGTGGGCTTGGGAATCCGCGCCACCGCCGTGAACGCCGCCTGGAGCGGCCCTGATCGGTCGACCATGTCGGCATAGGACAGACCGGCCATCTCCTTGATGTCGGCACCGGCCGCGAAGACCTTGTCGCCGCCGTAGACGACCACGGCCCGGACGTCCTTGCGGGCCGCGGCCTGGGCCGCCGCCTCGCGCAGCTCGTCCCGCACCTGCGCGTTGAGCGCGTTCATCGGCGGCCGGTCGAGCCGGACCGTCCCGACGCCGGCGTCGACCTCGAGGATGACGAACTCACCCACGTGAGGACCTCCCGTCTCGTCCAGCCCGAACCAGCGGAGGCTACCGCGTGTCGCACCTCGGTAAGGTTGACCGCATGGAGTACCGCAGGCTTGGGCGGCTCGGGCACCAGAGCTCGGTCCTGATCTACGGCGGCGCGGCGGTCGCCGAGCAGCCGCAGGACGTCGCGGACGCGTCCTTCGAGCAAGCCTTGGACGCAGGCATCAACCACTTCGATGTCGCGGCTAGTTACGGCGATGCCGAGCTCCGCCTCGGGGCGGCCATGCACCGTATGAGAGACCGGATCTTCCTGGCCACCAAGACCGGCGAGCGAGTCCAGGATGCCGCCTGGCGCCAGATCAACGCGTCGCTCGAACGCTTGCAGACCGACCATGTGGACCTGATCCAACTGCACGCGGTCGGCGACCTCGACGAGCTCGACCGGGCAACCGGAACGGACGGCGCCCTCCACGCAGCGGTCCGCGCCCAGGAGGAAGGCCTGGTCGGGGCGGTCGGCATCACCGGCCACGGCCACCAGGCACCCGCCACGCACCTGGAGGCCCTGCGCCGGTACCCGTTCGCGACCGTCCTCAGCCCGATCAACCCGGTGCTCGCCCGCGATCTGGAGTACCTGAACGCCTACGAAGCCCTGGTCGACGAGGTCGAGCGTCAGGACACGGGGCTGATGATCATCAAGTCGGTCGCCCAGCGGAACTGGCCCGACGGCGTGGAGAAGGCGTACACCACCTGGTACGAGCCGCTCAAGGAGCAGCGTCCGATCACCGCCGCCGTTGCCTGGGTGCTGTCGCACGATGAGGTCACCGGCATCGCCACGCCCAGCGACGTCCGTTTGCTGCCACTGATGATCCGAGCCGAGCAGGGGCGACACGCCCTCAGCCGCGGCGACGCCGAGGCGGTGCTGCTCGACGAGCCGGACTACTCGTCGCCGTTCATCTCCATTCCGCTCTGAACCCGACCGCAGCGTCGACACGCCGGTCCGGACCGGCAACGACGGCGCGCTCGTCCAGGACAATGCTCCGGTGACGGACCCGCGAGCACTCTGGCCCGGCCATTGGGCGCCGCTCGGCGCCACCCACGACGACGACGCGACCAACTTCGCCCTGTGGGCACCGGAGGCGTACGGCGTCGAGGTATGCCTCTTCGACGAGGCCGGCCACGAGACCCGTATCGGGCTCGAGGACCGCACGTTCGACGTATGGCACGGCCGGCTGCCCGGCGTCGGGCCGGGTCAGCGTTACGGGTTCCGGGTGCATGGCGCGTGGGATCCGCCGCGCGGTCGCCGCTTCGACCCAGCCAAGCTCCTCGTCGACCCGTATGCCCGTGCCGTCACCGACGACGTTCGCTACGACCGCGCCGTGTTCGAGCACGGGCGCGACTCGGCGTCCCAGGTGCCGAAGGCCGTGGTCGTCGGCGACGACGGCTTCGACTGGGGCACGGACACCGCGCCCCGCGTGCCATGGGCCGATGCCGTTGTCTACGAGCTACACGTGCGCGGTTTCACCATGCGCCACCCGGACATCCCCGACGAGCTCCGTGGTACGTACGCCGGGCTGGCCCATCCGGCGGCGATCCGGCATTTGCTCGACCTCGGCGTCACGACGGTCGAGCTGATGCCGGTGCACCACTTCGTCAGCGAACCGCAGCAGGTCGAACGTGGCCAGACCAACTACTGGGGATACAACTCCCTCGCGTTCTTCGCACCACATGCTGGGTACTCCGCCTCAGGCTCCCACGGCGGGCAGGTCACCGAGTTCAAGGCGATGGTGCGGGCTCTGCACGATGCGGGGCTCGAGGTCGTGCTCGACGTCGTCTACAACCACACCGCCGAGCAGGGACCGGACGGACCGACGCTGTGCTTCCGCGGCATCGACAACGCCGCGTACTACCGGCTGGACACCGCGCATCCGGGTCGTTACAACGACTACACCGGCTGCGGCAACACCGTGAACGTCTCGCATCCGCACGTGCTGCGCCTCGTCATGGACTCACTGCGCTACTGGGTCGACCAGATACACGTCGACGGCTTCCGCTTCGACCTGGCCGCCGCACTCGCCCGCTCGATGCACGACGTGGACATGCTCGGCTCGTTCATGACGGTCATCGAGCAGGATCCGGTACTGCGCGAGGTCAAGCTGATCGCCGAACCGTGGGACATCGGCCCCGGCGGCTACCAGGTCGGTGAGTTCCCGCACCTGTGGACGGAGTGGAACGACAAGTTCCGCAACACCGTGCGCGACCACTGGCGTGGTGCCGCGCCGGGCGTCCGCGACCTCGCATACCGGCTGTCCGGGTCGTCCGACCTCTACGCCGAGGACGGGCGGCGGCCGTATGCGTCGATCAACTTCGTCACCGCACACGACGGTTTCACGCTGCGCGACCTGGTCTCCTACGACCGCAAGCACAACGAGGTCAACGGTGAGGACAACCGGGACGGGACCGACGACAACCGCTCGTGGAACCACGGTGTCGAGGGCGAGACGCCCGACCCGGGGGTCGTCGAACTGCGGCGACGGCAGTTGCGGAACTTCCTCACCACGCTGCTGCTCTCGACCGGTGTGCCCATGCTCGTCGCGGGCGACGAGATGGGCCGGACGCAGCGTGGCAACAACAACGCCTACTGCCTCGACGACGAGACGACCTGGCTCGACTGGTCGCTTCGGGAGGAATACGGCGACCTGCTCGACTTCGCGCGGCGCCTGCTACGGCTCAGGCACGAGCATCCCGTCTTCCGGCAGCGGAAGTTTTTCGAGGGCCGGCCGGTCGTCCACGACGGCCGCAAGGACCTGGCCTGGTTCCACCCCTCGGGAGCCGAGAACACCGTCTACACGTGGCACGACGAGTCGCTGCGGACGCTCGGGATGTACGTCGCCGGGGACGGGATCCGCTCCCGCGACCCCCGCGGCGAGCAGGTGACCGACGGTTCGTACCTGCTCTGGCTGCATGCCGGCGCCGAGACGATCGAGGTGACCCTTCCCGGAGGCGTCTGGGCTGAGCGCTACGACGTCGTCCTCGACACGACCGGCGTCGATACGATCATTGGCGCGGGTGTCTCCGCCGGTGAGCGGATCAGCTTGCTCGGTCGGAGCTGCCTCCTCCTCCGCGCCAGGCCATAACTGCCAGAGCGCTCCGGAGGGTCCCGCCCGGCGTCCTGAAGCCTCGCTCGCACCAGGTCCTGAGCAGCGAGAACTTTCGGATCAAGGCGGACTCTCACGCCCGAGGGAGATCTCTGAGCTCAGCCGTCGAAGCCGAGGTAGACCGACTTCGACCAGGTGAAGAAGTCGACCGCCGACGCACCCTGCTCGCGGAACGTCCCGGTCGACGATGCCTTGATCCCGCCGAAGGGCACGTTGAGATCCAGCCCTGTGGTCGGCCGGTTGACCTTGACGACACCGGCCCGGACCCGTTCGGCGAAGACGTGTGCCGAGGCGAGGTCGCGGGTGCAGATTCCGGCACAGAGCCCGTACGGCACATCGTTGGCGACAGCCACGGCCTCGTCGATGTTGGATGCCTCGATCACGCTGATGACCGGTCCGAACACCTCCTCGACGGCGATCCGATCGTCCGGCCGGACCGAGCCGACGAGCGTCGGGGCGAAGCGCAGGCCGTCGGCGTCGCCGCCGAGCACCACCTCGCCGCCGTCCTGCCGGGCGATGTCGACGTACGACAGATCGGTGGCGAGCTGAGACTCGCTGACCACCGGGCCCATGAGGACGCCGTCATGGAGGCCGTTGCCGGGCCGGTAGCGCTCCGCCTCGGCCCGCATCGCGTCGACGAAGGGCCCGACGGCACCGGGCGTCGCGATGACCCGGCTCGTCGCCGTGCACGCCTGGCCGGTGAGCCCCCATCCACCCACCGCGGCGATGCGCGCTGCGACGGCGGGGTCGGCGTCGTCGAGCACCACCAGGGGGTTCTTCCCACCCATCTCCAACTGGACTCGGACCATCCGCTCCGAAGCCCGGCGGTGGATGCCCAGACCGACGGCCGTGGAGCCGGTGAAAGTGATCGCTCCGACTCCCGGATCGTCGACGAGCGCGTCGCCGACCTGGCCGCCGGCGCCGTAGATGACGTTGATCACGCCCGGAGGCAGGCCGGCCTCGACGAGTACGTCGACCAGATGGCGCGCGGAGACCCCCGTCATGGACGCGGGCTTGAAGACGACGGCATTTCCGGAGACCAGCGCGGGGGCGATCTTCCATGCCGGGATGGCGATCGGGAAGTTCCATGGAGTGATCACCGCCACGACACCGATCGGCTCGCGACGCGTGTACACGAGCGTCGACGGCGTCGCCGACGGCAGCGTCTCACCCGAGGTGCGCCATGCCTCCCCGCCGTGGTAGCTGAGGATGTCCGCGGCGCGAAGCACCTCGCCGCGAGCTTCGGCCAGCGTCTTCCCCTCCTCGCGGGTGAGATCCCGGGCGGCCTCATCCGCCCGGGCCCGCAGGAGCTCGGCGGCCTGCCGCAGCACGGCGCCGCGCGCCGGCCCGGTCCGGCCCGCCCACGCCGGCTGGGCCGCGGCCGCAGCCGCCACGGCGGCCACAACGTCGTCGGGCGTTCCCACCGGGGTTACCGACACCAGGTCCTCGGGATCGGCGGGGTTGAACCGCTCCACCGAAGGCTCACCGCCGGGCTCGCCGCCGATCAGGTGGTGCAGGTGGCGGGGGCCCGCTTCGGTAGTCGTCATCGTGATCACCTCGGTCGTGGGACGTCGAACGCTCTATCGCCACGTCGGGTGCCGGCCGCGACACGCTGCCCCCGGTCGCCAGCCGTCGTTGTCACCGATGGTGCCCTCGAGCAGGTCGGAGGGCAAGGCCACCATGGCCGGGCCGAGCCAGCCCGAGGTCGCCTCGTGCAGGGCCCACTCGAGGAGCTCGGGCAGCCGACGTGTCGAGGTCGCCGTCGCCGACCGCGAAGCGCTCGTCCGCGGGTCGACGGCAGTCACTTCGGTAGCACGGCGAGGCCGAGCTCGGCGGAGCCGGCCAGCCGGTCATGGCGGGGCACGACCCGGACGGTGTAGCCGAACGCGCCGGTCCGTCGCAGCGCCACCTCGCCGTCGAAGCGGTATCGACCGTGTTCGAAGGACTCGGCCACGGCGAGCGACGTCGCCACCGGGTCGCGCAACTGGTCGGCTTCGTCCACCCGTCCCTGCACCACCTGCACGTCGACGTCGTCCGGAGTCAGCGACCCCAGCGACACGAACGCCCGCAACTGGACGGCCTGCCCCATCTCGAACGCGTCTGCCTCGGACGAGCTCTCGACGTGTTCGATGCTCACGCCCTTCCAGGCCTCGCGCACGCGAGCCTTCCATGCCGCCAGGTCCCGAGCGCCGTCGTAGTCGTTGTTCAGCGCTCGCCCGGACAGCGCGGCCGGCCGGTACAGCAGCTCGACGTAGTCGCGAACCATCCGGGTCGCCTGCACCTTCGGCCCGAGCAGGGTCAGGGTCTGCCGCAGCATTTCCAGCCAGCGACGCGGCACCCCACTGCCGTCGACGTCGTAGAACCGTGGCACGACCTGCTGCTCGACGATGTCGTACAGCGCGGCGGCTTCCAGGTCGTCACGGTGGTCCGGGTCGTTGACGCCCTCGGCAGACGGGATCGACCATCCGAACTCGGGCCCGAACCACTCGTCCCACCAGCCGTCGCGGACGGACAGGTTGAGCGCGCCGTTCAACGCGGCCTTCATGCCCGACGTGCCGCATGCCTCGTAGGGACGCAACGGGTTGTTCAGCCACACGTCGCAGCCCGGGTAGAGAGGCTGGGCCATCGCGATGTCGTAGTCGGGCAGGAACACGATGCGGTGCCGCACCTGGGGGTCGTCGGCGAAGCGCACCATCTCCTGGATGAGCCGCTTGCCACCGTCGTCGGCCGGGTGCGCCTTGCCCGCGGTGACGATCTGGACCGGTCGCTTCGGATGCAGCAGCAGCGCCTTGAGGCGGGCCGGGTCGCGCAGCATCAGCGTCAGCCGTTTGTACGACGGCACGCGGCGCGCGAAGCCGATCGTGAGCACGTCGGGATCCAGCACGCCGTCGATCCAGCCGAGCTCGGCCTCGCTCGCGCCGCGCTCACGACACGACTCACGCAGCCGTCGCCGCGCCTCGGCCACCAGCCCTTCCCGAAGCACCCGCTTGGTCGCCCAGATCTCCGCGTCGCGAACCTTGGCGACGGCCTGCTCCCAGCCTTCCCCGCGCTGGACCAGGTCGGCGCCACCGGCGCGGCGAGCGAGCCGCATCACCTCCGGGGCCACCCAGGTCGGCGCGTGCACGCCGTTGGTGACCGACGTGATCGGCACCTCGTTCTGGTCGAACGCAGGCCACAACCCGGCGAACATGCTGCGGCTGACCTGACCGTGCAGCTTGCTGACACCGTTCGCGCGCTGAGCCAGGCGCAGACCCATGACAGCCATGTTGAACACGTTGCGGTCGCCGCCGGGGTAGTCCTCGGCGCCCAGCGCCAGGATCCGATCGACCGGCAGGCCGGGAGAGGCGTTGTCGCCACCGAAGTACTGCTGGATCATGTCGCGCGGGAACCGGTCGATTCCTGCCGGCACTGGCGTGTGCGTGGTGAAGACGGTGCCCGACCGGGCGGCTTCGAGTGCAGCATCGAGATCCAGGCCCGCCCCCTCGGTGAGCTCGCGGATCCGTTCGAGACCGAGGAAGCCGGCATGACCCTCGTTGGTGTGGAAGACCTCCGGGGCGGGCGTCCCGGTAACGCGGCTGTACTCACGCAGGGCCCGAACGCCGCCGATCCCGAGCAGCATCTCCTGCAACAACCGGTGCTCGCTGCTGCCGCCGTACAGCCGGTCCGTCACCTCTCGTTCCGCCGGACCGTTCTCCTCGGTGTCCGAGTCGAGCATGAGCAATGGCACCCGCCCGACCTGGGCCACCCAGACCGCCGCCGCGAGCCTGCGTCCACCGGGCAATCCGACGTAGATCCGCACCGGCGAGCCGTCCGCGTCCCTCAGCAGGGAGACCGGCAGGTTGTTCGGGTCGACCAGCGGATATCGCTCCTGCTGCCAGCCGTCGCGCGAGAGCGACTGCACGAAGTAGCCGTGCCGGTACAGCAATCCGACGCCGACCACCGGAACGCCCAGGTCGCTCGCCGCCTTGAGGTGGTCGCCGGCCAGGATGCCCAGCCCGCCGGAGTACTGAGGCAGCACGTGGGTGATACCGAACTCGGGCGAGAAGTAGGCGATCGTGGCGGGCGCGCCAGCATCCGTCCGCTGGTACCAGCGGTCCTCCGCCAGGTAACGCTGCAGGTCGTCGTGTGCGCTGCTGACGCGGCTGAGGAAGGTTTCGTCCGACCCGAGCGCGACGAGGCGTTCGGTTGCCACCTCGCCTAGCAGCCGTACCGGGTCGCGCTGCACCGACTCCCACAGGGCCGGGTCGACAGCGGCGAAGACCTCCTGGGTCGGCGAGTGCCAGGACCAGCGGAGGTTGGCGACCAGCTCGCCGAGCGGCTCGAGCGCAGCTGGCAGCACGGTACGAACGGTCAGACGTCGGATGGCGCGCACCCGCGTACGTTAGTCGGTGCACCATCAACGACATTCGGGACGGTCGCGTCATCTGGCTTCCCGAGTGGGTACCGTGGCATCGATGACTGGACGCATCCCGATCCTCGACGTCCAACCCGTGATCGGGTGCGGGCGCTACCCCGCCAAGGCTGTCGTGGGGGAAGTCTTCGAGGTCTCCGCGACGGTCTTCCGCGAGGGTCACGACGTTGTCGCGGCGGCCGCAGCCCTGCGTGACGAATCCGGCAAGCTCCGCCACTGGGCCCGGATGCGTCCGCAGGACCCGTACTCCGACCGATGGCTTGCCCAGGTCACACCGGACGGTGAGGGCGACTGGACGATCTCGGTCGAGGGCTGGTCCGACCCCGTCGCCAGCTGGCGACACACGGCCGAGGTGAAGATCCCGGCCGACATCGACGTGGACCTGGTCTTCGCCGAAGGCGCGCAGCTGATGGAGCGTGCCGCGGCGGCGCTGCCGCGCGGCCGCACCCACCACCGGCGCCTGCTCAGAGACACCGCCAAGGCGATGCGCGACAGCCGGCGTCCGGCGCCCGCCCGGCTGGCGGCGGCCGTGGCGGCCGACGTGGACGCCGTGCTCGAGATGCACCCGCTGCGCGATCTGCTCACCGAGGACGGCCCGTACCCGCTGCGTGTCGACCGGGAGAGGGCGCTCTACGGCTCCTGGTACGAGTTCTTCCCCCGCTCGGAGGGTGCGCGGCGCGACGCCGACGGCACTTGGATCTCCGGCACGTTCACGACGGCGGCGCAGCGGTTGCCGGCCATCGCCGCCATGGGATTCGACGTGGCGTACCTGCCCCCGATTCATCCGATCGGCCGCACCTTTCGCAAGGGCGCCAACAACACGCTCACGGCCGATCCGGCCGACCCGGGCGTGCCCTGGGCCATCGGCTCTGCGGAGGGCGGCCACGACGCGATCCATCCCGAGCTCGGAACGATCGACGACTTCGACGCCTTGGTCGGACGCGCTCGTGACCTCGGCCTGGAAGTCGCCCTCGACCTGGCGCTGCAGTGCTCACCGGACCACCCCTGGGTGGAGGAGCACCCAGAGTGGTTCACGACGCGGGCGGACGGCACCATCGCGTATGCCGAAAACCCGCCCAAGAAGTACCAGGACATCTACCCGCTGAACTTCGACAACGACCCCGAAGGCATCTACGCGGAGGTACGCCGCGTCGTCCGGCACTGGATGGCCCACGGCGTGCGCATCTTCCGCGTCGACAACCCGCACACCAAGCCGGTGAACTTCTGGCGGCGCCTCCTCGACGACATCCGGCGCAGCGATCCCGATGTCGTGTTCCTGGCCGAGGCCTTCACCCGCCACGCCATGATGCACACCCTGGCCAAGGTCGGCTTCGGCCAGTCGTACACGTACTTCACCTGGAAGAACGGCAAGGACGAGCTCACCGAGTACCTGACCGAGTTGCGCGACGCCGCCGCCTACATGCGGCCCAACCTGTTCGTCAACACGCCGGACATCCTGCATGCCTACCTGCAGTACGGGGGCCCGGTGGCGTTCAAGATCCGCGCTGTGCTGGCCGCAATGCTCTCACCCACCTGGGGTGTCTACGCAGGGTACGAACTGTACGAACACGTCTCGGTGCGGCCGGGCAGTGAGGAGTACCTCAACTCGGAGAAGTACCAGTACCGCCCCCGCGACTGGGCCGCCTACGAGGTCGGGGGGCCACGAGCGGGCCAATCGCTCGCGCCATACCTGACCAGGCTCAACGCAATCAGGCACGAGCACCCGGCGCTGCGCCGGCTTCGCAACCTGCGCTTCCACTACGTCGACAACCCCGACGTCATCTGCTTCTCCAAGCGCGAGGGTGACGACGCGGTGATCATCGTGGTCAACCTCGACCCGCACGGACCACGCGAAGCCACGGTCTCGCTCGACATGCCCGCTCTCGGGTTCGACTGGCACGAAACGTTCGCCGCGCACGACGAGCTGTCCGGCCAGACGTTCCACTGGGGCCAGCACGACTACGTGTGGCTCGATCCGGCCGCTGAGCCGGCGCATGTGCTTGCCGTGCGGCGGTGGAACGCGTGAACTACGAGCACCACCTGCCGGCCCCAGGTACCGACCCCGAGTGGTTCAAGCGCGCGGTCTTCTACGAGGTGCTGGTCCGCTCGTTCAAGGACTCCGACGGCGACGGCGTCGGCGACCTGCAAGGCCTGATCGAGAAGCTCGACTTCCTCGAGTGGCTCGGCGTCGACTGCCTGTGGCTGCCGCCGTTCTACCCGTCACCCCTTCGTGACGGCGGCTACGACGTCTCCGACTACAAGAACGTCCTGCCCGAGTTCGGCACACTCGAGGACTTCAGCCGGTTCGTTCGGCTGGCGCACGACCGGGGCATGCGGGTCATCGTCGACTTCGTCATGAACCACACCAGCGACCAGCACGCCTGGTTCCAGGCGTCCCGCCAGGACCCGGACGGCCCGTACGGCGACTTCTACGTCTGGGCCGACGACGACACCGGCTATTCCGACGCGCGCATCATCTTCGTCGACACCGAGACGTCGAACTGGGCGTTCGACCCGGTTCGCCGGCAGTACTACTGGCACCGCTTCTTCAGCCACCAACCCGATCTGAACTACGAGAACCCCGCCGTCGGTGAGGCCGTGATCGACGCCCTGCGCTTCTGGCTCGACCTCGGCATCGACGGCTTCCGGCTCGACGCCGTCCCCTACCTGTTCGAGGAGGAGGGCACCAACTGCGAGAACCTCCCCCAGACCCATGGCTTTCTCAAGCAGCTCCGCAAGGTGATCGAGGACGAGTATCCCGACACCGTGCTGCTGTGCGAGGCCAACCAGTGGCCCGCCGACGTCGTGGAGTACTTCGGCGACTTCGCCTCCGGCGGCGACGAATGTCACATGGCCTTCCATTTCCCGGTCATGCCGCGGATCTTCATGGCGGTTCGCCGCGAGTCGAGGTACCCGGTATCGGAGATCATGACGCAGACGCCGGTCATCCCGGCCGGCTGCCAGTGGGGCATCTTCCTGCGCAACCATGACGAGCTCACGCTCGAGATGGTCACCGACGACGAACGCGACTACATGTGGACTGAATACGCCAAGGACCCGCGGATGAAGGCGAACATCGGCATCCGCCGCCGGCTTGCGCCGCTCCTGGAGAACGACACCAACCGGATCGAGCTGTTCACGGCGTTGTTGCTCTCGCTACCGGGTTCGCCCGTGCTCTATTACGGGGACGAGATCGGCATGGGAGACAACATCTGGCTCGGCGACCGAGACGGCGTCCGCACTCCCATGCAGTGGACACCGGACCGCAACGCGGGGTTCTCGACCGCGGACCCGGGCCGGCTCACACTTCCGGTCGTCATGGATGCCGTGTACGGCTACCAGGTGACCAGTGTCGAGTCGCAGCTCACCAACACCTCGTCGCTGTTGCACTGGACCCGGCGCATGATCGAGGTCCGCAAGCAGAACCCGGCATTCGGCCTCGGGGACTTCACCGATCTCGGCGGTTCGAACCCGAGCGTGCTCTCCTATGTGCGCGTGTTCGGGGACGACGTCGTGCTCTGCGTGAACAACCTGTCCCGGTTCCCGCAGCCGGTCGAACTCGACCTGCGCCGGTTCGAAGGCTGCCAGCCGATCGAGCTGATGGGAGGGGTGCGGTTCCCGCCGATCGGCGAGCTGCCGTATCTGCTGACACTGGCCACACACGGGTTCTACTGGTTCCGGCTGGTCGCGCCGGTAGGGGAGTCGCCGCCATGACCGTCGAGACCGCCGTCGCCCTGCTGACGGAGTGGCTGCCTAAGCAGCGGTGGTTCGCCGGCAAGAACGACCCGATCGACTCGGTCCGCGCCGTCGGAGCAACGCGGCTGCGCGAGTCCGAGCCGGAGGTCTGGCATCTGCTCGTCGAGGTCGCCCAGCGAGACGGCCTCGACGTCTATCAGGTACCAGTGAGCCTGCGTGACCACTTGGACGCCCGGCTAGAGCACGTGCTGCTCGGCGAGGTCGAGGGGCGCTACGTGTACGACGCGCTGCACGACAAGAATGCCACCGCCGACCTGCTGCAGAAGTTCGCCGACCAGGACCAGGTCGAGAACCTGTCCTTCCGGACCGAGCCGGGAGCCTCTCTGCCGCTGGGCGAAGCGTCGCTCGTGCTGACCCACGAGCAGAGCAACACGTCACTGGCATACGGCGACGAGGCGCTGCTCAAGGTCTTCCGCCGGGTCGTACCCGGGGCGAACCCGGACGTCGAGATCCACGACGCACTGACCCGGGCCGGCTGCGAATACGTCGCGCCTCTTCTGGGTTGGCTCGACGGCACCTGGATCGACGGTACCGGGCGGCGCCACGAGGCGAGCCTGGCGATGCTCCAGGCGTTCCTCACCACCGCGACCGACGGTTGGGCGCTCGCAACGACGAGCGTGCGCGACCTCTATGCCGAGGCCGACCTGCACGCGTACGAGGTCGGGGGCGATTTCGCCGGCGAGGCCGAGCGGCTCGGGCATGCGACCGCCGAGGTCCACGCTGCGCTGGCCGACGTCCTGCCTACGCGTGTTCTCTCCGGCGACGAGGTCGTCGCGATGGCAACCCGCATGCGGACGCGCCTGGAGGCCGCCGTCGTCACGGTGCCGGAGCTCACCCAGCACGCGCCGGCGCTCGCCGAGGCGTTCGACCGGCTGGCCGAGCACGACAAGCCGGTGGCCGCGCAACGGGTGCACGGCGACCTCCATCTGGGGCAGGTCCTCCGGACCGTCGTGGGATGGAAGCTGGTCGACTTCGAAGGTGAGCCGGCCAAGCCGCGGGACGAGCGCGTCACCCTCGACTCGCCGGTCCGCGACGTCGCGGCGATGTTGCGCTCGTTCGACTATGCCGCCCGCCACCTTCTCGTCACCGACCATCCGGGCAGCGAACAGATCGCCTACCGGGCGGCCGAGTGGGCCGAGCGCAACCGAGCGGCCTTCTGCGAGGGCTACGCGAAGGCGGCCGGACACGACTCGCGGGAGGAGCAGGTCCTGCTGCGTGCCTACGAGACCGACAAGGTCGTCTACGAGGCCGTCTACGAGGCGCGCAACCGTCCGGACTGGCTTGCGATCCCCCTGGCCGGTGCCGAGAGCCTCGCGACCGACCGTCCGTGACGCCCGCTGATCAGTCGGCCACGGGCCGGCGCAGACCGGGCAGCGTGGACGGAGCACCGGGCGGATCGGCCGGGAACGGCCGCCAGGACGGCACACCGGCCGGCTGCTCGGTGAGCGGCCAACCCGGTGACTCGGGCGATCCGGGCGGCGTCGGCGCAGGCGTCGTCGGAGTAGTCGCGTCAAGGTCGGACACACTCGGCGTCGAGGTCGGGTCCGGCTCGATCAGGTCGGTCAACTCCGGTTCGGTTTGCGCCACGAGTCCGCACGGCTCCGTCACGGCCAACTCCGGAGTGCACGGCTCGAGCGTCGGCGACTCCGTGGGCACCGGCGTCGGCGAAGTGGCCGACGGTTCCTCCGGGCTGGGAGATCCCGTCGATGCACCGGTCGGCATCGGGAAGGGTTCCCAGCCACCGGGGTCGCCCCCGCCAGTGCCGTCAGGCTCGGCGGGCGGTGCGCCGAACAGGACATGCGCGATGTCCTGCAGCGGAGCCGGCAGCGAACCGTCAGCGGCCGCGGCGGCGACTCCGCCCATGCCGAGCGAGGCGGCAAGCGCCACTGCGGCCATCTTTTGGCCGACGGAGCGGCGCATCGGGCGGGATCGCTGTTCCTCGAGGTCGGCGTCCGTACTCATCGCCTGCCGAAAGGCCGCAAGCGCAGTGTCCTCACCACGCAGTTCGTCAGGCCGAGCCGGCAGTCGCAGGGCGGCAACCAGATCCGCAAGCGCCAGTGCCTCCGGCGGCGCACCCACCCGGACCGGTCGGCCGCACAGAATCCCGGCAACCATCCTGTCCGGCAGCACGGCATCGGGGCCGGGGAGGCGCAACAGGCTCTCGGGCATGTCGTCCCAGCGGCCGTTGTTGGCGCTCATCGCTCCACACCCCCTGTCGCCATCTGCTCGGTCAGGACCGCTGCCAAGCGCCGCAGACCACGATGGGTCAGCACGCGTACCGCGCCGGGCGACTTGCCGAGCAGACCGGCGACCTGTGCGATGTCCAGACCCGCCACCACCCGCAACAAGATTGCCTCGGCCTGACTCTGCGGCAGAGTCCGCACCAAGGTCAACGCCCGTTTCGTCGCCTCCTCGTCCTCGTAGTCCTCGGCGACGTCCCGGGCCTCGTTCAGGTAGATCTCCTCGGCGTCCTGAAGCACGACCGTCGGCCGGCGTGCATCCCGGCGGACATGGTCGATGATCTTACGTCGGGCGATGGTAAAGACCCATGCGCGGAACCCCTGCTCGTCGCCGTCGAAGCGGCGCAGCGCACGGCTGACCTCGAGCCACACCTCTGCACTGATGTCCTCACCGTGCCCTGGTGCTTGCGCCCACGAGTACCGGAGCAGCGCCGGCTGGATGTCGTTGTAGATCAGTGCGAAAGCGTGCTCGTTACCAGAACGGGCACGCGCGAGAGTTTCGAGGAACCTCTGCTCCAGCATGATCGGTCCAAACAACCCAGGTTGCCAGTCGGCTTGCTCGCCCGACGATAGCGGCACCCAATCAGGCGCGCACGCAAATGCACATTCGAATCTGCTGGCCTATGTAACGGCCCGGCATCGGCCAGCGTTCTAGCAGATAGCACCACGTCTTGCGCGACATGCCCGGGACAGATCGCCAGATTCCGGACAGATTTCGTGCAGGCCCGGGGGGACCGCGACAGCCCCGGCCCTTATTGGGCCGGGGCTGCCGCGAGGGGACACGACGATGCGCCGACCATGGCAGGTCGCACTGACCGGGTGACGTTGCATGATCAACGCGGGCTCGCGTGTGGCCGACTATGGTCGGCGGAATGAGAGCCGTGCCGTCATTCCTCGGTGAGGTCGATCTCCATCTGATCGGCGAGGGCCGTCACGAGCGACTGTGGGACGTTCTCGGCGCGCACGTTCGCACCGCCGGCGACGTGACCGGCGTTGCGTTCGCCGTGTGGGCGCCGAACGCCCGCGGGATCCGCGTCGTCGGCGACTTCAACCACTGGAACGGTGAGGGCCACGAGATGCGCCCCCTCAATACCAGCGGAGTGTGGGAGCTGTACGTCCCGGGCACCGGTAACGGCACGCGTTACAAGTTCGAGATCCACGGAGCCGACGGTTCCTGGAAGCTGCGCGCCGACCCGATGGCGTTTCGGTCGGAGGCTCCTCCGGCGACGGCGTCGGTGGTCTTCACCTCGGCATACGCCTGGGACGACCGTGACTGGATGACCGCACGTGCACGAGGTGGCAGCGCACACGACCGGCCGATGTCGGTCTACGAGGTCCACCTCGGGTCGTGGCGGCGCGGCCGCTCCTACCGCGAGCTTGCCGACGAGCTCACGGCGTACGTCGTCGAAACCGGGTTCACCCACGTCGAGCTGCTGCCCGTGGCCGAGCACCCGTACGGCGGCTCGTGGGGCTACCAGGTGACCTCCTACTTCGCGCCGACCGCCCGATTCGGCTCGCCCGACGACTTCCGTTACCTGGTCGACCGCCTCCACCAGGCCGGCGTCGGAGTGATCGTCGACTGGGTGCCCGGGCATTTCCCGAGGGACGACTGGGCGCTGGCCCGCTTCGACGGTTCACCGCTGTACGAGCACGCCGACCCGCGTCGCGGCGAACAGCCCGACTGGGGCACGTACGTGTTCAACTTCGGCCGGCACGAGGTCCGCAACTTCCTGGTCGCCAACGCGCTGTACTGGCTCGAGGAGTTCCATGTCGACGGCCTCCGGGTCGACGCGGTGGCGTCGATGCTCTACCTCGACTACTCGCGGCCCGAAGGCCAATGGATGCCCAACGTCTACGGGGGCCGGGAGAACCTGGACGCGATCTCGTTCCTCCAGGAGGTCAACGCGACGGCCTACCGACGCGTGCCGGGCGTGGTCACGGTCGCCGAGGAGTCGACCGCCTGGCCGGGGGTCACCAACCCCACACATCTGGGCGGCCTGGGCTTCGGCCTCAAGTGGAACATGGGCTGGATGAGCGACTCGCTCGGTTACATGTCGCACGATCCCATCCATCGCCAGTACCACCACCACCAGATGACGTTCTCGCTGATGTACGCCTACAGCGAGAACTTCCTGCTCCCGCTCTCGCACGACGAGGTCGTGCACGGCAAGGGCTCGCTGCTGCGCAAGATGCCGGGCGACCGCTGGCAGCAGCTGGCGAACCTCCGGGCCTTCCTGGCGCTGACCTGGGCGCATCCGGGCAAGCAGCTGCTGTTCATGGGCGGCGAGTTCGGCCAGGGCCCGGAGTGGTCGGAGTCGCGGTCGCTGGACTGGTGGATGCTCGACGACCCGCTGCACCTCGGGCTG
>Ga0126304_10000396_pt1 | contig 17049 bp, 13 predicted proteins | sample Plot25_FD_92538 | JGI IMG/M metagenome (GOLD analysis project Ga0126304, IMG submission 92538) | Serpentine soil microbial communities from UC McLaughlin Reserve, CA, USA - Plot25 | ecosystem: Environmental > Terrestrial > Soil > Grasslands | place: USA: UC McLaughlin Reserve, Lake County... | reverse complement strand
CCCATAAACTCATCTTTGGTCTGGGGCGGCTTGTTCGGATCCAACCCGCCCTTCTCCATTACATCCTTGTTGTAGAAGAATCCGAATGGATGAACGTCCAAAGGTATGCCGTAGCGCTTGCCATTGTAGATCCCAGCATCCCAGACGATTGGGAAGAAGTCGCCTTTTTTCAGCTTCAGGGTGTTGGCCACATCGTCAAGCGGGATGATCACCTGGCGCGCGGCGTTGGTGGGCACGGTGTCGATGTGCATTATCGCCACGTCGGGGCCCTCTCCGCTGGACACTGCGGCCGGAACCTTCTGGTAGTATGCCGGCCATTCGATAGTGTTCATGGTGACGTTGATGTTCTTCTCCTGAGAGCTGAACTCCTCGCACATCTGCCGCATGACGGGACCGTCGCCGCCAGTGAACCCATTCCAGAACGCCAGATCCACCTTCGGCCCGTTATAGCTCTTGCCGCTGCCGGCGCTCTGGCCCTGCTGCACGGCGGGATTGCTCTGCGGCCCACCACCACAACCAGTCAGCACGAACCCGGCGCCGACACCGGCGCTCATGAGCAAAAACTCTTGACGCGTCACCCTGCGACCCATCAACCGCCTCCTATCCGTAAGTCTCCCGTTCCCCTCCTGGGAGGCCCTCTCTACCCTACGCTTTTCTTATCCTAACAGAGCGGCGACCTACCCGCCTCTCAGAAGAGATCGTAGTCCCGGCGTAGTGTTCGGCGACGCTGGAGGGCTGCTCACCCGGATATCCCTCGTCGATGGACCAGGCCAGCCGGACGTACTGGGCGTGAGTTCCTGCCGGTGGCCTAGGAGTTGCCGCCGGCGGCCACAGTGGGGACACTCAAGAGGGCACCTGTTACGCGGCTCAGGTCACCCGCTCTTGAGCCAGACGTGCATCGTGACCGGCTCTCGGTTGGCCCATGCGAAGTAGGGAACAATCATTACCCTGGTGGCAACGGTACGCTTGTCCCCTTCGCGAGGACGCACGGTGCGGTAGAGACGGTCTTCCCACCCTTCGCCGGGCGCGGTGGACCGTGCCTCGCCCCGAACTACGGCTACGCCTCCGAGTAGATCTGGCTCGAAGCGAACGGCTGGCTCCTTGCTCTTCAAGAGGAGATCGCGCAGGTCGACACTGGGGTTGTCCCCTTGCTCGGCGCAGTAGAGCAAGGGACCTCGCATAAGGGCAATGCGTCCCGTGTTCTCGGCGACGTAGGGCGTGAGGGCTGTGCGAGGTATCCACCACCTGCGCACGTTGCGAGGAGTCGAGCATGCTCATGCCAGGCCGGCGCGCAGGACCGTGATCGAGCAGGCCGGGAAACCGTGTTCGAGGAAATCTCCCTTTGCCTCCAGGGAGCGCTCGCTCACCCCGACCCTCTCACGGCCGAAGTCATTCGTGGAGCCTGGTTCCTCGCCCGTGACCTCGTACGCCGTGACGGTCCCGTCGAAGGTCGCGTCGGTGAGGTGGATGGTGCTCCTGGATTCGCGATCGGGGTCGCGGTTCACCACGACGAGGGTCAGGTCGCGGCCCGACTCGTCGCGGGTGGCGGAGACGTCCAGCACGTCGAACGGGCCCATGTCCGCGACGCGGTGCGGCCAGGAGGAGGCCTCGTCTGGCAGGGCGTGCTTCTCGCATTCCACGTAGGCGTCGAGCACGACGGGCTGCATGTGCTCGGCGCAGAGCCTGAGGGGGTGGTAGATGGTCTGCAGGAACAGGTCGTCTTCGCTCGTGCGGATCGGGGCTATAACGTTGACCATCTGGGCGAGGTTGGCGATCTTGACGGTCTCGCAGTTGCGGGCGAAGACGTTGAGGTAGGTGGCGACCGCGAGGGCGTCCGATAGGGTGTAGCGCTCCTCGAGCTGCGCCTCCGCGGCACGCTCCCGGAACCACACGTTCCACTCGTCGTAGGCGACATGGATGGGGTGCTCTATGCGCCCCTCGTAACGCGCGCGGTTGATGGTGGCGCGGATGGTACGCAGCGCGCGGTCGGCCTGGTGCGGGGCGAGGACGTTCGACCAGTGGTCGTCGCTGCCGGTGTAGATGTGGACGCTGTGGTAGTCTACGAAGGGAGCCAGCTTCTCCACGACGAGCCGGTCCCAGTCGGTCAGGCCGCTCAGGCCGCAGCCCACGAGCTCTATGCTCGGGTCTGTCCACTTCATCACCTTGGCGAACTCGCGGGCTTTCTTCACGTAGTCTTCGGCCTCGAGGGCACCGATCTGCCACTCCCCGTACATCTCGTTGCCCAATCCCCAGTACTTGACGTTGTAAGGCTCCTCTTGACCGTTCTCGCGCCTGAGGTTCGCCCAGTAGGTATCGCCTGTCCCGTTGCAGTACTCCACCCAGGCCTGGGCCTCGTCTATGGTGCCGGTGCCCATGTTGACGCAGATGTAGGGCTCGGCTTCGAGCAGTCGGCAGTACTCTATGAACTCGTCGGTACCGAAGCGGTTGGATTCCTCGGTGAACCAGGCGAGCTCGATCTTCCTCGGACGCTCCTCCCGCGGACCTATCCCATCGGTCCAGTGGTAGCCGCTGACGAAATTCCCACCTGGCCAGCGCAGGATAGGTATCCGCAAGTCCTTCGCGACTTCGAGGACGTCGCGACGGTAGCCGCGCTCGTCGCTCAGGGGGGAGTCCTCGTCGAAGACGCCACCGTAGATACAGCGGCCCAGGTGCTCGATGAATCCCCCGAAGACCCTGCAATCCAGCGTGCCGATCCTGCGGTCCGGGTCGATCTTGATCCTCGCCACCCACTACTCCTCTCTGCACGGAACCTTGGTAGGAACCGGCGAATCGCTCGTAGGATTCAATCGAACGGCTTCGTGCGCGCTGTGGCCTCCCTTATGCTGGCGAGGTCTGCCTTGGGCCTCCGGTCGTAGGTGAGCAATCCGTTGACCTCCTGTTCTACGTCCGTGAGTTGCGTGTAGCAGAAGCCCTGCACAGGCTCGCTCCTCAGGAGGGCGGAGATCAGAGCCTCGTAGCGCTCCAGAAATTCGTCCGCGTCGGCGACGGTACTGTAGCCCCAGCCCTCCTCGTCGCCGGAGAAGGCGATGCCGCCGAACTCCGTTATGAGGATGGGCTCGCCTCTGTAAGCGTACCCGGGGACGTAGATGGGCCTGTTCGTCGGCTCTGCGGCGATGGCCGATTCGGGTGTTGCGTAGCTCTTTGCGAGGGCTTCGGCATCCCGATAATCGTGGATATTGCAGAGGTCGGTGATGGCGTGCTCCCAGCCGTCGTTAGAGACCACGGGCCTGGTCGGGTCGAGGGAGCGCGTCAGGTGGTAGAGGGCGAGGAGGTGCTCGGTCTGCGAGCGATCCGAGGCGAGGTTAGGGACGCCCCAGCTCTCGTTCATGGGGACCCAGGCGACGATGGAGGGGTGGTTGTAGTCGCGCATGACAGCCTCCTGCCACTCGGCCGTCATGCGCCGCACGTAGCCGGTGCTGTACTGGTAGGCGTTCGCCATCTCGCCCCAGACGAGAAAACCCAGGGTGTCGGCCCAGAACAGCCAGCGCGGGTCCTCGACCTTCTGGTGCTTGCGGGCGCCGTTGAAGCCCATCTCTTTGGCCAGCTCTATATCTTTGCGCAAGTCTTCATCCGTCGGGGCGGTCAGGATGCCTTCGGGGAAATAGCCCTGGTCGAGGACGAGCCGCTGGTAGAGCGGACGGTCGTTGAGGAGGACCTTACCGTCTTGCACCTCGATCTTGCGCATCCCGAAATAGCTCTCCACGCGGTCGAGGACCTCGCCGTCGGAGTCGAGCAGTTCGAGCCGCAGGTCGTAGAGGTTGGGATGCTCGGGACTCCACAGGGCAGGTCCAGGCCAGTCGGCCAGGTGCGGCGTGTCAGGAGCTTCGCCGCGGCGGAGGAGGGGCAGGCTTCGTTCGACGAGGGAGGAGTCTACGCTGATGGTGTCTTCGAGTACCTGCTCCCCGTCGAGTTCCACTGTTGCTCGAAGGCTCATCTCCTGTTCGATGCCTCTGACGGAGACCTCTACCTCGACGCTGGCGGCGTCTACGTCCGGGGTCATGCGGAGGGTATCGATGCGGCGGCGGTTTACGGGTTCGAGCCAGACGATCTGCCAAATCCCGGTCGTACGAGTGTAGAAGATACCCTCGGACTTCTCTTTCCAGTACTGCTTGCCCCGCGGGATGGTCACGTCTCGACTGGGGTCTTCGGCCCGCACTACCAGGACGTTGTCCCCGGCTACGCCTGCGAGGGCGTGCGTCACATCGGCGCAGAACGGCGTGTGTCCACCCTCGTGGGAAGCTACCTGAGTGCCGTTCACCCAGACCGTCGCGCGGTAGTCCACGGCGCCGAAATGGAGCAGTAGCTGCTCGTCTCCCGCCGATGCGTACTCGAAGGTGCGGGCGTACCAGACGACGTCGTGGAAGTCTGTTTCGCCGATGCCGGAGAGCTTGGATTGGTAGCAGTAGGGGACGGTGATCTTACGTTCGAACGGCGAATCGTCCGAGCGCAGGGTCGCCACGTCCGTGTTGTGCCAGCCGTTGGCGAGCCCGACGTCCGGGTCGTCGAAGGCGAAGCTCCACTCGCCGTTCAGGTTGGTCCAATCTTCCCGGCGGAACTGCGGACGCGGGTATTCGGGTCGTGGGATCGGGATCAAGGTGCTGTTACCTTTCTGCTAGAGGTACAGGCTGTTCGTTCGATGGGAAGCGACAGGAGATCGACTAGAGGGTGCCGCGTCTCATACGTTATCGGGTAGAGCGGTCTTGTTTGGAGGCGCCAAGCACCCGCCGCCGTGGATTCCCGCGAACGCGGGAATGACGGGCGAGAAATTGTGAATGGTGAATTAGGAATTAGGAACTGGTCCACAACGTGGCCCTTTCCCAATTCCCTATCTCAACTACACGATTCATTCTGCGTATTCCATGTTCTTCAAAGGGACTCGTAGCGTTGCGGTTCGGGCCAGGCTAGTTCGAATCCGAGGAACTCAACGAGCAAGCGCTGGAAGTCCTCCAGGCATTCCACATCTTCGCGTACTTGCTTCGGGAACATTTCCTTCTCCAGGCAGTAGGCGGCTAGCGCTCCTGAGGCCTCGCCGATGTTCCACTCGACGGGGTGCAGCCTGTAGCAACCGTTGGTGATGTGGGTGGTTCCCGGGTTCTTGCAAGCCGGAAGCAGGTTCCTGACGCGCACCGGGATCAGGGCGCCGAGCGGGATCTGGAAGGGCCAGCTGCTCACATCCACGTAGCTGCGTCTCGCTGCGCTGGGATGCAGGTCGATGCGGTAGGCGCCGATACCCACGCTGTCGTAGAAGAGCTGCGCTCCTCTCGCCTCGCCTCGCGCCTCGACGCCCACGTGCTGCTCCAGAACCGTGAACTCGGCCCTGATGCGGCGGCTCTCGCGCACGTAGACGCATTTGGCGAGGCCGTCGCTCGTACCGACGAGGTCGGGACGAAGACGCAGGCCACTGTACCCCGCGCCACCGTCGAGCCTGGACGCCTCGGTCTGCATCCAGTACAACATCGAGAGGCTGAGTTGCCGCGAGCATTGCAGATGTTCGTGTCGCTCCGCTTCTCCGACGCCGACGAGCGGTTCCAGCCAGTAATCTATCTGCGGCCAGTTGACCAGGGTGATGTCGCTTTCGAGCAGGCCCCCGGAGAAGTTCTCACGGGCGAGTATGCGCCGGTAGTGCCACAGGTCGGAGCCGTCACGCCCGGCGAAGAAGGGTTCCTCGTGGAAGATCGCACGTTGGCGGGGCCGCAAGGTGTCGGGGTAGACGTCGGTCCAGGAGAGTTGAGGGCCTGGCCAGAAGCTCGCCTGGTAACCGCGCCAGAAGTCGTAATCTTCGGGCCTGTCTATGGTGTGGTCCTCGTCCGGTATGTAGTCGAGGGGAAAGCACCAGCTCACCGCCTGCTGATCCAGGGGGTTCGTGTCTCCCGGTGGCGCGTGGGGCTCCCCGGTCTCATCCTGGCTTTCGGCCCCGACCACGTGCTCTACGCCGGCCAGGTCGAGCACGTCTCCGAGTTCGGTGGCGTCGAGAACGTAGTTGGCGTGGACGGTCAGTGGCTCGCCGGTCTCCTTGTCGAGAAGGGTGACGGTCGTGATGAGATCGCCTTCACTCTCTACTGCGACGGGCCGGTGGCGGTGCAGTAATCGCAACCTGCTTCCGGAGCGGTAGGGAGCCAGCATTCCCTCTAGGACGGCGAGGGCTACGCGCGGCTCGTGGCAGAGGCGGCTCACCATCCCGTCTCCGGGATTGAGGTGTTTCCGGGCGTGGGCTTCGGCAGTGAGGGGATAGTAGCGCCTGTAAAAATCCCTTATGCCGTTCCTCAGGCGGCGGTAGCTTGCCGTGCAGCCCATCTCCTCGATCCAAGGATGCTCGTCCGGGGGGACCGCCTGGACGGTGAGCTGGCCGCCGATCCAATCCGTCTCCTCGGTGAGCACTACCCTCCGGCCAAGACGTAGCGCCGCCAGGGCGCCGGCCACACCCCCCAGTCCCCCACCGACGACCAGAACATCTGTCTCGGTCTCCAAAGGCGGTCAATCCTGCCCGAGAGCGTGCCTTCGGGGCGGCAACCAGGCTACCATCTGTGATGGACCTCCTCGCGGACGCGACGGTCGTAGATCTCCCGCGCTCGTCGCACGACGTCGTCGGAGAGAGGAGGCATCTCGGCCGCGGCCACATTGTCCTCGACCTGCGCCGGGTTCTTGCCGCCAGGGATGGCGCAAGAGACGGCGGGGTGCATGAGGATCCAACGCAGCGCGAACTGCGCGAGGGTGTTTTCTTCGGGCACGAGCTCCTCGAGTTCTTCGGCGGCGAGGAGACCGGTCTCGAAGTCCACTCCGGAGAACGTCTCCCCCCTGTCAAAGGCCCGCCCATCGCGGTTGAAGTTGCGGTGGTCGTCCTCGCCGAAAACGCGGTCCGCACGCATCTTGCCCGAGAGGAGGCCGCTGGCGAGGGGTACGCGGGCCAGGATGCCGACGCTGCGTTCTTCGGCGAGCGGGAAGACCTCCTCTGCTGGCTTCTGGCGGAAGACGTTGAAGATGATCTGGACGGTCGCGACGCCGGGATAGTCCAGGGCCATCCGTGCCTCCTCGACCTTCTCCACGCTCACGCCGTAGTTGCGAATTTTTCCTGCCTCCTGAAGCCGGTCCAGAGCCTCGAAGGTCGAGTCCTGCCGGTAGACTTCCGTCGGCGGGCAGTGGAGCTGCACCAGGTCTAGGGCTTCGACCCCGAGGTTGTTCAGGCTACGTTCGACGAAGGCCGAGAGGTTGTCGTAATCGTACCCTTCCGGGGTGTGGGGATCGAGACGTCTCCCTGCCTTGGTCGCGACCAGGATCTCATCGTTCGGGCGGTCCTTCAGGAGTCTGGCGATGAGCTTCTCGCTGCGTCCGTCGCCGTAGACGTCCGCGGTGTCGAGGAAGTTCACGCCGAGGTCGACCGCCCGGTTCAGCGCGCCGAGGGCGTCGTCCTCGCTGACGGTGCCCCAGCCGCCGCCGAAGGCCCAGGTGCCGAGGCTGATCTCCGAGACGTGCATCCCCGTCTGTCCGAGGTCTCTGTATTTCAAAGTACTGTCCTTTCCAGGTAACCACTATTCCAGTCCGTTGCGCCGGACGACGTCAGAGTACCAGCGGGCGCTCGACTTGGGGACGCGCTGCTGCGTACCGTACTCCACGAACACTATCCCGAATCGTTTGGAATATCCCTCGGCCCACTCGAAGTTGTCCAGGAAGGACCAGACCATGTATCCGCGCAGGTCGACGCCCTGGTCCATCGCCTCGTGGGCCGCCCTGAAGTGGGCGTCCAGGTACGAGATGCGCTCCTCATCGTCCACGTCGCCCTCGGGGTCGATGTAGTCGTGTACGGCCCGCCCATTCTCGGTCACGAAGGTGGGCAGGTCTGCATAGTCTTCCTTGATCCTGACCAGTACCTCCGTCAACCCTTCCGGCTCTACGGGCCAGCCCATAGGGGTCTTCTCCCGCTCGTGCGGGATAACGGTACGAGCTCCGAGGTCGGCGAAGGGCATGCTCTGCCCCTGTTCCTCTGGCGCCTCGCGGACGGTGTTGCGGAAGTAGTAGTTGATGCCGAGGAAGTCGATGGGAACGGATGTTCTGTCGAGGTCCCCATCCCGGACGAATGAGAGATCCACGCCGCGTTCCGTGTAGTACGAGAAGATGTCCTCCGGATAACGGGCGTGAAACAGGGGGTCGAGGTAGAGCCGGTTCGCCTGTCCGTCCACCCTGCGGGCGGCATCCCTATCGGCATCACGGTCCCGCGAGGGGCGGGCGGGGTGCAGATTCAGGGTGACGCCGAGTTGGTTGCCGTCACCGGCGGAGCGCATCCTCTCAACGGCGAGGCCGTGGCCGAGCAGGAGGTGGTGTGTGGCGGCGAGGGCACTCGCGCTGTCTTTGTGTCCTGGCGCGTGGACGCCGAGGCCGTAACCCATCCAGGCCGAGACCCAGGGCTCGTTCAAGGTAATCCAGAACCCCACATTATCCGAAAGGGTCTCGTAGACGATACCGGCGTACTCCGCGAAGCGCTCACTCGTGTCCCTGCTGGTCCAACCGCCCGCATCTTCCAGGACCTGCGGCAGATCCCAGTGGTAGAGCGTGAGCATCGGCTCGATGGAGCGTTGTCTCAGGCCGTCGACGAGCCTGCGGTAGAAGTCGAGGCCGTTCTGGTTCGCCGGGCCGCGTCCCTCTGGCTGGATGCGCGGCCAGGCCACGGAGAAGCGGTAGGCCCGTATCCCGAGCTCGGACATCAGGTCGAGGTCTTCTTCCAGGCGGTGGTACTGGTCGCAGGCGATGTCGCCGGTATCGCCGTGGACGACCTTGCCCGGGGTGTGGCTGAACGTGTCCCAGATGGACGCGCCGCGACCGCCTTCGTTCACGGCTCCCTCGACCTGGTAGGCCGCGGTCGCCGTGCCCCACAAGAAGTTTTCCGGGAAGCGCATGGTTTGTCCCTCCTCAGACGGGTGTCCTCAGGATGCCCCGTTCGCGACGAGCATAGACCGTTTCGAGCACCTGTGCACGAGGAGACGGCCCGTCACCCGACGTCAGGCATGTCCTCTCTCTTTCAGGACCGCGACTTCGAGAGGGTCGAGGGCCAGGTTGGAACCGTGTTCTGTTCCCGTGAGGAGATCCCGGCCAGGATTCGGTAGCCCGACCTCTACGGCCTCCTCGTTGTGGTTGAGTAAGAAGAGGAAGGAAGTGACTTCGGTCTTGCGGCGCACGGCGTCGACACCGGGTGGGACTTCGGCCGTTCGCCTCACACCGGCCTCCTCGCATACCCTCTGGAGGAGCGCCTTAGTGTAGCTTTCTTCCGGTCTGGTGCCGAGGTAGTAGGGTGTGCCTTCACCGAAGGCGTTGCGCGTTACCGCCGGCGTGCCAGCGTAGAAACCGTCCGTATAGGAGGCGAGGGTTTCTGCACCCTGGAGGTGGATGAGATCCGCCCACAGATCGCACGCTTCGCCTTCGGTAGTGTCGAGACGATTCGTCTCTCCGGTTGCCATTGGGACGAAGTCTTCGATCTGGAGACCCAACAGTTCCCTGAACGGGGCCGGATAGCCACCGAGGCGGATGTGATCTTGCGCGTCCACTATCCCCGAGAAGAATGACATCAAGAGCGTCCCGCCATCGGCCACGAACCGCCGGATATTCTCCACCGAGTCGTCTGTAACGAGGTAAAGGTTGGGGGCGATAACCAGCCTGTAGGACGAGAGGTCGAAGCCTGGATGGGCGAAGTCTACGGAGACGTTCGTGTTGTAGAGCGGCTTGTAGAAGGAGTAGAGGCCTTCGTGCATTCTGACGGCGGTGGAGGGTTTGGAGTCGAGCTCGAGGGCCCACCAGCTCTCACAATCGAGCAGGATCGCGGTCTCAGCCTCCCCGCGCGCACCGAGAAGTTCGTCTAGCATTCCGAGCTCCGCGCCGAGCTTGCTGACCTCGCGCCAGCTCCTGGAGTTTTCCGTAGGAACGTGCGGGACCATCGCGCTGTGGTATTTCTCGGCTCCCGCCTTCGATTGGCGCCACTGGAAGAACATGATCCCCTCCGCCCCGCGGGCGACGGCGCCGTAGCTCCAGAGGCGCATCTCGTTCGGCCGTTTCGGGACGTTGCGCTCGCGCCAGTTCACGCGCACCGTGGTCTGCTCCATGAGGACCCATGGAGCTTCATCTCCCAGGGAGCGCATCAGGTCGCGGCTCATGGCGGCCTTTATGTGGGCTTCGGGGTCGGAGGTGTCGGGGTAGGAGTCGTCCGAGACCAGGTCTTCACGAGGTGCCCATTTCCAGTAGTCCACGGGTTTCAAGAAACCCATGAAGTTGGTGGTTATGGGGACGTCGGGTGTCGCTTCCCGCAGTATCTCTTTCTCCATCTCGTAGAGCTCGAGCAGGGCGCGGCCGAGGAGAAGCGGCGGAAGTCCAGTTGCTGCGTCGGGTTGGCGAAGGTGGGAGCGCTGCGGGGAGGTAGGATCTCACCCCACTCCCCGTAACGCTGGCTCCAGAACGCCGTTCCCCACGCCTCGTTCAGGGCGTCAAGGTCACCGTAGCGCGTGCTGAGCCACTCTCTGAAGTGCTCGGCCGAGGCGTCGCAGTAGCACTCCGCGACGTGGCATCCGTACTCGTTGTTCACGTGCCACATCGCGAGCGCGGGATGGTCCTTGTAGCGGTCCGCGATGCGCCGAACCAGTTCGGATGCCCTTTCTTTGTAGGCGGCGCTGCTCGGGCAGTACTGCTGGCGGGAGCCGGGATGGAGGATCACGCCGTCCTGCGTGACGGGCAGGCTCTCGGGGTGTAGGGCCGCGAGCCAGGGTGGTGGCGAAGCAGTCGCCGTGGCGAGGTTCACCATTACGCCGCCCTCGTGCAGGAGGGAGATGATGCGGTCGAGCCAGCCGAACTCGTACTCGCCTGGACGGGGTTCCAGCTTCGCCCAGGAGAAGATCCCTAAAGAGACCAGGTTCACGCCGGCCTCACGCATCAGGCGCACGTCCTCGTCCCAGACCTCCTCGGGCCACTGCTCCGGGTTGTAGTCGCCGCCGTAGATCATGTGCGGGACCTTATCCTTATGGGAGATCATAGCTTCACCTCCTGTGGTCAGGTCGTAGCAGGGCGAGCGTTGCCAGGTGTGATCCGCGCGCCCGAGGACGAATAATCGTCTCTAAGCCCTCAGTCCTTCAGGCTGCCGAAGGTAATGCCGCCCTGCCAGAAACGTCGCAGGAACAGGAACGTGATCATGATCGGTATGACCGACATCAGCGGAGTAATCCGGGTCCGTGAGCCCTTCTGCCGCGAGTCTTTCGGTAACGCTCTCTCTGGCTCTGAGGACGAGCTCCCGGTCCACATAGTCAGGCAGGTAGAGGTACCCGTCCTCGGCCATCCTCTCTCTGAGCGCTTGCGTCCTCGATAACGTCCATCGAGCTCCGGAGCGGGCCGAAGCTCCCGGTGGACGTGTCGAGCTCGAGACCCTGCGAGGTCAATCACGGGAGTGTGGGGTTCCTCACTGCTACCACCTCGGGTTCGTCGCTTCGTCTCTGTACGTTGCTAGACGCGCCCCGCTCCCGCGCCTGAAGTCCTGACGCCCTCGGGCATGGCGTCGCCGTGGGCTTCGATGAGCTCGTCAACCATCTCGGCTATTTCGTCGAGGGAGAGGACGCTCGCGGCGTGCCGGTCGAGCATGGCGGCGTGATAGACGTGGTCCCGCCTGCCCTCCAGAGCCGCCCTGACCGTAAGGTTCTGGACAGCGGTGTGCGGGGCGCAGGTGGCGGCGCACTGCGGAGGAAGGTCCCCGACGTGGCAGGGACGCAGACCGGTGTCGTCGACCAGGATCGGCACTTCGACACAGCAACTTTCGGGAAGGTTCGTAACGAGGCCGGTGTTCTCGACGTTGCCGTAGATGGCCCGCGCTTCGCCGGTGACGAGCGAGTGCATGATGAGCGAGCCGTACTCGACGCTGCGTCCCAGCGAGAAGTCCTCTCCGGCGAGCAGCTTGCGCCGGGTCTCGGCGTACTGGACGAGGTTATCCTCGCTGCGCCTTACGTACTCGTCTACGGGGACGTCGTAGAGTTCGATAAGGTTATCGTCTTTGAGGAAGTACGGTACGTACTCGGCGTTGTGCTCGCTCGACTCGGTAACGAAGTACCCGAAGCGGCGCATCAATTCAAAACGCACCTTGTCTTTGGCGTACACGTCAGGATCTTCCAGTGCCGCGAACAGCAGCGGGTAGGCGTCCTTGCCTTCCACCTCCAGGCGAGTCATCCAGGCGATGTGGTTTATGCCGGCGCACTCATAGATAAGGTCCTCGTGCTCGACGCCGATGTACGAGGCTATCTCGCGCGCGGTGTAAGGGACGCTGTGGCAGAGCCCGACGCTCTTCGTCTCTGGCTTTGCGGTATACAGCGCCTCCATCAGAATGCTCATAGGGTTCGTGTAGTTCAGTAATAGCGCATTCGGGCAGAGCTCTCGCATCTCGGCGGCGAGGTCGAGCACGAAAGGGATGGTACGCAGGCCGCGGAAGATGCCGCCGATGCCCATCGAGTCGGCGATCGTCTGCTTGAGGCCGTACTTCTTGGGGATCTCGAAGTCGAGGAGGGTGGCCTCGTGCATCCCGATCTGGACCATGTTCACGACGAAGTCAGCCCCATCGAGCGCCCTTCGCCGGTCGAGATGCTCCTCTACTTTCGCACCTGCGCCGAGCTGATCCGAGGTCCAGCGGGCCATCATGCCAGCTGTCTCCAGACGCTCGGGGTTTATGTCGTGCAGGGCGATGGTGGTTCCACGCAGCTCGGGGAAGCCAAGGGTATCCGTCAGAAGATTCTTGGTAAAGACCACGCTTCCCGCGCCGATAAAGGCTATCTTCAAGATCTGTCCTTTCTCCTGGTAAGGTGCCAGCTACAGAGGCTACTTCAACAAGGCCACCCCCGCCGGGGGGATGTCGATGCCGAGCAACCCGGCCTCGAGATTGATGGTGTCGTTGCTCGTAACGCGGCCCCTGCAGTCCAGCACCTCTACTGCGCGTGTGCCTGCGTCGTTCTCGAGATGGAGCACGACGCCCTCTTCGAGCGTGCCGTTTACCACGAGCAGTGTCGACGGGATCTCTCCCACGAGTGGAACGACCGCGTTCCCGTAGGATGCTGCGATCAGCTTCGACCCCGTGCGCGCGAGCACGAGGGGGTAGTTTGCCCCGGGGTGGAGCGGTTGCAGGGCGCCATCCAGAAGCACGTCGCGATGTCCTCGCCAGAAGCCCAGCCAGAAACGCAACATCTCCACGTGCTCGGGCGGTATCCTGTCGAGAAGAACCGAGATCTGGGGCACGCTGAAGATGACGTTTACGAGCTGAAGCGCCGCGCTCTCTACGGGGTCCTCGGCGTGCCACATGAGCATGTCGGAGTGGGTGGCTGTGTCCCCGCCGAGCAGCCTGATGTCCAGGGTGTGCATCCTGTTCTCGACGGCGTCGTTCGGGCAATCCATCGCCCTGAACATATTGCCGTACTTGCGCATCAAGGGCCCGACGTAACCCTGGCGGAACTCCACCATCACGTCGGGCTTTATCCCGCGCAGGCGCACTATCGTATCCTCCAGGAGCCTGTCGACCGCCTCTGGCACCCCGTCGTAATCGCGGCCACCGCCGGTCTGTTGCGAAGTGCCGAAGCTATCCACGAAATCGAGCTTGAACCCGTCGAGGTCCCACTCCCTCAGGGCCGACTCGTAGGTCTCGATCAGGAACTCGCGCACTTCGGGAAAGCGCGGGTCGAGTACGCCAGCCCCGAGGCGTTCGATCTTCTCGAGCAACATTCCCGAAAACCGCTCCCATGCTTTGCTGTGGAAGCCGACGAACGGTACGGAGTACCAGAGGAGATATTTCATCCCGAGGGCGTGCACCCTATCTACGTGCGCGCGCATGTCAGGGACCTTCTCGGGCGCGGGCTCCCAATCGCCGGTGTAGGCGTAGCCCCGCTCGTTGCTCGTGGTCTGCCAGCCGTCGTCTACGATTACCGCCTCGCATCCCAGTCCCTTTGCCAGGCGGCACTGCTCCTCGACGCGCTCCGGGTCGAGTTCCTGGTGGAAGCTGTACCACGTCGAGTACATCGGCGCACGCGCCGTGGGTGGCACCCGGACCGGCTCGTAACCAGGCAGACCTGCCCACCAGCGGCTTACGTCGGATAGGACAACGTGGTAAGGGAGGTCCCTGGTGTCGAGCCTGAGCGTTGCTTCGTAAGCATCCAACGGTGCCCGCGGCTCATCGAAGAGCCTGACCCAGCAACTCGCCTCGGCACTCTCCTCGTGGACGCCAGCGTGGAACGTGACTGGGTTCAGCGCGTCGGAGAGCGCGAAAGTCAGGCGGTTACGACCTTCCAGATCGTACAGACAACCGACGGGCGCTCCTGAGGTCGCCCTGGAATTGACACCCTTCCCCCACTCCACCTTCAAGCCCTTATCGTAGCCAGCGCCAGGATGCCAGAAACCGTGCACCCGCACCAGCGGATAAGACCAGGAGAGCCGGAACTCCGGCGGGTATCCTGCATTGTCGGCCGCGACCTTCAGATGCACCAGCTCGACGCCACTCTCCACTGTTGAGGTCGAGAGGGAGCCACTGAAGCCATCCCCTCCCCCTTCGAGTCTGATCTCCAAACCGCCGGCCTTCACGCATTTGCTATCCACGCTGGGCTAGATCCTGATCCCCAAGAATTGGGGAAGCCACTGCACCTGAGCCACGAGCATCTCATCAACCATCGAGCGGATCTCGGGCAAAGTACACACGGCCGCTGTCAGGGGATCGAGCATGACCGCGTGGTGCACCGCTTCCACGTCACCAGTGAGGGCGGCTTCGACGGTCAGCTCCTGCACGTTGATGTTGGTGCGGTTGAGGGCCGCGAGCTGCGGAGGGTAGTGTTCGATTGCCGTGGGCTGGATGCCGTTCGCATCGACCAGGCATGGAACCTCCACGCAGCAGTCCTCGGGGAGAGAGGAGATCAGACCACGGTTCGGCACGTTGCCGTTTATCCTGATGGGCCCGTCTGTCTCCACGGCCTCGATAATGTACGAGCCGTACTCGTGGGTGCGTTCCGTAGGGAGAGATTCGTGGCCGTTCGGAGTCTCCTCCAGACGGCTCAGGCAGTGGCGCAGGTATCCTCCTGTGCGGCCGAAATCGAACCAGTGGTCGTCTTCGTTCTCGAAACGCGGCACGAGCTCGTCTTCGACCATCCGTGCGTTCTTGCGGAAGTACGGGGCGTATTCGCTGGCGTGGCCGCTCGACTCGGTGACGAAGTACCCGAAGTGCTCCATGAGCTCGACGCGCACGGGCTCCTGTCCACGTACCTCCTCTCGTTTAATAGCGTGCTCGACCTCCGGGTAAAGGTCTTCTTTGCCGCGGCGGAACTCGAGGAAGAAAGCCTGGTGATTGATCCCTGCGCAAAGGAAGTTGACCTGCTCGTAGGGAACCCCGATCCACGAGGCGAGCATCTCGCTCGTCCCCTGTACGCTGTGGCAGAGTCCCACGTGCGGGCGTCCTGTGCCGAGATCCACCGCCCAGCAGTTGGCCGCCATCGGGTTGACGTAGTTAAGCAGCAGGGCGCCCGGGGCCAGCTCGTCAATCTCGTCGCAGAGGTCGAGCAACACCGGGATGGTGCGCAAGGCGCGGAAGACCCCGCCCGGACCGAGCGTATCGCCGACACACTGTTCCACCCCATACTTCTTCGGGATCTCGATGTCCAGGGAGTAGGCTTCGAGGCCGCCCTGTTGAAATGTCGTCACCACGTAGTCAGCGCCACTTACGGCCTCCCGACGATCGGTGGTAGCCTCTACCTTTGCGGCTAGCCCGCATTGGTCCACTATGTTCTGGACGAGCTCCCTGGAGCTACGCAGCCTGCCCGCGTCTATATCCATGAGCGAGATCGTACTTTCTTGCAATGCCGGGGCTAGCAGGATATCGGAGCACAGGTTGCGCGTGAAGACGGCGCTTCCGGCGCCGATGAGGGTTATCTTGGGCACGGGTGCGTCCTTTACTTCTCAGAGCTTATCTGACCAGACGTTACATGCATCCCCGGCCACGATCAAGCCCCGGGAGCGATCAGTGAATTCCCGCGTCCTCGGTGCCGCAGGGGCCTCCGCCGATGCTCTCCTCGATCGTAACCTCTTCGCCGTCCATCATCAGGATGGGGCGGTACCACTTCGAGATCCGCTCGGAGGAACGGCCGAGGTAGTGGCAGATGAACGAGCGCCGGAAGCGGTCTTCGCTACTGTTCGGCTGCGAGCCGTGCACGAGCTGGCCGTTGAAGAAGAGCACGTCACCCGGCTGCATGACGACGGGTACGGCCTCAAGGCCCTCGGGCACGGGTACGTAATCGCGGGTGAAGGAGACGTCGGAGTCAGCCTCCTCGGGGCAGAACAGCTCCATGTCGTGCGTGCCAGGAACGACCTCGAGCCCGCCGTTCTCCTCGTCCGCCGCGTCGAGTGCTACCCAGGCGGCGATACAGGTGCCCGGTTCGACCTTGAGGTAGAAGTTGTCCTGGTGGAGCGCCTGGCCCTTCGCCCCCGGTGGCTTGAAGTAGAGCATGCTCTGCGCAGCGAGCGGCTCCTCACCGAAGAGGTCAGTGAGCACATACTCGAGCCTGTTGTCTAGCAGGTACCGCAAGGACATGTCGTCGATCCTATGCGGGTGCATCATGCGCGGGTAGAGCGCGAGTATGTCGCCTTCCGCCTCTTCGGGACTTGCCGGTTCGAAACAACCTGGTATGGGACCCTCTGCATGCATGCGCATGAAGTTATCTGCCAGCACCCGCGCCTCCTCGGACGAGAAGAGGCCGTCCGCTACCAGGTAGCCGTCTTCCCGGAAGCCCTGGATCTGCTCCTGCGTCAGATGCTTGGTGGTCTCCACTTTGCAGTCCTCCCGTTTCAGATGAATATATTGGCTAACTCTGCATAGGATGGTAGCGTTGGAGCCCAGTTCACGTGAATAGGCTCGATGGCTGAAAAGTTGTACTATCCTGCTATGAATGAAGCAGAGGTTCCTTCTCCACCACCGGGCGTACTCGTCACCGGCCACTTCAGGGAGGAATTCGGGTACAGGGTGCGCAGGCTCGGTGGTTCAGGAAACTGGCTGCT
>Ga0126304_10000395_pt1 | contig 17051 bp, 16 predicted proteins | sample Plot25_FD_92538 | JGI IMG/M metagenome (GOLD analysis project Ga0126304, IMG submission 92538) | Serpentine soil microbial communities from UC McLaughlin Reserve, CA, USA - Plot25 | ecosystem: Environmental > Terrestrial > Soil > Grasslands | place: USA: UC McLaughlin Reserve, Lake County... | reverse complement strand
GTCATCGCGTCGATCGCCTTGATGCCGGTCTGCAGCGGCTCACTCACGCCCTGCCGCTGGACGACGGACGGAGCCTGCAGCTCGAGAGCACGGCGCCCTTCGGCCTCGATCTCGCCGCGACCGTCGAGAGGATGACCCAGCGGGTCGATGACCCGGCCGAGGAAGCCGTCCCCCACCGGGACGGAGAGGACCTCTCCGGTCCGCCGGACCGGCTGGCCCTCCTCGATCCCAGCGAACTCACCGAGGACGACAACGCCGATCTCCGTGACGTCGAGGTTCAGCGCCAGGCCGAGCGTGCCGTCCTCGAACTCCAGCAGCTCGTTTGCCATAGCCGAGGGAAGCCCTTCGACGCGCGCGATCCCGTCGCCGGCAATAGCCACGCGACCGACCTCCTCCCGGGCAGCGGCCGCCGGCTCGTACGACTTCACGAAGGCATCGAGGGCCTCGCGGATCTCCTCGGGACGGATTGTCAGCTCCGTCATGGTTGCTCCCTGCTCTCTGCTCTCGGATACGGGTTCAGCCACCGGCCAGCCGGCGCTGGACGTCGGCCAGGCGGGCGCGGACGGTTCCGTCGACCACGTCGTCGCCGATCTCGACCTTGATGCCGCCGACCAGGTCGGGCTCGACGACCACGTTGAGCTTGACCGGACCGCCGGCCTGCGCGGTCAGCGCCTGCTCGAGCCGTTCACGGTTCTCGGTGCTCAGCGGCGCCGCCACCCTGACCAGCGCCACTCGCCGGGCGCGCCGGCCAGCGGCCAGCTCGCCAACCCGGTCGAATGCCGCCTCCAGGGTGCTGTTGCGCCGGGCCAGGACGACGTGTTCGACCAGCCGGACGGTCTCGGGTGCGGCCTTGTCGGACAGCAATCTGCGCACCAATTCGCGCCGGGCCGGTGCGGGTGCTGCCCGGTCCAGCAGGGCAGAACGCAGTGTGGGGGCGCCCTGGACGACCTGGCCGAACCGGAACAGCTCGTCCTCCACGCCGTCAAGACGGTCTCCGGCCTCGGCCGCCGCGAGGTGGGCGACGACGCCGAACTCCTCGACGGCCGCCATCAGGTCGCCGGGACCCGCCCATCGCTCCCGGACGGCGGCGGCGGGCAGCTCGGCGGCAGCCGGGTCGAGCCGGTCACCTACCAGCGTCTGGGCCAGCGCGGCTCGGTCGTCCGCGCTGCGACCGGGGTCGGTGAGCGCACGGCGTACGGCGGGCTGCTCGCGGAGCATCCCGGCGAAGGCGAACAGGGAGTCGCCGATCGTGGCTGCCGTTCCGCTGTCCTGGCCGATGGCGGCGTCGACCCGTTCGCCGAACGCCGCATAGGCCTGCTGGCTCGACCCCTGCATCAGGCCTCCTGGTCCGCCTGCCGGCTCGGGCCGACCCCGTCGCCACTGGCCTCCAGCTCCGCCAGGAATCGTTCGACGACCCGCTGCGAGCGGGCGTCGTCCTCCAAAGACTCACCGACGACGCGCTCGGCCAGCTGGGTGGCGATGGTGCCGACCTCGGCCCGCAACGAGCGCACGACCTGCTCGCGCTCGGCCGCCATCTGTGCATGCGCGCGCTCCGCGATGCGCTCCGCCTCCGCCTGCGCGGACTCGCGCATCTCGGCCAGGATCGCCGCACCTTGGGCCTTGGCGTCCTCCCGGATCCGTGCCGCCTCCGCGCGGGCGTCGGCGAGCTGGGCGCGGTACTGCTCCAGCGCACGCTGAGCCTCGGCCTGGGCCTCCTCGGCCCGTTTGATGCCACCCTCGATCGCCGAGCTGCGCTCGGCGTACGTCTTCTCGAAGATCGGGAAGACGTACGTCCGCAGGACGTAGAAGAGCAACCCGAAGGCCACCAGCCCGACGATCAGCTCGGACAGGTGCGGCAGGAGCGGACTCGGCTCCTCCGCCTCGGCGGAGGCGGTGAGCACGGCCATGGGACCCGTCAACATGGACATTGGCTAGAGCGCGAACGCGAGGCCGATACCGATGATCGCGAGTGCCTCGGCGAGCGCGAAGCCGAGGATCGCGATGCCCTGCAGCACGCTGCGGGCCTCCGGCTGGCGGGCCACGCCACTGATGTAGGCGGCGAAGATCAGGCCGATGCCCACACCCGGGCCGATGGCCGCGAGGCCGTACCCGACCATGTTGAGGGAGCCTTCCATCTTTCTTCCTTTCCTGGATGGGTCGTGCTCAGTGCTCGTAGGTCAGAGCGCCGCCGATGTAGATGGCGGAGAGCAGGGTGAACACGTATGCCTGCAGGAGCTGGATGAAGCCTTCGAAGAAGGTCATGATGACGGCGAAGACCATGGATATCCCGCCGGCCGCGAAGCCGACCACGCCCTGCGTCTCGAACAGCAGGTATTCCCCGCCCAGGATGCACAGGAGGAGAACGAGGTGGCCGGCGAACATGTTGAAGGTGAGACGGAGGGTGAGCGTGATCGGCCGGAAGACCACTGTCGACATGAACTCGATCGGCGAGAGCAGCGGGTAGATCGCCTTGGGCACACCGGGCGGGAACATCATGTTCTTGAAATAGCCGCCGAAGCCCTGCCTCTTGATGCCCATGTAGTTGAAGATCACCCACGAGATGACCGCGAGGAAGAGCGGGATCGCGATCCGCGACGTGGCCGGGAACTGCAGGACTGGAATGATCCCCGCGATGTTGAGCACCGCGATGAAGAAGAAGAGCGAGGCCAGGTACGGGACGTATTTGATGCCCTCTCGGCCGATCGCGTCGGCGGCGATCTGGTTGCGCACGAAGCCATAGGCGCTCTCGCCGGCGAACTGCAGCTTGCCGGGAATGAGGCTGCCGCGTCGCGCCGCGTAGTAGAAGAACAGTCCCACCGCCAGGGTTCCCAGCACGACGATCAACATCGGCTTCGTGAAAAACGTCCCCTCGCCGAACAGCTCCGGGTACTCGAAGTCGCGAGGCCCCGGTGCGTGGAACTCCTCCGGTGCCTCGGCGGCGAGCAACCTGTCGCTCACGGCGTCCTTTCCCTCGGCAGGCAGATGCCGGGTCCAAACGGGGGGCGGGATCAGGCCCTACCGTATCTGACCCAGACCAGGTAGAGCGCAGCGCCCATCCCCAGCAGGAGGCCGAGCATGAGGAAGATCCGGTTGTCCAGCCACTCGGCGACGAGCCACCCCAAACCGCCCCAAACGAAGACGCCTGCCATCATCAGGCTGACGGCGTTCCATGCGTTGGCCTGTTCCCGGCGGGAGTCGTCGGACGGGTCCGGAGTCATGGTTCGGTCGAGTGTACTGGTGGACGACCGGGCCACGCTCGCTGCTCGTGGCAGGGCTTCGACCTGCTGATTCGTGCTACGACGTCCGCACGACCACGGCGACGTGCACCGCTGTCCAGGTCAGGGCGCAGGCGATGAGGGTCACTCCCAGCCAGCGGCCGTCGAGTGACTCGCTGCGCGCCGCCAGCCGTAGGACCAGCACGATCAGGGCGATCCGCAACGTGTACGTGAGCAACAGCACACCCAGGCCGACGCCGACCTTCGCCTCGAGCGCGCGGGTGACGTAGAGCGGCACCAGGCCGCTCCAGAAGAACGCCACGACCAGCAGCGTCGCCAGCAGTCCACTGACAAGCCCCTCGGGGCCTGCCGCTACCCACGCCACCGCCGAGCAGAGCAGACCTGCCACGAACGTCGCGCGCCGGGCGAACACGTGCGCCGGAGTCGGCCGGCGGGTCCGCGGGGCGGTGCGCTGGGTGCCGCCCATCAGAGCTTGCGACCCAGCAGCGCACGCGGCCGGCCCGTGGTCACCATCACCATCACGGCGAGGACGAGAGCGACGCCGGCAACGGTCGTCCAGCCTCCGACCATGCCGACCACGACCAGGCCGAATGCGACCAGTGCCGCCCAGATCCACATGATCAGCACGGCTCTGCGGTGTGAGTGGCCGATCTGCAACAGCCGGTGGTGAAGGTGCTGCTTGTCGGGTGCGAACGGAGACCGACCGGCCCGGGTCCTGCGTGCCACGGCCATCAGCAGATCGGCGAAGGGCAGCGCGATGATCGCCAACGGCAGGAGCAGAGGAAGCAACGCCGGCAGCAGGGCCACGCCGTCTGCTTGCACCGGAAACGTGCCGGTGAGGCTCACCGAACCGGCGGCGAGGAGCAGACCGATGAGCATCGAACCGGAGTCGCCCATGAAGATCCGCGCCGGATGGACGTTGTGCGGCAGGAACCCGAGGCACATTCCGAACAGGATCGCGGTCACCAGAGCCGGGGTCGTCAGGCGCGAGAACCCACCCTCGACGGCCAGCAGGTAGGCATAGGCGAAGAATGCCGCGGCGCCGATCCCGACCACTCCGGCGGCCAAACCGTCCAGGCCGTCGACGAAGTTCACGGCGTTCGCGGTTCCCACCACGAGGAGGACGGTCAGCAGCGCACCCTGGGTCTGGTCGAAGGAGAGGTAGCCCCCGGAGGGCAGAGGCAGCGAAATGAGCTGCACTCCCTCGACCACCAGCAGTCCAGCCGCCAGCAGCTGCCCAGCGAACTTCGCGAGCGCCGACAGTCCCCAGATGTCGTCCGCCACCCCGACCAGGCAGATCACCACCGCGGCCAGGACGAGGGCGCGTGCGTCGGTCGACTCCTCGAACACCCGCGACATCGCCGGCAAGTAGCTGGCGACGAGCATGCCGGCGAGCAGGCCGCCGAGCATCGCCAGCCCACCCAGTCGAGGAACCGGGTCACGGTGCACGTCGCGGTCCCGGGTTGGCGGCACGGCGCCGACGTCGTGCGCGATCCGCCCGGTCAGCGCGACCAGCAGGTAGGTCACGCCCGCCGCGACGAGCAGGGTGAGCAGGTATTCACGCACGCGGCTGACCTTTGTGGTTTGGCCGAGCGACGTCGGCTCCGCCCGGGCCTCCTACTTCGCCCCAACGCCCGACCGCGCCCGAGCCGGCGTCGCTCGGCCCAACCACGGCGCTCACCTAGCTGTGCGGGTAGGCGGGGTGCTTCGCGACCAGCCCCGACACCGCCGCGGTAATCTCGGCCGCCGCCGTGCCGTCCACGTCACGGACCGCGCGCGAGATCAGCGACGCCACCTCTTTCATGTCGCCCTCGGTCATGCCTTGGGTGGTGACCGACGGTGAGCCGACCCGGATCCCGGACCCGGTCATCGGCGGCTGTGGGTCGAACGGGATGGCGTTCTTGTTCAGGGTGATCCGTGCGGCGTCGCAACGAAGCTCGGCCTGCGCACCTGTGACCCCGATCGGACGCAGGTCGATCAGTGCCAGATGCGTGTCGGTGCCACCCGAGACGGGGCGCATACCCTCGGCCGCCAGGCCGTCCGCCAGCGCCTGCGCGTTGGCGATGACCTGCCGCGCGTAGCTCTGGTAGGACGGCTGTAGGGCTTCGCCAAGCGCCACGGCCTTGGCCGCGACAGCGTGCATCAGTGGACCGCCCTGGCTGAACGGGAACACCGCCTTGTCGATCTTCTTGGCGTGCTCTTCCTTGCACACGATCATGCCGCCGCGCGGGCCCCGCAGGACCTTGTGCGTGGTCAACGTGACGACGTCGGCGTACGGCACCGGGCTCGGGATGGCCTTCCCGGCCACCAGTCCGATGAAATGCGCGGCGTCGACCATCAGAATGGCGTCGACCTCGTCGGCGATCTGCCGGAACGATTCGAAGTCGATCAGCCGAGGGTAGGCCGTTGCACCACAGATGATCATCTTGGGTCGGTGCTCGAGTGCCAGGTCCCGCACCTCGTCGAAGTCGATCAGCTCGGTCTGCTCGTCGACGCCGTACGACACGACGTTGAACCACTTGCCGGAGAAGTTGACCTTGGAGCCGTGCGTCAGGTGGCCGCCGTGGGGAAGCGACATGGCGAGCACGGTGTCACCGGGAACCGTGAACGCGGCGTACGCGGCCAGGTTCGCGCTGGCGCCCGAATGCGGCTGCAGGTTGGCGTGCTCCGCTGCGAACAGTTCCTTCGCGCGCGCGACGCCGAGCTCTTCAGCCCGGTCCACTTCGGCACACCCCCCGTAGTATCGCCGGCCCGGATAGCCCTCGGCGTACTTGTTGGACAGCGTGGAGCCGAGGGCGGCGAGCACGGCGGGAGAGGTTAGGTTCTCGCTCGCGATGAGCTGAAGCCCGCCCCGCAGCCGGTCCAGTTCGCCGAGAACCACGCTGGCGATCTCCGGATCCTCCGACTGTAGCGCGGAGAAGTCCGGACCCCAGAACGGCACGGCGGCATCGGTCATGACGAAACTCCGGTGACAAGTGGGGAGAGGCGGCGAGCCCACTCTACGGCGAGACCGCGGCGAGGGTCGTCTCCGGCACGACCTCCTTCAGTAGGTCGATCGAGACGGCGCCCACGCGAAGCACCCGGGGTACGTCGCCGGTCACGTCGACGATCGTCGACGGAACCCCGTCGTCGGTCGGATAGGAGTCGAGGTAGACGGCGACGGCGTCGCCGAGCTGGTCGCGAGCTTGCTCGCCGGATCGGGCCGGCGGTAGGCCGGACCGGTTGGCGCTGCTGACCGCCATCGGCCCGGTCTCCTGGAGCACCTCGATGGCCACCGGGTGGAGCGGCATGCGCACGGCGACGGTTCCATCGGTGTCGCCGAGGTCCCAGCGCAGTGTCGGCTGCTGACGGCAGACCACGGTCAGGCCGCCGGGCCAGAACGCCTCGACGAGCTTGCCGACAACGCCGCCAGACTGCGCCGACAGGCCCGCAAGAGTCGTCGGCGACCCCACCAGAACCGGCACCGGGAGGTCGCGCCCGCGGCCCTTGGCGGCGAGCAGCGCGGCAACGGCGTCCGAACTGAACGCGTCGCAGCCGATGCCGTAGACGGTGTCGGTCGGGAGCACCACGAGCTTGCCCTGGCGTACGGCTCTGATGGCCGCCGGGATGCCGCGGGAGCGCTGGGCACGGTCGTTACAGTCGTACGTACGGCTCACGTGCGAAATCTAGCTTGGGCGGCGATCCGGGGAAGAGCCGCCGGCGTCGGCGCGTCTGGCCGTGAGATATCTCGGCCGGCCGGCCAGGTCGGCATGCTCGGCGACGTCGATCCACCGGGCCGGGTCGGCGAAGATCGCGGGCGCCGCGACGCCCTGCACGTCGGCATGCTCGGCGACCAGCAGGCCCCCGGCACGCAGCAGTCTGGCGGCATTGCGCTCGAGCACACGAAGGGCGTCGAGCCCGTCGTCGCCGGACCACAGCGCGGAGGCGGGGTCGTGTGCCGCCACCTCGGGATCGCGGATGGCAGCGCCCAGCGGGACGTACGGCGGGTTCGCCACGACGACGTCCATGCTGCCGTCCATGTCCGGCAGGCATCCGTCGACGTCGGCGTGATGGACGACGACGGCCGTGCCCGACGCATTGCGCCGCAGCCACGCCACGGCGTCGTCCTCGGACTCGACCGCGTGCACGACCGCGGCGGGCACCTCGTGCGCCATCGAGATCGCGATGGCACCGGAACCCGAGTACAGGTCGACGACGACGGGACGGTCCAGCGTCCTGGCCGCCTCGATCGCCGTGCCGGCGATCAGTTCGGTTTCGGGCCGCGGCACGAACACGCCCGGCCCGACAGCGACCTCGACGTGCCGGAACGCCGCCCGACCTGTCAGATGCTGCAGTGGTTCGCGCGCCGCCCGGCGAGCGACGAGTGCGTCGTACGCCGGCCGGTCGAGCGTCTCGTGGCGCACGAGGTCGCCACGAGACACGCCGAGGAGGTGGGCTGCGAGTGCCTCCGCGTCGTGACGAGGCGAGGCCACCCCGGCCGCGGCCAGGATCTCGGTTGCTGCTGCGACGGCATCACCGACCCGGGAGGATCTGCTCCTCACCCGGCCATGTCGTCCCGCCCTCATGTCAGTCTCCGACGGCGGCCAGGCGTTCGGCCGCGTCGGCGTCGATCAGCGCCCTGATGACGGCATCCAGGTCTCCGTCGAGCACGGCGTCGAGGTTGTATGCCTTGTAGCCGACGCGGTGGTCGGAGATGCGGTTCTCGGGGAAGTTGTACGTTCGCACGCGCTCTGACCTGTCGACGGTACGGACCTGGCTTCGCCGCTCGGCCGACGCGGCGGCCTCGGCCTCCTCCTGGGCCGCGGCCAGCAGGCGGGCCCGCAGGATGCGCAGGGCCTGTTCCCTGTTCTGCAGCTGGCTCTTCTCGTTCTGGCAGGAGACGACGATCCCGGTCGGCAGGTGTGTGATCCGGACCGCGGAGTCGGTGGTGTTCACGCTCTGCCCACCAGGACCCGACGATCGGTAGACGTCGATCCGGAGGTCGTTGGAGTTGATCTCGATATCGGTCTCGTCCTCCGCCTCGGGAAAGACCAGGACTCCGGCCGCCGAGGTGTGGATGCGTCCCTGACTCTCGGTGACCGGCACCCGCTGGACCCGGTGGACGCCGCCCTCGTACTTGAGCCGTGCGTAGGGGGCAGTCCCGGGCTGCGGGGCGCCGCGGGCCTTGACCGCGACCGAGACGTCCTTGTAGCCGCCGAGGTCGGACTCCTCGGAGTCGAGAATCTCCGTGCGCCAGCCGGCGCGCTCGGCGAACCGTAGATACATCCGCAACAGGTCGGCTGCGAACAGCGCCGACTCCTGGCCACCCTCACCGGCCTTGACCTCGAGAATTGCATCGCGGTCGTCGTTCGGGTCGCGAGGCAGAAGCAGGGTGCGGAGCTGCGCCTCGAGCTCGGCTCGGCGGGCCGCCAACTGCCCGGCTTCTAGGGCGAAGGCGGGATCGTCGCCCGCGAGCTCCTGCGCCGCACCGAGGTCGTCCCCGGTGCGGCGCCATTCCTCGAACACGCGGACAACCGTGCCCAGCTCGGCGTACCGCCGACCGAGGCGTCGGGCCAGTGCGGTGTCGGCGTGCACGGCAGGGTCGGCGAGGCGTCGCTCGAGCTCGGCATGCTCGGCGACCATCTCCTCGACCCGGTCGAACACCCGACTCCCGTCCCTCGTTCTCCGAATGGTCATGTCACCTGTGTCTCCGGGTGCCTCACCGGGCACCGAGACCGGTACCGGGCTGCAGCCCGCGCGACCTGACCCATGCGGGGCCTGCCAGAGAACGGCGGACGCCGGCGGGGACGTCCCCGAACCGGCGCCCGCCGAGCGAGCTACTTGGCGTCTGCCTTCTTCTTGCCGTACCTCGACTCGAAGCGGGCGACCCGCCCACCGGTGTCGAGGATCTTCTGCTTGCCCGTGTAGAACGGGTGGCAGTTCGAGCACACATCGGCATGGATGATGCCGTTCTTCGCAGTACTGCGGGTGGTGAAGGTGTTGCCACAGGTACAGGTGACCGTGGTCTCCACGTACTCAGGGTGAATACCGGGCTTCAACTGATCTCCTCGGGTCGCGTGGCGCCGGGTCGTCCGCAGAGCACAGACGTGAACCGGACCGACGTACGAGTGTGCCATCACTACGGCACGCAGCCCAAACACGCGCGGGTCCGCCGCTATTCCGAGTCGGGCTACTCGTCGGACTCGCGGATGCCGCCCAGCGCCGGGGTCGTCTTCTGCACCTGCATCAGGAACTCGATGTTGCTCTTGGTGCTCTTGAGCTTGTCCAGGAGCAGTTCGATCGCCTGCTGCGGATCCAGTGCCGACAGGACCCGGCGAAGCTGCCACATGACGGCCAGCTCATCGCGAGAGACCAGGATCTCCTCACGACGCGTGCCCGACGCGTCGACATCGACGGCGGGGAAGATCCGCTTGTCGGCGAGGTCACGGCGGAGCCGCAGCTCCATGTTTCCGGTGCCCTTGAACTCCTCGAAGATGACCTCGTCCATGCGCGAGCCGGTTTCGACCAGCGCCGTGGCGATGATCGTCAGCGAGCCCCCGTGCTCGACGTTGCGAGCCGCGCCGAAAAAGCGCTTCGGCGGGTACAGGGCGCTGGAGTCGACGCCACCGGACAGGATCCGGCCGCTGGCCGGTGCGGCCAGGTTGTAGGCGCGACCGAGCCGGGTGATCGAGTCGAGCAGCACGACGACGTCGCCACCGAGCTCCACCAACCGCTTGGCGCGCTCGATGGCCAGCTCGGCGACCGTCGTGTGGTCCTCGGCCGGACGGTCGAAGGTCGAGGCGATGACCTCTCCCTTCACCGCACGCTGCATGTCGGTGACCTCCTCGGGTCGCTCGTCGACGAGGACGACCATGAGGTGGGTCTCGGGGTTGTTGGCCGTAACGGCGTTCGCCAGCGCCTGAAGGATGAGTGTCTTGCCCGCCTTCGACGGCGAGACGATCAGGCCTCGCTGGCCCTTGCCGATCGGCGCCACCAGGTCGATGACCCGAGTCGACACGATGCCCGGCTCGGTCTCCAGACGCAGGCGGTCCTGCGGGTACAGCGGAGTCAGCTTCGAGAACTCCGGCCGGTGCTGCCCGGTCTCCGGGTCAGCCCCGTTGACGGTGTCGACGCGCACCAGCGCATTGAACTTCTGCTGCTTCTCGCCATCGCGCGGCTGGCGCACGACGCCGGTCACGGCGTCGCCCTTCCGCAGCCCATTGCGGCGGACCATCGCCAGCGAGACGTAGACGTCGTTCGGGCCGGGCAGGTAGCCCGAGGTCCGCACGAACGCGTAGTTGTCGAGGATGTCGAGGATTCCAGCCACCGGGATGAGCACGTCGTCCTCGGACACCTGGACCTCGTCGATCCGGTCACGTCCGGAAGTGCCACCGCCGCCACGGCGGTCACGGTCGCGATTGCCGCCCCGACGGTCGCGACGCCGGCGTCGGTTGCGGTTGCGGTCGCCGTCCTCGTCGTCGTCGCGGGGACCTCCCTGCTGAGAGCGTTCGTTCTGCCCGGGAGCACGGCGATCGGTGCTGCGCTCGTCCTGGTCGTCGCGGCGGTCCCGCTGGTCGCCACGAGCGGCCCGGGCCTGCCCGTCGCGTTGCTCGTGACCACCACGGCCGGTGTCGCGCGCCGTGTCGCGGCTCGTGTCTTCGCCCTTGACGGCGTCACCCTGCTCAGCACTGCCGGCGGGAACCGTGTCGCGTTCGGGCCGGGCAACGCGAGCCTCGTCGGCCGAGTCCTGGCGTGCTGCGCCCACGGAGTCGGCGTCGGTCTGAGTTGCGGCGACGGCAGCCGTGCCATCGGCGGCTGCCGGCGTGCGAACGAAGGCAGCCGCGGTGTCGGCGCTGGCTGACGCTACGGCCGGAGCGCTCGCCACCGCACCGCCCTGGGCAGTGCGGATGGCGTCGACGAGCTGGCTCTTGCGCATGCGGCCGGTGCCGGTGATGCCCAGGCTGCCGGCCAGTTGCTGGAGTTCTGCCAGGACCATGCCGTCCAGCCCGGACGAACGGCGGCGCCTCGGTTTGTCGGCGTCGCCGGAAGCAGGCTCCGGCATCGGCTCGGTGACTCCGTGGAGATCAATGTCAGTCACTCAGGGTCCTTCCCTGGACCGGCGCCGGCGAGAGTGCCGGCGCGTGGAACTCTCCGGGGCCGGGCCCCGGAGGTGTGAGGTGCACTCGGCGTTTGTCCGAGTGGTCGTCCCTCTTTGCACGGACGGACCGTGCACGGTGAGGCGGAATCCACGGTGTGCTAGGGCGGGATCTACCCGCATCCAAGGGATTGGCGACCAGCCCAGGGGGCGTCGGTGCGATACCGAGAGTAACACGTGCGCTGTCGCGCCGCCCCTCCCGGTCGAGTCCGGTCACGACTGCCTCGTGACCGTCGTGTCGTATTAGAGGTATGTCGACTCCTCGAATCGTTGGTGTGGCACGCCGGTTTTCGTCGTGCCGGTGAGATGTCTGTAGCGCGGCCAGGGGTCAGACCGTCTCGACGACCGTTCCTGTGCCGTCGACGGCGAGCTGCCGTGTCGCCCACCCGTCCGGAGCCGTGATCTCCGCCAGCCGTTCCGACGTGGTCAACACCAGTACCGATGGCCCCGCGCCAGACACCACTGCGGGCAGGCCGCGCGATCGGAGCTCGCCGACCAGCGCCAGTGTTTCCGGCATCGCCGCCGCCCGGTACGGCTGGTGCAGCCGGTCCTGCGTCGCCTCCAGCAGGAGGTCCGGACGGTGTGTCAGCGCCTCGACCAGCAGGGCCGCCCGCGCGGTGTTGCCCGCTGCGTCGGCGTGTGGCACGGCGTCGGGCAACAGCCCTCGAGCCGCCTGCGTACTGATCGCGACCGGCGGGATCAGTACCACGGGGCGTACTTCCCGATGAGGTTCGAGCCGCACGGCCCGAGCATCCCCATCCTGAGACCACGCGATGGTGAATCCACCCAGCAGGCAGGGCGCCACGTTGTCCGGATGCCCCTCCACGTGCGCGGCGAGGTTCAGAGCCGCGTCGTCATCCATCCGTTCCGGGCCATCGTCGGTCAGCGCCCGGGCCGCCAGGACGCCCGTCACGATCGCGGCGGCGGAGGATCCGAGCCCGCGTCCGTGCGGGACCTGGTTCCGGCAGCGCAACTCCACGCCGGCCGGCTGGCCCCCGAGCAGGTCGAAGGCCGCGCGCATCGCCCGCGCCACCAGATGCGACTCGTCGTGCGGTAGGTCGTCGGCACCCGGACCTTCGATGGAGATTCTCAGCTCCGAACCCGATCCCCGAGGCGACAGCGTCGCCTCCACGACGTCGTGAAGGCTGAGTGCGAGGCCCAGCGCGTCGAAGCCGGGTCCGAGGTTGGCGCTGGTCGCCGGTGCCGTGACCCGAACCGACCTGGTCACGCGAACCCGAGCACCGATGCGGCCGCCCGTACGTCGGCCGGCACCACCTCGGGCCGAAGCGCGCCGTAGGCGGCGCTTGCCGTTTCCACGTCCTTGAGGCCGTGCCCGGTGACCGTCACGACGATGACCTGACCAGGATCGACCAGCCCCGATCCCGACGCGGCAACCAGCCCGGCCACGCCCGCGGCCGACGCCGGCTCGACGAAGAGCCCCTCGCGGCGGGAGAGCTCCTGCTGCGAGACCAGAATCTGCTCGTCGGTCACGATGTCGATCAGGCCGCCGGACTCGTCCCGGGCGGCAACCGCCAAGTGCCATGAGGCGGGGTTCCCGATCCGGATCGCGCTCGCGACCGTCTCGGGTCGGGCGACCGGCGCTCCGCGGACGATGGGTGCGGCCCCTTCTGCTTGGAACCCCCACATGCGTGGCCGCCGACTCGCCGGACCGTCTGACGCGTACTGCTGATAACCCATCCAGTAGGCCGAGATATTCCCCGCATTCCCGACCGGGAGAACGTGGATGTCAGGCGCGTCGCCCAGCACGTCGACGATCTCGAACGCGGCCGTCTTCTGACCGGCGAGCCGGTGCGGGTTCAGTGAGTTGACCATGGCCACGGGGTGGTCGTCGGCGAGTCCGCGCGCGAGCCGGAGGCAGTCGTCGAACGTGCCGTCGACGGCGACAATCCGTCCGCCGTGGACGACCGCCTGCGCCAGCTTGGGTGCGGCCACCTTGCCCTCCGGCACGAGCACCACCGGTGTCATGCCGGCCCGCACGGCGTATGCCGCCGCTGACGCGCTGGTGTTGCCGGTCGAGGCGCAGACGACGGCCTTCGTGCCCTCTTCGAGCGCCTTGGAGATCGCGACCGTCATGCCCCGGTCCTTGAACGAACCGGTGGGGTTCGTCCCCTCGACCTTGAGCAGCACAGAGCAGGACGTCAGCTCGGATAGCCACCAACTGGGCAACAGCGGGGTGCCGCCTTCGAGCAGGGTCACGACCGGCGTGGAGGCGGTCACCGGCAACCGGTCGCGATATTCCTCGATGACCCCCCGCCACAGGTGTGCCACGGCTTACTCCCCCTCGACTCGCATGACCGAGAGCACATCGCGCACGCTCGGAAGTTCTCGCAGTTGGGCGACCGTTCCGGCGAGGGAATCGTCGGTGGCGGTGTGGGTGACGACCACGAGCTCGGCGTCCTCGGGGCCGTGCATCCGCTGGCGGACGGTCTCGATCGACACCTGGTGCTCGGCGAACACTCCGGCTACGGCCGCCAGGACGCCGGGCCGGTCGTCGACGTCGAGGCTGACGTGGTACCGCGTCCTGATCTCGCCCATCGGGTGCACGCGGCGGTCGGCGTACGCCGACGCACCCGGGCCGACGGAGCCGGAGATCCGGTTGCGGGCAACGGTCACCAGGTCGCCCAGGACGGCACTGGCCGAGGGCACGCCGCCGGCACCGGGGCCGTAGAACATCAGCTGGCCGGCTGCGTCACTCTCGACGAAGACGGCGTTGTAGGCGCCGCGGACACTCGCGAGGGGATGACTGCGCGGCAACATCGCCGGATGGACGCGTACCCCCACCGACCTCTCGTCCTCCGACAGTTCGCAGATGGCGAGCAACTTGACCACGGCGTCCATCTGGCGGGCACTCGCGACGTCGGCTGCGGTCACGTCGGCGATCCCCTCGCGGTGCACGTCTGCGGCGACGACGGGCGAGTGGAATGCGATGGAGGCCAGGATGGCCGCCTTCGCGGCGGCGTCGAATCCGTCGACGTCGGCGGTCGGGTCCGGCTCCGCGTAGCCGAGCGCCTGAGCCTCCTCCAGAGCCTCGGTGAAGCCGGCACCGGTGCTGTCCATCCTGTCCAGGATGTAGTTCGTGGTGCCGTTAACGATGCCGAGCACGCGGCGGATCCGGTCGCCGGCCAGCGACTCCCGAAGCGGGCGTAGCAAAGGGATCGCGCCGGCGACCGCCGCCTCGTAGTAGAGGTCGACCCCGTGCTTCTCGGCCGCCGCGTGGAGCGCGGTGCCGTCCTCGGCGAGCAGCGCCTTGTTGGCGCTCACGACGGAATCGCCGTGCTCCATGGCGGTCAGGATCAGCGTGCGGGCCGGCTCGATGCCGCCGACCGTTTCGATCACGATGTCGACGTCGTCTCGGGAAACGAGCGCGAGCGCGTCGGTCGTGAAGAGGGATGGGTCGACGCCGCTCGCGGTTCGGTCGCGGTCCTTGCGCCGGACGGCGACGCCGACCAGTTCCAGAGATGCGCCGACCCGGGCAGCCAGGTCCTCGGCATGCTCGGTGAGCAGGCGCGCCACTTGCGAGCCGACGACGCCGCAGCCGAGGAGAGCGACTTGCAGCGCGCTCATCGGCCCTCCCGCGACGGTTCCTATACGGCCGCCAGTCTCCGCGACCACGCGATTGTCTCGCGCCCCAGGTCCATCATCCGAGACCGGAATCTCATCCGTGCTGGGGGGACCCTCGGCAAGGACTCCCCCGCTCAGCGGCCGACCTGACCTGGGCCGAGTGGCTCCTGCTCCACACGCTGCGGAGCAACTCCACGTTCCGGAGAGATGTTCTCGGCGCTCGGTGGTGCCACCCGCAGTGCTCCCGCATCGCCCGTATTCGCCCACGACAGGATCCGGGCGACCATCTGTCCAACCGCCAACGCGTCGCTCTCGCTCACGACGAGTGGCTGTTGTGGGTTCCCCACGAACCAGTTCGTCGGGCACGATGCGATCAAGAAGCACGAGTAGGCGAACGTGGAGCCTCCGAACACCCGGGCGCCCGATGCATCCGTGCGGCCGACAATTTCCATTCGAAGTGGTTCGGACGGAATTGCGCAGAAGTCCAGCGGTGCCGTGTTGAGGATCGTCGTACCACCCGGAATGGGCGCCTCCGGATGAACCCAGTCGTTCTCCCCGTTCGCGAAGCCCTCGAGGACAGTGCCGGGCTCCACGCCGGACCACATCCAGTTTGTATCGGTGGTCACGGACCCATTCGACCGGCATCCGTACTCTGCCCCCAAGATTGCCTGTTCATGGAAGCTCGGGCCACGATAACGCCAGGTCGTGGAGTATGGCCAGTTCGTCCAGCGCTCATAGACCTCGAACTGGCTGCCCGTCGTGTTCGGTCGTATCTGCCGGTATATCTGGTTGGCTCCGAACGAGACCAGGTTCACCTGGCTCTCGATGGCACTGACGACACCGGTCCGCATCGTCGGCGAATAGTACTCGTCGTGAGCAGGAAGAATGAGTGTGGTGGCCCGGGCCGGCACCTGACTTGCTCGATTGTGCAGGTCCATGTCGCTCCAATAGGCGACGTCGTAGTTGTTCTTTTCCAGCCAGTAGACCAGGCCGTATTCGAGACTCAGATACTGACCGGAACCCTGTCCCTCGAGATAGGGCCGGTTGAAGGTCAGCACAGCGGAGCCCGGAGTGGTGTAGAACGACCTGCCACCGTACTTGTTGTATGCCTGCCATGTGGTCGACGCCTGCTGCAACAGCAAAGAGTGTTGTGTACCGGTATCGTCGCGAACGGTGAACGGGACGTAGGTGTACTTGCCGACCTTGTCGGTGATCTTGGCCAGGTAGGTGCCGGGGGTGTAGTTCCCGTCCACACGGATCCCCAGGTTCAGGTTCCATCCGCTCGCATCGACCATGTTCAGCGGCTTGGACGGATCGCTACCCTGGACGATGACCGCAGCCGCCTGCTTCCCGCCGAGAGCGCTGCCCTCCGTTGCCCAGATCTTCCGAGCCCCGACCCCGCCGTAGTACCCCATGCGGTACACCTCGACGTTGATGAAGTACGACGAGGCAGCATGGACCCGCAGGTAGACGATCTCACCACACGTATACGAGTCCTTGCCGCTGTAGGCGGCCAGTTGCGAAGCATTGAAGCTGGCTGGATCGATCTGCCATCCCGGCGTTCCTGGATTGGCATTCTCGTCTTGAATATATGTGTTCCCCCAGGACGCAACACACGGTTTCGTCCGGAGAACTATGGCCAGGCTGCCTGTTGCATAGGAGAGAACGACCCCGGTGCTCGTGGAAGCGACCAGCCACAGCGGATAGTTGCCCGCCGCGCCCCAGCTCATACCCGTAACCGGGATGACCAGGTTCGCACCGGCACTCAGGACGAGCGGCTTCACCGGACGCCAGATGATCTGATTGGGCCGGTAGTACGCGACCGTGCCGGACGAGGATCGAAGTTTGCCCAGGCTGGTTCCGGGTGGAACCGTCATCACGATATGTGTCAGCGTTCCACTTCTGGTCAACTGGGCGCGATACGTCAGTGTCTGCTGTTTGGCATAAGCGTCGGTGCTCGAGGCACCGAGACCGAGGGGTACCGGCGGGGGTAGCGCTGCGGCTGCCGGTACGGCGTCGGACCAGAAAAGCAACCTGGCAACGAGCGCTATCGACAGCGGCACGACAATTCGATGTACCGGTTGTGCCCTTCGAACGCG
>Ga0126304_10000394_pt1 | contig 17058 bp, 14 predicted proteins | sample Plot25_FD_92538 | JGI IMG/M metagenome (GOLD analysis project Ga0126304, IMG submission 92538) | Serpentine soil microbial communities from UC McLaughlin Reserve, CA, USA - Plot25 | ecosystem: Environmental > Terrestrial > Soil > Grasslands | place: USA: UC McLaughlin Reserve, Lake County... | reverse complement strand
GCCGCCCGGTCGAGCGCCGCCAGCGCTCGAGCGCAAAGAGCACGTGGAAGTCCCAGAGCGTGAACGCCTGAATGGGAAAGTGCAGCAGCGCTGAGCCGCTGCGAAGCTCCGAGAAGCCAAGAACCCGATTGAGGCGACGCATCGCCGCCGGAGCAGGTTCGGTATCGGCAGCCAGCCGCTGCTGAAGCGATGACAGCGCCGGAGCCTTGAACGGCGTTGAGACCACGTGTGCGAATACACCTGCGTAGCGCTTGAGCGCGTTCTGTCCGGAGCCGGCCTTGTCAAAAGCGGTCGTCACTGGCGCGGCTGTCAGGAACGACAGGATCATCCCGGCGAGCAGGGGAATGGGCCAGAGCGCCACGCGAGTAATGCCGGTCAGGTCCAGAACCAACAGCAGCCAGATCGCACCAGAGAGCACGTACACGGTTCCACGCAGCGCATTGAAATACGGCAACGGCGCAGCCGGGCTCTCGGCCCACGAGAGGAAACCATTGACCGGCAACGGACGTCCCTCTTCGGCGACGATCCCGAACGCAGCAAGTTGCTCGCGCCACTCCCGGTGCCCACCGAGTTCCGCAACAGCGGATTGCCGCTCGACGACGATGTCGGCCGAGGATGGAGCAAGGAGCCAGGCCGCCAGCGTTTCCGCACCGTTGGGCGTCGCCGCGGGGCCGAGAAACTGGAAAAGGGATGCGCGGCCGAACAGGTCCAGATCGACGGCGTATGGGTGACCGTCGATCGCCATCCCGGCGGGGACGGCACCCGATGGCAGCCCGTCCCAGCGTCGCTCGATGCGTGCGATGGCGCGCTCGTTCACCGTCTTCAAAGCGTTGAACCAGGCAACGCGCTCGTCCACGCGAGCGTGCTTCACGACCAGGACCGCAAACGCCAGGAACAAGGCGAGTGCGCCGGCCAGAGCCGGCACGCCTGCCCCGCTCCCACTCCAGATCAGGAGGCCCAGAGCAGGGAGGAAGGTCACCAGGCGCCAGCGAGACAGGGCCGTCGATGTGCGTGCGGCGCCGTCCCGCTGCGCGGTGTGGTCGGCGGCGCGCTGACCGTAGATGGCGACGTTACTCATCGCTTGCGTGCATCGATATTCAGCCGCCAGTAATCAAGAGTGAGTGGCGGATCGTCCTTCGATGCCGCAAGAGCGATTTCATGCGCGAATGACGAACGGAGCTCGTCGGGAAGGCTTTCGAGATCGTGACGCAGACACACGGTCGTCACGAACTGCTCGTAGGCGTCGATCGAAGGAAAAGGTGTCTCGGCATATTCCAGCGACACATGGATATCTCCGAACCCGAGAGACTGCAGGCGACTGGCCGTCGCTTCGACCGTTTGAAAGTTCAAAGGTTCGATCCAGCCCCCGAAATATCCGCGGAAGCGTCCTGACTCGCGGAGAGCTCTGGCTCTCGTGTAAAGTCCCTCGAGGTTCGGCCCTCCCCCGCATTGCGACACCAGCCGTCCGCCAGGCATCAAGACTCGATGGACTTCGCGAAACAGCGTGTCGTGGTCGTGGATCCAGTGAAAGGTTGCGGTGCTGAAGACGGCGCTGAAAATTGACCCGAACGGCAAGGCGGTGCCGTCGGCCTGCGCGAATGCTGCCACGGGACCGAAGTGCTCGCGCGCCTTCGCCAGCATCGGGCGGGAGCAGTCAATGCCGATCACGCTCGCGCCCGGCGCCCGCGCCGGTATCTCCGACGTGAGTCGCCCGGTGCCGCAACCGAGGTCCAGTATCCGCTCGCCTGTCACGGGCTCGAGCCTGTCGAGCACACGCACGCCCCATCGCCACTGCGGATCGGAGACCTGGTGATAACGCGCGGCGTCCCAGCCGGCGACAGATCCTTGGTCCTTCATTCTTGAGCCTGACCTCGGAACTCAGTTTACCTTCGGCTGAGCGACCACTCGACAGGTCGCTATACTTCGCTGATGTTGAAGCTCGCACCGGCCTTCCTGGTTCTCGCCGCCACGGCGATTGGACTGCGGTCGCAACCACCCGCCTTCGACGTGATCATTCGCGGAGGCACTCTCTATGACGGGACCGGATCGGCACCGCGCCGGACGGACGTCGGCATCCGTGGCGACCGCATCACGACCGTCGGCGATCTGACCAATGCTTCGTCCCCGTCCATCGTCGACGCGACCGGTATGGCGGTCGCACCAGGATTCATCAACATGCTGTCGTGGTCGACCGAGTCGCTGCTCGTGGACGGCCGTTCACAGGGAGAGCTGCGGCAGGGTGTGACGACCCAGATCTTCGGTGAAGGCAGCTCGATGGGCCCGATGAATGCGGACATGAAGAAGCGCGCGTACGAGCAGATGGGCGACATCAAGTACGAGATCACCTGGACAACACTGTCGGACTACCTGCACACGCTCGAATCGCGGGGTGTGTCACAGAACGTCGCCTCGTACATCGGCGCCACCACCATCCGAGAGCATGTCGTCGGCCTGGAAGACAAGAAGCCAACACCGGTGCAGCTCGAGGAGATGCGGAAACTGGTGCGCCAGGAAATGGAAGCGGGGGCGCTCGGCATCGGGTCGTCACTGATATATGCGCCCGCCTTCTACGCATCGACCGAAGAGTTGATCGAGCTCTGCAAGGTGGCGGCGCAGTATCGAGGCAAGTACATCTCGCACATGCGCAGCGAAGGGAACCGGCTGCTGGAGGCGGTGGACGAGCTGATTCGCATCAGCCGTGAGGCGAGGATCCCGGCCGAGATCTATCACCTCAAAGCTGCCGGCCAGGCGAACTGGACGAAGATGGACCAGGTCATCGCGAAGGTGGAAGCCGCACAGAAGGAGGGGCTGAAGATCACCGCCGACATGTACGCGTATCCCGCCGGTGCGACCGGACTCGACGCCGCGATGCCGCCGTGGGTCCTCGATGGGGGCTACGACGAAGCCTACAAACGCCTTCGGGATCCGGAGACGCGCAAGAAGATCGCGGCGGCGATTCGGACCGGCGGAACTGACTGGGAGAACCTGTACCTGGCCGCGGGTTCGCCGGAACGCGTGATCCTGGTCGAGTTCAAGAACGAGGCACTCAAGCCGCTCACCGGCAAGACGTTGGCCGAAGCGGCCAGGCTCCGGAAGGAGGATCCGGTCGACACGATCATGAACCTCGTACTCGAGGACCGCACCCGGGTCGGAACCGTCTACTTCATGATGTCCGAAGACAATCTTCGCAAGCAGATCAAGCTGCCCTGGGTGTCGTTCGGTTCCGATGCTTCATCGATGTCGCCGGAGCCGCCATTCACGAAATCATCCACACACCCGCGAGCGTACGGGAACTTCGCGCGGGTCCTCGGCAAGTACGTCAGGGATGAGAAGGTCATTCCGCTCGAGGAAGCCGTTCGAAAGTTGAGCGGGCTCCCTGCCACCAACCTCGAACTGGACGGCCGGGGGTTTCTGCGAGACGGCATGTTCGCCGATGTGGTCGTCTTCGACCCGCAGATCATTGCCGACCGCGCGACTTTCGAGGCGCCACACCAGTTCGCGGTGGGGATGAAGCACGTGTTCGTGAACGGCGCGCAGGTGCTGAAGGATGGGGAGCACACGGGCGCCAAGCCGGGGCGAGCGCTGTACGGGCCGGGCAAGAAGAAGTAGAAGGGCGCTGGATCGTCGTGCGCTACTGAATCGCCAGTCCCGCAGACGCCGCGCCGTGAATCTCGTGTGTCCGGCGATCCTGCAGAAAGGCCACGAAGCGGAGCTGTAGAGCCCTCCAGCCACCAGGAAGAGCGACGTTCGTCGTGAAGCTGCCACTTCCCGAGCTTTTCGGTACTTTGCCCACCGTCACCAGGGTCCGAGTCACTGCCGAGTGTTTCAGCGTCCGCTTCGCGTTTTCTCCAGACTTCACATGGCTCTCGAGTCCGTTTTCGACAATCGCCAGCATCACGTCCAGATCACCGCGGCGGGCCGTCTCCGGTACCTCGCGAATCTCGACCTGGACGGCAGCCGATCGCTCGACAACATCCTGGGTCGCGTAAACCGTCAGAACTGCCATCGGTCGTTTCGCTGCCCGTCCGATCGCCGCATGGATCTTGTCGGCTTCGATGCCGACCATCTCCTCGCGTCCGCCGATGACCATCTGCGGGGTGTAGATGCGATCATCGCCGAAGACCTGCGAGTACTCCTCCTGCCGCCGTGAAAACATCGCCGATGAGAACCGATCCTTCCAGCCAAGGCGGTCCCAGTAGTCGACATGCTCGCTCAGCCCGATGATTACGACGCCGTCTATCGGTTGTTCCTTCAGCAGGTGCCGCAAGAGGTCATCCGCGGGCGGGCAGCTGGAACAACCTTCTGACGTAAAAAGCTCCGCGATGATGGCCACGGGTTTAGGCGGAGGGTCGCGTACCTGGGCGGGAGTTCCGGCGGTGATCGCCAGCGTCATCAGCGCGACGTAACGGATCTGGTTCATTGTGGTGCTCTGGTTCATTGTGGTGCCTGCGGCTGTCTGGGCGCGACTACGACTGTCAGGGACGGGTCCTGGAGTGCCCAGCGGACCAGCGCCTCGACGTATCGGAACTGCATGTTCCGAACGGTCTGCTCGTCAACGGTAACGACCTGTCCCGGGATGTATGAGACAGGCGAGGCCTGGACACTGGCCGCGACCCGCCGGTACGGCTCCGTTCGTCGCGAGAAACTGTCGACAGCCTTCACCGTGAAGGACGCAAAGCGCACCGTGATGAACAGGGCGAGTGCAGTGATCACGAGCCTTTTCGTCGACGGCGAGAGCCGGCCATCGACGCGAGCCTCGAACCAGCCGAGCGCTTCGGCGAGGAGGAGGCCGAGACCGATGGCGGGTGTGTAGGCATAGCGAGACGCGTTCCCCCACGTGAAGAACGCAAACGGCAGGATCCAGAGAATCAGCCAGGCGGATGCGAACACCACGCGCGGCGTCCCTCTCACGAGCAGCAATACCAGGACAACGGCGACCGCTATGAAGCTCGGGAGGTTCTGCTTTCCGACGTAGAGAGAAATCACGTAGACCAGCAGGTTCCTGACGGCATGCATGCCAACCCGATAGTGGCCCTCTTCGACGAGGTAACTGCGCGAGTTGATGAACGCATCGAGGGCGAGGTACGTCACCAGGATCGCTGCATGAGGGGCAAGGTAGCGCGCCCTGGCACTCCAGGCTTTCCAGGGGTCTTTCCCCTGGGTGCGAACCAAGGCCCAATCGGCAACGACCAGTACGGGCAGGAGAACGGCGGCGCTCTCGTGCGCCATCAGGGCCAGCACGAAACCGCCGATCGAAAGCGCCGTCCATGTCTTGCTTTCCTCGCGACGTCCGCGGACCAGGCCGTACACCGAAATCAACGAGAAGAACGTCGCAACTGGTTCGGCGAGCGCCGAGACCCATGCGACTGCTTCGACGTAAGCCGGCATGGTGATGAAGAACATGGCGGCGGCCATCGCGTAGCCGCAGCGGTAACCCGCTGAAAGGGCGACCATCAACACGAGGACGCCGTTCGCCGCATGCAGAACGTTGTTGGCCCAGTGGAACAGGGCCGGCGAGCCACTGAACAGAGGGGTGGCGATCCAGAAATACAGCGCCACGATCGGACGGTAGAAATGAACCTGGGATGAGATGTCGACCAGGCTCGCAGGGTCGAACGTCAATGTTCCCGCGAGCCATTGCAGGTCGTCTTCGAAGAACCAGGCGGATCCCGCGCGCGCGTACAACGCCAGCGCCGTCGCGGCGATCGCACCACCCACGGCCAAGGTTCGGAGCGGCGGCAAGCGCATCCCGACGAAGCTTACTTCCGTTGAGTGCGTGCGTTCCGCGTCTTCGCCGCGCGCGCGTGTAAAATCGCCAGCGGATGCACATCGAACACCATCACTGGCATTCTCCCCGACTGGGGTACGACATGGGCGTGGCGGTCTTCGGCCACTGGGGTCCTCCGCTGCTCGCATTTCCCACCAGTCACGGCGATGAATGGGAGATCGAGCGTAACGGTCTGATCGGCGCGCTCAGCGAATTCATCGACGGGGGACGCGTCAAGGTTTTCTGCGTCGGATCGAACAATCACGAGTCGTTCATGAACAAGGGGGCGCATCCCTCGCATCGCAGCTGGCGGCATCGATTGTTCGACGATTACATCCGGCAGGAGGTCGTACCCTTCATCCACGTTCATTGCCAGTCCCCCAGCGTGGCGATATCGACCATGGGCGCCTCGCTCGGGGCCTATCACGCCGCCAACACGTTGTTCCGTTATCCCGACGTGGTGAAACGGTGCTACGCGCTCTCAGGGGTGTACGACCTGCGTGGACAGATGAGCGGCGGGTACGACGAGAACTTTTACTTCCACAATCCGGTCGACTACCTGGCAAACCTGTCCGATCGCTGGTACTTCGATCACTACGCCACGTGCGACATTCATCTCGCCACCGGATCGGGGCCGTTCGAGGAAAGCCGTCACTCCTATGCGCTCTCGGAGATCCTGGCCAGGAAAGGTATCCGGCATCACCTTGACGACTGGGGGCCACTCGGCGGCCACGACTGGCCTTACTGGAAGCACCAGATGCGAGAGTACCTCGCAAGCTTTTAGCTGACAGCTGTTCGCTGTCAGCTGTTAGCCGTTAACGCAAACCGCTCGAGTATGTATTGTCCCTCAGCGATGACCTGTTCGTCGTCTATCCACACGTCGCAGCCGCGCGTCAGGACGTCGACGTGGGTGCGCGACTTCCAGTCGGCGTGGGTCTGGCTGCCGTAAGGATCGCCGAAAGCGATGTGAACACCCGGGACCTTCTCGTCCTGCAGCAGGATCCCGATCATATCCTTGAGGCCCAGATTGGTGCCGAACGCCAGCTCGCCGACGCGGTCGCTGAACTGGTCGGTGTGGCAGTAGTCCCAGAAGTCCTTCTCTAGGTCCTTACGTTCGCATTTCGCCTCGAGCAGGCGCCCACCGGCAATCTTGAGTACTAGCGGAGTCTCGTTGAGGGTGCCGTATTTCGCGTTGAAGTAATCACCGGCAGTACCGTCACATACGAACGTGCCGTCGACCGACGCCGGAGTGGTGAAGACCTCGCCCGCGGGTAGATTGGACCAGTAGCGGGGATTGATGATCCCGCTCGTCTTGACCCATGCGAGGGACGGATCGAAGGTCGCGCTGAAGTCGGTTCCTCCGGGGGTGCGAACGTGGAGCACGCGTGCGTGCGGCATGCGCTCGCAGAGTTCGTTGCTGAGGCGGTCCACCAGCCGGTAATCCGCACGCATGCCCTGCTGCATGATCTCCGGCGTCACTCCAACCATGTGCGCATACCGGATCCGTCGCCGTTCGACCACCGCGACAATCGCCATCCGCGCGGCAAGCTCTCCCTCCTGCGGCTGCACGCAGAGGATGCCGGCGTCCGCCTGCTCGAGCGCTGACACGATCTCGGGAGGGGCCGTGAGCATGGGGCGGGCGCTGACGGACTCGATCAGCACCGGAAGCATCTCCGCGTCGCGCTCCACCAGCGCCTGTTCGATGCTCGCAGCGACGTCGCGGCTTGCGATATCGGCTATCAGGGCAACCCGCTCGCCCGGCTGAATATCAAGGCACACGTCCACCGCGTTGTGCGCGCCGGGGCAAAGCTCATCGGGGTAAGGACCAAAGTACATCGCACGATTGTACTCAGGCGGACGCCTCAAACGTTTTGTTGATGGTGCTCGGGACGATCGGCAGCCGGACCTCCAGTGCGGCCCCTCCGCCGGAGCGAGCACGAGCCGTGATCGATCCGCCGTAGCCGGACACGATCGTTCGGGCAATGGCGAGGCCGAGGCCCATGTGATCGCGCCGGTTGGACGCCGGCCGATACGAGAAGAACCGCTCGAAGACGCGTTCGGCGTGTTCCGGAGGGATCCCCGGGCCGCGGTCACGAACCGAGACCACGCACCGTCCGCTCGCGATCGAGATCGCAATCTCAACCGGCGTGCTCTCCGGCGAAAAGCTGACGGCATTCTCGATCAGGTTGTCGAACACCTGGGCGAGCCGGTCGGCGGAGCCATTGACCAGGATCGGTCCGGACGGCACTTCCATGCGGATGGGTGAAGTCAGCGCCAGACGTCGGCCGTCGGTGATGCTCTTGACCAGAGAGACGATGTCGACGGATTGCCGTGGTCCCTGTGACAGCTCCGTGTCGATCAGCGCGAGCTCGCGCACGCCGGTCACGAGCTTCTCGAGCCGGCCCACATCCCGCGTCAGCATCCGTAAGAATCTGCGGCGCTCCTCGCGATCATCCTCATCGGCCATGGTTTCGGCGGCGATGCGAATCGCCGCGAGGGGGTTTTTGAACTCGTGGGCGACGTCGGCCGAAACCGACTCCAGAAGCCTCACGTGCCCATCGAGCCGGGCGGCCAGTTCCTCGAGACTGCGAGCGAGATCGCCGATCTCGTCTTTCCGGTCCACCCGTGAGAACTTTCCGGAAAGGGCCGTTTGCCTCGACGCGAGGGCAACGGCGGTGTGACGAAGACGGACGACCGGCCGGACGATTGTCGAGGACGCGATGTAGGTCAGAATGCCGGCGGCAGCAACCGACATCAGCACGATCTCGAAGAGCCGCAGCCGCACGTCATACAACGCCTGGAGGATCCGGAAGGTGGACTGCGAGACAACGACAGCTCCCACCACACTTCCCGAGTGACGGATCGGCACGGCGCTGTTCAACGTGAGAGAGCGCTGTCCCGCTGTTTGCCGCGCTGCGGCTCCGTACTTTCCGGTCAAGGCTGCGCGGAGCTCAGGTGGCGGCCCCTTCAGCCGGCGCCCTGCCGGCAGTCGGCTCCGCATGGCCGCTGCTCAACAGGCGCCGCGACGCAGAGGCGATCCGGTCGCGGACTTGCACGAGTTTCGCGCCCACCTGGTACAAAAACCGGCGTCGCCGATTTGCAATTGGGGCCGCGTACTCATCGCCTGGCGTCGATTCGAGCCGGTTCATCGCACGCGCCGAATCACCGAGAAGCCCCCCTTGCGTATTGAAAATCCTGACGCGCGACCGTCCGCGCCTGCTGCACCATTCCGCGCTCCTGGGTCTGGAGGAGACGCGATTCGTAGACGTCGAGATAAAGGATCCCGGCGACCGGCACGAAGAGGACCAGCAGGTTGAAGGCGAAGAGCCGCAGGCCGATCCTGGAAGGGCGCGTGCTCAGAAGGTGTTCGATCCGGGTGATGACTCTCATTCAGGGTCCGCCAGGAAACGGTAGCCCGCACCGTAGACCGCCTCGAGGCTGGCAAACGCCGGATCGACGGCCAGCAGCTTTCGCCGGATCCGCTTCACGTGACTGTCGATGGTTCGATCCGTCACCGAGACCCGCTCGGGATACGCACTGTCCATCAACTGATCGCGAGTTTTGACGACTCCCGGCCTGATCGCGAGCGCCTGGAGCAGCATGAACTCGGTCATGGTCAACGGCACCGAGCTTCCCTTCCACGTCGTCGAGAGCCGCAAGGGGTCGAGCACCAGGTGCCCGGCAGTGATTGGCTGCTCGGATGCCATGCGATCCGCTGCTGGCGACGCGCGGCGCAGCAACGCCTTCACGCGTGCCATCAACTCGCGCATCGAGAACGGCTTGCAAACGTAGTCGTCCGCACCGATTTCGAGCCCGAGCACGCGATCGAATTCGTCCTCTCGTGAGGTCACGAAGACGATCGGGAGGGACTCGGCTGCGGCGCGCAGCCGGCGGCACAACTCGAGGCCGTCCATCCGCGGCACACCGATATCGAGGATGGCAAGGTCGGGCAGCGCGCGGCCAAGAGCGTTCCAGGCGTCCGCGCCGTCCCCGTACGACTCGACCCGGTAGCCGGCCTTGCGAAGCGCCGTGGCCATCGCTTCGCGAATCGTCTCTTCGTCCTCGACCACCGCGATCCGTTGGGCAAGCGTGGACATCGAAGCAAAACTGTAGCGCACGGCGAGGGAGTTGAGGCCGCCTTACTTTGGCTGCAATTCGCCTTCGTCTTGCCGTCGAGCCGCCATCGCGATGCCTGCTCCTGCCGATGAAATCATCTCGGAGGTTCTTAAGGTGCGTACATCCGCCGTGGCTCGACTCGCAATGATGGCAGTGCTCATGGTCGCTTTGCTGATTCCACTGATGATGATCCTCGGCGTCGTTTCCGAGCGCGCGGGCCGGCGCGAAGAAGCGTCTCGCGAGATCAGCGAGCAATGGGGGCGGGCACAGACCGTCGCCGGCCCGCTGTTGTCGATCGAGTTCCGGACGATCGACACCAGCAACAAGGGGAAACCGCAGGTATCCATGCACCGGGCGTTCTTCCTGCCGGTCGCACTGCAGATCGAAGCCGAGGCGATACCGGAGACCAGAAGCCGTGGACTCTTCGAAGTGATCGTGTACAGGTCCAGGCTGAAGCTGACGGGCCGCTTCGTCCAGCCGGATTTCTCACCATGGCGGGTCGAGGCCGGCAACATCCTCGCCTCCACCGCGTCGGTCAGCGTGGGTGTGACGGACCCCCGCGGGATTGCGGGTCCGATTTCCTTGAAATGGAACGGCGCCGACGGAAAGTTCGTACCGGGGATGACAGACACTGGCGCGGGCCTCTCGGGGATCAGCGCACATGTCGCTCTCTCTGAGTCCGGGGGCGAGATGCCATTCGAGATCCTGCTCGAGATCAACGGCACCGGAGAGTTGCGCTTCATTCCCGTCGGCAATGACACCACGGTCAACCTCACGTCGCCATGGCCGCACCCGGGCTTCTCCGGCGCACCGCTGCCACGGGAGCGCTCGGTGAGTGACGATGGATTCACGGCGAGCTGGACGGTGCCTTACTACGGCCGTGAGTTTCCGCCGTCGTGGACTTTGGGAAACATCAGCCGGGACACGCACCAGAACGCGTTCAACCAGTCGTCATTCGGCGTCGCACTGGTTCGCCCGGTCGATATCTATCAACAGAGCGAGCGCGCCGTGAAATACGCGTCGCTGTTCATCGTGATGACGCTGGTGATCGCGTTCCTCTGGGAAGTCGTTCACGGCGTCCTGGTTCACCCGATCCAATACCTGTTCATCGGCTTCGCCATGTGCGTGTTCTACCTGCTTCTGCTGGCGCTCTCCGAGCACGCCGGCTTCGACCGGTCCTATGTCATAGCCGCGGTCGCGAGCGGTGGCCTGATTGCGTGGTACTGGAATGCGGTCATCCGCGGAGGACCGCGTCATGGGCTCCTCATGGGTGCCGTGCTGGCTACACTCTACGGCTACCTCTATCTGTTGTTACGGCTGGAGGACTATGCGCTCGCGGCGGGTGCCGCCGGATTATTCATCATGCTCGCAGCGGTGATGTTCCTGACGCGGCGCATTGACTGGTACACATTGAAGCTGGGCCGAGACACGCCGGCCGGCGCTTGATGACGACCGACGGCTTCAATCAACGACGAACGCGGGAACCTGGCCGCCGCCCGAGGTGACATTCGCAAGTCCGGTCGAACTGAGACGGGTCAGGTAGCCGGCCATCTTCCCGCGCCAGAGATACGGGGCGAGGTCGACGAGCATGTCACGCATCGTGACCTCACCTTGTGCGTCGAACATCGGGAACGTTTCGCGGCGGACCGGCACGCGCTCCTGCAGGATCCAGGTGCCCGGGAGGTCTCGCAGCGCCGATCGCAGCGCGGTCTCCCATGACGAGGCGTCCTGCTCCCAGCCGAGCATGACTCCTTTGCCGCCGTACTCGTCGTTCGGCTTGAGCACCAGCCGGTCGCGCTGCGAGCGGGCGATCTCGAGCAGCTCGCCCGAGGTGTTGTCTTTCTCCGTCGCTTTATCGGCGACCAGTCGCGTCCAGGGAACGTGCGCAGCAATGACCGATTGCTCGAGAGGGGAAAACAACCCGCTGTTGGCCGGATCCGTCAGCACCGCGAAGAACGCCTTCTTGTGCGGCAGCTTGCACCGAAACGTGTTCGCCACACAAACGAGCCGCCGCTCGTAGGCGTCGACCAGCACCTTGCATTCGGCGGGCCTGGCAACGATGTCGTTCAACAGCACGCGGCGATACACCAGATCGATCTCTCGCCCGCCAGCAACCAGTCGTTCGCCGCTCAACTCGAGCTCTGACGGATCTGAGATGATGGTCGGAACCCCGGCCGCCTCGAACGCGTCGCGAAGCAGCTCGAACTCCGTCCAGGTCGGGACGTTGCGCCAGTCGACGATCGCAATCGTCGGCGGCTTGGCCCGCCCGCCCCACTCGCGGTAGCTGTCGAGCAGCGCGTGCAGCAGCGGGTCGATGGTGACGTGATGACGGACGGTGCGTCCCTTTCGGAATCGTTCCATCACCGGCAGCGAGTCGAACAGTTCGCAGAGTCGCTGGGTATACCCCGCACCGGCGGGCGATTCGGCGTTGTATTCGGCGAAATGCAAGCCCTGCGGCAACAGGAAGGCGTCCACCCGCGACGCGGTGCTTGCCGTACCGTAGCCGGGTTCGATCCGGATCAACCGCTCTTCCGGCTCAGTGACGCCCAGTTGCGCGAACAACGCCGGCGACACCAGCGCTTCGCGTGCGATTCGCTCTCCGAGTCGCGCCAGCGTCTCGGCCGCGCCACGCACGCGCGCTTCGTCAGCCGCACTGAGGATGAAAGGACGAAGAAAGGGGCAGTGGATCCGGTCGCCGAAGGTCAGCCGCCTGGCCCGCATCGAACGCGCGAACCCCTGGCAAAACTCGGGGCTGAGCTCATTCCCGTTGGCGAGCTCGATGTTCCAGGCCTCGACCAGCTTCATTCAGCCCGCCGCCGGCGCCCCGGTAAACCCTGACGCCTTCCCTATCCCCAGCATCTCTTCCCATCGCGGCCAGCACATCGACGGATGCCCGTTGAGGGCCCGGTCGATCACCAGCTGGGACATCTTCTCGACCACCATGTCGAAGTAAAAGGGAGTGATGCGGTCTCGTTCGAAGTCCGGCGCCGGGTTCAGGTAGTCGATCGCATAGGGAACGCCGTCCTTGATCGCGAACTCGATCGTGTTCATTTCATAGCCGAGGGCCATGTTGATCGTTTGAGCATCGCGTACCACGCGCGCGCCGGTCTCGGCGCTCAGGTAGTCGTGATCGATCAGGTACCTCCGTTCCTTGACGTCGTAAACGACCGGCGTGATATCCGTCTTGCCGAAGGTGAAACACCGGACGTACTGGTCGAAGTCGATGAACTGCTGCAGCGTCATCGGATACGGCGCGGTTCGATCGTAGGCTTCGAGCAGCTCGCGTTTGTCGTTCACCTTGTACACGTGCTTCCAGCCGCCGCCGGAATACGGTTTGAGAATCGCCGGCCGGCCGACGTAATCGAGCAGGTCATCCCAGTCGATCGGATACTTCAGGTTGCGCAGCGACTCCGGCGTCAAGTCGATGTCGGCGGGATAGTCCTTCTGCGGCAGCAGCGCCGTTCTGGGGATCGCGCATCCGAGCTTGGCCATCACCGAGTAGTTGAAGTACTTGTCGTCCGCCGTCCACCAGAACGGGTTGTTGATGACATAAGTGCCCTGCAGCACGGCATGCTTCAACGCTCCGCGGTAATACTCGACCTCGTGCGAAATGCGATCGACGATTACACGATACGCGGACGGCTCGTCCATCTTGGTCCCGCCGAGCGATGCCATCTCCGCCGTAACCCCATGCGTCGCACCAAGCTCGTTGACGCGGTTGATGAACGCCGGCGGAAAGCTGTATTCACGCCCGCACAGAATGCCGATCTTCATCGCGATGCTCCTCGCCGGTCGATGCTGTTGCGCGTCTCGTGGATCAGGTGACTGACGACGGCTTTGAGGTCCTGTGTCTCACGATACACCGCCAGCTGACGGTCAGCGCTCGTCCCTTCCTCCAGCACACGATGTACCTGCTCCACCGCCTCCCTGCTTCCCAGTTCATCGACGACATCGTCGACGAACTCGAGCAGCTCGAGGGCGAGATCTCTCATCGGCACTTCGGCCTGCTTGCCGAAGTCGATCAGCTTGCCATCGAGCCCCCAGCGCGCCGCCCTCCATTTGTTTTCTTCGATCAGCGCGCGCGCGTAGACGCGGTAGCCCATGTTGCGCGTGTAGAGCTTGTGCAGCTTGACGATGATCGCCTGGCAGAGGGCGCCGAGCATCACCGCATCCGCGGGACGCGTCGGTACGTCGCATACCCGGAACTCGAGGGTTCCGTAGGTCGGATGCGGGCGGATATCCCACCAGATCTTGCGCGCGTCTTCTATGCATTTCAGGTTGACGAGCAGCTTCACGTAGTTCTCGTACTCGCTCCAGGAGTCGAAATGTTCGGGAACGCCGGTCCGCGGAAAACGTCTGAAGATGGTGGTCCGGTACGATTTGAGCCCGGTGTCGCGGCCCATCCAGAACGGCGAGCTGGTCGACAGCGCGAGAAGGTGCGGGATGAAGTACCGCGCCTGGTTCATCAAGTCGATCGCTGTCTGCCGGTCGGGCACCGCGACATGCACGTGCAGGCCGAAAATCAGCAGCGATCGGGCCAGCTGCTGCAACTCCTCGACGATGCTCTCGTAGCGATCGCCGGGCGAGAGAACCTGGTCCTTCCAGTGCGAGAAGGGGTGCGTGCCTGCGGCCGCGACCGCGAGTCCGGCACGGTCGGCTGATGACGCCAGGTCACGACGAATACGGAAAATCTCTTCCCGCAGCTCGCCGACGTCATTGCAGATCTTGGTTCCGACTTCGACGATCGACTGGTGCAGCTCCCGTTTGATCTGGTCGCCGAGCGAGGCCTCGCTGGAGGCGAGCAATTCGGATACGTGGGACTTGAGCTCGCCCGTTTGCGGGTCGACGATCTGAAACTCCTCTTCGACGCCAACGGTGAAGCGGAACATCGAAGCATGATATGCCACACTGACGGCGAACCATGGCGAGCGACGTCTCCTCGTATCTCGAAGACGCGGCCCACTTCCCGGGCGGTCATTCGCCGGCGGTCGTGTTTCCCGGCACAACGGACGAGGTTTCTGCCGCGCTGGCAGCAGCTTCGACCGCCCACACCACGGTGCTCCCGATCGGGGCGCAATCCTCACTCACGGGCGGCGCCACCCCGATGGGCGAGACGGTGCTCAGCACCTCCAGGCTGACTCGCATCCAGGACGTGTCACCACGGTCGATCACCGTTGGCGCGGGCGTCGCCGTCTCCGCGCTGCAGGACCATCTGGCGGCTCGGCGCGCGTGGTTCGCACCCGCCCCCACTTACACCGGTGCGTTCTGCGGCGGGATCGTGGCGACCAACGCTGCGGGTGCCGCAACCTTCAAGTACGGCAGCACACGCGAGTGGGTCCAAGGACTGACCGTCGTGCTCGCGAATGGTCGCGTTCTCGCGCTGACCCGGGGAGAATGCCGCGCACGCAACGGACGGGTGGAGGTGCCGGGTGCCGGCAGCATCCAAGTCCCGCGGTATGCGATGCCTCCAGTGCGGAAGGTGTCGGCCGGGTACTTCGCGTCTCCCGACATGGATCTCGTGGACCTCTTCATCGGCTCGGAAGGAACACTCGGCGTCGTCACTGAAGTGACCTTGCGCGTTCTCTCGCCCGCCCCTCATCTCGCTCTTGCGCTGATTCCGTGCGCCAGCGAGGCGCAGATGATGACACTGGCGGCTGCGATTCGCGAGAGATCGACAGAAACGTGGACAACCCTCGACCCGGCAGGCATAGACGTCTGCGCGATCGAGAACATGGACCGCCGCTGCATCGACGTCATCCACGCTGATGGCGCCGACGCGCGTCATCATGTGCGGATAGCCGACAGCGCCGCTGCGCTTCTCCTGGTCACCCTTGAACTGCCTGCAGACACCACCGCAGCGGACGCATACGACCAGATCGCCGCGTCTCTTGACACCGGCGTCACCGACACATCGCTGGTGAGGTTCTGCCGATTGCTGCGCGACCACGGCGTTCTCGACGCGACGGAGCTGGCTCTCGCGTCTGACAAACGCCGCTTCGAACAACTCATTGCCATCCGCGAGGCGGTGCCCGCCGGGGTGAACCAGCGTGTCGGTGTTGCCAAGCACAAGGTCGATTCGCGGATCGTCAAGACGGCGGCCGACATGGTGGTGCCGTTCGATCGATTCGAAGAGATGTCGGCGATTTACCGTCGCGGGTTCGAATCTCGCGGTCTCGACTACGCGATCTGGGGTCATATTTCGGACGGCAACGTGCACCCGAACGTGATCCCGCGCAGCTACGACGAGGTCCAGCGCGGGATGGAGGCGATTCTCGAATTCGGCCGTGAGGCCGCGCGTCTCGGCGGCTGCCCTCTTGCCGAACACGGCGTCGGCCGGAGCCCGACCAAGCAGGCGCTGCTGCGGCAGTTGTACGGCGAAGAGGGGATCGAACAAATGCGCGCCGTGAAGCGCGTATTGGATCCGGGTTGGACGCTCGCGCCAGGAGTGATCTTCCCGCGCACATGATCGGGATCGCGGGAGTACAATCTGCCGCCGGTACCACCTCTTCATGATCGCCAGAATTGCACTGCTGCTGATTGGCGTTCCTCTGCTCGTACACGGCGGCGAGGCACTCTACGTGGCCGCGCGAAGCCGCGTACAGACACGGCTGACCTGTGCCGAATACGCCCTGGCGAGACCGCGCAGTGACTGGGTGCGGTTGAGTGGATGCGAGGTCGATTACATCCGCGCTGGATACCGTGAAACGCGAGGGCGTATGAGCGAACTGCTCCTTCCGCTCCGTCCGGCCGGTTCCTCGCCCGCATTTCCAGCGTCCGTAGTCCTGGCGACGAGTGAACCCGCGATCCTGGAAATCGCGGAGCGTGCGATCGGGACCTCTGCCGCCGCGCGAGACCAGGAAAGCTTCACCGTCTCGATGCTGCAGATCGTGAGCGCAATGGGAGTCGGCCGCGATATCGAAGGGCTTGCGCGGACACCACTGGCAGCCTTTCGTACCCGGTCATCGATCGCCGCGATCCGCGCCCCGCTCTCGGACAACTTCGTCGTCGTCGATCTTCATGCGCATCCGCGGCTGCTCGTGCCGGCGATCGAGGCCGCGGCGGGGGCGAACGCGCTGCTCGTCGTCCTGTTCCTGTCGATGCGAGCGCGCAGGCGGGTGACCACCGGACCAGAGCTGCCGCCGGCGGCGGCTCCGATTTCATTGCGCGGAGTGATG
>Ga0126304_10000391_pt1 | contig 17101 bp, 17 predicted proteins | sample Plot25_FD_92538 | JGI IMG/M metagenome (GOLD analysis project Ga0126304, IMG submission 92538) | Serpentine soil microbial communities from UC McLaughlin Reserve, CA, USA - Plot25 | ecosystem: Environmental > Terrestrial > Soil > Grasslands | place: USA: UC McLaughlin Reserve, Lake County... | reverse complement strand
TGCCGACGGGGCGAGCGGGGTTTTTCAGTCCGGCGCGTGAACGGCGAATCGCACGCGAGATCGCCGAGATGGCTTTCTCCTGGCTGACCACGCGCTTGTGGAGATCGGCCTCCATGCGGAGCAGACGATCGCCCTCGTCCTGGTTAATCGAGGTAATCGGCACACCCGTCCACTTGGACACGACCTCATCGATGTCGGTCTTGCTGACAACGACGCGGCGCGCGCTCGACTTCACATCGAACCGCTCGCGCGCGAACTGCAGGTTCTCCCGCGCCGACACTTCCTGCTCGCGATAGAACTGGGCCTTTTCGAAGTCCTTCTGCGAGACGGCGTTCTCCATCTGCTCGACGGCGACGCGAATGCTCTTGTTGATCTCGCCGAACTCCTCGCTGTAGCCCGCTTCCTTCAGCTTGGCGCGCGCACCGGCCTCGTCCACGAGGTCGATCGCCTTGTCGGGCAGGAACCGATCGGTGATGTAGCGGCTCGACTGATAGACGGCCGCCTCGATCGCTTCGTGCGTGTACTCGACGTGATGGAACTGCTCGTAGCGGTCCTTCACGCCCATCAGGATTTCGATGGTTTCCTTTTCCGCTGGCGGATCGACCTTGATCGCCTGGAAGCGGCGCTCGAGGGAGCGATCCTTCTCGATGTACTTCCGGTACTCGGCGGGCGTCGTCGCGCCGATGCAGCGGATTTCGCCGCGCGACAGCGCCGGTTTCAGGATGTTGGCTGCGTCGAGCGAGCCTTCGGCCGACCCTGCCCCCACGAGCGTGTGCAGCTCGTCGATGAACACGATGATGTTCGGGTTCTCGGTCAGCTCCTTCATGATCGCCTTGAGGCGCTCTTCGAACTGACCGCGATACTTGGTGCCTGCGACGATCAACGAGATATCGAGCGCCAGGATCCGCTTGTCGGCGAGGAAGTGCGGCACGTCCCCATAGACGATCTTCTGTGCGAGGCCTTCAACGATGGCCGTCTTGCCAACGCCCGGCTCGCCGATGAGCACGGCGTTGTTCTTCGTGCGGCGGCAGAGTACCTGCTGCACCCGTTCGAGCTCGTAATCTCGGCCGACCAGCGGATCGAGCTGGTTCTTCATTGCGGCCTCGGTCAGGTCGCGGCTGAATTCGGCGAGGAGCGGGGTTTCCTTGACCCGCGTCAGAGTGGTCTTCTCGTTCAACAGCTGGACGATGTCCTCTCGCACCGTGTGGAGCCGCATTCCCTTTTCCATCAGGATGGAGGCGGCCACACTGCGCTCTTCGCGCAGGATGCCAAGCAGAAGGTGCTCGGTGCCAATGTAGTTATGCAGCAGCCGATCAGCTTCCTCAGCGGCACATTGGAGGACGCGCTTGGTTTCAGCGCTGAACGGAATTTCGACAGAGGTCGAGACCTTCTCGCGGAAGACCGTCCGACCTTCGATTTCCTTGCGGATATTCTCGAGGGACAGGTGCGAACGAGCAAAAATCCGGCTCGTCAGCCCTTTTCCTTCGCGAATCAGGCCGAGAAGGAGGTGCTCGGTCTCAATTGAGATACTTCCGAGCTGGCTGGCCTCATATCGGGCAAAGAAGAGAACCCGTCGCGCCCGTTCCGTATAACGTTCGAACATCCGGCCTGCCTAGGGTTTGAGGTCACTGAGTTACTCAGAACCTCGTGTGATTCATTATAAGGCAAAGCTTCGGCGATACAATGGGCCCTCGCGTCTAAGTCCCACGTGCCCTTGGATTTCGACGCATCCCTTCGGGCAGATGCCTCCGCTGCCGTGCTTCCTGATCCATACGACGCGCGTCCTGCCTCCGTGGTGCCGTCTCCCCTTGACAGGCATGTTATCGGCACGTAGTGCCACTCTCTTGCCTCCCATTTCACGAAACGTGCCTACCGACACAGCGGAATACCGTCTTGTCGATGATGGCCCGCTCGGCGACGTCGTCGTAGGCAAGAAAGTGCGTGGACTGCCGATGTTTCGCGTGCGCTTCGGGGGCGTCATAGACCTCGTGCAGTATCCAACGACCCGGGTCAGTCACGTCTTGACTGACGTCAAAGCGCCGACACCCTTCGTCGTTCGCTACGGATTCCCGTGCGTTGTGGAGCAATGCCTGTTCAAACTCCGTCCGCATTTCCGGACGGATGGTTACGACGACGAGGACGATGTGCATGGACTAGATGGTAGTCGGTAGCTGGTGGCTCGTAGCGGGTTCAAGGTTCTTGCTACCAGCTACCGCCTACCAGCTACCATCTAGCCCCATGTCACAAACGATTGGCTTCATCGGACTCGGACTCATGGGCCGGCCCATGGCGAAGAATCTTCTGAAAGCTGGGTACAAACTGGTCGTCAACAGTAGAAGTCAGGGGCCGGTGGACGATCTCGTCGCCTCGGGCGCGACCCGCGCGATCACACCCGCCGACGTCGCGCGTCAGGCGACCGTCATCATCACGATGGTCCCCGACTCTCCCGATGTCGAACTTGTGCTCGACGGCCCAGGCGGCGTCTTTTTGGCACTGCAGCCGGGAGCGACCATCATCGACATGAGCAGCATCGCTCCAAATGTTGCCCGGCGACTGGCCGACCGCGCCAAGTCACTTGGCGCGACGATGCTCGACGCGCCGGTCAGTGGTGGCGACATCGGCGCCATCAACGGCACGTTGTCGATCATGGTGGGCGGCGATGCGAACGCGTTCGCGAAGGCGAAGCCCATCCTCGATGTCATGGGGAGTCCCGAGAAGGTGGTCTATATCGGCGAATCGGGTTCGGGGCAACTCTGCAAACTGTGCAACCAGATGGTGATCGGTGGCACGCTCGCAGTTGTGGCCGAGGCCCTCGCCCTCGCGCGCAAGGCCAACGTTGACGCCGCAAAGGTTCGTGAGGCGCTCCTCGGCGGGTTCGCGCAGAGCCGCGTGCTCGAAGTACACGGTGAGAGAGCCCTGAAGAATACCTACAAGCCTGGCTTCTATACCCATCTCTTCGCCAAGGACATGCGCAACGTCGTCGCGACGCTGGCCGAGCACGAAACACCTGCGCCAGTCACGGCTATCGTCCAACAGTTGCTGCACGCCACGATGGCCGCCGGACGCGGTAACGAAGACAATTCGGTGATGGCGAAGACCGTATTCGAAATGGCAGGACTCAAGTAGGGAGGACGTCGATGCGGCATTCACGCGCTCGGCTCGTACTGGAACTCCTCATCATCGCGCTGCTCGCGCCGTCGTTCGCGCGAGCGGAAGTGACCAAGGTCACGATCGCTTCGCGAGCCGTTGTCGCGAACGGCCAGCCGTTTGGTTCAGTGGGCTCGTACGAAAAGTTGGCCGGTACGATCGAGTTCGCGCTTGATCCCGCCAACCCCCACAACAAGCCGATCGCCGACCTCGGCACAGCGGCGCGCGGCAACGATGGACGCGTGCATTTCAGCGCCGATCTCTACGTGCTGCAGCCGGTGGACACGGCACGCGGTAACGGCACCCTGCTCTTCGAGATCGCAAACCGCGGACGCAAAGGCATCCTCGGTCGCTTCAATCGCGCCGCAGGCAGTCCAGATCCGACGGCGCCTGGTGACTTCGGCGACGGCTTCTTGATGAAGGATGGCTATACCGTGGTCTGGGTCGGCTGGCAATTCGACGTCGAGCCGCCGCTGCTGCGGGTCGCCGCCCCCGCTGCGCACGTGACCGGTCGCGTGCGCTTCTCCTTCATCCCCGACGAGAAACGCACAGAGATGACGCCGGCCGACCTGCCGAACTATCCACCCGCGACGGCGAACGATCCCACCGCGACGCTGACCGTGCGCGACCGCAATTGGGACAAGCCGACCGTCATTCCGCGTGCAATGTGGCGCTTTGCCGAAGCAACCCGGCGGCCGCGCATCGTTCTCGATAACGGATTCGAGCCTGGCCGTGTGTATGAAATCGACTACCCCGCCACCGGTGCGCACGTCGCCGGTGTCGGACTCGCGGCGATTCGTGATGCGGCGTCGGCGTTTCTCCACGGCGCCGACATGCCGGTGCGCGGACGATCCGCCTACGTCTTCGGCGTTTCGCAGAGCGGCCGTTTCCTGCGTCAGTTCCTCCACGACGGCTTCAATGTCGACGAGCGAGATCGACGCGTCTTCGATCTCGTGTGGCCGCACATTGCCGGCGCGGGACAGGGATCATTCAACGAACGGTTCGCCACGCCCGGCTACTCATCGTTCCCGGCCACCCGGTTTCCGTTCACCGATCTCGAGCAGCGCAACCCACAGGGTGCACGCGACGGCATCCTGGCGGCGTACAAGCCGGCGCAGATGCCGAACGTGATCTACACCAATACGCCAGTCGAGTACTGGGGCCAGGGTCGCGCCGCGGCGTTGACGCATACGACCATCGACGGACAGTCCGACGCGATGCTCCCTGACAACGTGCGCATCTATCTGCTCTCAGGCACGCAGCATGGTGAGTCGACATTTCCTCCGGCGTTCGGTGCCGGGCAGGCGATGGGCAATCCCACGCCTCAGGCAAACGTGATGCGCGCGTTACTGCGTGCGGCGCATCAGTGGACGGCCTCGGGTGTGCGTCCGCCCGATAGCCGTTATCCGCGGCGACGCGGCGGCACGCTTGTACCGATTACGTCGGTTCGGTTCCCGGCGATTCCAGGTCTCGGCGATCCGCGCGTGATCGAAGGACCGGGACAGATGATCAACGAGAGGTTCTCGGTACTGCCCTTCCTCGTTCCGCAGGTGGATGCCGACGGCAACGAGCTCGCCGGTATTCGCGTCGCGGAGGTGTCGGTGCCGCTTGCCACGACGACTGGCTGGAATTTCCGCGCCGAGCGCATCGGTAATCCGACGACGATCGTCGCGCTGCTCGGTTCATATGTGCCGCTCGCACGGACACGGGCCGAACGGGAGGCGCGCCACGATCCGCGCCCGTCCATTGAAGAGCGGTACAAAGGTCGCGACGATTATCTACAGCGTATCCGCACCGCCGCGAACGCGCTGGTCAAGGAACGCTTCATCCTCGAGCAGGACGTCGAGGACGTCGTGCAGCGAGCGACGAAGCATTGGGAGTACGTGAATCGGGCGACGCAGACGAATTAACCGGCGAGCCTAAAAGGCAAGACCCGCCCTATAGGTGTCCATTCTCTGCAGCCGTAGGCCGGGTCTTGGTTTTCAGGCCCGGCGTCACGCGGGATGCAATTGCCCGCGCTCCATGCGCAACACGCGATCGCACGCCGCCGCGAGCCGCGGATTGTGTGTCGCGATGATCGACGTGAGCTGACGTTCCCTGTGCATTTCGCGAAGCAGATCGTGCAGCGAGTCAGCGGTGTGCTCGTCGAGATCGCCGGTCGGCTCGTCAGCGAGAAGCAGCGCCGGGCCCATTACCAGCGCACGTGCGACGGCGACACGCTGTTGCTCGCCGCCGGACAACATGCCCGGCCGGTGCTCGAGACGTTCGGCTAATCCCACACGCCCGAGCAATTCCGTTGCCCGCGTCCGCGCTTCTTTCAGCGGACGACGCGCGATGCGCATCGGCATCTCGACGTTTTCTGCGGCGTCGAACTCCGGCAACAAGTGATGGAACTGAAAGACGAACCCGACGTTTCGATTGCGGAACTCGACCAGTGCGCCATCGCTCAAGGCGCGGAGGTCAGTATCGGACACGCGAATCTGACCCGTGTCGGTACGATCGAGTCCGCCCAGCAGGTGCAGCAGTGTGCTCTTCCCGACGCCTGACGCACCGACGACCGCCACCATTTCGCCCTGCGCGACGCTCAACTCGAGGTCGCGCAACACGTGCAGACGCTGCAGCCCGACTTCGTAGGTTTTGTTGAGACCGCTGACCTCGACAAACGCCATGCGCTATTCCGCGCGGAGCGCTTGAACCGGATCGAGCGCCGAGGCCTGGCGTGAAGGATAGATCGTCGCAAGGAAGCAAATCAGAATCGTGGCGACCACGACGGTGAGCAGATCCCACGGGAGCACGACAAACGGGACGTGAGAGACCTGATAAACGTCCATAGGGATCTGAATCAGTTGGTAGTGATCAAGAACCCAGCACAGCGCCAATCCACTCAACGCGCCGACCGTCGTCCCGACGACGCCAATCACCAGACCCTGCATCATGAAGATACTCATGACCCGCTTCGACGAGGTGCCCATGGTCTTGAGGATGGCGATGTCCCGGCTCTTCTGCCTGACCAGCAGGATGAGCGACGAGATGATGTTCAACGCACCGACCATGACGATGAGGCCGATGGTGATCGAGATCGCCATCTTCTCCAGCCAGAGAGCCGAGAAGAGCGACTGGTTCATCCGGGACCAGTCGTCAGCGGAATACTTGTCGCCCAATTCGGTTTCAATCTTCCTGGCGATGCCGTTCGCGCCGTAGATGTCGTTCACGCGCAGCTGAATCAGGTCGGGGTGATCCTTGGCGAGGAGTCGTTTGGCCAGATCGAGCGACACGAAACCGTACGCAGAGTCGAACTCGAAGAGACCGAGGGCAAAGATCCCCGCGACGCGCAACGTGCGTCCGCGCCCGTTCATGATGCCACCTGGTGTCAACGTCGCAGTCGCGGTGGTGACGTCGACGAGGTCACCGACCTTGACTCCGATCTGCTTGGCGAGATCGCGGCCGAGGAGGATTCCGGGACGTTCGTCTTCCGCGCCTTCGAGCGCGAGAAGCTTGCCCTGTTGCATGGTCCGCTCGATGTCCGTGACGTGACCTTCGAGGACGGGGTCGATACCTTTGAGCGTAATGAACGCCGTCTCGCTGCCACTCGAGACAATGGCCTTGCCGAATATGGCTGGACCGGCTCCGGCTATGCCAGGGAACTGGCTCAGCCGTTGGACCTCGGCGTGATAGTCGTCAATCCCGCCGATCTTCCACATGTAGATATGCGCCGTTGAACCGAGGATCCGGTTGCGAAGCTCCCCTTGAAGTCCAGTCATTAGGGCCAGCGCCACCACCAGCGCCAAAACGCCCACGGCCACGCCGATCGTCGAGAACAGAGACACGCGGGAGATCGATGCGTGCTGTCGGCGCGCGAGGAGGTAACGGAGGGCGACGAACAGCTCAAACGACACGATGACCACCCACTTATACCAGCTCCTCAACGAATCAGACTGTGCTCAGAGTCCAGGTCTTGCGTGACAAGAGTCAGCCTGCTGGCGAACTTGTCAACCCAATCACAAGAGATTTGGCCCCTCTGCATAAAATCACACTTTGGCACGTACCCCGCTAACAGTCTCGTCGTGGCTCAGGCGCCTAAGACAAAGATTGTTGCTGCGTTCGGGAAACGGGTTTGGGTTTCTCCTAAAGTTGATAAGGCGACGCGAGACGCCACATTGGAGTTCGCGTCGGAGCTGACCCCCAAGGATTCCAGCGCTGCCCCCAGGTTCGATCGCCGCCTCCTCGCGGGAGTTGCTCTGGGCGTTGTCGCGATTGCCCTTATTACAGCTGGAGTGTACTGGAAAGATCGATGGCAGGTGCCGGCCGCCGCGGCGGGAGGCAGCCTTCGCATCGAGTCGGATCCGGCCGGCGCCGAGGTCCGATTGAACGGGGCCGCCAGGGGTAAGACTCCGCTCTCGCTGTCTGTACCGGCAGGGAGCTACTCGCTCAGCGTCCGGAACGGCTCGAATATCAAGGAACTGCCGGTATCGGTCACGAACGGGGCAACGACAGTCCACCACATCACGTGGGCTGACACGCCGCCGGGGGTGGTTACCGACACCGGGAACCTCTCGGTCGGCACCGATCCTCCGGGCAGTGACGTCATGGTCGATGGTGAGCGGCGCGGTGTCGCGCCGCTGACACTGCGCAATCTCTCGGTCGGGCAGCATCGCGTCGTCGTGCGCGCGGGTGGCACCACCCACACTCGCACCGTGCAGATCGAGGTTGGCACGACCGCGTCGTTGTTCTTCGGCGGCACGCCGGCTGCGGTGCCCGGATCGATCGCGATTGCCTCGCCCGTACCAATCCAGCTCTTCGAAGACAAGCGATTGATCGGGACGAGCGACATGGACCGCATCATGTTGTCAGCCGGTGAACACGTCATCGAACTGGCCGCAGACAGCGTTGGATACCGGTCAACGCGGACCGTCCGTGTCACGGCTGGCCAGACCGCCGCGCTCGCCGTTGACTTCCCGCGCGCGCCGTTGAGCATCAATGCGATCCCATGGGCTGAGGTCTTCATCGACGGCACACGATTCGGCGAGACGCCGCTGGGCAATCTGCCGCAGACGCTCGGGCCCCACGAAATCGTCTTCCGTCATCCGCAGCTTGGCGAACGGCGTGTGAACGCAATGGTGACATTGAAAGAGACCACTCGGATCTCCATCGACATGAGGCAGCGATGAACGTTGCGCTTTCTCATCGACTGGCCTATGCGCTATGTGCCGTCGCATTGCTCTGCGCGGCGGCCACCGTCTCTGCACAGGAGCCGCTGACCAAAGCCAAGGCGCTGTACGATGCTGCCAATTACGAGGAAGCATTGACGGTGCTCGCGCCCGTGCACGAGCCCGAGGCGCAGCAGTACAAAGCGCTCTGCATGCTGGCCCTTGGTCGCGCGCAAGACGCCACCGGCGCAGTGGACTCGCTCATCGCGGCGGCGCCGACGTTCGAGCCGTCCACCGACGACGTGCCACCCCGATTCGTTTCCCTGGTCTCCGATGCCAAGAAGAGACTGCTCCCGGGCATTGCGCGCAAGACATTCAACGAAGCCCGCGACCAGTTCAAGAGCGGCGATCGTGCAGAGGCCGTGAAGAAGTTCGATCTCGTCGTGACGCTCGCATCGGCAGCCGGATTCAAGGATACGTCCGACGCCGAAGACCTGCGGACCCTCGCCTCCGGCTTCATCGAGCTTGCGCGCGCCACTCCGCCCGCACGTCCCGAACCGAAGGCGCCCGCACCGGAACTACGGGTTGTGGACGGGACACCTGCTGCCGCACCACCGGCACCCACGACGGCCACGGCACTCCGATCGTCAGCCCCGGTTCCCGAGCCCGCAATGGAAGTGAGCCAGCCGGTGGTTGTTCGTCAGACGATTCCGGCCATTCCATCGGGCATTTCGGGGATGAGCAGCCCCACCGCATCGGTCCGAGTGGAAATTGGAACGGATGGACGAGTGGTTAATGCGTCAATGCAGCAGACGTCGCATCCGCTGTACGACCGGCTGGTGCTGCAGGCGACGCGCGAGTGGCTTTACACACCGGCGATGCTCAACGGCCGCCCGGTCCCTTCGGAGAAGGTCGTCACGATTCAACTGCGATAGCGTCTGCGCGTCGTGTCCGGCTTGAGCGGATGTCGTGTCCGGCTTCCGCCGGACTCTTCATCGCGGTCGCATAAGCGGAAACAAAATCACATCGCGGATCGATGGACTGTTCGTGAGCAACATCACCAGCCGATCGATGCCGATGCCTTCCCCGCCTGTCGGCGGCAGCCCGTACTCCAACGCGCGAATGTAATCCTCATCCATGGCGTGGGCCTCTTCGTTGCCGCCCGCGCGTTGACGCAGCTGCTCTTCAAACCGGCGCCGCTGCTCGACAGGGTCGTTGAGCTCACTGAAAGCATTGGCTACCTCGAAACCGCCGATGTAAAGCTCGAAACGCTCCACCGTTTCGGGATCGTCGGGCTTCTGTTTGGACAGCGGCGACACCTCGGTTGGAAAGTCGTAGACGAACGTCGGGCGTACCAGATCGTCCTCGCACAGCGCCTCGAAGATGTCGGCCGCGATCTTCCCCGGGCCGCTGCCCGGATGCACCGCGATCCCCAGCTTCCCGGCCAGCGCCGCGGCGGTCTCGGGCGACCGCAATTCGGCCTCTGTCACCGTCGCATCGAGCCGCTTCGATGCGGCGGTTCGTGCCCCTTCGCGCAGCGACAGCCGGCGGTACGGCGGGGCCAACGAAATCGCGTGCTCGCCGAATGTGAGCTGGTCCGTCCCCACAGACTTCAACGCGACATGCTGCAGGAGTTTCTCCGTGAACACCATCAGATCGTTGTAGTCGGCGTACGTCCAATAGAACTCGAGCATCGTGAACTCGGGGTTGTGCTGCGTCGAGATCCCTTCGTTGCGGAAGTTGCGATTGATCTCGAACACCCGCTCGATGCCGCCGACGGTCAGGCGCTTGAGATACAACTCCGGAGCGACGCGCATGAATAAGCGCATGTCGAGCGTGTTGTGATGCGTCACGAACGGCCGCGCCAGGGCGCCGCCGGCGATCGGCTGCATCATCGGCGTCTCGACCTCGACGAACCCTCGCCCGATCAGGAACTCACGACACGCGGTGACCGCGCGGCTGCGCACCTCGAACACGCGCCGTGAGTCCGGGTTGACGATGAGATCGAGATACCGCTGCCGATAGCGGGTCTCGATATCCTGCAGTCCATGCCACTTCTCCGGCAGCGGCAGCAGACACTTCGAAAGAAACGCCAGCGACGTAACGTGGATGCTGAACTCGTTCGTTCTGGTTCGAAAGAGATAGCCCTCGACACCGACCCAGTCGCCAAGGTCGAGGAGCTTGAACACCGAATAGTCGTGCGCACTGACGGAGTCCTGACGCACATAGACCTGGACGCGCGCGATGCCGTCGGAGAGCTGGAGAAACCCCGCCTTCCCGAAGCCGCGGATCGCCAGAATGCGTCCGGCAGTACGGACGGTGATGCGCGGGCTGTCGAGCTCCTCCGCAGCCTTGGCGCCGTGCTCGGCCACGATCGCGCCAACTGGCACACCGTTTTCGAACCGCCTCGGATAGGGATCGACGCCGAGCTGCGTGAGCTCCTGAAGGTTGGCGCGGCGTTGAATGACCTGATCGGACTCGTCTGTGCTCATTCGCGTGACAGCGTGCGGCGGATCGCGTCGAGAATGCCGTTGATGAAGCGCACCGAGTCGTCAGCGCTGAACGACCGCGCCAGCTCCAGTGCCTCGTTGATGATCACCTTACCCGGCGTCTCCGGCTGGTGGAGAAACTCGTAGACCGCGAGCCGCAGAATCAGCCGATCGAGCACGTTCATCCGCTCGATCCGCCAATGCTCCGCCGCGTCCACGATCAGCGGATCGATCGCGGCCACGTGCTCCGCTGTGCCCGTCGCCAGCGATGTCGCAAACGTGCGCAGGTCTTCCGCGAAAGGGGTGCCGTCTGGCGGGTGATTCCAAAACGTCTGCAGCACTTCGTGCACGGAGACGCGGCCGACCTCCCACTGATACAGCATCTGGATCGCCGCCTCGCGGGCGCGATGACGCGATTCGGCCGATGGCTGCGCCGATGAAGATCGCGGCTCAGTGTTCATGGTCTGGCCTCGCCGATTTGGCGGCACAGCGTCGCCATCTCCACCGCAGCGAGCGCCGCCTCACGTCCCTTGTTCTCGGCTCCCGCGGCGGCGCGCACCGCCGCCTGCTCGTCGGTCAGCGTCGTCAGCACGCCGAACGTGACCGGGATACCGGTCAACGTCCCCACATCCATGATTCCCTGGGAGACCGCTGAGGCGATGTACTCAAAATGCATCGTCTCGCCCTTGATCACACAGCCGAGGCAGATGATGGCATCGAATCGTCGGGACTCCGCGAGACGGCGAGCCGTCACAGGAATCTCAAACGCTCCCGGCACTCGAACGAGAGTGATGTCATCGGTACGCACTTGTGCTGATTCGAGCGCAGCCCGCGCACCGGTGAGCAATCCTTCGGTGACATCGGCGTTGAATCTCGACACGATGATGGCGAAGCGGTAGCCGGCGGCTCCGATCGAACCCTGCAGTTCCATGATGTCGCTCGTCACAGCGGCAGCGGATACAGGAGCCACCCGATGAGAACGCCCGCACCGATGAATCCGGCGAGCAGCCGCCCGCCGAACGTCAACTGCTCTCGCGGATCGTCACGCATGAGCGTCGCGAACACGACCGACACGAACACCGAGAAGATCACCATCAGTCCCAAGTGGCTGGTCACTTGCGGCCCTTGGCGATGTCGAACGCGTCGAGAACAACCAGCATATTGAGAAGGCCCGCGACGATCATGAAGGTGTTCCCGTACTCATAGGTGATGGCCACCACACGGCCGGTACCGGCGCCGGTCGCACGCGCGACGATGTATGGCAGCCCGACGCCGAGATCGGCGAGCGCGCCCAGCGCCACGAGTGGTTCGGCGAGCTGAAACGGAAAGAGCGCGCCTTCCAGCCACAGCCCGAAGACGAACATGAGCGTCAGCGCGACGAGGAAGACTATGCCCTTCTGACGCCGCCCCAACCAGAGGTGTCCCACGCCGGGAACGAGCCACGCTGCAGCGCAGATCAGATATGCGGTGGTATCTGGCTGGGCTCTATCGGCCGTCGTCGCAGGCATTCGCTGTAGTGTAGCGTAGCCGCGCTCATGACCACGAGCGCGCCGCCGATACCGAGCACCACACCCGCAGTCGCGCGGACGATATTGCTGCAGCCCCACACATCTGTCCGTTCGAGTGCGACGGTCACGAGGGTTGGCAGCGCGCTGAGCAGAAAGACTCGACGGGCGGTCGCCGGGCTGAGCAATCGCCATCGCGCCGAGTCCGTGACGAAGACGCCGAGCACGTGAATCGAGGCTACCGCTGCCGCGCCCGCATAGATACCGAGGCAACGTGCGCAGACGGGTAACTGAAAGCCGGCCAGATGAAATGAGCGTTCAGGAAGTTGATGACAGATGACGGCGCCCGCCGCATACATCAACGTCGCGATGGACGAGGGCGCAAGCGGAGTGATGATGATGAGCGCCAGCCACGCGAGAGCGGCCAGCGCGAGGGCGGGCGCAAGCACTCGTCCATTTTAGTAGAGGCGGTCTTCAGATCCGCCTGCTATCAATAAGACCCGACTGCCATCAATGAGTCGCCGGGACGACGGATGCGGTTCGCTGCGCCCGCGGCGCCGTGTAGCCCGCGCGTGTGCGAGTCCGAACGCCCGGCTGGTCGGCAATCCGAACGATCACGCGGCGATACGAGCCGTCCATCCGCGGGTTCTTCGACGAATAGCCAATCGCATACTGCGTCGCCAGCTCCTCGGCGATCGACGCGTAGACCCCCGACAGCTCGCTCAGCTCCATCGGGAAGAACGAGCGCGCGCCGGTCTCCTGCGCCAGTGCCTTCATCCCGAACTCCGACTGCGAAAAGTACGAGTGTCCGCGCGATGCTGCCTGCGACACCAGGTACTTCGACCGCATGGTGATCGTGTAGATGGCAATGCCCTACTGCTTGGCCAGGTCCATCAGATCGTCATACGTCACGAGGCTGGCCGTGTCGTCGCCGTCGGAGAGGACGACGAGCGCCTGACGACGAACATCAGCGTTGCCGCGACGCTCCTTCACCATCTCCTTCAATGTGAGATAGGTGCCGTTGTACAGCGCCGTACCGCCCCGCGGAGCCGTCGACAGGATCGCCTGTTTCGCCGCTTCCATGTCATCACCGAGCGCGTACATGATCTTCGTGGCGTCCTTGATATCGACGATGATGGCGCGGTCGCCGGCACGCAGGGTATTGAGGAAGCCGATGGCCGCCTGCTGTACCAACTGCATCTTGCCGGTCATGCTCGCCGATGTATCGAGAAGAATCGCCAGATCGAGCGGCACACCGGACGCGCCGAAGAACGAGACGTCCTGCTGAATGCCGTCCTCGAAGACCGCGAAATCCGACGGGCGCAACCCCGACACATATTTCTGATCGCTGTCGGTGACGACGACATTCAGCGCGACAACGTCGATGTTGCTGCGAAATGTGGCTTGCGATGATGTCGTGGGTGCCTGTGGCGTGGTCGCGCCGGGTGCACTGGCCGTGCTCGTCGAGATCGTGCCGTTGTGAGCCGTCTCCGTCGCGGTCTGCAGCGCTTGCGCACCTGCACTGCGAGCAATCAGGACGCACGTAAGAAGCAGAATCGACCGGCTCACCGCATCCTCCTACCGTCCATTAACAGGACCGCCGCTCTAGCATCCATCAACAGGACACGCCGTTACAGTTGTGCAAAGCGTGTGCCCGATCTGAGCAGACGTGGGCAGATGCGTCGCAGGGTTGTGGAATTACGGGGATATTCCGTTGAGACACCACGCGCACGATTCAGTTCGACGCTGCATTGTAGACTTCGAGCGATGACAAAACACGTGGGTCCCGCCACCGTTGATGTCAACCGGCTGGCAGCTCGTGACTCTGTTGTCGGTACGAAGAGCGTGAGTCGAGGGGTACTGGCCGGCATCAGCGCAGTGTCGGCCGCACTGCTGATGACCGAGCTCGCGCTGACGCGCATCTTCTCGGTGACGATGTACTACCACTTCGCTTTCCTTGCGATTTCGATCGCGCTTTTCGGTCTCAGCGCGAGCGGCGTGCTCGTTTATGTGTTGCGACACCGCCTCGCCCGGCGGCAGACCTTCGATCTCCTGTCGGCCGGAGCGTTACTCCATAGCGCCGCCACACTCGTCTCGCTCGCTTACCTCGTGCGTATCCGCGTCGGTCTCGATTACTCGCCCCAAAACTTGTTCTTGATGATCGCGATCTATCTACTGGCGTCTTTTCCCTTTTTCACCGGCGGTGCCGTCATATCGCTGGCATTTGCACGATTGTCCGATCGCATCAATGTGCTCTATGCATCAGATCTGATCGGCGCGGCCCTCGGCTGTCTGCTGCTGATTCCATTGTTGAATCGGCTCGGTGCGCCTGGAGTGGTGATGACGGCCGCGACGCTGTCGATGATTGCGGCGCTCTCGTTTGCTGCGCCCGAGACACGCTGGCGTGTCCTATTCGCGGCACTCATCATTCTCGCCGTGCCGACTGCCGCTCAGCTCGCCGGACGGACGCCGTTTGCTGTGGTCGATACGAAAGGCCACCTCGGCGACCGCGTGCTGTTCAGCAAGTGGAACTCGTTCTCACGTGTCGCGGTGTACGACCGACCGCACGGCGACTGGTCACTGAGTCCGAAATTCAATGGACCGCGCATCGAATCGTTGTTCATGGACATTGATTCGGCCGCCTCCACACCGATTGTGAAGGGCACGGGACAGCCAACGGACGCGCGGTACCTTCGCTATGAATTGACGGCGCTCGGGTATCACCTCGTCGAGCAGCCCGGCGGCTTCTCCGCGCTGGTGATTGGTCCTGGCGGCGGTCGCGACCTGCTCTCTGCACTCGTGTTCGGGGCGACTCGAATCGACGGCGTCGAAATCAATCCGATCATCGCCACCGACATCATGCAGGACCGCTTCCGTGCCTACTCGGGTGGCATCTATCAGGACCCACGCGTGGCGATTCACGTGGACGATGGCCGCAGCTTTGTGCGCCGCAGCACCGGGCGCTACGACGTGATTCAAGCGTCACTGGTCGACACGTGGGCTGCCACCGCCGCTGGCGCCTACACGTTGACCGAGAACTCGCTCTACACCACCGAAGCGTTCGGCGAGTACATCGACCATCTCACCGATCGCGGTCTGCTCACGATCACTCGATGGGTGTTCGACGGACTCCGCCTGGTGTCGCTCGCACAAGCCGCCTGCGCCGCGCGCGGACTTGACGCCTCCAAGCATCTGGCCATCGTCCGCTACGATCGCGTTGCCACGTTTCTCCTGAAGAAGACACCGTTCACCGAGGCCGACATCACGAAACTCCGGCAGGTCGCGCACGATCTGGAGTTCACGATCTTGTACGCGCCTGGCATCGAGCCCGACCCCATTTCCGCCGAGCCGGTGGAGATGGCACGAACCGGGACCAGCGCCGCCGACTACGGTCGCCTGATCCTGGCAGCCGATCGCGAGAAGTTTCTCGCCGAGTACCCGCTCGATGTTCGTCCGACCACTGATGACCGGCCGTTCTTTTTTCACACGACGCGGCTCGCCCACCAGTTTCAAACTGCGTTCGGGAGGACGATGCTGTTCGGCAACGGGCTGAGCGCATTGCTGACACTGTTCGGCATCTCCGGTGCGCTCGTCCTCATGTTCGTCGTCGGACCGCTGCTTATCGGCGCCGATCGTCCGGGCGCGGGGTGGCCGAGATGGCTCGCGTATTTCGGCGCGCTCGGTGCAGGCTTCATGCTGCTGGAGGTGGCCTTGCTGCAGAACTTCGTGCTGCTGCTCGGTCATCCGGTGTATTCGCTGACCGTCACCTTGTTCTCGCTGCTGCTCGGCACCGGCGTCGGCAGTCTGATTAGCCGCCGCATCGATTCCGGTCGCGTGAAGACGGTGACGACGCGTGCGCTGGGTGGCATCGCGCTCACGGCGCTGCTCGCGCCGTTCATCGTCCCGCGGCTGATCGACATCGCCATTCCCTGGCCGCTGTCGCTGCGCATCCTGCTCGCCGCGGCCATTCTGCTTCCGCTCGGCGTACTCCTCGGCATTCCGCTGCCTGGGGGCATGCGGCTGCTGGCCACACGACGACCTGACATCATTCCGTGGGGCTGGGGGTTGAACGGTGCGTTCTCAGTCGTCGGCGCAACGCTGGCGGTTTTTATCGCGATGAACTGGGGATTCTCGACGGCGCTCATCGCCGCCGCGTGCGTCTACGCGACAGCGGCCGGTACACTGCGCACCGCGTAGAGCGCGGCCTTGCGGTACACTGCTGCACTCAACGAAACCAAGGCGGGTCGCACAGACCCGCCCCTACGGAGGAAGAATGTTGACTCGGCGAGCACTGCTGACGACCGGCCTCGGGCTGGCGCTCGCGACCATGCGCGCACTGGCCCATCACTCGACCGCGATGTACGACATGGCCAATCCCGTCACCGTGAAGGGATCAGTCAAGCGCTTCGAGTGGACGAATCCGCACGCGTTCATCTTTCTCGACGTGAAGGATGACAAGGGCGCATCGGTCGAATGGGAGATCGAGCTCATGAGCCTCAATCACCTGCGCTCCTACGGTTGGATTCGCACGACGGTCAAGCCCGGCGACGTGATCAGTGCGACCGGCGGCGCGGCACGCAGTGGCGCCCCGTCCATGATCAGCGCCGTCATCGAGCTCCCCGATGGAAGAAAGATCCGATCATGACCGGCACGGTCTTCGTCTTCGTCGTCTCGGCGAGTCTCGCGTTGTCAGCGGCGCAGCAGGCGCCCCCCGCCGCCCCTCAGCAGGGCCGGGGGCGTTCGCCGTACCAAGAAGCCGGCCAGCTGCCGGCGCGCATCATGGAATTCAAGGCGGAGCCGGTGTCCATCAAGC
>Ga0126304_10000390_pt1 | contig 17111 bp, 12 predicted proteins | sample Plot25_FD_92538 | JGI IMG/M metagenome (GOLD analysis project Ga0126304, IMG submission 92538) | Serpentine soil microbial communities from UC McLaughlin Reserve, CA, USA - Plot25 | ecosystem: Environmental > Terrestrial > Soil > Grasslands | place: USA: UC McLaughlin Reserve, Lake County... | reverse complement strand
GTGCACCTCGATCTGCGCGACGACTGGGCTCACGGGCGCGGCGTCCGTCCTCCCGCTGGTGTCACTACCTCCGCCACCTCCGCCGCAGCCGGCGAGGAGGGAGGCGAGAGCGAGGGCCGCGACCAAGGCGCGCATGCCCTGTACGACTACTACGATATGGAATTAGTTAGTGCGATCTCGCAGCGCCCGTTTCAACCCGTGCCACTTGGGCGGCCCGAAGCGCGCGCTCGTACTCGGCAAGCGCGGCGGAGACGGTTTCGGCCGCCCCCGGATCCAGCTGCGCGTGCACGTCGCCGAGCGTCCGCGTCAGCGCGGCGTGTCCTTCCTCCACGGCTTTCCGGCCTTTCGCCGACAGCGTCACGAGGTAGGAGCGGCCGTCGCGGGGGTTCGGCGTCCGGTCGAGATGGCCGCGCTCGAGGAAGCGGCGCAGGTGGGCAGACAGCGTGGTCGGCGGCATGCCGAGCATCTGCGCCAGCTCGCTGGGCATGATCGGGCCGAATGCGCCGATGACGCTCTGAACGGCGTACTCGCTGGGAACGAGCTCGCCCGCGGTCATCTCCTCGGCGAGCAGGCCGCCCACGAGCTGGCCGAGGATGTAGGTCTGGAGCAGGAAGTTCGGCTGCTGGATGCGATCGGGCATCACGCTCACGTTAGCCTGCGCATGCGACCTTCGGGTGCAAGCTCAGTCGCATGCTACGGCTGACGGCCCCGCCCGTGACCCCCACCGCCAGGGGTCTCGACGGTGAGCACATCTCCGCGTGCGAGGTCGCCGCTGACCTTGCCGGGGAGCTCTTCGCCGTTCAGGAGATTGCGACCTGGCTGTCCAGGGTCGCCGCCGTCGACGCCTTGGGGAGGGTGACGACGGCGCTCGCTCACGACTGAGAAACTGCAGGGTTCCAGCACCTCGATCTCCCTGATGATTCCGTCACCGCCGCGATGTGTGCCATGGCCGCCGGATCCGAGGCGGAGGGCGTGGCGGCGAATCCGGAGCGGATAGGCGAGCTCGAGCGCCTCGGTCGGGGTCGAGAGCGTGTTCGACATGGTCACGTGTACGCCCGAGGGCCCGTCGGCCTCGGGACAGGCGCCTTGCCCGCCACCGATCGTCTCGTAATAGGTGAAGCGGTCGTTCCCGAACGTGACGTTGTTCATCGTGCCCTGGCCCTGGGCGGGTGCGGGCACGGCTTGGGCGAAGCAGGCAAAAAGGAGGTCGGCGATCCGGCACGAGGTCTCGACGTTGCCGGCCGCGACCGCGGCGGGCGGGCGCGCGTTCAGGATCGAGCCCTCGGGCGCCGTGACCGTGACGGGAGCGAAGGCGCCGCCCGAGGCGGGGACGTCAGGGTCGGCGACGCAGCGGACGACGAAGTATGCGGCCGCGCGCGTGACAGCGAGCGGGCAGTTGAGGTTTCCCTCGTGCTGAGGGGCTGTGCCCGTGAAGTCGATCTCGATCTCCTCGCCGGCGATGGAAACGGCTGCGCGCAGCTCGAGATCGCTCTCGGGCGCCTCGAGCATGTCGCAAGCCTCGAAGCGTCCATCAGGAAGCCTGGCGACGGCCGCGCGTACGCGCCGTTCCGAGTACGCGTACAGCTCATCCATGGCGGCAAGCACGCGCTCGCGCCTGCGGCGGGCGCAGAGCTCGGCGATGCGCCGCGCAGCGAGGTGGTGCGCGGCGAGCTGGGCTCGAAGGTCCCCCCGGCGCTCCTCGGGGTTGCGCATTCGGGCGACGAGTTGGGCAAGCACATCGTCGTCGAGACGGGTCGGAGGGATGACGACACCTTCCTCCGAGAGAGTCGTGGAGCCGGCGGGCAGGCTGCCCGGCTCGGAGCCTCCGACGTCGGCATGATGGGCGCGGGTGGCCGCGAAGCCGAGGTCGGTGCTGGAGACGAGTGTGATGTCGGGAAGGTGGGAGCCGCCCATGAAAGGGTCGTTCAGGATCCAAACGTCGTCAGGACCGGGGTCGTACGCCATCACGGCGGCGACGGCGTCCGGCATGGCGCCGAGGTGCACCGGAATGTGCTCGGCCTGCGCGATCATGCGCCCGTCCGAGTCGAAGAGGGCGGTCGAGCAATCGCGGCGCTCTTTTATGTTCGCGGAGAAGGCCGAGCGGACGAGCGCGGCGCCCATCTCCTCGGCGACCGCGCGCAGAGCGCTACCGATGACTTGGAGCTCGATATTCACAGTCGCGTGAGTCGGAGAGTGCTATCGGTCCCGTCCCGAACCCCCACCCACCCCGGGGGGATCCAGCACGTCGCGCCCTCGAGCTCGAGCACGTGGGGGCCGGCGACTTCGAGCCGCTCGGCGGGCGGGAGGACGAGCTCAGGGCCGGAGAGTACGTCGGCTGTCCGAACTGCGACGAGCTCGATGGGCCGCTCCCGATCGGAGTAGCCGTACCGATCCTCATGTGCGCGATGGAACGCCTCCGCGAGATCCGCGCCCAGTGGCACCGTGAGCTCGAACGACTGACCCGTGTAGCGGAGGTCAGCCTCGCCCTCGGCCGGCAGCTCGCCCACCTCCGCCAAGGGGCGTACGTACGAGCGCACCGTGTCGCGCCGCTCGTCGCTCGCCACGAGTCCAAGCGCCGACAGCAAGCCGGCGGCGGCCGGCACCAGTACAGTCCCGATCTCGAGCTCCTCAGCAAGCGCGCACGCGTGCAAGGGCCCAGCGCCTCCGAAGGCGATCAAGGCGAACTCCCGCGGGTCGTGGCCTCGCTCGACCGAGATGACGCGCAGGGCAAGCAGCACCCCGGCGTTGACGACCTCGATGACCTCGGCGGGATCCAACTTCTCGAGCGCTCTCGCGGCCGCATCGCGGTCCAGCTTGAGCTCGCCCGCCAACCGCTCCGGCAGACGACCCAACAGAAGATTGGCGTCCGTGACTGTCGGCCGCGTCCCACCCCGCCCGTAGCAAGCCGGCCCAGGATCCGCGCCCGCGCTCTCGGGACCCACGCGGAGAGCACCGCCCGCGTCCCGCCAGACCAGTGATCCACCGCCCGCCCCCACCGTGTGTAGGTCGACAGTCGGCAGGCGCACGGGGAAGCCGCCGACCGCGCGCGCTGCGCTCCGCGCGGCCGCGCCCGCCGCGATCAGGCAGACATCCGTGGACGTGCCTCCCATGTCGAGGGAGATCGCGTTCTCGATTCCGGCCATTCGCGCCACGCGAGCTGCGCCGACGACCCCAGCCGCAGGCCCAGAGACCAGGATTGGCGCCGGATGGGCGGCCGCCTCCCGTACCGAAGCGACTCCGCCCGAGGATCGCATTACGAGTGGTTCGGGGAGGCCCGCCTCGGCGCAGCGCTCGACGAGAGAACCCAGGTAACGAGACAGCACCGGCCCCAGGTACGCGTCGACGGCCGTCGTGCAGGCTCGCTCGTACTCCCGGAACTCCGGCGAGACCTCGTGCGACGCGACCACGTGTGCGTTGGGTAGCCGGCGCCGCACCTCCTCGGCCACGGTGGCTTCGTGCGATGGGTCCCGGAAGGAGAAGAGCAAGCAGATCGCAACCGCATCGGCGTCGAGCTCAGGCAGCGAGGCCAGGTCGAGCGCTTCCAGGACGCCTTCGGGCCCGATCCGCTCGCGCACGCCTACGCAGCGCTCGAGCGGAACGATGGGCGCCGGATGGTCGGCGCACAACCGGTACAGGTGCGCTCGGTTCTGGCGCCGGAGGTGGAGCAGGTGTTCGAAGCCCGCGGTCGCCACAAAGGCTGTCCGCGCGCCCTTGCGCTCGAGAAGCGCGTTGGTCGCGATCGTCGTCCCGTGCGTGAAGCGCTCGACCGACCCGGCGTCAACGGCGCGGGCGGCTGCGACGACCGACTCCTCCGGGTGAGCGGAACTCGGAAGCTTCGCCGTGCGGAGCTCGCCGTCCTCGAATAAGACCGCATCCGTGAACGTACCGCCGACGTCGATCCCGAGGATGGCCATCGGCCAACCCTAGGAGACAGGGTCGCTGCCCGAAACCCGCGCGCAAGTTTTCGTCGAATTCCGCGTCCTACCTGGTAGAGGCATCAACCGCCGGGAAGGAAAAGACGCCACATGCTGCACTGGTAGGAACCCCACCGCAGACCCCCACCCGGGTCTAAGCCTGAGAGCTTAGTCCGCGCAGGCGCCGAGTTCGTCGCCCTGGGCCAGGAAAGCTTCGACTGCATCCGCGGCAACCGTGATCGTCACCGTGGGATTCTTCTTCGATTCCGTGTGATGGCAGATGGTCACGTTGCTCGGAGGCGGCTCTTCCTCGACCGCGGGAGGATCCTCGACCGCGGGAGGATCAGTGGTCGGCTCTGGCGACGGAGCGGGATCGTGCCCGGGCCCGGACTCGTGAGCGTTTCCGGACGCGGAGACTCCGGGCGATTCACCACCGTGCGTGACCGGAGAGGGGTCGAAAGCTGGAGGCGAAGCTTGCTCTTTCTGGGCTACTCCCGGCTTCTTCTCCGTCTCGACCGCAGCGGCCGGCATGGTGTATGGCAACGGCGTCTCGAGCTGGACTTGGGGCGCGGCGGCCGCAGTGGTCAGCTTCGTGCTCTCGATTCCTCGCTCCAGTACTCCGTACGCGACCAGAGGAGCCGCCGCCCCGAGTGCGACGCCGAGCGAGGCCTTGATCGGAGCAACGCTGGTGCCGAGGGCGGACTTGATCGACGCAAGGCCATCTTTGAGCGGGAGCAGGAACGGCAGGGGCGCGAGCGCCCGTGCCCGCGCGGGCACTATTGCCGGCTCCGGCTCCGGACTTCGTAGCCCGGCAGCGACTGATCTTCGTGCGCGAAACAGAAGCGTCTCCACTGCCTGGTACGAGGAGCCCAGCTCCGCAGCGATCTCGTCGTAGCTCAGGCCGCGCCAATCCCGGAGGAGGAGTGCACGGCGCTGCCGCTCGGGGAGCCCGGCAAGTGCAGCCGAGAGCCCGAGGAGGTCGTCATTCGGTTCGTCGCTCGTCGGAATGCGGTCGAACGTCTCGGGGCTCCGCAGCTCCACCGCTGCGCCTCCCAAGCGCGTGCGCAGCATCGACGAGCAGACATTCGCCGCGATCTGGAACAACCACGGACGGCTGGACAGGGGCTCGACGCCGCTGTTGAGGCTGCGCCAGGCGTTCAAATACGTTGCTTGGAGCGCGTCTTCAGCCTCTTCAGGCGAGTCGAGCCGGCTCAGGCAGTACCGGTAGATTCGACCCGCGTAGTCGTCGTAGAGGCGTTCGACGCGCGCTCCCGGAGCATCCGCGTGCCCCGCTTCGCGGAGCGAAAGCTCACCCTCGGTCCCTGGTTTGATCGAGCTAGCGGGAGATTCGCGCACGCACACCCTCCGATCCAGCTGCAATCTTCCACATAAGAAAGCGAGTTCGGATCCCTCGAAAGGGTGACTCTCGCGTCGCGCATTCAGCGACCCGCGCTCGGTTAGCCTGCGCGGGTGACCTTGCCCCGTGAAGTTGCGGTCGTCGGCGCCGGAACCATGGGTGCCGGGATCGCGCGCATCTTCGGGGACGGGGGTGCGTCGGTTCGCCTCACGGTGCGGCGCGAGGAGAGCCTGGCGGCCGCGCGGGAGCGGGCGGGGGAGGCAGTCGCGATGACCACCGATCTCGACGAGGCTTTCACCGGCGCCGAGCTCGTTGTCGAGACCATCGTCGAGGAGGTCGGGCCGAAGCGCGCGGTCCTCGCGCGGGCCGAGGAGCTCGCGGCACCCGACGCGATCCTGACCACGAACACGTCGTCGCTCTCGGTCGACGACGTGGGCGGCGAGCTGCAGAGGCCTGAGCGTTTCGCCGGCCTCCACTTCCTCAACCCGCCGGAGCTCGTCCAGGTCGTCGAGATCGTCGGCGGCTCGCGCACCGCGCCCCAGACGTTGGAGACGCTCAGGGCCTGGATGGAGGAGCTCGGCAAGGCGCCCGTCGTCGTGCGGCTCGACGTGCCGGGGTTCGTCGTCAACCGACTCCAGTACGCGCTTCTCCGCGAGGCCTACGCGCTCGTGGACGCGGGCGTCTGCAGCTTCGAGGACGTCGACCGCGCGGTCACCGCCGGCCTCGGGGCGCGCTGGGCGGCGATCGGGCCCTTTCAGACGATGGACCTCGCCGGGCTGGACGTGCACGCGGCCGTGGCGGAGGCCCTCTGGTCCGAGCTCGCGACGACGAGCAGGCCGTCCCGCTCGATCGAGGCCGCTCGCGAGCGCGGGAGCATCCGCGCCGACTTCGACGCGGAGGAGCTCAAGGCGCGCCGCGACCGGGTTCTACGTCTTCTGCGCGAGGCATAGGGCGAAGTCGCCCGCCTCGTCGATCCACCAGGACTGGATCTCCATTCCCGCTGGCGCCAACTCCGCCTTGACGCCCTCCTGCGTGAACTTCGTGGAGATCTCGGTGCGGAGCGTCTCGCCCTCGGCGAACTCGACGGCGAGGTCGATCTCGCGCAGGGTCACCGTCTGAGGCTCGAGCGAGCGGACGAACATCTCCATTCGCCGGCGCTCCTCGCTCCAGACTGCCTCCCCGTGGAAGCGCTCCGGGTCGAAGTCGGCGCCGAGCTCGCGGTTGAGGATGGGAAGGAGATTCCCGATCAGGGCCACCGAGAGGCCCTGATCGTCGTTGTAGGCGGCGACGATTCGCGCCACGTCCTTCATGAGGTCGAGGCCGAGGAGGAGCGCCCCGTCCTGACCCAACATGGGGGCCAGCGCAGAGAGGAGGACGGCGCGATCCTCCGGATCGAGACCCCCGATCGTGGATCCGAGGGAGACGACGAGGGTCCGCTCGTAGGGCTCCGGCAAGCCGGTCTCGAAGTCCCCGACGACGCCGACAATCTCGAGCTCCGGATAGCGCGCAGCCAGATGGCCCCCTGCCGCCTCCAAAGCCTCCCCGCTCACGTCGACGGCCACGTAGCGATCAAGTCCGCTCAACGCGTGGAGGAGGAGCGGAGTCTTCACCGACGAGCCGGGACCCAGCTCGACAACGGTCCTCGGATGCACGAGCGCCTCGATCTCGGACCCGCGGGCGGCGAGGATCTCCCGCTCGGCCTGGGGGAGGTAGTACTGGGGCAGCTCCATGATCTGTCCGTAGAGGTCGGATCCGCGGCCGTCCCAGACCCAGCGAGAACGCATGCGCTTCGGGGTCGTGGTCAGTCCTTCCCGTGCCTCGCGCCGCAGCTGCTCCAACAGCTGCTCCCGGGTCAGTCGCCGTTTGAGCCGGAAGCTCACAGGCCGTGCCGCTTTGCCTCGGCCTGCGCCTCGGGATAGCCCGCATCCGCATAGCGCGCGACGCCGAGGGCCGGATCAGTCCAGAAGACGCGCCTGATCTTCCGCTCGGCGAGCTCACTCCCGTCCGCGACGACGACCAATCCCGAGTGGATGGAGCGGCCGACGCCGACTCCGCCTCCGTTCCCGACGGCGACCCAGCTCGCCCCCTGCGCCGCGTTCAGGAGAGCGGAGAGGATGGGCCAGTCGGCGATTGCGTCGCTTTCGTCCAGCATCCCCTCAGTCTCGCGCGTCGGGGAGGACACCGAGGCCGGATCCATGTGGTCACGGCCGATGGCGAGCGGCCCACACTGTCCCGAGCGGACGAGCTCGTTCATGGCGAGAGCAACCTTGTCGCGCTCGCCGAGGCCGAGCCAGCAGATCCGCGCAGGCAGGCCCTGCGGCGGGACGCGCTCGCGGGCGAGCTCGATCCAACCGCGCAGGGAATCGGTGCCGACGACCTCCATGAGCACGTCTTCGCTGCGGCGAAGGTCCTCCGGATCGCCGGAGAGACAGATCCAGCGGAAGGGCCCGACGCCACGGGCCAGGATCGGGCGCACGTACTCGGCGACGAAGCCCGGAATCTCCAGTGCCTCGGTCAGGCCCTGGGCCGCGGCCTGTGCGCGGATCCCGTTCCCGTATTCGAAGACGACCGCGCCTCGTTCCCTGAAGCCGAGGAGTGCGGCCACGTGGGCCGTGAGCGAGTCGTAGACCGCGCGCTGGAAGCCCTGGTCTTCCGCATCTGCCGCACGCCCCTCCTCGGCTGAGAGACCCAGCGGCACGTAGCCGCGGAGCGGATCGTGCGCGGCAGTCTGGTCGGTGACGACATCGAACTGGATCCTCTCGGCGAGCAGCCGGGGTACGACCTCGGCCGCGTTGCCGACAAGCGCGACGGTGGGAGGCCCCTGCGGATCGAGGTGAGCGGCAAGCGCCTCGTCGTAGCCTAGGACGAGGTCGACCCAGCCGTCCGCCAGGCGGCGCTCCGCTCGGGCTGGGTCGACCTCGACGATCAGCGCCCGGCCACCGTTCAGCCCGACGCCGAAGCCCTGGGCGCCGCCCATGCCGCCGAGGCCGGCGGTCAGCACTCGCCTCCCGGCCAGCGAGCCGCCGAAGTGCCGGGCCGCGAGCGCGCGAAAGGTCTCGTAGGTGAAGCCCAGGATGCCCTGCGTCCCGATGTAGAACCACCCGGCGGCGGTCATCTGGCCGTACATCGTCAGGCCCGCGCCCTCGAGCCGGCGGAAGGTGTCCTGGTCGGACCACTCGGGGACGACCATCGCGGTCGAGATGAGGACGCGCGGCGCGTCCTCGTGCGTCGGAAGAACGGCGACCGCCTTCCCGGACTGGACGATCAACGTCTCGTCGGAGCCGAGGCGTTCGAGCGCGGAGACGATCCCGGCGAGCGCTTCCTGGGAGCGTGCTGCCTTGCCCCGCCCGCCGTAGACCACGAGCGCCTCGGAATCCTCGGCGACGGCGGGGTCGAGGTTGTTGAGCAGACAGCGGAGTGCGCCTTCCTGCTCCCAGCCGCGGCAGCGCAGAGGGCTCAAACGGCGGTGCCCGGAAAGAGCACGCGGAAGGAGGCGCCGCCGCCGGGGTGGTCCTCCACCCAGGCGCGCCCGCCATGCAGCGCGGCGAACTGCGCCACCAGCGAGAGGCCCACTCCCACGCCGGTCACCTCGACGTCGCTCCCGCGCGTGAAGGCCTGGAAGATGGTCTCCTTCTCGGCGTCGGGCACGCCGGGGCCGTGGTCGTCCACGCGCAAAAGTGCGCCGGTTCCGTCGGGCGCCACCGACACCTCGATGGGCGAGCCGGCGGGCGTGTGGCGCTCGGCGTTCGCAATGAGGTTCTCCACGATGCGCTCGAACTTCGCCGGATCGACACTTGCGTGGACGCTCTGGGCCTGCACGTCGATCTGCCTGCCGTCTGGACGGCCTGCGACGACGGTGTGGACGAGTTCGGCGAGGTCGGCGTGCTCGAACTCGACCCGCATGCGTCCGTGCCGGAGTCGGTCCACGTCGAGAAGATCGTTCAGCAGCCGCTCGAGCCGGGCTGCCTGGTTCGCGACGAGATCGATCATCTGCTCGCGTCCCTCGTCGGTCAGAGTGGGCCAACGCTCGCGCAAAGTGATGGCGAAGCCGAGGATCGCGGTGAGCGGCGTGCGCAGCTCGTGAGACACCGCGGAAAGGATGTTCTCGCGGACCTGTTCGACGCGCTCCCGCTCGGTGATGTCCTGGGAGGTCCCGACCATGCGCACCGGATTGCCCGCCCGGTCGAGGATCACCCGGCCGCGGCCCTGCACGATCCGTTCGCTTCCGTCCCCGAGGACGGCACGATGTGTCATCTCGAAGGCCTGGCCGTCCGCGAGCGACGCCTCGATGGTCGAGCGCACCCGGTCACGGTCGGCGGGATGGATCCGGGAAAGGTAGGCCTCGTAGTTCAGCTCGCCGCGCTCGGGTTGAAGATCGTAGATTCGATAGAGCTCGTTCGACCACGTGACGCGGTCGCCGGCGATGTCCCACTCCCAGCTCCCGATATGGGCGAGGGCCTGTGCCTCGGCGAGCCCTACCGCCGCCTGGCGCAGCGACCCGGCGGCGGCGTCGCGCTCCGCGATCGAGGCGCCGAGCTCCAGGAGGCTGATGGCGGTGACGGCGAGGAGGCTCTGGAGGATCTCTACCGCGACCGTCTCGTCGCGGCCGCCCAGAGGGACGTTCTCCGAGATCACGCCGGCCACGCCGAACGCGGCGACGATGAAGTTCGCCGTCACGGCGCCGAGCTGCGTGAAGCGGACTGCCGCCCAGAGAAGAAGGGGGAAGAGAAGGTAGGGGTAGCGCCAGAGCCCGCCCAGGAAGATGAGCCCGGCGAGGCCGGCCAGCGCTGCGAGCACGACGGCGCCCTCGGCGAGGCGCCTCGCGGGTATGCGGAGCGGAGGGCGGGTCGCCCAGACGAGGATCAGGGGAGCGACGAGCAGCGCCCCGGCGGCATCGCCGAGCCACCAGAGGACCCAGCGCGACCCGTAGGGAGAGGCGGCCGCGGAGTCCGCGAGCGCGAGCACCGTGACGCCGTTCGTTGCCGCGACCGCGGACGCGGCTGCCCCGGCACAGGCGAACATGACCACGTCCTTGACGCGCTCGAAGGACTTCCGGAAGGAGATCCGTCGGAGCAGATAGACGGCGACGAGCGCCTCGAGCGTGTTTCCGACCGCGATCCCCGCCGCCACCCAGAACGAGACGCCGCTGGTCGCGTTGCCGAGCAAGGCCCCGATCGCGACCGCGGGCCACATCCGCGGGCCGAGCAGGAGCAGTGCTGCGATTGCGATCCCCGTGGGCGGCCACACGGGGGTTATCACCCCGTGGCCGACCGCCAGATTGAGGCCGAGCTTCGCTCCTCCGAAGTACACGGCAGAGACGAGGGCGACCTGGAGGACGTACGAGCCTGGGCGCGTCCGCACGGCAGCCGGATCGTACGTCAGGGGTATGTCTGCGGCATAGACTCGGCCCGTGCAGACCTGCCGTTCTTGTGGTGCCGAACAGGCATCCGACGCCCGTTTCTGCTCGAACTGCGGCACGGCGCTCCAGCCTCTGGGCGAGGAGCAGCAGGAGCGGCGCATCGTCACCGTGCTCTTCTCCGACCTCGCCGGCTCGACGGCCCTCGGTGAGCAGCTCGATCCCGAGGACGTACGCCGCGTCCAGGCGGAGCTATTCGAGCTTCTGAACGCCGAGGTCGTGCGCTTCGGCGGGACGACGGAGAAGTTCGTCGGAGACGCCGTGCTCGCCGTCTTCGGGATTCCGTCCGCGCACGAGGACGACCCTGAGCGGGCTGTTCGGGCGGCGCTCGCCGCTCACGAGCGTTTCGACGGGTTCGCGGAACGGATCCAGAGCCGGTTCGGGCTGAGGGTAGGGCTCCGTACGGGGATCAACACAGGTGACGTGGTCTCCGGTCGCGAGACGGCGGCCCGCGGCGAGCTGATGGTGAGCGGCGACGCCGTGAACGTCGCCGCGCGGCTACAGCAGGCTGCGCAACCCGGCGAGATCCTCGTCGGCGCGCGCACACACGGAGCCACCAGCCGCGCGGTCGTCTACGGGCCACGTTCCGAGGTGGATGCCAAAGGAAAGAGCGCCCCAGTTTCCGCCTGGAGGGCCTGCTCGGTGGCGGCCGAGCCGGCAGTGCGTGGGTCAGAGTTCTCGGCGCCCCTCGTCGGCCGGGAGGAGGAGCTGACGCTGCTCGAGATGGTCGCGGCGCGCGGGCAGCGCGAGCGCGTGCCGCAGCTCGTCACGCTATTCGGGCCTGCGGGCGTCGGAAAGTCGCGGCTTGTCGGTGAACTCCTGGCGCGCGTGCCGGCGGTGCGCGTCCTCAGGGGGCGATGTCTTCCGTATGGGGAGGGGATCACGTACTGGCCGCTCGCGGAGGCGGCGAAGGGAGACGCAGACATCCTGGACACCGACCCGGCTGAGGTCGCGCATGAGAAGCTTCGCACGGCGGTCCACGAAGTGGTCGAGCAGGGCGGCGAGGAAGTCTTCGACGCCATTGCCTGGACGATCGGCCTCACGGGGGACGACTCACCCTTCTCCTCCATGGACACGCCGAGCGTGGGCAGCGCCCTGGCAGACGGGTGGCAGCGCTACATCGGCGCGCTCAGCCGCCGCGGACTGACTGTGCTCGTCATCGAGGACATCCACTGGGCCTCGGCGGCTCTGCTCGACCTCGTCGAGTACCTCGTCGACCGGATCTCGGACGCGCGGGTCGTGCTCGTCTGCACCGCTCGGCCCGAGTTCCTCGCCGACCATCCGTCCTGGGGAGCTGGCAAGCAGAACGCGACCGCGCTCTCGCTCACGCCGCTCACCGCGGAGGAGTCGGAGCGCCTCGTCTCCAGCCTCCTCGGCGAGGCGCGCGTGCCAGAGGAGGTGCGCCGGCCGCTTCTCTCGAGTGCGGAGGGCAATCCCTTTTTCCTCGAGGAGATGCTGCAGATGCTCATCGACGAGGGAGCTGTCCAGCGAGAGAAGGGCGGCTGGGCTGCAACACGCCGCCTGGCGGAGCTCCGCATCCCGGATTCCGTGCATGGCGTAATCGCCGCACGGCTCGACCTGCTCGGCCTCGACGCAAGGGAGGCCCTGAGGCGGTGCGCGGTCGTGGGGCGCGTCTTCTGGCCTTCGGCGGTCGGCGTGGACGAGGAGCTCGTCACGGGTCTCACCGGCACGGGGCTCGTCTCCCCTCAGGCGGTGTCGGTCATGGGCGGCCTGCGCGAGTTCACGTTCAAGCATGCGCTCACCCGCGACGTCGCCTACGCATCGCTCCCGCGTCATGAGCGGCGCGCGCTTCATCGTCGTGTTGCGGAGTGGATTCAGTCGGTCGCGCCGGATCGCGACGTCGAGACGGCGGAGCTCGTCGGGTACCACTATCGCGAGGCAATCGCCTATGGAGAGGACGACCCCAAGGTTGCCCGCCGAGCGTACTCCGTGCTGCTCGCAGCCGGAGAGGCAGCGAACAGGCGAGCCGCCCTCGCAGCGGCGAACGACCATTTCGTGCATGCCCTCGCCCTCGCGTCGGACGATCTCGAAGGTGCGCGCGTGCTTCTGGGCCTGATCGAGGTCGAAACGACCGCGGCGCGTTGGTCGGAGGCGCTCGAGCGGCTCGACGAGGCCGACCGGCTCGCGAACATCGATGCGCGGACGCGCTCGGAGATCCTCGGGTGGCGATCGCGGGTGAGCTGGCTGACGGGTCGATGGGCCGAAGCCCTCGAGTCCGCCGAAGAAGCCGTGGCCGCGCTATCCGGTCTACCGGAGTCGGTTCAGCTCGCTCGCGCCGTCGCGCGCCGGTCGCAGATCGAGATGCTGCGGAACCGTCCCACAGCGTTGGACCGCTCGCGAGAGGCCGTCGAGATCGCCGAGCGAGTCGGCGACGAGTACTCGGTCATCAACTCCCGGATCAACCTGATGACCGTCGAGGCTTCGCAGTACGGACAGGGTCCAGATCCCGACGAGGTGACGAGCATCTCCCAGCGGGCCGCAGCGATCGGAGCCCATGAGGAGGCAACGCGAGTCCTCGTCAACTTCACGTGGTCGGCGACGGGCTACTTCCCGGTCGGCCAGATCGAGTCGGTCGTGAGAACCGCGATGGAGAAGGTCTTCGTTCCGGAAAGCATCGCTGACTACCTCGACCTCTCGATCGGGTGGATGTTGCACTTGCCCGCCGGCCGCTGGGACGAGCTCGAGGATCCGCTCGAGCGCCTGGGGCGAAAGCCGCCCGGAGGTGCGACCACGCTCCTGCTCCTTCGTCCTCTGAATGGAAGCCTCGCCTGGAGGCGTGGGGAGCTCGGCAAAGCGGAGACCTGGCTGGCCGGACTGCACGACGTCTCCCTCGAGAGCGGCGAGGCTCAGCGAGTCGTTCCGAGCGCAACCGCGGTCCTTCCCTGGCTGCACCTCACCGGCCGGCGAGACGAGCTCCGTCGTGTGGCGACCGAGGTCGTCGAGGCTGTGGGAAGAGAATGGCCCGTTGTCATCTCAGTCGACCCGGTTCTGCGCTCGATGGCCGCGAGCGGCGAGCTCGATCTTCTCGAGCAGACCCTCGCTTCCCTCCGCGACGCGCGCGGAGGAAGCGTCGCTCGGCTGGCGCTCAGCATCGGGGTCGGCGATGCGCTCCTGGACATCGCCGGGGGACGGTTCGAGACTGCGGCCGAAAGGCTCACCGAGGCGGTCACTCGAAATGAGGAGCTCGGCTTTCTCTTCGACGCGGCGTGCCTCAAGCTCGACCTCGCAGAAGCGCTCGACCACGTGGGCGCGGCCAACGACGCAGCCCGGGCCAGGGCCAAGGCGCGGCAATTTCTCGAAGCCCTTCGCTGCGTGAACCCGTTCTAGCCCAAGGGTGCGAGCAGTGTCTTCTTCCCCTCGAAGGCGAAGAAGAGGAGATCCGTCATCCGGAAGGTCGTGTTGTTCGGCCCGAGCGTCGGCTTGAAGGCGGGGTCGCGGACGATCGAGTCCTCGCTCCCCTCCATCGCCCGATGGATGGTTTCCGCCACGATGCGTGCGCCGACGCCGGTCAGCTTGCCGCCGTTCAGCTCGGCCTCCCGGAGGATGTAGAACCAGAGCGGCGTGTCGGTCAGGACGCGGTCCCGCTGGGCCTTCGTGAGGCCGTCGAGGTTCGCACCGCCGTCTCCGTGGTGGAGCTGCGCCCTCGTCAGCTTCGTGATCGAGATGCCCTTGCTGCGGAGGAACGTGACCATCTGCTGGCCCGTGGCGAGCCTGACCATGCTCGCCCGGGTCAGGTTGCGGAAGGCGAGGTTCGCCTCCACACCCGAGAAGCCGGGGAGGAACTGGAGCGGGTTGACGATGCGTGTGTCGATTCGCATCGCCTGGTTGAACTTCGCAGCCGGCACGCCAAGCGTCGCGTGGCCGCCGGCCGGGAAGTCGTACAGGCGCCGGAAGTCGGCGATCCACGAGCTGATCAGGCGCGGAAAGCCGCCGAGGTCCCCGCTCGTCGCCGAGAAGGTGAAGAGAAGGTCGAGCGTGCCGAAGCCGTCGTCGAAGATGTTGTTCCAGTTGTAGGAGCCGCGCACCATCGAGTGTCCGAGCCGGTAGGCGGCAACAGAGAACTCGATCGGCATCGTCGGCACATCAGTCGGCGCCACGCCGACCTCGAAGGCCTTGCGGCCGTTCGTGAAGACGTCGTTAACGACCGAGGCCTCGCAGATACTCGGCAGGAAGTCCGTGCGGATCATCCACTGGTAGTGCTTCGTCACCCGCCTGCGCGCGCGCTCGAAGCGCGTGCCGACAGGGCCGCCTAGCTTGTCGACGACGCGATTGTGGAAGCGGATCATCGCCAAGTGGGTCTGCGCGACCGCGAGGTTCTCGTCGTTCCGCCGATCCGGGATGATCGCCTTCCTCTTCGCCGCAACCGTCGAGCCGGCACCGCGCGGAAGGTCGAAGCCGTCCTTCGAGGCGAGCCCGTCGCCGGAGGCCGTCTTGCCCATCTTCAGGTGCAGCCCGTCGTCCTCATAGAACTTCTCCGAACCCGGATCGCCCGGGCCCGCGCCGTAGAGGGAGTCGAGGTCGAGGCTGGGCGAGCGCGCCTGGAGAAGCGCGGTCGGTGCCACATGCTCACCTAGCGCTACCTTGGTCTTGTCGAAGGTCAGGTCGTGATCGATGAACTGGCCGAGGTATGTGAAGCCGGACGGCACGCTGCCCGAGCCGCCTCCCGCGACGGCCATCGCCTCAGCGAGCGCCTTTCTCGTGCCCTCGGGGATCTGCTTGCCGCCGCCCCTCGGGCCCATGCGTGAGAAGCGAAACGGCGGGGTCTCCGCCTCGGCGGTGCGGGCAAGCGTACGCTCACGGCCGCCGAGGGTCTCGCCGAGCAGGCCCTCGCCGAGGACGTAGTAGCTCTCGGATCCATGTTCCACGGTCTCTCCTTTCCCGGGGAAACGCGCACGAAAAAAGCGCCCGCCGGCGGTCAGGTTAGCGCCCTCCGCGTCAGTCCGCGAAGTCGTCGTGGTGGCGCTCGGGCGGGACGTAGGCGAGGTCGCGGTAGATGCCCAGATCGTGCCGGATCGTTGCCTCGCGTCGCGTCCCGCTCTTGTCCTGGTAGTTGACCGTCACCTCCAGCTTGGTCGGCTCCTTCCGCGCGAAGTAGGCGGCGCTCCGGGAGATCTCCACGGAGCCGCCGAGGCCGTGGAACGCAGGCTCGAAGTGGCATGACACTTTCAGGGCGGGGCGGTCACCGATGTTCGCGACCGTGGCGTAGAGGAGGCCGTCGTCGAAGACGAAGTCGACGATGACGTCCGGCTCGCGCCCCTCGACGGACACCGGCTCAGCTGGCTTCGAGCTCGAGACCTTCTTGTGCGATCTCGAGCGTCTCGATCGCGACCTCGCTCGCCTTCGCGTTCAGCGCTGGGCCTTCCCACTTGGCGGGCCAGCCGCGGACGAAGTTCCAGCGCAGCACCGGCTGGCCGGACTCGTCGAGGAGGATGATCGTCCCGGAACGGTGGTCGGGCTTGCCGTTCACTACGGCCTGCCGCCAGTTCCAGAGGGAGAGGTCGCGGGTGAGGCCTCCGACTCGAGCCCCGCTCGCCGACGAGAAGGCGGCCGCCGCGATTCCGTCGATCTCGACGATGAAGTTGAAGACGGTGTACGGCTCGGTGCGGCTGGCGGCGGAAATGCGTTCAGCGTAGTGCGTTATGCGACATCTTCCACCGCGCGTGAGGCGCGGTAGAGAGTCTCGAGCTCGGTCGCCCTGACGGGTCGGCTGAAGTGGAAGCCCTGGCCGAGCTCGCACCCGTGCTCGAGGAAGAACGCGCGCTGCTGCTCGGTCTCGATCCCCTCGGCGAGCGGCTCGAGCCCGAGGTTCCGGGAGAGCTGGATGATCGAGGAGACGAGCACGGCGGAGTTGCGGTCCTCCGGAAGGTCGCTCACGAAGGAGCGGTCGATCTTGAGGGTGGAGACGCGCATCTGGTTCAGGCGCGAGAGGGAGGAATGGCCGCTCCCGAAGTCGTCGATCGCGAGGCGAAGGCCCCGCTCGTGCAGCTCGTCGATGACCGAATCCATGCTCGTCCGCGGATCGATCATCATCGCCGACTCGGTGATCTCGATCATGAGCCGGTCGGGATTGAGCCCGAAGGACTCGATCGTGGCGAGCACGTGGCGCATCGCCGTCGGCTGCCAGAACGAGGGCGGCAGGTTGATCGAGACGTAGAGGTCGAGCTTGCGGTCGCGCCAGTGCTTCGCCTGCCGGCAGGCCTCCGCGATCACCCAGTCCGAGAGGGGCGCCATGAGCCCCGTACGCTCGGCGAGAGGAAGGAAGTCGGCCGGTGGTACGAGGCGTTCGCCGTCCTGCCAGCGGATAAGTGCCTCGGCGCCGATGATCTCGGCAGAGTCGAGGCGGACGAGCGGCTGGTAATGGAGGACGAGGCCGTCGCCACGCTCGATCGCGGTGCGCAGGCGC
>Ga0126304_10000389_pt1 | contig 17117 bp, 18 predicted proteins | sample Plot25_FD_92538 | JGI IMG/M metagenome (GOLD analysis project Ga0126304, IMG submission 92538) | Serpentine soil microbial communities from UC McLaughlin Reserve, CA, USA - Plot25 | ecosystem: Environmental > Terrestrial > Soil > Grasslands | place: USA: UC McLaughlin Reserve, Lake County... | reverse complement strand
GAAATGCTTACCAAAACACATCCACTCGTTATATGGGGAATTTATTTTCCTGTAGTTGCTGGATTGCCTTTTTATTCTTTTTCAAAACTTTCTTTTCCTGTATGGCAGATTGCAATACTTTTTTTAGTGGGAATGTTTTGGTGGACGCTCGTTGAATATGTACTTCACCGTTTTTTATTTCATATGGTCGGTGAAAGTGAAAGAGCTCAGCGCATCATTTATGTGATGCATGGTAACCATCATCATTTTCCGCGAGATAAGGAAAGATTGTTTATGCCTCCGGTTCCGAGCCTGATAATTGCTTCAATACTTTTTTCGGTATTCTACTCAATAATGGGTAAGTACGTTTTTATTTTTTTCCCCGGATTTATTTTGGGATACTTAATGTACGGTACCATGCACTACGCGATTCATGCATGGAATCCTCCGTTTAAATGGATGAAACCACTTTGGCGCAATCATCATCTTCATCATTACAAAAATGAAGGAAAGGGTTATGGCGTAAGCACCACTCTGTGGGATCGCGTATTTGGAACTATGTTCGATTTGAAAAAAGAAAAAGAAGATAAAGAAAAAGTAAAGGAATTGATGTTTAGATAGAAATCCCACCAAAAAATAAAGGATGACAACAAAAATCATCCTTTGTTTTTTTAAGCTACCATTTTTCATCTTCAGCTATATTATCATCACCTTTATACAGTTTGCGACTTTCGATCTTTTGTTGTTCCCGTTCAATGAGAAGATTGGCAATGATCCATCCGGAGTCATGACGTGTATTTTCCGCGAGCAACTCTTTCAACTTACTTTCGCTGATGTCTTTACGGTAGAGAATTTGAACCAGCCCGGCGAAATCATTTTCAATGAGTTCGTTTATGCTGTGTGCAAGCTGATGAATAAATTGGCTTTCTTCCGGGTGAAGCAGACGGAATTCGTTAGACAAAGCATGTATGATTTCACTATTTGGTTTCATTTGTTATTGTTCCGCGAGCTCGATACCCTTTTCGAGAAATTCATCCCTTCCTTCTTTGATACCTTTCAACGTTCGTTCTATATAAATATCAGGAGTTATTCCTTTTAGGTGATGCTTCGATCCGTCATGATTTTTTACTAGCATACCAGTCCAGGATACCAGAGCCATGCAGATCTTGTACATTACACGAAATTGAGGTGATATGATCAAGTATATTATTCAAAACTTTTCCATCGCACCAAGCCCAAACAATGCAAAATCATATTTCACCGGATCCTCTTTATCAAGTGCTCTAAGATAGGCAGTGAGCTCCATTGCTGCCAACCAGTCTATAGGTTTACGTTGTAACAGATGAAAACGTTTGGCTACCCTGGCCACGTGCAGATCGATTGGACACACAAGCATTGAGGGATGAATATTTTCCCAAAGGCCGAAGTCAACTCCCCGGTCATCTTTGCGTACCATCCAACGCAAAAACATGTTGAGGCGCTTGCATGTCGAATTTTTCGCAGGCGATGCGATATGTTTCCTTGTGCGAGGTGGAATATGCTCCAGAGACAAAAAATATTCCCTGAACCTAACCAGCGCAATTTCAACAGTAAGGTCTTGGGGATCGAGCCATTTTGCAAACGCCAGCTCCAGTGAGTCGTGCGTTGTATAGTGGTACCGAAAGAATTCAACGAAGTAGAGCAGATCGGTATCGGTGAAGGTCCTGTGCCGGAAGCCGATTAATCGTTTTAAGTCTGCGCTTTTATGATTTACACAGAAATCATGCGGCGCCATATCCATCCTTTGCATCAAGTTCGTTGTCTTGTTGATGATCGTCGTGCGATTACCCCAGGCAAAAATTGCAGCAAAAAAGCCTGCGATTTCTATGTCTTGCTTTTTTTTGAAAAGATGGGGGATAGAAATCGGGTCATTTTTTATAAAAAAAGGCTGATTATATTCATCAACCTTCTTATCCAAAAACTCCTTTAACGATTGCGTTTTCATAATTTTTCTAAAGCCTGCTTAAGGTCTTCTATCAGGTCATCGATATCTTCAATGCCTATGCTTATGCGGATCAGAGAATCCGACAAGCCATTTTTGATACGTTCTTCTCTTGGAATTGAAGCATGCGTCATGGTTGCAGGATGATTGATCAGTGATTCAACTCCACCGAGGCTTTCAGCAAGAGCGAAAAGCTTTGTTCCCGAAAGGACTTTATTTGTGGCTTCTGTACTTTCATCTTTCAATGTAAAACTCAGCATTCCACCAAAGCCACGCATTTGCTTTTTAGCCACAATGTAACCGGGATGATCTTCAAACCCACACCAGTAAACCTTTGCTATTTTTGAATGAGCACGGAGGAAATGCGCTATAGCTTCCCCGTTAGAACAATGCCTGTCCATTCTAAGGTGTAATGTCTTCAATCCCCGCAACACTAAAAAACAATCCATCGGTCCGGGTACCGCACCGCAGGTTTTTTGCAGGAAATATAATTGTTCTCGCAGATCAGGGTCATTCATCATCAAAGCGCCCTGGATAACATCGCTGTGGCCACCCAGATATTTTGTGGATGAATGCATAACTATATCAGCTCCCAAATCAAGTGGATTTTGCAGGTATGGCGAAGCAAACGTGTTATCAACCGCGAGCAGAATATTGTGTTGTTTGGCAATAGCAGCAATGGCCTCAACGTCGACAATATTTATCAGGGGATTTGTAGGTGTTTCGGTCCAAATTAATTTTGTATTCTGATTGATATATGGCCGAATATTTTCTGCTTGTTGCATGTTGACATAGTGAAACTTCAGCCCGAACTTCTCAAATACTTTAGTAAACAACCGATACGTTCCACCATACATATCGTTTGCGGCGATTACCTCATCTCCTGGTTTTAATAATTTAATCACGGCGTCGGTTGCAGCCACGCCACTGCTGAATGCCAGGCCATATTTCCCATTTTCAATAATTGCCAGTGCATCCTCCAAGGCTTTGCGCGTTGGATTCTGTGAACGCGCATATTCATAACCTTTGTTCTTCCCGGGTGCGGATTGAACATAGGTTGATGTTTGATAGATTGGCGTCATAATTGCCCCAGTAGATGGGTCTGGTTCGATACCGGCATGTATTAGTTTAGTTCCAAGTTTCATTCTGTATATGATTAAGTGTAATTGTGGAGTGCAAAGATGCGCAATTATAAATGAAGGCCTCAAGACGGATTAAAACTTTGCATTTGATTGCCACTCATACCCGAGTTTCCTCTTTAACATAAGCTTAACCGAGAGACAAAAATAATATGCAACATTTCTGAAGCCCTTGCTGGTACTGGTTTCTAGGCAAACTGCATTTTGGCTGAAAAATGTTTTATGCGAAATACTTCGTAGATTCTTGTCTTGACCCTGCCACTAGTACAAATTCGATTGACAACAATGTAACTCCGCTATACATTTGGTTTGAAATTATCTGAATGACCAATTAAAAAGTTTAGCCATGAAAAAAGTATTAGCCATTATCTGTTCTATGATGTTTGTTATTGGAGCGTACGCCTTTGAAGTAAACGAAAAAGTTTTGAAATCATTCAATGAGACTTTCTCTTCTGCCGAGGAGGTAAAGTGGGAAGAATACAAGACCTACTATACTGTCAGTTTCGTACACTCGGGTATCCGCTCCAAAGTAAATTATGATAAAGACGGGCGAATGTTGGGATCAATCCGCTATTATGCCCCTCAGTTGCTTCCTTTAAATATATACAACAGGTTGAAGATCGATTATTCCAGGAAGGAATTGTTTGGCGTAACCGAGGTCACCTTCGGAACAGAGGTAACATACTTCGTGAAAATGCAAGATTCGAAGAACTGGATTACGATCAAAATCGATCCATCAGGGAACAGTTCAGTACACGAAAAATATAAAAAGGGGTAAGAAACCATAGCCGACGAAGGTCACTTCAGTAATTGCCCGGCAACTAAATATCGCCAATCCAGATTATCAGCCGCGTATGCCTCATGCGGCTGATTTTTTTTATTCAGCACCGCCGGCTTCAGGATCTTTTTTGCAACAAGATTTTTTTTCGATTCATGGATATAATCTTTCACAAGTGAGTCTTCCATCCACAATTTCTGTGGAGGCTCGAATCCAATCTTGTCCTTTCTCCATACTGTTTCAGCCGGTAATTTATTTTCAACTCCCTTTCTCAAGATCCACTTCGTCCACCCACTGTGAATTTTATACTGCGGCGGCAGGGAAAAGATGAATTCGACCAGTTCGTGGCTTAGGAATGGAAGCCTCACCTCTCTTCCATGCGCCATCGAATTCCGGTCTGCATATCGTAATAATTCACCAAGGCCCGACACGCAGGTATTAAAATGCAATATGTCATTCAGCTTTGCTATATGCGGCCTGGTGGAAAATTTGCGGTTAATGGTTTCCCCGAAAAAATCTTTATTGAGATCATCATTTCTTCTAATAGCGTTCAATTCTCTATTATCAAGCTGTGTTTTTGAAAATCGTGGAAGCTTCGCTGCTGCGTAATTTTTCAACGTCCATCTAAAAGCAATTTGATTCTTATGCAATGCCTTTTTCTCACGATGGAATTCCGACAGTTTATTCCGGTAAAGTAAGTCCTGTAAATACCAATGAATATACTTGCTGTACCCTGCTAATACTTCATCAGCTCCCTGTCCATCGAGTAACACTTTCACGTTGTGACTTTTCGCAAGTTGAAAGACCCTGTATTGAAGATATACACTGGCTGAAGAGACCGGCATTTCATGGTGATATAATAATTTTTCAAAGTCCCTGGCAAAATCTTCCGCTGTCGGAGTTACAGTAAAATTTTCGAGGCTGAAAGCTTTTGTTACCCGATTTATGTGAGTGGATTCGTCCTTAATAAATCCCGGCAAAACAAAAGAGAAGGTTTTTCTTGTAGTGGATGGGTTAACGAGTTTATCAATGATTGCCGTAATGGAAGAACTGTCGATCCCTCCGCTCAACGAGGTTCCAAGGGGTACATCGCTCCTGAGGCGTCGTGTGATCGAAGTGGTTAGCAGATGTCTAAATGTGTCAATCGCCGTGTTTTCGGAAATGGCAATTTGTTTCTCTTTATCAAGTATCCAGTAGGCTTGCGTAGTTAATTTTTTCTGAATTAGATGATACGTCAAATAATGAGCTGGAGGCAGTTGTTTGATCTTTTGAAAGAAAGTAACCTCATTATCCGAGGGGTTCTCAGTGTAACCGAGGCCAAGATACAACAGGAGACTTTCCGAATTTACAGAAGTCGTCAGTCCTGCGGCGGCAAGCGCTTTTATTTCCGACGCAAACCATAAAATATTGTTTGCGTCGTCAAATAAATAAAAAAAAGGTTTTTCACCGAAACGGTCGCGTGCGGCGAATAATGACTGTTCCTCTTCATCCCATATAGCAAAAGCGAACATGCCATCAAAAAGGTCAAGGCATTTTTCCTTATAGCGATCATATGCTGCCAGGATCACTTCAGTGTCGGAGTGAGTACTGAATTCATGCCCCTTACCTGTCAACTCATCTCTTATTTCGAGGTAATTGTAGATTTCTCCATTGTATATGATCGTATAGCGATCCCTGTAGTGCATCGCCTGACCGGCGCTTTCGCTTAGATCAATAATAGAAAGCCTGCGATGACCAAACAACACCTGCTGATTGGGATTGCTCCAAAATGAATCCCCGTCGGGCCCGCGATGCGCTAACGCTGCAGTCATATTTTGCACAACTAAATCTGTAAACCTATTCCGATCATACGTAATGATGCCTGCTATCCCACACATGTTGTAAATATCGGAATAACGAATAATAAGTTGGAACTGAGCTTGCGAACGGTTCAATGCGTTAATACGTGATGGGAAGCATGGTCTTAACTGTATCCCATGCCATTACCAGGCGAACGCCTGTATCTTGTCTTTCAAATTCCATCGTGAAGTATTCCATGGCATACTGAGATTTCGATACGGGGATGTCGAATTTATAAACATCCAATGTTGAATCAATCTTTAATCCCCAGGTAAAAAGATCGTTATTAAGGATGATCGTCCATTTATTCTCATATGGAATACAATAAATAACATACCTGTTTTTTCTAATCAGCTTTTTCTGGATAGTTACATCTCTGAAAAATTCAATCTCAGAAGCTTCATTCGCACCCAGTCTCCATCGGGATCCGTATTTTAATACGTTCCCAAAGATGACACGGCCGTCCTTTTTCGGCCTGCTGTAAACTAGCCGCGCAACAACAGGTTCTTTAACGTTTCCGGACATTTTAAGTTGTGGGTAGTCTGCCGGGTAATAACTTATGTCGAGCGGAGACTTGTCAATATTCACTGTAATTGTCGGCTCTTTATTCGCACCAGGTGCAGAATTTGCAGGTGAGCGGGACGGATTCGGTTCGGCTTTTTGATTACAACCTAAATAAAGGATACCAATGAACAAAACTAAAGTGATGAGGGATTTTCGTATCATATGTATCCATTATTGATTAAAAGGTAAAAGGAACACTCGCTTTTACATCATCCCACATAATAACAAGGTTAGCACCTCCGTCTATTTTTTCAAATGCCATTGAAAATATCTCTACAGGCTCCTGTTGTTTTTCAACCGGTATGCTGGTACGTAATATATCTTTCTTTTCATCGTATTGAAATGCACCCCATATATCGGTTTCTTTATTCAATATAAGTGTCCACTTATCTGGATATGGTATGGCGTAAATCGTATATCGTCCCTTTTTCACCTTATTCGTTCCAATTTTTGCATCTTTATATAGCTCCAGCTCTGTTGCTTCGTTTGCACCAAGCCGCCATACCTTACCATATTCAACCAGTTCTCCGTAAACCTGTCTTCCGTTTTTTTGTGGCCGGCTGTAAATAATTCTGACTGCACAAGGTTCAGTAGCCTTGTTCTGAATCTTAAGAACTGGATAGTTATTTGGGTAATAGCACATGTCCAGGGGAGACTTATCTACCGGGGCGAGCTTGGTTTGGGCTATAGCGTCAAAACCAAGACTCAATACACAAAAAAATAAAACGGTCATCTGCCTCATACGCTTACGTTTAGAACCAAAAATAATTGAATATCGTTTCAAAAGACGGCGCCATCAAGTAAATGGTTTCATAAACTTTAACTATACGTATAATATCTCATTGAGGGTTTGTTCCCGGTTCAAGTTCCAGGGACCGCATTGTATCAAAAGCGAACACCTTTAGAGCAGGAAAAAAATCAGCATAGCATGTTTGAAGTTCATTATAATATCGCGAAAACAGCCCGAACGCCGTATCGCTTTCATCCATATACAATGCCCGGCGGGAAATGCCATCGAAACTTCGCTGTATACCGAACATCGACTTATAATTGTATAGCCAGTTATACTGCTTCATAAACGGATACATCAATCGGAATTTATCAGGGAATATAGACTCATATAGATCAAGCGACGCATAGCTTTTCAAGGAGAAGTCGAGCAATGAGGTATCGCTGAACTCGCCGGAGTCGATTGCTAGAAAATGGTCGTATACAACATCCATGAAGACGGCGCTGTATAATCCGTAGGATGGCTGGAAAAATTTTCGCGCTTCTTTTGTTGCCGCATGGGCGTCAGTAAATTCGTCAATCGCTCTGTGAAGAGCAATGCCACGTTGAATTGTCAGCGGATATTCAAATTTCTTTTTGCCTTTCACGAAATCGCTGATCATATTCCCGACAAGAATATCGGGTTGACCGAAAGACAAATATGCGTGTGCCAGGTAGTTCATCGCGTTTTAAAAGGCAAAATGCAATAATAAGCTTTCAGGGACTGTTTTGTGATAAGAGACGGTTTAAACGAAAGAACAGTAATTTTTTCTGGGATGAACGGTAAATGACCGCTTATGAAGGCAAATCACTCATTTTTGTAACATCTTCATGTGATTGGATATACCAGGTTCGTGTGATAACATGTGATTTGTTATAGCATCAAAATCAATTGCTCCATTTTAACTATCGATTAACCTGGCTTCTTACAACATTTTTGAAATTCAATACAACCCTTGCCAGTAAGGGCTTTCATCAATTTTTATTGTTGGTTCATTTGTCAACTGCTATCGTTTTTTTGCTGATTGCTCAAATTTTCTACCACTAGTCAATATTCGCTTCACACAAGCTGATTGCCGCTATACTTTTGTGTTATGAAAATTGAATGCAGAAAAAAATAACCACTGTAACATTTTCAAAAAGCATGCGTCATAGATATCAAAGCAATCAACAAAAAATAATAACTAAAAAACATTGAAACCAAAAAACAGAAAAACGCCCTGTAACATTTTTCAAAGTGCATGCGTCACATATACGAAACCAATCAACCTAAAAAATATTAAAAACAAATTTTAAAACATCAACAAAATGAAAAAGAGTATTTTAATGTGGGTCATGATGCTCACAATGGGTCTTACAAGTACATTCGCTAACAATGAAGAGACTATCAATCAAAGAGCAGTTAGTTCGTTCAAAAAAGATTTTACAAACGCCCAGGATGTAAGATGGGAAAGTGGCAAGGACTTCGTGAAAGCGACTTTCAAAATCAATGATCAGGTTATGTTTGCCTATTATTCTCAAAGGGGAGATCTTATGGCTGTCACAAGAAACATTTTATCAGGCCAGTTGCCGATTAACCTGTTGTCTAGCCTGAAGAAATCGTATGACACTTATTGGATCAGCGATCTGTTTGAAGTGTCTTCTTCTACAGATGCATCCTATTATGTAACGTTACAAAGTAGCGATCATACTCTGGTGTTAAAGTCAAATGGTACCAGTGGATGGGATGTTTACCGAAAGGAAAAAAAGAATATATAAGCAGTTCTCAAGTTGGTTTTAGTTGGATGAATGCCCCGGAGATCCGGGGCATTTTGATTTGCAAATGGTTCTATCAACTGTTAACTTTGCCGGCATTAAAAAAGCGATTATGAGTAAGGGACCTGTTTCGGAATTTATACAATATCATTACCGTCATTTCAACGCGGCAGCATTAGTCGATGCAGCAAAGGGTTATGAAGCGCATTTGCTGGAAGGTGGAAAAATGATGATTACATTGGCTGGAGCAATGAGCACTGCGGAATTGGGAGTGAGTTTGGCTGAAATGATCAGGCAGGATAAAGTGACTATCATTTCCTGCACAGGAGCAAATCTTGAAGAAGATATAATGAATCTTGTTGCACACTCACATTATAAACGCATTCCGAATTACCGCGACCTAACTCCGCACCAGGAATGGGAACTGCTTGAAAAGGGATTGAACCGCGTTACAGATACGTGTATTCCGGAAGAAGAAGCGTTCAGAAAGATCCAGCACAATATTGTTAAGATCTGGAAAGATGCGGATGCAAACGGAGAAAGATATTTCCCACACGAGTACATGTACAAATTATTGTTGAGTAAGGCGATGGAAAAAGATTACGAGATAGATCCCAAAGATAGTTGGATGGTGGCGGCTGCAGAGAAGAATCTACCACTCGTAGTACCGGGCTGGGAAGACAGCACGATGGGAAATATATTCGCTTCGTATGTGATCAAGGGTGAGATCAAAGCTTCTACAATGAAGAGTGGCATCGAGTATATGGTGTGGCTTTCCGATTGGTATCGGAAAAACAGTAGTGGAAAAGGGGCAGGATTTTTTCAGATAGGCGGAGGAATAGCGGGCGATTTTCCAATTTGTGTCGTACCAATGATGTACCAGGATCTTGAATGGCATGATGTGCCGTTTTGGAGTTATTTTTGCCAGATCTCTGACTCAACTACATCGTTCGGCTCATACTCAGGGGCAGTTCCGAACGAAAAAATAACCTGGGGCAAGCTTGATATTAATACTCCAAAATATATCGTTGAAAGCGACGCAACCATTGTGGCTCCTTTAATCTTTGCATATATCCTGGGATGGTAACAATAAACTTTGAAAGGGAAAAAGCGGCCGTATTACGAGCCGCTTTTTTATGTTTCACGGGGTAAAAAGGGGATACTAATAGCTTTTGTCTCTGATATTCTCTTCTGTCATGTAATTTTTCTTTCCTGTCGCGGCTGTTTTCTTTTCCCATCACGAATATCTTCTCGGGTTAGGGAGTTAAAAAAACAACACTATAGAGACGGGAAAATCAGCAAAAGGTTTAAAAGCCTTGCCGCCGGAGGGGCAAATTCCCGGCTTTGGAAGCTTTTGGAGAGGTTAACAGGGGATTTTATCAATTCTAAGCTGGTGACGCCCACCGTCAAACTGGGTTTCCATGAAAATGTCTACCATCTGCCTGGCATAATCGTAGGCCACAAACCTGGCAGGAATACAGATGATATTTGCATTGTTATGCTGACGGGTAAGCTTTGCAACGTCAGTTTGCCAGCAAAGAGCGGCGCGAATGCCTGCATGTTTGTTAGCGGTCATGCAAACGCCATTTGCCGATCCGCAGATGAGGATACCGAATGCTGCCTCACTTCTTTCAACAAGATCTGCGACGGGATGAGCATAATCCGGATAATCCACTGAATTTTTTTCATTGACGCCCATATCTGACACCTGGAAACCCTCTTCTTTCAGCCACTGAACAAGTTTGCTTTTATAAGTAAATCCGGCGTGATCGGATCCAATGGCAATAGGAAGAGTGAGGTTGAATGCAGCTGGCATAATGAACGATTAGAGAATGATGACTGAAAAGTAAAAAGCAAATTTAAGTATTAATTGCAGGAAGGATATAAGATTATGGACATTGTACATCAATGCTTCAATTGGTTTTGAATGTGTATTTTAAACCTGCTTCAATGCTTGAGTATTCGAAATTGGATAGCCCCTGTTGAAATTTCAATATGCCGTTGATCCGTTTCCCTTTTCGTTCTATTCCGGCGCGAATCAAGACTGGTTTATCTCCGAGATCATCCATGTATCCGAGGTAACCTGTTCCATATAATTGAACACGCCACTTGCGCGGATTCCATTCCATGCCGCTTCCAAATAGAAAAGCATCGTTTTGTCTTCTCCCATCGAGATTGGTTTGCCATACATAAAGGCCTGTCATGCCGATCAGCTTCCAACAAGATTCTTTACTGAAGGGTTTGGCAAAGCTTAGATCAAAATAATATCCCGGCGCGTCGGTAAACCGTGCTGATCCGAGACCGCTTGATGTCGGTAAACGGTATCCAATCCGCAGTGCTAGATGAACCCATTCACGCCATTTTCGTAACAGCTGGATGTTGGTGTTCAAATGGATTTCTCCTTGTGCAGAGTTATCATAGTAGTAATGAGAAAACACATGACGCTTTTCTTTGATTGCATGGCTCATTTGGTAACGTTCGTAGGGAACCCAAAAAAAATCAAATGAAATAACATCCTTTACCAGGCAGTAATTTCCATACACTGTAAGATTCTGCGTATTGTCGCCCTTGCTGAAGTGAAAATTTCCGGTCAGGGCGATCGAATTAACACTGTCAACACTTCCATTGCTAATAAAAGGTACAGGTAGACCATTCGGTCCAAGATAGGCAGGGTTTGTTATGATGTATCGTTGCCATGGACTTATACCATCCCATTTCACAAGACTCGCCCACCACCGGAAGTCCTGTGCCTGTATGTGGCCCCCAATAAAAATCAGTAATATCAAAAAATGTTTTTTCATTTGCAGAACTAAAATAGCTACTAATCACTTGCCATCATAGGGGTTTGCATTATAATACCGCAATTTTTATGCAAGCGTTTTTACAAATTGTATGAATCAGGGCAGCGTAAATACCATCTGCGTATGCGGAGCCGGAACAATGGGCTGTGGGATAGCACAGGTCGCGGCTCAACATGGCTTCAATACAATTTTGTACGATGTTCAGCCTTCTATGGTGGAGAAAGCAAGTGTAACAATTGAACGGAATCTCAGTATGATGGTCGAGAAAGGGAAATTAGAGCCGGAAGAAAAAGAAGCCACACTTAACCGGCTAAACTACACGTACAATATTTCTGATTGTAAAGGGGAATTGGTCATCGAAGCCATTATTGAGAACGTTGAAGCAAAAGCCACTCTCTTCAATCAGTTGTCTGCAATAAATAATGAGAATACAATTCTGGCTACAAATACATCCTCATTATCAGTCAGCCACATTGCATCCGGAGTTAAAAACAGTAAAAGAGTAGTGGGCATGCATTTTTTTAACCCGGCTCCTCTAATGAAACTTGTAGAAATTGTTAGGGGTCATCATACTTCAGATTCCACCGTTCAAACAGCTTGTTCGGTGGCGAGGCAATTCAATAAGACACCGGTTTTGTGTAAGGATCTGCCTGGTTTTATAGTGAATCATGTAGCCAGACCGTATTATATCGAATCATTGCGACTGATCGAAGAGGGTATATCGGATTATACAACGATCGATACCTTACTTGAGTCCTGTGGATTTAAAATGGGCCCATTCAGGTTGATGGATCTCATTGGGAACGATATCAACTTTGCAGTTAGTTCGTCGGTGTACCAGCAACTGGGTGAACCGTTAAGGTTAAAACCTTCAACCATCCAGGAGAAAAAGGTGAAGCTGGGTGAATTGGGAAGAAAGACCGGAAAGGGATATTATGATTATAATTCTTCCCAATGACACGATTAAATTCTCACCATTCCGACGCGCCCGGGAGTGTATCTTTATAGACTAATTTAATTTCTCTCATGGTTTTTGTTACAGGGGGCACTGGCTTTTTGGGCGCATATATCATTAAGGAATTGGTCATTAAAGGAATTCCAGTAAGGGCGATCAGGCGCCGCAACCATCTGCCTTCTTTTATACCTGCTTCTATTTTTAATCGGGTTGATTGGAGGGATGGTGATGTACTTGATATCGTAGGCCTGGAAGAGTCTATCGAAGGAATTGATACGATCGTCCATTCCGCGGCTAAGGTCTCGTTTCACGATAATGAACGCCGGGATATGTTTCGGGTGAATATACAAGGAACAGCCAATATTGTAAATCTTGCTTTAGAAAAAAATATCCGACAACTTATTCATGTAAGTTCTGTTGCTGCGATTGGTAGAAAGAATAATGGTACGATTGTTACCGAAGATAAAAAGTGGGAAGACGATAAAGTAAACACGAGTTATGCGATTAGCAAGTACCAGGCCGAAATGGAGGTGTGGCGAGGTATGGGAGAAGGACTCCAAACTGTGATCGTAAATCCCAGTACGATCCTTGGGTATGGTGATTGGAACAGCTCGAGTTGTGCGATTTTCAAAACGGCGTATACTGAATTCCCGTGGTATACTTCCGGAGTTAACGGATTTGTTGATGTAGAGGACGTGGCAAAGGCAATTGTATTGCTTTCTGAAAAAAATATAAGTGGTGAACGATTTATACTGAATGCAGATAACTGGTCTTTTCAACAGTTACTTACAACGATAGCAAGTGGATTCGGGAAAAAACCGCCTACAAGGCATGCGACACCGATCCTGGGAGGGATGGCCTGGCGAGTCGAAAAGTTGAAGAAATTGTTTTCGGGAAAATTGCCACTGCTAACACGTGAAAGTGCGCGGGTGGCTCAATCAAGAACTTTTTTTGATAACGAAAAAATACTAAGGACTTTGCCAGGATTTGCATTTACTCCGCTTCAGCAGACTATTTCAAAAGCTTGTGAAAATTACCTGAGAAACCTGCAGAATATATAAATGGTAAAGTATTTGCGTCATATACTTTCACTGCTTTCAAAACGTTTATAACCGTACCAAATCTTTATCATGAAGCATTTTCTTATTCTTTTAACAATTGTTGGGATAACACAGCTTGCGCAATCGCAGGAAAAGACTTTTTCCATTCTCGGGAAAGTGATAGACTCGGCCTCACGGCTTCCTTTAAGTGGCGCGTCTGTATTTGCACAAAATACCACACAGGGAACCATCTCGAATAATGAAGGAAAATTTTTTATTCGGTTGCCCAACGGAGGGTATGATCTTGTTATATCCTACACGGGATACGATAAAAAAGTTCTCCGCATCAGTCACACGCAGGATCTCACCGATACAGTAATAGTCGAGTTAATTCAGCAAGACAAGGCGATGACAGAAGTCGCAGTCGTATCCAGCAATGAAGTGCCGGATGGCTGGGAAAGGTTTGGGAAATTTTTCTCTGATAATTTTATAGGAACTACACCCAATGCAGCACAGACCCATATCCAAAATCCGGAAGTGTTAAAATTTTACTATACCAAGAATAACAAACGGCATCGCTTAACAGTCAAATCAAAAGAGGACCTGATCATATTGAACCACTCACTGGGATATAAGATCCGCTACCAGCTCGACTCATTCAATTATGATTATAATACTAATATCAGCCAGTATACCGGTTATCCACTTTATGAACAGATTGATACAACCGAAAGTGTAAAAACAAGCTGGAAAAAGAACAGGGCGAGAACATATCTTGGATCACGTATGCACTTTATGCATTCTTTCTACGACAGCGTGTTAACCCAGGAAGGATTTATAGTAGAAAAGCTTGACGACAGGAATCTGAGAAATGTTGAAGGAGCAGTGCTGGAAAACCTGTATGATTCGGCATACTATTACAAGGATAGTAGCATGGCTGATATCAATTGGAAGGGCCGTTATCGCATTAGTTATAAAAGTGTATTGCCGGATAAGAAGTTCCTCGATGAATTCAAATTACCCGCTAAAACACGTTCACAGGTGACCCTACTTGATATCGCTGACGGTTTCGTGATAGAAGAAAACGGATATTTTTACGAACAATATGACGTGATTAATACCGGTTACTGGGCCTGGAAAAAACTAGCGGAACTCTTACCTTACGATTATGTGTTTGAGTGATAGGGTTAGTTGGAGTCAGAATTCAGGACAAGACATGGCAGAGTCCCCTTGATCTAAAATGTCTTGAAATATTTATTTTTCGCACAATCACTCACACCGACGCAGAACGGCATTTTCAAATTTTAAATCTTCAAACTTTCAAATTACTCCCCATTACTTTTCTCCACAATTCCGGGATTCGTTTCACCCAAACTAACTCCTTCATTTTATCCTTTGCATCTTCCACCGGTGACCCAAAATAGACCTTGTCACCCTGAAGCGATGCTGGAACTCCACTTTGCGCGTATACAACAACGTTATCGCCGATCGACAACGTTTTTGATACACCAACCTGGCCCCATAACACAACTCCATTTCCAATAGTAACAGCACCGGCTATGCCCACCTGTGCCGCAAAGAGACAATTCTTGCCAACCACGGTATCATGACCGATATGTACCAGGTTGTCAATTTTCGTCCCCTGCCCGATAACAGTATCGTGACTTACTCCGCGATCAATCGTGCAATTCGCTCCGACCTCCACTTCATTCTCGATGATTACCCTTCCGCAACTTTGCATCTTTCGATACCATGTCTCGCGATCCTTCTTTGTGTTGTAGTAAAACGCATCTGACCCGATCACTGTTCCCGATTGAATGATCACATTATCTCCTATAATGCAATGATCCATTATGGTAACATTTGGATAAATCAGGCAATGCTTGCCGATGGTTACCTCATTGCCAATATAGCTGCCGGGATAAATAAATGTTCCTTCTCCTGTGACCGCAGTGTCGCTGATTGGTTTTGTGCTCGGATTGAAAGGACGAAAATATTTTACAATCTTTTGGTAGGCGTCGAACGGCTGGTCGTGAATCAGCAACGCCTTTCCTTCGGGGAAATCAGTCATCTTATTAATGATGATGAATGAGGCGGCAGAGTTTATGCATTTGTCGTAGTATTTGGGATGATCGACAAATACAACATCACCTTCCTGTACTTTGTGAATTTCATTAAGTCCTATTGCATGGCCTGCAGTATTACCTACCAATTCAGCGCCTATCAATTCAGCTAACCAACCTACTGATACCGGAGAAGGAAATTTCATAAATAGAATTTGAGCAAAAGTAGGTGAAAACAGAAATCTGTATCAAGGAGGCGGTAACGATAAAATTAGAATTGAAAACATCGTAGTGCGGTCCAAATCGAGGAATTGACAGGATTTTGTTCAGGTTGCTCAAAAATTTTTTTTCGGTTGTTTTTCGGAGATTTCTGCAAACTTCACGACGAAATGCGACCGAGTCAAAATAAAAATGTTTCTCCATCTTCTTTGTCGAAGAAGAAATGAAACCTTGCAAACTGAGTACCGGCACATGTTACAGAGGAACAAAAAAAATAAAAACTGATTTAACAGGTGCGAGTATTTTTAAAAACATGAAAATATCAGTGTTGGTACTTTCAAAAATCCGTCGCCTTTTCCACAAGAAGAAAAAAAATTGTGCATAAAATATATGGGAATTTTTTTTTTGATAGAAAAAATTATTTTTAATATTGTGGAGGGAAATTTATTTCCTGGTACTTACTAACCCATCCATATAATAATCCTCCTGATTTTTCAGGGGGATTTTTTCTTTTTATATATGCTTCGCTACTTCATCGCCTATAAGCCATTTCAGGTATTAACACAGTTCAGCCGTGCACAAGGCAAGAATACATTGAAGGATTTTTTTTCTGTTTCTCGCGATGTTTATCCGGTGGGCAGGCTCGATTACGACAGCGAGGGCCTGCTACTGCTCACGAATGATAAACCGTTAAATAATCGCTTACTCAATCCCCTTTCTCATTATGAAAAAGAGTATTGGGTCCAGGTCGAAGGCGCCATCACTGGAACGGAGTTGGCTCAATTAGAAGCCGGTGTGATCATTACTGTTACCGGGAACTCTTATCTAACCAAAAATTGTAAAGCCGAATTGTTTTTCAATTCTCCAGCGGTGCCCGAGCGTATTCCGCCGATCCGTTTTAGAAAGAATATACCAACGAGTTGGATCAGGTTGACCCTCACAGAAGGAAAGAACAGGCAGGTGCGAAAGATGACCGCCGCTGTTGGTTATCCTACTTTGCGTTTAATCCGCGCGAGACTGGGAAATCTAAATTTTGAAGGCCTTGCGCCAGGTGCAATGAAGGAGTTGTCCCGGGAGGAAGCTTATTCAAAATTATTCGCATGGTAGCAGCGTTTATAAGGACAACCGTATGTGCTGATCGAAGGATACTTAGCGCCTTCCTGAAATTGATTATAGAACAATCAAGGTACTTCATGCCTTGTACGAATTGACAGGTTGTCTACCCATGAAATCGTT
>Ga0126304_10000388_pt1 | contig 17130 bp, 12 predicted proteins | sample Plot25_FD_92538 | JGI IMG/M metagenome (GOLD analysis project Ga0126304, IMG submission 92538) | Serpentine soil microbial communities from UC McLaughlin Reserve, CA, USA - Plot25 | ecosystem: Environmental > Terrestrial > Soil > Grasslands | place: USA: UC McLaughlin Reserve, Lake County... | reverse complement strand
GTCACCATCCCGGCGCTGACAGTGACGTACAACCTGCAGGAGCGCGGGTCCGGATCGCAAGGGCGCGATCAACAGTACATCCTGCCGCCGCTGCCGATGCGCATCCTCTCGCTGGTGCCGAAGAGCGCCGACGACATTCGCGATGCGTCGGGTCAGACCTTCGCCTCAATCGAATCACGCCGCTTCCGCGCGTCGCTGGCGACGACGACGGCGTGGGTGGCCTTTGCGTTTGCGTCCGTCTTTGGCCTGTTCGCGTTGGTGCGTGCGACCTCGCAGCTTCGCGCGAAGAAGAAGGGCCTGGTCAAACCGCTGCCCGCCTCGTCAGTGCTCGGTGCCTCGCTATCGACCCTCGCGCGCGTGAAAGCGGATGCCTCGCAAGCCGGTTGGACGGCTGAATTGTCACGACGTGCGGCTTCGGCGCTGCGCATTGCCGGCGCCGTCGCGCTGAACCGGCCAGTGAGTCAGAAGTTCGTCGGACCCGAGGTGGCACAGCGCGAAGGGCAGGTCGCCGTGTACGCCGGCTGGCCACGACGCAAGCGTGTGTTGCTCTCCGCTGCGACAACGTCGCGCACGATTTCGTCGGCCATGAACAACGGACACAGCCCGAGCGCGAACACCCGCGCGAATCTCGCATCGATTTCCGAGGCCCTGGGTGTGTTGAATACGGCCGGCTACGGCCGCCCAGCCAAGGAAGACGCCTCTGCGCTCGACAGCGCGCTGGCAGAGAGTACGCAGGCAGTACGCCGGATTCGCTCGACCACGCTATGGCCGAGGCGCACGGCGCAGGCCATGAGGTCGCTTGTAGGGTTCTAGTGCCACCACTGCAAGATCTCCCCATCGCGCTGCGCACCACGTGGGACGAGTGGATGCGCACTCGCTGGAACGACCTGCAGTTCGAGCGGGCCGAAAGCGCTCTGCTCGTCTTCATCGTGCTGCTGGCGGTCGTGGTGCTGGTGCTGGTCATCGCCATGTTGCGGCAGCGAGGCCGCACGCAGGTGGCATTGCCAGCAGTGCTGCCGGTGATGCGGCGATCGCCGTTGGCCCTCGTGCGTCATCTGCCGCTGCTACTGTTTCTCGCCGGTATTCCGTTCTTCGCTGCCGCATTGGCCGACCCTCTCACCGGGTTTGCCCGCGAGGAGGTCTCGTATCCCGGTCGCCGGATCGCATTGCTCATCGACGGATCAACCAGCATGGTGATCCGCTTCGAGTCCACGGCCAAGCGGCAGGGCGAGGCCACGTTCTTTACCGCGGTCGCCGCCGCCGAGCAGTTCATCCGTCGCCGCATGAACGGTCCCTATCGAGACCTCGTGGCGCTGATCCAGTTCGGCAACTTCGCGTACGTGGTCACGCCATTCACCAACGACTACGAGAACATTCTGCTCAGCACGAGGCTGGTCGGCGACCCACGCGAATGGGGCCGGTTCCCCGACTGGGGTACGACAATCATCGAGGGCATCGATCAGGCAACGCAGCTGTTCAAGACCTTCGATTTCGTGAACGCCTCCGGCAATCTGATGATCGTCATCACCGATGGCCGCGATTCGCAGCTCAATCAGCAGGCGGGGGCGCTCGAGCGCATGGTGGCCGAGACGCGCGCGTGGCGCATCCCGGTCTACATGATGCGCACGGCCTACAACCGACGCGAGGGCGAGGTCCTGCAGGACAAGGTCTGGCGCGCCACCGTCGAGCGCACCGGGGGACGGTTCTACGCGATCTACGACGACGATTCGACCAATCGCGCCCTGCGCGAGATCGATCGCCTGTCGCCAGGACGGATCGAAACTCGCGAATACAGCGTGGCGCGGCCGCGCTATGCGGGATTCGCGTTGATTGCGAGCGGCCTGTGGTTGTTCGCCGCCTTATTGAAATTGAACTTCGGAGTATTCCGGACGTTTCCCTAGGAGCCACGATGAGAACCTTTATTGCTCTCGTCCTTGTCAGCATCGTGCTCGGCGTCTTCGGCGCCGCTGCGCTCGGCGTTGCCCGGCTCGAAGGCCACATGGCCGATGCCCAGCAGCAGCTCTCCACGCTGCAGTACGGCGCTGCGAAGGACAGTCTCACCGAAGCATCGAAATACGCCGACCACTCGCGCTGGGTGCCGTTCCTCGGGCGCGATGAACGGCAGGAAATCCGCGCCCGCGACGCGGCGCTGCAGTACTGGACGAAGGAATATGACGTGCTGGTGCCGGCACAGGCCGAACCTGTTGCGGCGGTCGGTGACGACAACGTCGAACTGCAGCTGGTCGTCGCCAACGCGGCGTATCGCATGGGACAAGGCCGTTCAAAGGACAAGACCGCGACGATGAAGGCGCTGGAAGAAGCGGCGTCTGGCTATCTGACCGTGCTGAAGAACAACACCTGGCACACCGACGCCGCCTATAACTACGAGTACATCGTCCGATTGCGCGACGAACTGGCCAAGGGCAAACAGCCGCCACAGCCGCCGAAGGATCAGAGCGAACAGTCGGATAACGGTGAGTCGGGTGCGCCGTCGCCGGCGACCAGCTCGAAAGGATTCCAGATCTATATCCCGCTCGAGCAGGGCGAGAAGAATCCGTCTGGTGGTGAGGCGGGCAAGGCCGCACCCAAAGAGCGAAAGGGTTAGCGCGCACCAGGCACCACGGACCACGCACCAACATGCCGTCACTCCCGGCGATCGACTTCGAGAGCTTCCGGTTCGCGTCGCCGGTCTATCTCTGGCTGCTGCTGATTCCGGCAGTCTTGCTGGTCGTGTGGGGATGGCGTGTAGTCAGGCGGCGAGCGAACGTGCGGCGGCTGGCTGCACAGCGCATCGTGCCGGTGCGGCAACGGTTCGGACCGGTTGGCGATCTCGCGTTCTGGGCCTGTGTGCTCATCGCCGCGAGCCTGTGCATCGCCGCCATCGCGCGACCGCAGGCCCGGCTCTCGTCATTCCGCAAAGCCAGCGCCGACATCGTGATTCTGCAGGACGCGTCGGCCTCGATGTATGTGACCGATGTGCGCCCCGATCGATGGCGACGCTCGGTGCAGTTCCTGCGGACATTCGCCGAGACCCTGAGCTGGAAAGGGGACCGCGTCGCATTGGCATTGTTCGCGCAGCTCGCCGCGCCACAGGTGCGGTTGACGAGGGATCCGAACGCGCTGTTCTTCTTCATCGACAACCTCGGCGAGCGCTCGCCGTTCCGCCTCGAGAACACGACCACCTGGGACACCAATATCGAGGAGGGTCTTCGTTGGGGGATGCGCCTGGTGGACAAGGACGAAGAAGTCTTCGGCAAGAGCGGCAACCCGAAGGCGTTCCTGGTCATTTCCGACGGTCAGGCGTGGAGCGGCACGGTGGCTTCGGCGATCCAGGAGGCGCGGGCGCATAAGATTCCGGTGCATGTGGCCGGGATTGGCACGACCACGGGCGGCATGATCCCCGAACCAGCGCGTCCTGACGGCACACGTCCGCCGCCGATGGTCCGATCGGTGCTCGATCGCAATTCGCTTGTGCAGCTGGCCGTGGCTGGCGGAGGCGAATACTTCGAGATCGGCGACGAGCCGGATCGGGTCGTGGCGTTCCGCATCATCGACCGGCTGCATCGGCAGTCAGACGTGTCGCAGCAGATCGAAAGTTTCGAGGACCTCTATCGGCGGTTCCTGATCGGGGCGGCGGTGATGCTCGGCCTCGGGACGTTGTTCCTGCACAAGCGCGCCGACCTGGCCTGGCAGACTGGCGGCGTTCTGATCGCGCTCGTCTTGCTCGCGACGCTCGTTCGTTAGTTGGTTCTTAGTGCTTGGTTGCTGGTCCTTTGTCCCTGGTTGTTTGTCCGCGTTGCGAAAACGCGTTTCGAGTGCCGTAAACGCGGCGACATATCCCGACGCTAAGCTGTTGACCCGACGCGGATCTGGACTGGTCCGGATCCTGCTAGCCGTTCCGCGTCCCCTGGCACGCCACGATAAGGAGATATACCCATGAAACGATTGTTGTGCGGGGCCGCCGTTGCGGCTGCATTGCTCATCTCGGCTACCCCCTCGTCTGCGCAGGTGGTGAACCTGACCGCCACTTTGACTGGCGCCGAGGAAACCACTACGACACCGGGGGTGTTGGGACTGCTGACCGGCGCTGTAGGAACCGCGACTGTCTCGGTGGATGCCACGAATGAAGAGGTCGCCGTCCAACTCCAGCTGTTTAACTTCGCGACTGGCACCAGCGCCGGCCACATTCACGTTGGGCCGCGAGGCGTTGCCGGTCCCGTGGTTCTCAGCTTCCCAATCCCGGCCGGGCGTACTGGCGACCTGCCGTTGTCGTTCCGGCTTGGCTCGGCGGCGTTCGCCGCGCAGCCACAGATCGGCATCAACACGATGCAGGACCTGATTCAGGCCATCGTCGGCGGCGGCGCGTACGTGAACATTCACACGTCGCAGTACCCGGCCGGCGAGATTCGCGGCCAGTTGACCCCCGTTCCGGTGCGGTAGCACGAGGAAACGGACAGTACGGAGTCCACGGATTCACATCGGAGCAACGGAGACCAATTGGTATCTCCGTTTCTCCGCTCCTCCCGTGTTGACCCGTTACTTCCGCATCCTCCGTTGGCTCTCCCCTGAGCGTGAGCGAACTCGGTCGCGGCGCGCGGGCCGTCCGCTGCCCAGCGGCAGATAGTGAAAGCGCACCAGATACACGTATTCGCCTGCCCCGTGCCTGGCCACCTTCAACAGATCGATCACGCCTTCGAAGCCTGACTCGCGGGCGAGCTCCGGCGTGATATCGGTAAAGCTGATCGACTCGATCGAGTCGATTTCGATCTGGCCCCCATCCATCGGATAGCGCGCGCCGACGCTGACACGCGGCCGCTGCCAGATGCGGACGCTGCACGCGATCTCGCCGCGGCGGACTCTGTCGCGCAGCCGCTTGGTGAACACCACGCGCTGAGTCTAACGTCTCCCTCCGCCCGGCTCAGCTTGGGATTATCATGAGCCGCCGACACGATCGCTGCCGGCACACGTAAATGTCCGCCTCCAGGCGGACAGGCCGCCTAGAGGTTGACTTCGCCGTTGCTGTCTCCGAACTTGTCGGTGGGTATGTCCAGGGTATCGAGCATTGCCACGAGCAGATTGGCCATCGGCGTGTTCTTCGGATGACGCAGATGTCGTCCGCCCTTCAGACGTCCTGACGCACCGCCCGCCAGCACGACCGGGAGATCGGTGTGATTGTGCTGGTTGCCGTCGCTCATGCCGCTGCCGTAGAGGACCAGTGAGTGATCGAGCAGCGTGCCGTCGCCGTCCGGTGTCGCGCGCAGCTTCTCCAGGAAGTACGCGAAGAGCCCGACGTGGTAGGTGTTGAGCACCGCAAAGCGCTCGATGTTCTCCTTCACGTTCGAGTGATGGGAGAGCGTGTGGAACGCATCGCGCACGCCGCTCTTCGGGTAGGTGGTGCCGCTCAACTCCTTGCACATCAGGAACGTCGAGACGCGCGTGATTTCCGCCTGCCATGCGAGCACCTGCAGGTCGTACATCAGCTTGATGTGCTCCTCGATGTCGCGAGGCACGCCGGTTGGCGCCGCAGGCACAGGGAGATCATCGGAGAGTTGCTGCCCGGCCTTCTGCACCCGGCGCTCGATCTCACGGACGTCGCTCAGATACTGATCGAGGCGCGTGCGGTCGGTGGCCGGCAGCTTGCGCTGCAGTGATGCGGCTTCGCCGACGACGGAGTCGAGCAGGCTGATTGACTGCGCGCGCCGCGTCTTGCGCTGCTCGGCGGTGTTGCCGTCGCCGAAGAGACGCTCGAACACGACTTGCGGATTGTTTTGCATCGGCAGCGGCGCGTGCGGGCCCTGCCAGGAAATCGTGTCGCGATACGAGCAGCTCAGTCCGTCGCCGCAGTTCAGGCTCGGTTCTTCGATGGTCAGCTCGAGCGAGGGCAGGGGGGTGTCCTGCCCGATCTTCTGCGCGGCGATCTGATCGACGGTGATGCCGAGCGACGGCTGTGCGCCGGTTTCGGCGAAGGCGCCGCTCAAATATGCGGCCGCGGACCGGTTGTGATTTGCCGTCGCGCCGCTGCCGTACGCGTTCGCGTGACGCAGGTCGCTGATGATGTTGATCTGGTTCTGAAACGGCTTGAGCGGCTGGAGGATCGGCGTGAGCTCGAAGCCGGCGCCCTCGGCGGCCGGCGTCCACAGCGGCATGATCGCGCCGTGCGGGAAGTAGATGGCGCCGAAGCGCGTCCGCGTCTTCGCGGCGGTCTGGCCGAGCAGCGTCGCGGCCGGAATCATCGATTCGAACAGCGGCAAGGCCAGCGTGACGCCGGCGCCGCGCAGGAAGGTTCGGCGTGACAGGTGCGCTTTCGTGATGAATGCCATCGATGTCGCCTCTACTTCTTCACGCGTTTCTGAAATGAATCGCTCTCGATGATGCCCATGACCAGCGACGAGAACCGGTTGTTGTTCGCGCTGGCGCGGTGAACGATCGTGCGCACCGTCGGCATATCGTAGTCGTGCACCGGACGGCCGAGCGCGTAGGTCAGCAGCTTTTCGGTGGCCGTCGTCATGAACGCGTCCGATCGGCTTAACACGGCCTGGCGCAGATCGGCGGGGCCGCTGACCGGCGTGCCGTCGGCGAGCTGTCCCTTCGAGTCGATCCGGCTCGGGCCATCGAACTCGCGCCAGCCGCCGACCAGATCGAAGTTCTCGAGCGCGAAGCCCATCGGATCCATGATGCGATGGCACGACGCGCAGGTCGGGCTCGCGCGATGCGCTTCCAGCCGCTCACGCACCGAGCTGGTCTTGGCGCCTTCGGCGCCGCCAAGATTGGTTTCCACGCCAGGCGGCGGAACAGGTGCCGGCGTACCGAGGAGATTCTCGAGCACCCACTTGCCGCGCACCACCGGAGAGGTGCGCGTCGCCGTTGACGTCACCGTCAGCACGCTGCCTTGACCAAGCAGGCCGCGACGCGGGCTGTCGGCGGCCAGCGACACACGCCGGAAATAACTGCCCTTTACGTTCGGGATGCCGTAGTGGCGGGCGAGCCGCTCATCGACGAAAGTGTAGTCAGCGTCGAGGAGATCGATGAGGCTGCGATCCTCACGGACGATCGCATCGAACATCATCTCCGTTTCGCGGCGGAAGCCGCGGCGCAGGTTCGCGTCGAAGCTCTTGGCATCGGTCTGCACGTTCTCCAGCTCGCGGAGATAGAGCCACTGTCCGGCGAAGTTCTCGACGAGCGCGTCGGCGCGCTGGTCGGCCAGCATCCGCTTGACCTGTTGCACGAGCGTTTGGGGATCGCGCAGACGGCCCTTCGTCGCCACGTCGCGCAGCTCGTCATCCGGGATGCTGCTCCACAAGAAGAACGACAGCCGTGAGGCAAGCTCGACGTCGCTGATACGGTAGACCTGACCAGACGCGACAGTCGCCGGCTCTTCTTCAATTCGATACACGAATCGCGGTGCGACCAGAATGCGCGCCAGTGACTGTTGGATGCCGTTGTCGAAGTTGCCGTTCGTGCGGCCCTCGCGATAGAACTCCAGCAGCGTGTTGACTTCGGCGGCGCTCACCGGTCCGCGGTACGCGCGGCGTGCCAGCGAGCTGAGGATCGTGCGCGCGCAGGTCGTTTCTTCGGCGGCGCTCGCCGGCTTGCAGCGGAAAATCGCGCGCCGGCTCGGTGTATCGCCGGCGCCTGTGGCATCGAATGGACCGGTCACCACCAACGTCGGGATGCCGCCCTGTGTGGTGAAGGTCGCGTTGGTGCGGAAGTCGGAGTAGATCTCGTCAACCCCGGCGCCGCGCTGTCGATCGATCAGCGCGATCCCGATGGCGTGCGGACCGGCGGTCACTTTCATCCGGAAGCCGCGCGGGTTGTCCACTTTGATTTGTGCGCCGTCGAGCGTGAGATCGAGTCCACCCGGACCAGCCCCGCGTCCGCCAAACGCGAACTCGTATTCGGCGTCGAGTGGGAACGTGTGATTGAACACCACGCCACCGCGCGTGCCGAGTGGCAGCCCGTCAATGTGGCGATCCTGCGCGAGACCGGCTGGCGGCGCGAATGTCGTCTGCAAGGGTGCGAGCGTCTGATCGCCAACCGCCAGGCGGCTGATCTTCATCGCAGCGGACACGTAGCCCTGAATCAGCGAGGGCGACACTGCCAGCGCTTCCGCCAGGTTGTCGAAACCCTGGCTCGATCCGTCGGCCGGCAGCAGTGTGTTCACGTTGATGTCGAGGCCAAGGAGATCGCGAATCGCATTGGCGTATTCGGTGCGATTCAAGCGATGCAGCGCAGGAGTGACCAGCGCCGCGTTCGGATCGGCAGCCTTGTCGAGGCGGGTCTCGAGCTCCGCGGCGAAGCGATCGAGCGCGTTGCGCTCCGGACGCTTCGCCCCGCTCGGCGGCATCATGCCGGTGCGGATCTTCTTGACCACCTTCTCCCAGGTTTCCGACGCTGGGCCGACACGCGAGAGATCGAGCGTATCGAGTGCGAGACCGCCGATCTTCGCGCGTTGGTTGTGGCAGCCGATGCAGTACTGAGTGAGAAACGTGGCCTCGGCGGATGTGCTCGCCGACGTGGCGGCCGGGGCCTGCTGTGCATCCGCGGACGGCGACGCACTCCGCACGATCACCGCCATCAAAACGATGAAGAGGACACTGGCCGATCCGGAAAATGTGATGCGTGGGTTCGTCACTGTTGCCCTGCGGGTGGTGCAGCCATCAGCTGCTTGATCAATGCGATCGAGCTTGGCTTTGGCTTGGCCGGAATCGTCGCCAGGAATACGCCTTCGGCCCACGTCATTGGCGTGCGCCCTTCCTTGTCCCTGGCGTCCAACTTCGCGCCAAGCGACGCGAGATACTTGATAATCTCGTCCGACCCGCGGTTCGCGGCGCCGTGGACAGCCGTCAGGCCCATCGAATTCACCGCGTTCACGTCCAGCCCGAGCTCGACGCACAGTTTCACGGCCTCGAGCAGCGCCGGCTGACCTTCGTCGTACGTCTGATCGAAGACCCAGTTGACGCCGGCCGCGGCCATCAGCGCCGTCGTGCCCGCAAACGTCGCGATGTTGGGATCGGCGCCGTGCTTGAGCAGCAGCTTCATCACGGTGACGTCGCCGGCGAGCGCGGCGGTGACAAACGGCGTCTGGCCGGTGAAGTCCACCCAGGAGAGTGATGCCGTGATGCGCAAAAAGTCGTTGCGCACCGGCGGCACTTCCCTGGTGCGGGCGTTGGGATCGGCACCGCGCTCGAGCAGTACCTGGATCAAGGCGAGGAACGGCGCCCGGTCGATGCTGTTCTCGAACGTCGCGTTGTCGACGTCCATGTTGCGCGTCTCGACTGCGGCCCACAGCGGCGTGCGGCCGTACCAGTCCGCGGCCTTGACGTCCGCGCCGCGCTCGATCAGATACCGCGCCACGTCGGGATGATTGTTGGTGATTGCGGTGATGAGCGGCGTGATGTCGTTGGCGTCTCGCGCATTGATCTCCGCGCCGGCGTCGAGCAGCATCCGCACGGTCTCCAGCCGGCCGTCGCGCGCCGCGTACATCAACGGTGTCATCCCGCCCGGGATCGGTCCACGACGGCCGCGATCGGGCGATCCGCCGCGGACGATCCCAATGCCGTGACCGAAGCCAGGCTGGGAATTCGGAAGCACCCATGCCGGCGTTCGGCCAATACGCGTCCGCGCCTTCACCGATGCGCCGCGCGCGATCAGCAGCTTGACCAGGTCAGGATGGTTCTCGCGGACGGCGACCATGAGCGCCGTCTGCTGGTATGTCGCATCCGTCGCGTCGATCGTAGCGCCGCGATCGAGGAGCAGTGTCACCGCATCAGCCCGGCCGACCCGTGTCACGCTCATCAACGGCGTCTCGCCCGCGGGGTCCGGAGCATTGGCGTCGGCGCCGGCGTCGAGCAGGATCGCGATCATGCTCGCGCTGCCGTTACCGGACGCGATCGCCATCGGCGTGAGCCCGTATCGATTGGGAGCCGTCGCCTGTGCCCCCGCGCCGAGCAGCAGCTTCGCCATCGCGGCATCGTCCACGCGCACGGCCCAGTGCAGCGCCGGTGACCCGTCGGTGCCGAGGGCGTTGACGTCAACTTTCTGGGCGATGAGGGCCCGCACGGCCGAGATGTCCCGCTTCATCGCCGCGTCGGCCAGTCGAGTTTCGACCCCGGCGGCCGCCGCGCCGCGAGGCGCGACGAGAGTCAGCAGGACGGCCACTGAGCAGACGAGTCCCTGCAGGTTTTTCACGCCTTTATTAGACGATGGCGGCGTGAGGATTCCAAGACCCTGAATGGGCGAGCGCGGTCTATTTCCCGTCCAAATTGGAGAATGAGGTATCAGGACACAGGAATCACAAGGATCAGCGCTGATTCCTGTGTCCTGATTCCTGATTCCTAAAGAGAACGCAGGAACGTCATCAGCTTGCGCTGGTCTGTCCGGCTCAACGCGTTGAATGCGCGCCGCGTGCCGTCCGCCTGATTGCCGTGCCGCTGGATGGCGTCGTCGATACTGTGGCTGAGGAAGTCGTGCATGAACCGCGTGCGGGCATGCAGACCCCACAGGGGCGCGGTGCGCACCTTGTTACGGGAGGATGCGCCGCCGTTCTGCACGATGCCATCCCCAGTGTCGATGTCGTGCAGCAGGAAGTCGCCGAACGGCTGAATCCGCTTGTTGCCGAGCGTGCGCGAGACGAGCATCGCGCCGCCGTTGATCGGGGTCTCGGGTTCCGCTGTCACCATTGAGCGTGTGTGGCAGACGTTGCAGCCGACCTGATTGAACAGCGCGCTGCCCGCGATCGCGTCTGCCGTGTTGGCCAGCTCCGCATAGCGCGGCGGCACCTTCAGCGAACGCATGAACAGCGCGAAGAGCTCGACGTCGCCGCCTTCGTCGTCAACGATACCGTCATCGGGTACCGGGTTGCCGTTCGAGGTGTTCTCTGTCGGCTGTAACGGACTGGTGATTCCCATCTCGTTGAGATACGCGTCGGCCGAGAATGAAAGCAGGCTGGCCTGCTGGGCCTTCCAGCCGAAGCGCCCGACGCGCGTTTGTCCCGGCGCTTCGAACACGGGCACGCTGATGATCTGACCGCGCATCGCGGTTGGCTGCTCCGCGGCGATCTGCTGCAGCGTACTGTTGCCGACTGCTTCGACATAGCCGTCACCGAAGACGCTTTGCGATCCGCGGAACGTGAAGACGTTCGTTCTCGACTCGATCACCGTCTCGAGTAGCGTCATGCTCGTCGCGCGATCGTGGATAAGTGATCCCCCGGGATGATCGATGAACCGGCTGCCATCGAAAAACCCGGCGCGCCGCTCGGCGATCTGGCTGCCGCCACCGAGCGCCGGCGCATTGTGGCACTCACCGCAGCCGACCGCGTTGAACACCGGACCGACGCCGTCCGCTTCGGTCTCGTGTGAACCGAACTCGGCTGCCGCAGCGTCGAAGCTGCACTCGTCGTTTTCAACTCCGGGCGAGCTTCGCGTATCGGTAAGGTGGTTCTGCCGTGCGCAATACTCCTCGGCGAATCCATTGGAGGCGACGTCGAATCCTGACAGTGCATCCGTAATGACTGCTGCAGCGGTCGTCGCCGCCCCGGCTCTGACAAGTGTTTCTGCGAAACTGCTTTGCGTTTCCACGCGCGTGCTCAAGGCCATGACCAGCGCCAGCGCACTCGCACACACACACACTCCCACTTTGAACACACCTCGCATGGGCTGCCCTTCCCCGTCTTCGGGCTATAGCGGTGACCGCGCCGAGACACGTGTGGCGCGGCCGGTTGGACCCGTGTTGTGAAGAACCAGATGCCTCCTCACCGGACGTCGGTTGCGGAGGCGGAGGGGGAACTGCTGTCAGCGACGTATTCTGGCGACGAACACGCGCCATGGACGAGCGAAGTCTTGACGCGTGTTGATATTGTTTGCCGGGTATTGATAGAAAACCCTAGTGACGAGCTGGCTCAATGTCTACCAACCACTACCACGTACCACTAACCACCCACCGACTGTCGCCAGAGGCCGGCGCGATACTCCGACGGCGACACGCCGCACACCGTCTTGAAGTCGCGATCGAATCGGCTCGGGCTGCTGAATCCAGCCCGGCTCGCGATTTCTTTCATGCTCAGCGTCGTGGTTTGCAACAGACGACACGCGGCTCGCACTCGTGTGCGGCGGAGCAGCGTCACGAATGTCAATCCGGTGTGACGCTTCAACACGCGGCACAAGTGCTCCGTGGAGACGCCGAGATCCTGCGCGACGCCACGAACCTGTAGCGTCGTTTCCACGTAGCGGTTCTCGATCACGTGCATTGTGCGAATCACCTGCGGGCTGACGCGCGTCTCCGGCGCACACGCCGGCGCGGGTGCCGAGCCGGGAACGTAGGCGCGGGCCAACCGGATCAGCTGATCCGAGAACACCGGTTTTTCGAAGTAATTCACCGCGCCGAGCTTGCCGGCTTCGAGTGCTGAGGCCGTCGACGCCAGCCCGGTCACGATCATCGGCACGTCGGCCAACGTCTGACGGAGCTGCTTCAACAGGTCAACATCTGCCCCATCGGGCAGTCGAAGGTCGGCAACTACGAGATCGAACGCACGCTGGCCGGCAAGCCTCAGGCCGTCCTGGCCTGTACTGGCCAGGGCGACAGTGAATCCTGCTTCTTGCAAAGCTCGGCCGAACGAGTCCCGTGTGGCGCGGTTCTCGCCGATGACGAGGACCGTGGGCATGTTTCCCTTGTTGGGGTCCGGAGAGACCGGATTGTACCGAATTCTTATGGCCGGGCTTGGTCCTACTCTGCGGGCTCAATTTTCAAGAGCGCCGCCGCATCTTCCTCGGTCAAGACGTAGAGCAGTCCATCCGGTCCCTGTCGCACATCGCGAATGCGCTGGTGCAGATCGCGTAACAGCGACTCGCGCCGCAGCTCCTGCCAGTTGTCATTGAATACGACCCGCTGCAGTTGGCCGGTGCGGGCAATCTCGCCTTCACGCATGCCGCCGACGAACAGGTTGCGTTTCCAGTTCGGGAGGCGATCGCCGGTGTAGAACACCATGCCTGACAACGCGATCGACGGCACCCACACGATGTGCGGTCGCTCCATGCCTTCCTTGTACGGGGACACCGACATGTAGGGACCGCGATAATCGCGGCCGTCGCTGACGACTGGCCAGCCGTAGTTCTTGCCGGCCTTGAGGATGTTCACCTCATCGCCGCCGTTCGGGCCCTGCTCGCCGGCCCAGACTTCACCGTTGAACGGATTGATCGCCAGGCCCAGCTGCGTGCGATGGCCCATGGTGTAGATCAACGGCTTGAAACCGGCCTTGCCGACAAACGGATTGTCCTTCGGCACGCCGCCCTCGTCGGTCATGCGGAGAATCTTTCCGGCGTAGTCGTTGCCGTGCTGCGGGCGATTGACACTCTCGGGCGGTCCCGTCCCAGGGCCGCCGATCGTCATGTAGAGCATCCCGTCCTGGCCGAACGCGATCCTCGACATCTCCATGTCCACGTCGTCGGCCACGAAGATGTCGCGCACATCGGTGAGCTGATTGCCGTCCCACGTGCCGCGCAGGATCGAGTTGCTGGCCAATGGGAAGTCCTTCCCATCAGCACTCTTCCCCATGCCAACGGGCTTGTGGTACGAGATGTAGATCCACCTGTTCTCGGCGAACCGTGGATGCAGGGCGATGTCCATCAGCCCGGCCATCGTGCTGATCGAAACGACTTTCGGTGTGCCCTTGACCGGCTCCGGCTGCAGCACACCGTTGCGCACGAGACGCAGTCGGCCGATCCGCTCGGTGATGAGCATGTCCCCGAGCGGAGTCGAGGGGCCGCCCGGTAGAAACGCTACGCTCCACGGGTGTGACAGGCCTTTGGTCACGACTGACACGCGGATGTGACGCTGCTCGTAAGTTTCGAAGTTGAATGGACCGTCGCCGAGTGGCGGGCTGTTATACGGGGCGACCTTCGGCCCAGGCGGCACGACGCCGCGCATGTCGCGCACCTCGGGATACGGATACTTCTTCGTCGTCTGTTCTTGCGCGCGCACGATCTCGATCGCCGCAACGACGGTGAGCACCAGCGCCGCGCCGACGCCGGCGCAACGCCACCAGTTGGTTGGGTTCATAAGGTCACTATACCGCCGGCCGATGGGTGACGTGTCGGTGCGAAGCCTGATCGCTTGTCGGTGCGAAGGGCCATCGCTGGTCGGTGCAAGGGCACTGAGGCCAGTCGGTGCTATCGAGCTTCGCATGTCGGTGGTTGCTAGTGTCGATGACGTGCCGCTCGGCGGACGCGTGCGAGCATGCCGAGCTCATCGCTTAGCCGGAAATTGGCGCAGCGATTCACCCGCGCGTGTTCCGTCGATGTGTTTCGATTGTCGCGAGTCACCATTGGCGTTTTGAGCCACGGGCGGATGTCGTCGCGCGTCACCAACTACACACGCGGACATCGTCAGAGAACGAGCGAAGACAATTTCCCGGCGTGCGAGTCGCGACCGCGACGCGGCACGCTGTCGGCGTGAGCAGATTGATCCTCAATCCATGGGGACTGAGCCCGTATATCGCAGGATATAGAGTCCACCGGTGAAGCGGTCGTTGGCGTAGATCAATCCCTTCTCGTCGACGATGGCGTGATTGATCTGAATTGTGCCGCTCGGATTCCTCGGCGGCGCCTCCGGGATATAGAACCCGAGCTCTTCGACGTGCGGCGGCGCACCAGGCACGCCTTTCGGGCCCTCGACGGCACGGAAGATCCGGACGCCGCCGTTGAACCAGCTCGCGACCGTCGTGTTCTCGAGACGTTTGTAGAGCGGCCCGGGGAAGTTCGGATGGAGATTGTGCGCCCCGAAGCGGCCGCCGCGCGTGCATAACTCACCATCGGTGGCGTGCAGTGGAGCCGTGCCAATGATGACCGGATGCGTTTCGTCCTGAATGTCGAGCAACCACACCAGCTTTGGTGCGTCTTTGCAATTGTCCTGCACGTCCTCGTCAGACGCCCACGCCAGCTTGCGCGCAAACATCGGTTGGAAGGTGTGCGTCCACGCCGGGAACGGCGGATGGAAATCGACACGACTGATCAGGCGTGGCGTGAACGTCTTCGCTGTGCCCGCCTTGACTGCTGCGAGCCCCGAGATGTCGAAGACCATCGCGCCGCCGTCGATGTACGCCACATACGCACGATCGGCATGATCCGGCCAGATCTCGATCTGGTGCGGTCGATATCCATCGTCGAGCGGCTTGTGCCGCGATGGGAGACAGCCGGGCAGACAGGGATCGCCCTTGCGAGTGCCGGGCAGCCACCAACGCCCGACCTCTCGCGGCTGCCGTGGATTCCGCAGATCGACGGCGACCCAGATCTGATCGTCCTGCGGGTTCGTCGGATGAAAGTCCGGCATGCCGGTCGTGAGATGCGCGAACTCGCCGTCAACGAACCACAAGTTGTGTACGCCGCGAGATTCGGGGCCGGACGTATCGAAGAACGAGAGGCTGAGATCGTCGAGAGCCTTCGCGCTTGCGACTTTCTTGGGATCGGAGACGTCGAGTACCCACATGCCGGCCCGCTTGCCGCCGGCCGTCGCCGATTGATTGGCCACTGCGAGCACATTGCCCGAGAGACCCAACGAATTGCAGCGGGTGACCCCCGGCATCGGCGAGGGCAGTTGATTCACGAGCATCGGATTCTCAGGCTTCGTGACGTCGATCACGCTGAGACAACGCTGCGGCGCTTCATGGGCGAGGTAGAGGATGCGCCGTCCGTCAGGCAACTGCTGAAGCGCGAGTCCCTCGCCGCCATCGCCCTGGCCGTTTAAATCGTTGTGTCCGACCAGAACCACATCACGCGATTCCGCCGGGCGCTGTGCCGTCAACGACGCACAGGGCAGCACGAGAGACGCGACGAGGAGGAGGCCATGAAGGGATTTGCGCATGGCCGGGTATTCTACGCCCGGGCGCACGTACTCAGCGCCGCGGGCTTTGAAGCCTGAGCGTCACGACGGTCTCGATGTGTGGCGTGTGCGGAAACATGTCCGCTGGCTGCATCGACTCGATCGCGTATCCCTGGCCAACGATCGACTGCAGATCGCGGGCGAGCGTCTCGGGATTACAAGAGACATAGACTGCCGTTGCCGGGCAGAGGCGCCCGAAGACGTCATCAAGCACCACGTCCTCACAACCCTCACGTGGCGGATCGAGAACCACCGCTGGTGCGAGCGTGCCGCGCCGTCGCCTGGCCGCGAAGGCGCGTGTGAAGGTGCTCACTGGTTTGGCGACAAACCGACAGCGCTCCGGCGGAATGCGGCTGACGCGCACGCTGGCGTGGCCGTCCTCGACGGCAGCGTGACTGGCTTCGACAGCAGTGACGCGCTGATCTCGCTTCGCGAGTGGAAGCGCGAAGAGGCCGGCTCCCGCATACAGATCGAGCACGGGAACATCCGCGGGAATGGCGTCGAGAACGAGCCTCACGAGGATCTCGGCGGCTCTGACGTTCGTCTGGAAGAACGCCGTTGGTGACATCAGAAAGGTCGCGCCGCCGACCTCGTCCCGAAGCCGCTCGGTGCCGGAGATGCGCCGCGTCTCGGGCCCAAAGATGTAGGCATCGCTGCGCGGGTGCACATTGACATGAAAAGACGAGGGCGCCCACCTCGCAGCAAGTGCCTGTCGTGTCGCCTCCCGAAGCCGTTGATCGGAATTGTCCGTGACCACAATCGTCGCCATCGTCTCGTGCGTAGAGCCGCTCACGCGAATGGCAATGCTCTTGAGAGTTGGCACTCCCTGTCGTCCGCCGACCTTCGCGTAGGCCTCGAGCAGGCCAAATGCCACTCTGTTGCCTCGTTCGTCGTGCACAGGACACTCGCGCACCGCCATCACGCGACGCGAGCCACGCGCATAGTGGCCCATGATGAGGCCGGCGCGACCCGACCGGCCGCCCTGCGACGCATGCCCGAAAACGAAGTGCACCTTCTGGCGGTAGTGCCACGGATCCTCGAGCGGTGTTGCGGCAATCGTCGGCCGTGCCGCCGGCGCTCCGGGGACCGCCCGTTTCACGAGGCGATCCACCATGTCGGTCTTCAGTCGCAGTTGTTCGGCATAGGCGATGTGCTGCCAGGCGCAGCCGCCGCAGACGCCAAAGTGCGAGCAGCCCGGTTGTACGCGATGCGGCGACGCACGAACCACCTCGAGCAGGGTGGCCGCGCGCGTGCGTGGGT
>Ga0126304_10000387_pt1 | contig 17155 bp, 13 predicted proteins | sample Plot25_FD_92538 | JGI IMG/M metagenome (GOLD analysis project Ga0126304, IMG submission 92538) | Serpentine soil microbial communities from UC McLaughlin Reserve, CA, USA - Plot25 | ecosystem: Environmental > Terrestrial > Soil > Grasslands | place: USA: UC McLaughlin Reserve, Lake County... | reverse complement strand
CGCGGTGGCTGCGCCAGTGCTCGCCCTCGCGGTCGCTCTCCCGGCGCACTACCCCTGGGGCTTCGACACGATCGGTCACCTCGGTCTGATCTACCTCGCTACCGCGATCTTTGTCATCGGGGCACTCCTCGCTCTCAAGGACCTGGTCGAGACGAGCGGAACGAGCGCCTGAACCAACAGGATCGCGTCCCTGGCGGGCAAGCTCGCCACGACCGTCGGCCTGCGTCCCGTCATCGAGCTGAAGCTCGAGCCTGAACGTGTGTCCGAATGCGATCGATCGGTCCGCTCTGTCTCTGGCTGGGACCGAACGGCACCGAGGAGCGGATCGCGGAGGTGACGCCTGGACAGGGTTCGTTCGTAAATCGGTGAATGGAGCCACCCGCGCAGGTGGGCGCGGGTGGCTCCTAGCTCGCCTTACTCGCCGGGCTCATACTCTCGGATCGGCCGCCGGGGCAGCGAAACCCGCTGCGTCACTTTGGCGCCCGCGACTCGAACGCTCTTCGCCACAATCGCCTGGTGCAGCGCCCGCAGCTCCGGGCCGGTGGGCTCCGGATCCGGCCTCGCCTGTGCCGAAGGCGCGACGACGGCGGCGACTGCAAATCCGAGCGCGACGAGCTTGAGACTGAACCGCTTCTTGAATCTCATCGTTCCCTCCTCCGGTCTACGTGCATGTCTTGACCGTAGGCCCGCCGCACGGGCGTGTCTGTCAAGCGGAGGGCGGACTGAGTGTCAAAGTGGTTACAGACAACGAGTCGGCGCCGGCGTTGCGGCTGAGCTCCTGCCGGGCTCGCCACGACCTTAACCCGAGATCGACTACGTCATGCTGTCGGAGCCCTCCTCGAAGAACGTCATAGGCGGCGGCACCTTCGGTACCGGCATCTGGGGCGCAAGAAGGGAACGCTCTGGCCGCATTACCCGACGATGACTGGGCCGGTGCACGTGGCGAGTGACCCGCTGCCCTCTACGCCGACATCAACGTTTAGCACCGGCCAACAGGGTTTTCTGGACGGCTTAGAGCTGACCGCACTCACCCTTTCGCGAAACCCACTCTGAGGCGCCGTCGTGCGGTCGCCTCGCCCGCCCGCTGGTTCCGTTGACCAGGCCGCTGAAGCGCTCTATTCTCGGCCGGGCGACCTGCGGCTCGCGCGATGTATGAGAAACGCTTGAGCTGTCGGTACCGACGGGGCCTGCGGGGCACGGCCGCGACCGTCGTTTCCGACTACCGTCGCCCCACCGTCCACCGAGTGGGCTGGAAGCTGAAGTCAAGCTGAGCCGCGATCGGCCCCCACAAGGCGGAGGAGATTTCTCGTCACAGTGGCCGCGGCTCGCGAGCGGTGGAAGCTTTGCCGAGATTACCATCGAGCGGAAATTCGACAGGCGCAGGTTCGTTCGGACTGCGGCCGCAGCCAGCCTCGCGGTTTCGCCTCTTGCAACGATGCTTGCCGGCTGCGACGGCTCCGATGACGACGAAGAGCGGCTGCGGGCGGCGTTCCCCGACTGGATGCTCCGTCTTCACCCCACTATTGACCCAGCTGCGACGCCACCGGGCCGACCCGTGGAACTCGTCAGGCCGCTGCCAGGAGCTGACCCCGCCCGAGCCGTTGCGCTTGCGCGGGAGCGGCGAAGTGACTGGGACGTCCTCTTCGGAATCACCCCGTTTGCAGACATGGCCGAACTCGTCGATGCGGATGCCGTCGAAGCTTGGGACGCGTACATGCCCCGTGAGATCGTCGCCGATCTGCCGAGAAAGATTCGTCGCGAGTGTACGGTCGCTGGCCGCCTGTACAGCTGGCCCTTTCTTCTTGATGTTTTGATTCAGGGGTGGAACTCGGAACTGGTGGAGCGGGCGGGACTCGACCCAACTCGCGCTCCACGAACGTGGGACGAATACGTGGCGAACGCTCGCAAAGTCAGCCGCTCCGGCGCGGCTCAGTACGGCTGCACGTTCGATGCCCGCGGCTGGCGATCCTTGCTTCCGATTGCGTGCAGCATCGAGCCCGCTGTTTTTGCTGACGACGGCCTTTTTAACTACACGCACGAGGCGGTTGTCGAGGCTCTCGAGATCCTGCGGCAGATGTACGAGCTGTCACATCCGGACGTCCTCGATCCTGCGACGACCGCTGGCGCAGGCTGGACTCCAGATGAGGGAGCCTTCGCCGCGCAGCTCGTTGCCTACTACGTCAAGTACCAGAACGCGCACGTCCGGTTCGCGGCGACATGGCCCGACCCGGGTCGCCTGGCAATGGGGCCGCTGCCCGCAGGATCCGTGAATGGTCGAACCGTGTTCTGGACGACGGGGGCGGCACTCCTTCGGTTTGGGCGGAAGAAGCGTGCCGCGAGCCGATATGTGCAGAGGCTCAGCTACGACGAGGTTGTCTGGCGAAGCTCCCTAAGCGAAGGCGGCGCGGGCCACCTGCCCGTCTACCGCTCGCTGTGGAGGCAGTGGGGGCAGCGTACTCCGGAGTGGATCGACCGGTGGGCTTTGCGCCTCCATGCTGAGCTCGAGCGCGCCATCCCTATCCCTCCGCACCGGCTCGGCGCCAGGCAGTTCACGATCGGACAGCCCCACTGGGAAACGTACCTTCGTGGGGAGCAGCGACAGCCGAGGGCGGCGCTCGCGGCCGCGATGAAGGCGGTTCGCGCAGCGCTGAACTAGGGGTTACTCCTGTTCGGGTTCACACCAGTCGGGCGCATCGGTTCCGCCGGCGACGAGCGTTGTTGCACGCCGATCACATCGTGCGTGCCGCCAAGGGAGAACGAACGACTGGTACGCAACTACATCATCGCCGAGGCGGAATGTCGCCCCGTAGCTTCCTGCCGATAGCCCGGGCAAAGGGAACATCGTCGACTGCTGGCCGACCACGGGTCGGGTGTGCACGCGGTGGTACGAAGATCTCTCTTTCCAGACGTCTAACCGAACAAGGTCAACCTGCCCTGTGCCGGAAAAGCGACGCCGAAGAACGAGCCCGACGAAGCCGTTCTGGCGGAGATGCGGCGTAACGATCCAAAAAGCGGAACGGCGCTGTTTTTGGATTGCGCTCGCGCTCCGGATCGCCTCAAGATACGTCGGCCGCGGACGAAGTCTGCGTACCGGAAACGTGCCGCCACCGCCGGGTACGTGTTCGACCCGGAGTTCGATCCTGTGGTCTTCGGGGGACTCGGGACTCCCGATGTCAGTTAGAAATCGGTTCAGGCGGCGCCTCGCGGATCGCTCTTCCGTGGGCGACGCGGCGGTGACGATCGGCGTCCAGACATCCATCAGGAGTGCGACTGTCCGGCCCTCGCGGGCACTCACCGTCATCGGGAGCTGGCGCCGTCCTTGTGTGACCGATTCAGGATTGGCCGCTGAGGCGTCAAGCACCCTCACGTCGTCGAGATATCCAGTGGCTTCGCTGAGGTGTTCACCAGCTGCCCAAAGCGACGCGCGCCGGACGATGACGGGGCGAAGACTCCGGTTCACGATCTCGACTCGGACGCCGAACCCCTCGTGCGTCAGATCGGTTGGCTGAGCGGTCGGGTACGCCTGCAGAGCTACAGCGGCTTCCTCCTGTGTAACCCTCCACGAGAGAAAAAGGCTCAGGGTGCCCGTAAGCATTCCGACGAGACCGAAGATGAAGCCGGCGTTGGCCCACCCGCCAAGCCGCTTCGGCCGTGGCCGAACGCGCACGTCCGCGGACATCGTGAACCCTCCCTTCGCGCGGTACGATCGCAGCTTTGGCTTTCTGAATCAATGAGCGCATGGCTGCAAGCGGAAGAAGGACCCACCAGCCGCTCGGACCCGTTAATGGGCTTCGCTGCACCCCCCGTCCGCAGGAGAGCGATGTGAGGGCACCTAGATGCGTAACCGCTCCAGGGGTCGTAGCGCCGTGCGCAGGGCCGCCGCCGCCGATGGGTGGCGGGGCGACGCCGATGGCTCCTACGGTGGGATCGTGGTTCAGTCCCAGCGCGCGGCGTTCGCCCATGTATTCGTAAACCGTGCGCCCGGAACGCTTGCGCCGGCACACCAGTTGCGGCCCGCCTTGTCACGGCACGCGGCCGCCGCCATCGCGCCGCTTCTTGCGTAAGCGTTTCGGATGGCCTCCGCGATGCGAGCGGCAATCGACCGCTTTGCCGCCTCCCAGGCACTCGCCGATAGCCTGAAGTTGTTCTCCGGCTGCCACGAAAAGCCGATACGGCCGCCAGGGCCTGACCGGCGATGGCTGCACGCGTAGTGCCGGACGGCATAGACCTCTTCGGACACAAACGAGAGCATTTGCTTAAGCGGAACTTGCGTGGAGCCATGCCCGCAGGAATAGGCGGCGGGACAAGTCGGCGAGCGGGGGATCGCTTCTGGGGCGCGCGCAGGCCAGGTCGCGTTCGCGAGCGGCAGGAAGGTCCGCCGGAGGAACCGCCGCGCCCCCACCGTCTCCGCTGGCGGGCCGTTCTCTGCCAGCTTCATTAGGTGCTGCAGATACTCGTTCAACCGCTGGGTGCGCTCGTACCGCGAGCTGCCCGCTACACCCCATCGTCGTACGTCTGCATACGCCTCGCGCGCGAAGTGTGAAACATAGGGGCCGAGGTTTTTCCAAAAGTCGCCGTCGCCGACCAGGTTCTTCATTTCGTCGTTGAATGATGCGAGGTCGGGCATTGTCTGGTGGCTGAACTGGATGCCTAGTTCGACGATGCCCGGGACGACGGGGCCTGTCCCGTCGCCGACGGCGATCCCGCGCACGACGTCCGCAATCGCCTGTCGGGTGTACGGCGGCTCGTTGCGCCTCGTGCTGCGATCGGCCTCGTTGAGCAGCCACGTTTCGCCCCGGGCGAAGTCATAGCCCGCCGCGACCATTCGGCGCCTGAACTCGACTCCGGCGGCGAACCATGAACGGCCCTGGGCGCCTGTGACCCACGACGTCGCCCATCCCGTCGCCGAGCCGAGCGTCATCTCGGCGACCGGGCGAAACCTCGGTCCGAGCTCGCGGATAAGTTGATCCTGGCGAGGCCGTAAGCGCTTTTTGTCATCGGCCGCCGGTGGGATCGAAATGTAGTAGTACGTGCAGGTGCCCGGCCGCACCGCGAGCTCTTCGGCCAGCAAGACCCAGTCCCTCGCCGTCCAGAAGATGACGTCATTGCGAAAATCGCAGCGATCTGTCAAACCACCCCGAGCACGGCCGTCCGCCGGCGCGCCCGCGCACCCCACTCCAGCCACCCCGAAATCCAAGCAGCGCCGCTGCCTGTCGTAGGCGGCAATCATGATCGTCGCTATGACCAGAGCGCCCGTCCCCAATGCAATGAGAACGAGCTTCTTCATGCGTGGGCGTATGAGGCAGTCCGCTTCACCTCGTGGACGTCTCTCCAGCGATAGCTAGTTCGGCTGCATGGGTCAGCATTGGGATCTGGCTAGCCGCGGAGCTGCGCCTTCGGAAGCCTAACGCTGGGTGTACCGCGCACGCAGGACACCCCGCTCATCCGGTTCAGGCCCGGCGCTCGTATAAAGCTGCTCGGGGAGGCGCGCGTCGGCCTGAGGCCAGCGACTACTCCGCCGGTCTCTGACTTCCGCGCGGAGTTAGGAGGCCGGTCGCAGAGGCCAGCCTCGGTCAGACGCTCGTCGAAAATTGGCAATAACACGGCGTCGCTACTAGCAGTTCTCCGCCGGTTTCCCAGACCGGACCATGACCTGCCGGCGGTTCTGCGCGCGGCGAGGCCGCGCTCGGCGGCCGGAGGCTCAAGCTCAAGACCCCTGCAAGACGCCGTGGGGCGCTGCCAAAGATCTGCGCTGCCGAGACGAAGTTGTGGGTCCCGACTAGCGTCCCGACTGTGCGATCGCTTGTGCCTCCCGACCCGCCGCTTCCCGATGGCGAGTTGCTTCTCCGTCCCAGCCGCGACTCCGATACGCACGCCATCCGTGCCGTCTACTCCGAAGGCGACATACGAAGCTGGATGGGTTGGGCCGGCGAGCTGCCCGACGAGGCCGAGGCCCAGGCGAACATCGCACGAGCGGCCCGTGCTTGGGAGGAAGGGACTTGGGCCGTCTTTCTGATCGTTGAGGCCGCCACGGACGAGGTGATCGGCGGCGTCAATCTCCGGTTCGGCGACTATGACATCGCCGAAATCTCGTACTTCCTGAGCGCCCCCAACCGAGGTCACGGATTCGCGACACGAGCCGTCCGCCTCGTCGTGCAATGGGCCTTCGACGAACTCGGGATCGAGCGGATCGAACTGCGCGTTCACCCCGCGAATACGGCCTCTTGCCGCGTCGCTGAACGCGCCGGCTTCATCCGTGAGGGCATCGAGCGTTCATCGCGATCTTGGCCGGACGGGAGCCGTTTCGACTCGACCGTGTACTCGCTACTACCGAGTGACCTGCACTCTTGAGGGACGGGAGATCTAAGGCGCCTGCAACCTCTTCATAGCGGCGCCAGCCTTCTGGGCTGAGACGATATCTCCCTTTCGCTCGAAAAGCTGGAACGCGCGCTCGATGACCGGCGGCGCCTCGCTGGCTCGGCCTGCGAGCTCCAAGACCTCAGCTAGATCCATCAGGGCACGACCTTGGCTGTCGAGGCCATCCGTCTGCTCCGCGAGCGCAACCGCCCCCCGCGCAAGCTCCTCGGCCGCCGCAACCTCGCCGCGCCTCGCGAGAACTTTCGCACGGACGGCGCGCCACGAAATCTGTGAAGCCACGTCTGCCGTGGCCGCCAGTTCTTCGCTTATGGACGTGAATCTCTCCGCTTCGTCGAAGCGACCCTGGGCGTAGATCGCTCGAGCCAACTCCGCGGCAACCATCGAGAGCAGCCCTCGGTCACCCATCTTCTGGAGCGCGCCGTAGCCCCAACGGAGCTCTCGCTCCGCTGCGGGAGGATCGTCGGCGAGCATCTCGATCTCGCTCGAGAGAAGTGAGAACCCGGCCAGCCAAACCCGGAACCCCAGTTCCTCCGAGATGGCTCTTCCGCGAGCGAGGAGGTCGCGCGCGTGCTCGAACCGTCCCGACAGGGCATGTAGGCCAGCGAGACAGACGAGAGAGGTCGACTGCACGATAGGCGCTTGCGTGGCGCGATCAACGATCGCCTCAGCGCGGTCGATCGCCTCCGGTACGGGCGTCGGGCCGTAGTAGATCGCCATCGGAAGTCGCATTAGTGCCCCTGCCGCTTCCCGCGGCTCTCCAGCGCGCTCGGCGTGGGCGAGCGCTCGCTCGAGCGCTCGCTCCTGCTCATCCCATTGGTTCGTCATCCAATGCACATCGGCTATCCGGCGCCAAGCCTTGGCAAGTCCGAGATCGTCTCCGAGCTCCTCCAGTCCGAAGAGCGCCTCTTCCGCCACCCGGCGAAGTTCGTTGACGCCGTCTCTGGGATTGGTGAGGGCACGAACGAAAGCGCGCTCGAGCAGCGCGTGGAGCTCGACGCGCTGATTTCGAGCCGCGGAAGCAACCTCAATCGCTTCGGTCAACACGGAGTCGGCGTCGGCAAACTCGCCAGCGAGGACGAATGCGGCGCCCAGCTCGCCGAGAAGCTCTTCGCGTCCCGACACATCTGCTGTAGGGAGTGCCTTCGCGCGGGCGAGGAGGTTGGTTGCTGCGGAAGCGTCCCCTCGTGTGACGGCGCGTCGCCCAGCAGCGGTGAGGCGCTCCCTCGCCCGGGCCGCGAGGGGGCGGGTGCGCTCGTCGCCCGCGCCGAGCTCGCTGGAATAGTGGAAGGCCTGCTCAAGGTGATAACCGAGGATTTCTTCAACCTCGACAGCGCGACCAGCGCGCTGTTTCTCGATCCAGAGAGCGAAGCGCTCATGCAGGGCAGCGCGATCCCGCTTCGGAAGCCCGGCGTAGGCGGCGTCCAGGATGAGTAGATGGCGAAAATGGTAGGCGTTCTCGCCCGGCACCGTGGAGCGGTCCGGGCGTATGAGCTCCTTCCGTACGAGGAGCTGAAGGTTCGTTCCGACAGCAGCACGTGCACTCTCGGGTGAGAGGTCCGCCACCGCCGCTTCCCAGAAGCGTTTCCCGATGACGGCGGCCCGCTCGAGCACGCCGCGTTCGTCTGCGCTGAGGCGGTCGAGGCGCTCGGCCAGCAGCGCCTGAATGGTCGGCGGGATCTGGAGTTCGCCCTCTGATCCCTCTCGCTCTGTGAACAGGGCCACCATCTGCTCCACGAAAAGCGGGTTTCCGTCGGCCGCCTCTAGGATCCTTAGGCGAGCGGCGGCGGGGAAATCGGCCTTGCCCGTCAGGTTGTCGATCAGGTCGCTCGAGTGCATGTCATTGAGCGGTTCGAGCAGGATCGATGTGGCGTTCAGTTTGCCTCCGCCCCACTGCGGCCTCCGTTCGAGAAGCTCCGGGCGCGCGAGACAGACGAGGAGAACCGGAATGTCGCGCGTTGATTCCCCGAGGTACTCGACGAGGTCGAGGAACAGTTCCTCGCCCCAGTGGATGTCATCGAACGAGACGACGACGGGCCGTGAGCGGGAGACCGACTCGAGGAGCCGGCGCATGGCCCAAAAGGTCTCCTCGGTCGAGACCGTTTCGTCGCTGAATCCGACTGCCGCCGCTAACCGCTCAGCGACCATCTTCGCCTTAGGATCATCGGCGAGCACATCGACGATCCGGCGTTGGGCCTCTTCGGGCGGCGATCGGCGACCAATCGCCGCGGCCGTGCGGACGACGTCGACGAGCGGCCAGAACGTAATTCCTTCGCCATACGGCAAACAGCTCCCAAGCAGCACCGCCGCTTCGCCTTCGACCTCGGTAACCAGTTCACGTACGAGCCGCGACTTTCCCACCCCTGCCGGGCCGAGAACCGTGAAGAAGTGGCCCGTCCCGCCCGACGACGCCCGGCCGAATGCCTCACGGAGGAGGGCGAGTTCGCGCTCCCGCCCTACGAGTCTTACGTCGAGCCGCCGCTCATATGCCGGTGCCCCCTCGAGCACACCCAGGAGCCGCCAAACCGGGGTGGTCTCGGTCTTGCCCTTCAGCGACAGGTCCTCGACCGGCTCAACGAGCGCGGCGTTGCGGACGAGTCGGTAAGTCGCCTCGCCGATCAAGATTTCACTGGCGGCGGCCGCCTCCTCGAGCCGTTTTGCGAGGACGACTGCCTCGCCGGTCACGAAGGCCTGGTCGGCAGAGGGGTCACCGGCGACTACCTCGCCGGTGTTGACGCCCGTCCGCACCGAGAGCCGCACACCCAGCTCACCTTGGAGTCGCTCGTTGTGCGCAGCCAGCGTCAGGCGGAGCTCGAGCGCCGCCCGAACCGCCCGCAGGGCGTCGTCCTCGTGCGTCCGCGGGATCCCGAACACCGCCATGACTGCGTCGCCAATAAACTTTTCGACCGTGCCGCCGTGGCGTTCGATCACGGTCCGTGCGTTCGCGAAGTAGTCCGACTGCACGCGTCGTAACGACTCGGCGTCCAGCCTCTCGCCGAGCAGCGTGGAACCCACCCAGTCGCAAAACAAGACGCTGACGATCTTTCGCGTTTCCCGGGCAGGCGTCAGCCGGGCGCCGCAGCCCGGGCAGAAGCGGGCGCCGGCCGGCACTTCCGCATTGCAGCTCGCACACGAGGGCATACCTTGAGTCTAGGACTGCCCCGCTAAAGTTCGACTTTTGGGAAACGCGAGTGCGCCGACGGGTCGAGCCGGACGTGCGGCGGAGACCCGTCGACTGCGAAGTAACCTGCTCTCTTTCGGGCTAGGGGGCGATCATGCCGGGACGGGTGCCCAGGGCTGGAACGCGTTCTCGACCCCCTGAAGGGCCGGCGCGAGCTCGGGATAGTGCCTTAGGAGAATGTCCCTCATCGTCGTTTTGCCGATCCAGTCGAGGCCAGCCCGGGTGTAGACCTGGGACGTGTAGTCGCTCGTGAAGAACCGGTCGCTCTTCAGGCGGCGAGACGCCATCAACGCAAAAACACGGAACGCTGTATCGCTGAAGCCGAAGCCCCTTGGGAGAGGCTCCGCGTAGAGCCCGATCATGAGATCGACTCGGTCGAGTTGACCGTAAACCTCGCGGAGCTCTTTCGCTACCTTCGCGCTAGGGGTCAGCTCCTCGAACGAGTTCACCGGCCGGCGATGGAAGAGTTCACGGAACTCCTTGTAGCGGGGGACGCCGCGCTCTCGGACGCGCATGATGTCGATCGCGGCGAGGTCGATCGTCCCTGACCCGTCCGGGCGCTCAAAATTCTGGAGGAACTTTGGGTAGTTGTGGAGCGTGATCAAGCCCGGATGGGCGCGGCCGAACGAGTACAAGCTGTTGGGCATCCCGAACCTGAGCAACACCTCGCGGGCTTTCAGCGCTCCCATCTCGGGAAACTGAAGCGTGTCCATCTGTCCATCGTTCCCAAGTGAGACGAACGGGAGCTCGTCCGGCAAGAGCGGGTGCATCCGGTAGACAGCCACGAATTCCTCGGTCAATGAGTAGGGGACGTCGTGGTGGTCGGTTGGCGAACCCGGAATCCCGCTCAGGACATCGCTTTTGCCTATTCGGCCGAATCGCTTCGTAAACCGCTCGCCCAACAAGCCGTACCAATTCGCGTTCATGCCCTTGATCGTCGTGGGATGGGCGATGATCGCGGGCGTCCACTCGACGGTGTGGATTTTCGCCATGAGGGCGGCGTTGACGAGCCGCGCCTTTTGGTAGAGCTCATCGTCGGTCAAATTCGGGTATTCGCGTCGCAGCGCATCGCAGATGGCGTTGTGCTCGTGCATGAAGAGCGTATGCAGGAGCCCAAGGCCGACCCAGAAGTTGCCCGCCACGCCGGAGAGGTCCTTCTCCTGCACCAGGTCGGCGGGAGGGAGACCGTCAGCGGCGAACCTGAGCCGGCCGCCGTCGTCCCGAATCCGCGTGGCGAAGTCCTCGTTGTTTCCGTAGATCTGGGAGGCGTCCCACCAGTGGCTGTCCGATGTCAGAAACGTCGGGGCCGCGCCGTCGCCGTTGCCACCCCGGTCTAGCTGGGTACGCTCGATGGTCATCGGGCGCTGCGGCCACGGGTCCTCTTCCGCTAGAGGAATCTCAAATGGCTTCGCCTCCGTGTCGAACTCGTGACTGAACCAGTCGTGCACCTCGAATTGAAGCCACGCCGCGGCGAGGACGTTGACCGACTCGACCGGAATGAAGGTCTCCCGCGTGAGAAGTTCGCGGCTGATGAGGCGAGGGCTCGGCTCAAGGAGGTCAGGCTCCCGTTCGGGAACTGTGCGCTCGAGCGGAACGTTTCGCCCGAAGCGAGTGTGAAGGCTTCCCATGGAGGGCTGCGCGAGGTCGTTGTAGCTCCCATCGATCGTGCGGAGGTTCACGTCTGATGGCGGCGGCGGTGGCGGTTTGACGAGCCCCGTGTCGTAGAGGTTCTCCCGACGGAGCCGCTTCCGGAGGAACGCGACGGTGAATAAGCCCACCAGCTTCGGAAGCCGATCCCAGCCGTATTTTTTGTCGAGCCCGGAGGCGAGAGCGGTGAAGAGGCCCACCCGAGTTGTAACCCTCCCTTTCGGCTATGAAAGCACCCTTTCGCGGCCCGGGTCAACCTGAAAGACTCAAAGGCGTGGAGCTTGCGCCGGGCATCCGGGCGATCGGCGGACATGCGGGCGGCCGGGTGCACGCCTACCTGATCGGGCAGGGCACCGAGCTGACGCTGATCGACACGCTCTATGAGACGGACGGCCGGCTCGTCTTTCAGGAGCTCCGCCGTCTTGGCCACTCACTTTCGGACCTCAAGCGGATCGTACTCACGCATGGTCATCGCTCACACTTAGGCGGGCTAGCGGAGCTGAAGCGGCAGAGCGGAGCAACCGTTTACTCCCACGAGTGGGAAGCGGACATCATCGCCGGAGAGCGGAAGGCGCAGGCGGTCACAATCCTCCCACGGCGGCCCCTTCGCGCATACATCCCCTTCCAAGTCGGCCTCGCGCTCGGGTTCGGTAAGCACCCGCCCTGTCCCGTCGACGAGACGCTCGTCGACGAAGACGAGGTCGGCGGCCTTAGCGTGCTCCACACGCCGGGCCATACGCCGGGTCACCTGGCCTTCTACTCCGAGGAGTACGGCGTCCTACTCTCGGGCGACTCGATCGCCACCTGGCCCAAGTTCGACGCCGGGTGGCCCGCCTTCAACCTCAACCCGCAGGAGCAACGCGAGTCAATCCGCCGCATGGCGTCACTCGAACCGAAGAAGGTCGGTGTCGGACACGGCTCACCGATCACCCGCGAAGCGGCCGACCGCGTCCACGGCCTCGTCCAGCGCTAGTCCGGCTCCATCCTGTTTGCCGCCACAGATCAAGCCGGCGCGGGACCTTTGGAACGTCGATGTGAGTCCACTACCACCACCCACCGGCCGCTCTCGTTTCGCCGTCGTGGAGGCAAGCGCCTCCCAACGAGTGACGCTCGTCCTGAGCACGAGCCTCGCTACAAGAGCCACAACTGGCCAAGGTGAGTAAGTGGACGCCGCAAGAGACCTGCGGAAATCGTCGATGAGTGGTTTACGTTCGAGGGCAGGGTCGTCTTTACGAACCCGCTGAACGGCGAGACCGTGTCTCTCACTTCGCTGGTCAGCGCCAAATGGTGTTTCCCGGCGATCCGGGTCAGGAAATCGACACGACATCGGTGTCCGCGGGCAGTTCGTCCACCGTCGTCCGGGCGGATTGCTTCTCCGTGACGCTGGCTATGTCGTCCTCGACTTCCATTTCACAATCGTCGGTGGCGAGATCGTCCTCGTGCGCGGGCCTCATCCCTCTCTCGAGGCAACGATCGAGGGCAACGGCCCGTTCTGCGCGTTGATGACGAGTGGGCTCGGGCTGAGCTAATCCGCGACTCTGCGGAACTGAAGGGTGGAGGACGCCGGCCGCTGGCGGCGGCCCTCCAGCCTTCTATTCGACGATCACGTGCGAGTACGTATATACACCCAGTATGCGGGCCGCGAACGAAGAGGTTGCTAGTCGTCTAGCTTGCGCCGTGGCGCGAATGGATTGCCGCTTACGGCTGTCAGAATCCCGCCGGCCAGCCCGATTAACGTGAGCGACACGATTGGCGCGTCTAGGCGGGCTACTTCTTCTTGTATGCAGGACATGGAGTGCTCGATACTCCCCGAGCGCAGTGAACGGGAACGTAAAGAACACGGTTACGAGGCGGATGTACCTCGGGAGATAGGCCCAAATCCACTGCGTCCCGAACGTGAGAAATGCGGTCAGAAAAAGAACAGAAATGACCTGCGCCGCCGTCGAGTAAAACTCCAAACCCTTCGCGGCGAGGACAAGGCTACGGGAGGGAGCGGATGACTAACCTTGCCGGCGGCATTCGTTGAGTTGCGGGGGGCTGGCCGGGCGCGGTGCGAGCTTGGTGCTCGCCCTGGTCAGCATACGCGCTGCGGCGTAGACTCGAAACGGCACTCGAGGAGGTTGGCGGAGATGCCGGAAACGGACGGCGAGAGTGGGCGGGCCAACGCATCCGCGCCTCCGGAACCCGGGCCGGCGGTTCATGGTCGGCGCTTGGTCGCCATCATCCTTCAGGCTGGCAGTGTGGCCGCGGCACTCAGCTCCATCGTCGGCCTCGTGGTCGTCTTCGCACCAGGGCTGAGGTCGAGCGGCGGCGGCGGCGACAATGAGCGCGCCACGACGGTCGTGTTGTCACAGGGCCAAGAGATCAAGCTCGCGATCGCGAAGGACCACGTGCCGGCGCGCGTGACGTACGGTCGTTATCTTGAGCTCGAGGAGGAAGGCTCCACAGGCATCCCAACCGACGAACTCCGGACGCCCGGCGCCGACGTGCACTACCGCGTCGAAATGCGAGGCTACGGGAAAGGCGCGCCGTTCCGCACACGCTTCACGCTCTCCAACCAAGGTGGAGTTGCCGTCCACGAGCACGAGGCGGAGGCCACGCTCGACGCCGATTCCGACGAGTGCCGCTGCACCGAATTCGTCCCGGTGCCGGTTAGCGCGCAGAGCTATCGGGTGGAGGTGGCGGTCTTCCGTCCCGGCGCACCATACGCGGCGCCTGTCGTCGCGCAGTACACAAACTGGTTCTCCGGCTCGGCCCCGGTCAGGGACTGAAATACGCGGTGACGACGCGTGATCCTCCGCCTGGCGGAGGCGACGCCTGGATCACGCAGGTCTGGGCGCGCGACTGCACACAGACTCCGGACCAGCCGAGGAAGCGGCCGCCGGCAAAAGGTGTTGCAATGAGCGCAATCTGTCGGCCGCGTTCGTATCGAATCGTGCACTTCGGCGGGCACGAAAGCCCATCGGTTCCCTTCACTGTTCCGCGCCCCGCAGGACGCGTGTGCGTACGAAAATCCACCCACTTGGTGATCGGAGATGCCTGTCTCGCAGTGCCGTCGTTTGCCACGAAGAACGCGCTCACGGCTGTATTTGACTTAAGTGGGAACTCGCAGAAGCTGCGGCGGCTGACGCCCTCGCAGTAGCCGCCCCACGACTGGAGGTGGTGGTCCGAATTGGCAACCGGGATCAGCCTAACGAGCGTTCGGTGGTTGAACATGTAGCACTGCAACCCGCAGGCCAAGCCTCCTGCCGCCCTGACATCGATGCGTCCTCCCGGGTTCCAGGCGGTCGTCAGCCGCAGCGGTGAGAAGATCGCCTTGGCCGCTTTGATCTCATTGATTACCGCGGTGCAGACCGGGCGTGGGCCGCCGCAAGGGTTCGGCCGGTTGGTGTACAGCCGCTCCCAGCCGATGAACGACGAGCGGCTGCCTGGTGCCGCCGTCAGCGTGACCGTGGTGCCGATCGGGTAGCGAAACACACAAACGTTCTTCGGGCACTGCGAATCTACGAGCTGCCCGACCGGCGAAAGCGACACGGTCCCTTCGACCGACTCGACGCGCAGCTTTAGGTAGCTCGACGCGAAGGTCTTCGCAGTCGCTCCGGAGCCGCCGGTAGCAAGGATCAGGCCGAACGCACCGATGAGAAGGCGGAAGATCATGTGCGACCCGCCGCAGCACAGCGACTGTACTCCGCATCGTTCATAAACACAATCTCCCGGCCCGGCCCTTTCGAACCTACGGCAGGTCGGGTCAGGGCGGCGACACGACCTCATCCGGTTCCAGCGACACGAGCCGGCCGCGAAGGAGAACGACAGGCTTCGTTGACCTCCTTGGGAACTCAACAGGGGCGAGGGCAGTCGAACGCCAAGTTCCGCTTACCGCCTAGCTGGACCCTCTTCGAGGCTACGACGCTGTCTGCTGCAGCGCTAGATGGCTCTGTCCGCCATCTCCTCAACATCAGGGCGCGCCTGCTCAGCGTCATCGTCTCTGACTGCAACTTCGCGCCTGCTAACAGGCGGTTTTTCGTGACCGTTCGATGTCGTGCAGAGCCTGCAGGACCCTGGCCGGGCCGTCGAGACGCCAGTACGACGCTACTCGGCGCGCGTCCACTCCGTGAGCACGTTCTTCGGGATTCTGCCCGCCTTGGCCGCGGCAACGGCCTCCTCAGGCTCGTAAAAACAATGCTTGGCGCCACCCATCAAGAGTGTCAAGCGATTGGACGTGAAGCGGAAGCGGTATCCGTCATCCTCGAAGCAGCTGACCCCGCCCGCAGACGGCGTGTAGGTCATTCGAAGGATGACGCTCTCGCCCTCGTGTGTGATCGCCCCGGCGGAGTGCAGGCTCGTCGGGTCTGTGGCCGTACTACCGGGCGGGCCGTTCGCAAAGCATGTTGTGCGACCGGCCGTAATCGACCGGCACTCAGGCGACTGTGCGGCGAAGACCACCCATTCCGCGCCAGATAGCCGGTCCTCCCACTTGCCAAGCCAGCCACTAGGGACCGCTTCGCCGGTGAACGGCTCTTCCAGGTTTGCCGGGTCGGGGTCCGGATATTCGGCCGACTCTGCTTGAGTGCCGGTTGCAGCGTCAGTCCCCATTTCGGAGGCACCCTTGTCACCACCGCAGGCCGGCATAGCCAGCGCAAGGAGGGATATGAACGTGGCGGTGCGCAGGGTCTCCGATCTTTCCTGCTTTCGTCGCCCTTGTCGAGTTTGTTTTGCCCGTCTGTGACGGCCGTCTCGTCGCTTCCCATTGGACTGGTGCTCCGCGATCACGTCCGAACGACCGGGGTCGGCTAGCGTCAGCTTAGAAACTGGACGCGGTCGATCAACCCTTCCGGGTTGACTCGGTAGATGGCAGCAGCGTGGATATCTCCACGCGGGCCGCCGGTGACGTGCTCCTCGTCAATCACAAACGAACCCACGCGGATGCGGGCAACGATCTCTGCTCGCAGGTCGGAGCTTGCGCTGAAGAGCTTTGCGTAGTGGTCGTGCAATGCGTCGCGCCCGCTGAGGACGACGTTGCGGTCAGCGTCTTCGAAGACGACGTCCGGGGCGTAGCACCTTGCGAACGCCTCGACGTCGTGGGCGTTATAGGCGCGTACCTGCTCCTCGACCGTGTCCAACCGCCCGTCCCGTTCGGTTAGGGACGGAATTCCACGTGCCAGCAGTGGGGGCAGTACACCGCCACGTCTTCACTGCCGTCGTCCTCGGCGGTTAGGGAGGCGCGCCAGCCGCGCTCATCCTCGCGGGACACACGGCCGCACTCGCAGCACTGAAGCCCCGCCCTGTAGACGGCCGGCCGCTCAAGCATCGGTGGAAAGGATAGAGGCCGGGTAAGCGGCGAAGCACCCCCGGGCGCTTGTGGATCTACTTAGCTGGCTTCCCCGGCGCGGTTGGCTGACCGAGTGAGCAAAACTTTCACACCTTTTGCCGTTCCTGGCCCGGTGGGTGGCGGCCTGACAGCGAGCCGCCAGAAACTTGATGCCCATTCGCGGAAAACGTCCGTGCGGAATTCGAGCTAGTCGGGCAGTGGTATGCGGGAGGTCTGCAGCCCGACATCACGGGACTGACCTACCGCATGTCAGGGTGCCGCGTCCGGCGGCGCGGCGGTCAGGCGAAGATTGGGCCTGTCTGCGGGTACCGCGCGAGCAGCCGCTCGCGCAACTCGCGGAGCCTAGGTGACGCTGCCGCTGCCGACTGAGCGACGTACGACGTGTCCATGATCATCGGCTTGCCCCAGGCGACGAGGTCCTCTTTCTCAGACGGAGCCGCGAGCGCCTGGATCCAGTCGGCACGACCGTAGGCGAGGTCTCCGCCGATCGCGACGAGCTCCACCCAGCTCGGATCGGCCTCAACAACGTTCTCCCACGGATCCTCGGCGTGGCGCTCGAGGACAAGGATGTCCGCGACCCGGTCGGCTGCGAGGTGGCCGAGCGAGCTGCCGAGTCCTGCGAT
>Ga0126304_10000385_pt1 | contig 17162 bp, 14 predicted proteins | sample Plot25_FD_92538 | JGI IMG/M metagenome (GOLD analysis project Ga0126304, IMG submission 92538) | Serpentine soil microbial communities from UC McLaughlin Reserve, CA, USA - Plot25 | ecosystem: Environmental > Terrestrial > Soil > Grasslands | place: USA: UC McLaughlin Reserve, Lake County... | reverse complement strand
CTTCTATTAATCTCTTTTTTATTCTGGCTGCATAGATGCATCTTTCTGTACTAAAGTTATAGTATTAGAGTATCTTTATTCGTCAACATATTATAATACAACTATATTGTCATAGACTATATCTAAACATTATTGAATCATGGGATATTATTTGTATAATTTTGGTCTTTTGTCATCTCGATTAATTGCCGATTGTGCGGCCGCTAGAATAGCAATTGGAATTCTGTGTGAAGAAGCGCTTACATAATCGAGGCCAATTTCGGTAAAGAATTCGATTGAACGAGGGTCGCCTCCATGTTCTCCACATATTCCTATTTCAATGTCTCTTTTAACTCCTTTTGCAAGATCGATTGCTATTTTCATTAATTTGCCTACTCCTCGATTGTCAATTGTCTGAAACGGATTCATGCTAATAAGACCCTTGTCTAAATAAAGTGGAAGGAATTTGCTTTCAGCATCTTCTCTGCTAAAACTGAAAGTTCCTTGAGTAAGATCATTTGTACCAAAACTCAGGAAATCTGCAAGCTTAGCGATATCATCAGCTATCAAGCACGCACGAACTACTTCTATCATACTTCCAAACTTAATTTTCAATTTTATTCTATTTCTATATTCAATCTCTCTCTTGATTGACTCGAAGATTAGCCTAACTTGAGCAAACTCTTCGATCATTCCGACTTGAGGAACCATAATTTGAGGCTGTACATGAATCCCTTCTTTGAATAATTCTGCCGCTGCTTCGCAAATGGCTCTTATCTGGATCTCGTAAATTTCGGGAAATGACAAACCTGCTCTAACTCCTCTATGTCCTAGCATTGGATTTATTTCTGATAATTCATGGACTCTTTTGAGAAGTTTTTCTTTATTTAGGATTTCAAGATTATCAGATTGTAGCTGTGACCGGAGTTCAAAGATTTGATTAAGCAAATCTTCTTCTTTTGGTAGAAATTCATGAAGCGGAGGATCCAATAATCTAATGGTAACAGGAAGCCCTTCCATTTCTTTTAAAATGGTCTTGAAATCAGATCTTTGGAGTGGTTCTAGATCTGCCAAAACATGTCTCCTTTCTTCTTGGCCATCTGCCATAATCATTGTTACAAATTGAGCAATTCGATCATGTTGATTGAACATTCTCTCAGTACGGCAAAGACCGATACCCTCTGCACCATATTTCCTTGCTAACACAGCACTTTCCGGCACATCTGAATTAGCCCTAATCTCTATAAGCTTCACATCATAAGCCCATTGAAGTAATTCTTTGAGTTCTGATGTAATCTCCGGTTTCATGGTGGGGACCTCACCAGGATAAATGTGGCCACTAGTTCCGTCTATAGTGATCTTTTGCATTTCATGTATTGAGCGTTTTCCATCTATAGTGAATCCTGAAGCTCTTTCATCAATTTCAATTTGAGAGCAACCTACTATACAAGGCTTACCCATTCCACGTGCTACAACGGCTGCATGTGAAGTTTTTCCGCCTTTACTTGTAACAATACCAGCACATCTAAAAAGGGCTGGAACATCTTCTGGTTTTGTATACTCTTTGACTAAAATTACCTTCTCACCTTTGATGCCCAAAGATTCTGCTCTTGCTTCATTTAAGACAACAATGCCACTGACAGCGCCAGGCGAGGCTCCAATTCCTCTGGCTATTGGAACATAGTTAGATTTATCATTAATTATCGGATATAGAATTTGCTCCAATTCTTCTGGATTGATTCTTGCCAAAGCACTAGTCCTATTAATCAGTCCTTCATGAAACATATCGACAGAGGTTTTTACACTTGCTAGTGCATTCATTTTTGCGCTCCGTGTCTGCAGAATGTATAAGTTTCCTTTTTCAACGGTAAACTCTACGTCCTGCGGCTCTCTGAAATGTTTCTCTAAACTTTCAGCGGCTAGGCGCAATTCTTTATCAACGTTTGGTAATTCTGAAGAAAGTAAATTTATTGGCTTTGGAGTAGCCTTACCGGAGACCACATCTTCGCCCTGAGCATTCACAAGATATTCTCCATATAATTTTTTTTCACCGCTCTCTGGATTTCTAGTGAATAAGACTCCTGTTGCGCTATCATTACCCATATTACCAAAAACCATTTCGAGGATTGTTACTGCAGTTCCATTAGTCATTTCTGGTGAAATTTTGTATTGATGCCGGTATTCTATTGCCCTCTTGCCCATCCAAGACTTAAAAACTGCGATTATTGCAAGTTCTAACTGTTTATAGGGATCCTCAGGAAATTTTTTTCCTATCTTTTTTTCACAAAACATCTTAGATGCTAGCGTCATATTTCTGAGATGATCTTCATCTGCGTTTTCTGCTCCTACAGAGATTTCTTTAAATAGATTTTCTTCAACATTAAGAACTATTTTTCCAAACATTTGTATGAATCTACGATATGTGTCCCATGCAAATCTGGAATCCTTGCTTTGCTTTGCTAAACCCTGGACTGTATGATCATTTATGCCAAGATTCAGAACAGTGTCCATCATTCCAGGCATAGAGATAGGGGCACCTGAACGAACAGAAACCAAGAGCGGATTAGATATGTCACCAAATTGTTTTTTACTTAACGTTTCAAGTTTTTTCATTGCTTTGCGTACTTCATACATAAATCCGTCAGGTAACCTTTTGCCTCCTTCATAAAATTTTGCACAAATTTCAGTAGTAATAATAAAACCAGAGGGGATAGACAGACCGAGTTGTGTCATCTCAGCTAATCCAGCGCCCTTACTTCCAATCAGCGTTTTATTTTTACTGTCTGCTTCTTCAAAAAAATATATTGGTTTTAACATTCAGTCTATATCACTATCAAAATTATGATCTTTTAATTTAATATATTCTGCGAATTTTAACTGTCATCTATTAGATTTTGTTGAATGTCTTGGCGTGTCATATGCTTCTTTCTATATCCACAATTTTTATTATAAATTGAACTGTTGCGATAAATTTGATCATTTTACTAAATGCTATGCGATTGTCTTCTAATAATTCTAGGATTATCATTATTATGGCTAATATAGCAGAAGAAACGAGAATATTGTTAATACCTTTATATTATAATTATGATCACATATACTGTTCCAAATTGATATATATATTATAAATAGCGATACATCTTAATTAAATACTTGTTATTGTCACAGAGAATGCTTGCTGCAGTGTTTCATAGCCCAAATGTCATAACCCTAGAAGAGAGACAGCTTTCGAAAACTGAAAATGGCATCTTGATACGAGTCAATGCCTGCGCCGTCTGTGGTTATGATGCCAGAGTTTTTAGAAATGGACATCAAAAGGTAAGGACACCAGTGATATTAGGACATGAGCTTTGCGGAGAAATACTTGAAACAGTACGTACACATAATGGAAAGGTAATTGAGTCAGGTACCAGAGTAGTTGTCTGTCCTATAATATCCTGCTTAAATTGCAAATACTGTAGAAGTGAGCAATACAACTTATGTACAAATTTAAGGGAGATAGGATCGACTGTTGATGGTGGCTTTGCTCAGTATATCAGCATACCTGAACAAATTCTTCAAATAGGAGGCATTGTACCAGTTCCAAGCAACCTTAGTAACGAAGAAGCCGCTTTAGTTGAACCATTAGCATGTTGTATAAATGGTTTTTATCAAATGGGCAGAATTAATTGTGAAAGCCAAGTAGCCATAATTGGAGATGGTCCAATTGGATTACTTCATCTCCAGCTTTCAAAGTTATATGGCGCAAAAACTATTATGATTGGTAAAAATGCAGAAAGAACACGCAAAGCAAAGTCTATAGGAGCAGACCAAGTAATACTTGCTCATGACATTGAACAAACCAGAGACAATATATTACAACATACAAACGGTCTCGGAGCCAATGCAGTCATAATCGCCACAAGTAATCCAGTTGCTTTAAACTTAGCAATGGCTATAGCGAGCAAGAATTCAAAAATAAATATTTTTGGAGGAATGCCAAAGGAAACACATATCTCAATAGATCCTAACTGGCTTCATTATAATCAGATTTCTCTAATTGGAAGCTTTAGTTCTACGCCTGATATGTTGCAGGAAGCTGCTAGACTTGCAGCTAATAAGCAGATCGATCTTGGTAAGATAATTAGTCATAGATTCTCACTTGACCATATAGAAGAAGCAATAGAAGTTACTGAACAATATTATGGCTTACGAGCAGTAATAAACAGATTTTAAATTAAACCACATGTCAAATATTTCTTTCTCTCGAGAAGTCATTAGTTTATCACTATTCATAATTTCATCTTGTAATTGACTTTACTATTTAACTTACACAACGTTTATCATTTATGTAGAACTAAAGGCAATAGTATCAGCTTATCTATTTTTACTATACAACACATAAACCTCCGATAAATTGTCCTCTAGCCCATTTAAAAAAGAATTGAATTCAGTTATGGGCACGACTGCTGTACCATCTATGAATCTAACTTTGTTATGATGAAGAGTCAATATTATAGGTATTGCAGAGGAAATATTATTTCTTTTTGCAAGTAAAATTTTTGTCCTCTCCATTTGTTTTTTTGCATACAAAGAAAGAATTGATAGGCTACCATGTTTCCAATGTTTGCAATCCACCGCAATGGCAAACTTTGAATTAATTCCGACCACATCAATTTCCATCCGAGGTTTCGAAAAAATTACATGAATCGCCGTTTTGTAACCAGATAATTTAAGAATTTTCGATGTCAGAGCTTCAAAATCCTTCCAATTTAATTGTATTGAGATCTGTTCTATGTCACAACCCATCTTAAGGGCCAGAATTGCAATTTTTAATCTATCCTCTTTAGAAAATAGTATTTTACTTCCAGATGTAGTACCAATTCCATTATTACTTAAGAAGTCCAAAACCCTCCCTGCAACAGGTTCACTTACGATTCTGGCTCTAATCCTAAATAACTTGGGTGTTGTTTCCGACGAAACTCCAGATATAGATCTGGCCAACAATTCTGGATGCATTGCCCTGAATAAAATACTTCGCTGTTATTTCAACCTGACGAACAACATTATTTAAAAAATATATTAACAATTATTAAATGCGCCATCATTTCACAACATATTTTGTCTGTAAAGAGAATTTTTGGTTTGTTTTATTGTCAATTGAATACCATTAAAGAAATAGATTAAATATTTTTTGTCTTCGCTTTTAGAAAAACAACAGCTTTATTTATACTATCTTTGTTTATACTATAAAATTTTATAAGATTTATTACATCTTCGACTGTATCTATATCAGTCATAATCCTTTTTGTTTTAATAATCTTTACAGTTGCATTTAATGTTTTTGCTTTTTTGATATGAACATTATAACTATCATTGTCATAATTTGTTGTTATTAATAGCGGAGGTCTTCGTAGCAGAGCATTCGATCCATCGAATCGAAGCGAAGGGCATATTACCAAGCATTTTTCATGCTCTTGTGCTGATGTGCACATATGTTCTATATCTTCTGGTAAAAGCAAAGGCAGATCTTGTGGAATTACAATCGTAGCATCGACATCATATTCTGAAATATATACGTCGGCCAAAGCAACAGCAGCGTTTACTCCTTGATCTTTTTTTTCTTGTAAAAATTTTGCATCATATATTTTAGCAATTGCTTCTGCTCGTTTATCGCTTGACACTACAACCACGTTTGATATGACAGAGGTATTAGTCAAAGTTTTTAAGGTACAATCAAGAAATAGCTGAGATAGCTTTATACGTTCTTCAACACTCAGTAGAGATGCCAATCTAGATTTTCCACTTACAAAATTCTTCACTGGCACAATCGCAAATACCTTCAAGGTTAAGCACTCCTTATATATCTCATAAGGTATGAGGCCAATCTCTTTTCGTCATCTTTATTGTTCATTAAGATGTCAGTTTCATATACTTTCATGCCTAGATTTCGTATCCTTGATGACAAATTATTATCAGTCTGAGATATAATGAACTTGCTAATAAAATCAGAATAATACTCAGCTACTCCTAAGGGAGAAAGTTGCAGTCTCATTGCCTTCATATACTTTACTGCTGGTCCGCTTACTGCTTTATCTCCAATCAAAGGAGAAATGGCAACGATTTTTTTTCTCTCTGCAATAAGATTTTTTTTTAAAATCTTGATTGAAAGAATAGGAGCAATACTTGTAATAGGATTTGCTGGAGCGACAACAACCATTTCAGACCGTTTTATAGTTTGAATTAACTGCGGGTTAATCCTTGCTTTGTCGCTCCCTTTATAAATAACTCCACTGACCCTAGGTACCCCTCTGTGTTTAACCCAAAACTCCTGGATATGCATTTCTTCTTTATCCGTGACAACTTTTGTCTCAATATGGCTATCAGTAGCAGGAATTATTTTTGAAGAGATCCCATGCCTGATTCTCATACAATCTGTAATCTCTGAGAGACTTTTTCCACTTTTAAGCATATTAGTTCTTAAGACATGTGTAGCTAGATCTCTGTCCCCCAGCTTAAACCATGCCTGCTCACCTAACATCTGAATCTGCTGTAGAAAATTAAAAGAATCATTTTTTATCCCCCAGCCCTGCTGTTCATCAAGTATATCAGCCAAGCCATAAATAACAGTGTCAATATCAGGACAAATATAAAGTCCATATAGCCAAATATTATCACCTACATTGGAGATTATGGTGAGATCTCGCGTCTGGGATGCTAGTCCACGAATTAGCTTTATAGAGCCAGTCCCTCCTGCGAGAACAGTAATCAACAGTAAGATCATATTCTAATGCCACAATGTATAATTTTCGAAATTATAATTAATATCATCATGTTATTTTACTGACATTACCGAGAGCCCGAATAGACATAGTTTATAAACGCTTTATACTGCGTACAATGAAATGGAATTATTGATTGTGAACAATAATGCTGTGCTTTGTTAATTCTATAAAAATGAACAAATAGACGCTCCCCAAAGAAGACAACTATATGCGATATCTCCAAAATGGAAGCTTGCAATGAGTACCTTCCATTTATTTTTTATATGCAATGTGGGAATTGTTAGGATTTGGAAAATCTCAAATATAGAAATACTCTACTATGTCATTTATACGATTATTATTTTGAGGAATGTGATTTAACAATTATTTAAGAATAACGTTTATTTTAGACATGATATATGAATTGACAAAAATTACACCTCTACTGATGTTACCTCCTTAGAAGAAAAATGATGCTATCAATAAAGATTATAAACAAGAGACAGGAAGTTTTTATGTGAAAGGCTCGCCATTAACTTTCTCTGCAATACTTGCAACAGTTTTGATTTCAAGTATGGTCTATCCAGCATATGCAAATCAGATGACTGTAACTCTTGTGACAGAAAGTGATAAGGCCGGTGCCACATTTACCGGTATAAGGTTTATTACTATAGAATATCCTGCAGGCAGCGAGTTAGCTAAGCAGTTTGATGGTAAAAGAGATAGAGTAGAATTTACCGAGAATAGCACAGAAAATAGCAGTCTGGGCCAGATAATATCAAACATTAATCAGGTGTTGAGGACAGAAAAGCAAAGCCCTGTCCAGATAGAAAATGCAACACTCGATTATACGGCATCTATTAGAGGTGAAGCCGATAGAGTTGCGCTTGCATATAAAGTTGTATTACAATCCAATATTTCAAGATTTGTATTAGAGCAGGGTGGAGAGCAGGGTACAGTTGTCGACTTAGATTGGAGAGGAATAGATATTAAACAGCCATTAATTTTAGATACGCAACAATACGGCATGATAAATATTAATTATCCTATTGGATTGCTAGAAACTACTTATCCTGACTTTGCAGCAGCTCTGCTAAATTCTCCTCAAGCGGCGGCAATTATGAATGATCCCTTATTTAATTTCGAGGATATTGGAGCGCCCATGGACAGATGGCATTTTCTTTTCGATCCAACTGGTAGCCAAGCCGGCGCGGCTGGAGCAGGATATATTGAAGAAGGCGGAGCTAAGGTTGTTTCGATTTTTTCACTTGGCGAGAGTAGCTTTAGAGAAGGAACTCACTCAGCAACGGAAAAGAATGCGGTAGCCACAATCAACGGAACACAGGCGACTATACATTCATCTACGCCTCCTCCGAGTGGTCAGATTCAGATCACCGGATTTGCTAGGGCAGCCGTAGCAGGAGGAGGGGAACTTGCATTTGTTACTTCTCAGGCTCCAGCAGGAACGACAACTGCTACTGGAGGTTTTCCCATACAAGTACTCTTGGTATTAGGCGGTATGATGGGTGCAGTCGCAGTCTTTGTCCTTTTAAAAGCAAGAAAATAAATAGTATTCTTCTGTTTCCTTCACTTATTGACAAAGCTAATTCGTGGACTAGCATCCCAGACGCGAGATCTCACCATAATCTCCAATGTAGGTGATAATATTTGGCTATATGGACTTTATATTTGTCCTCATATACACGTCAGATAACTTCCTTCCATACTGCCTATAAGAATCTGTTCTGTTGAGAAGTTTCAATATCATACAGATACATTATTCTGTGTGCTAGTAGTAACCCTCCTTCTGTTCTCTACGGGATTCCGCTGAGCGGCCAACCTGAGCAAGTGCAGGACCTTTAAGCTCTGTTCGGCCTTGCTCCACCCAGGACGGCAGTTTCATTCCTGTATCACAAAATCTCAGGCTATTCACCATCATCGTGTATATGTGGCTGGATATCTTTTCTGTTCCGGCGCCAACTGTCTCCAGTTAATTATCGCTAATTTGGGTGCCTGCAATGAGGGAGGAGTTTCCTCTCTTTCAAGTAACCCGCTCGCTAGCTCACCACCATATCTAATGGATAGATAGTATTTTAACATAGTTGTGGAAAATATTGCTTCTCAATTACCAAAATTTCCTGTTGATTTTCAGCATTTGAGTAATCCTCCAAAAGACTAGAATTTAGCTCCAAAAAAGTATGGCCCCATTTGAATTTTTCCATAAAATCTTTTGCCAAGCATTTGTCGCCTAAAATATAAAGGGAACCAGCCAATGCTTCTGCAGTAGATAGTCTTCTCAATTTTGAGTAATTGACGGGATTTGCTGCAAGCATTGCCGGTAAGCGCCTTCCCATCACTTGCTTAGCTAAAAATCTATTTTTTAATTCGTGTTCAAATCTATTCCACGAACAGTCTATAGCACAAATAGAATCAGAAACATTAGCGTCTTGTTTAGAAAGCAATATTGGAGAAAATGGATTCAATATAAGAGTTTTTTTAGATATATATTTAACTGATTGTGCTAGTCTAAATTTTATGAGTTTGGCAGCAGTGCATTTAGAAGGATCATCCTGTTTCAACATGAACACAAAGACTTTCATAAGACGATTAGATTACCTTTTCTTGAATTACATATAGTAGAGAGAGAAGTAGGTTATTATATTCTCCTCTGTCATTTTCAAAAAGTTACACCTGCAATGAAGAACATAATATGATACTGTAATGAAAGTAATACCTGAGCATATTTTCAGAAGCGTATCTTTCCTATTTCTGTTGGTCATTTAGTAATTTAACATAACTTGTCTTATATTTACATGCTTTCTTCTACCATTATATATTAGTACAAAGCCATACAGGCAATAATTTTAGAATATGTGAGTGAAAAAAAACTTTTTAATTGTCATCGAAGACTACATGTGTGCCCGCTATTTCCGATCTTAAATTTTCCTTCGTACTTGAGAAGGATCTACTGGAAGCAATCCATGCCTGGTTAGAAAATGGATGTAGAGGTTCTGTAATATATATAGCACAGGAACTGGAAAAACCGAGACTGCCTTTGAATGTGCAAGACGCGCTGCGGGTCTGTTAAATTCTGGGCTTTACAGAATATTGTTTCTTGTACCAAGAATTGTATTAATTGAACAAAACGTCAAACGGCTTTTAAATTATGGATTACGGAAAGATTCTGTTGGAGTCTACTATGGTGAACGAAAGATGTCAAAGAAATCACTATGAGCACTTATCAGAGTGTCATAAACAAATTTGACTTGATTCGAAATGCCAATATGATCGTACCGTACGAGATCCCACCTTCTAAGTGAGACTACAGTAGAGTTTGATAGAATATTCGGTATCATTTTAGAGGATCCAAAAAAAGCAATATTTGGCCTCACAACAACCTTAAACGAAAAAGATGCAAAATATTCAGCTATCATATTGTTGTTGCGCCACCCATTAGGAAATATATGAGAAGAGATGCTGTGATTGATGGTCGTCTTGCTAATCCTGAAATTATCGCTAGACCAGTGCGATTTACTTTATATGAGCAAAGAGTGTATAAAGAAACGAGTGCCAAAATAAAAGAAATCTCAGCGAGATTGCAGGCACATGATCCAATCACCATTTCAAAAATACTTATGAATGGCGGTCCTCGATCATCTCTTGCGAAATCATGGTTTGCTAATGTTCGTAAGCGAAAAGAAATCCTTAACACTACAAATCAGAAGTTTAATCAGGCTTTAAATATTGTAAAAGAACATCCAAATAAAAAAATTATGATATTTAGTGAAACAATAGAATCAATACAAAAATTAAAAAAAATATTTGAGGAAAATCATCTACCTGCAGAAACTGTGCATAATCAAACAAGGACAAAGGAAAGGAAATTCCTACTTAACCAATGGGGAAAGGAATACTTTTCTTACTTTCAGTTCATACTCTTGAGATAGGCTACGATATTCCACAGGCAGCTATTGCAATAATTATTTCCAGTACTTCTAATATATATCAGATTATTCAGAGAATTGGCAGAGTTATAAGAAAATTTGAAGGAAAAATAGAGCACTGATCTATGTGATCTATGTAAATGACACTAAAGATAATAATATTTTAAAACTGGTCAAGGCAGCTATTAAAAAGAAAGGAGATACCAGCAAAGAATTGTTTAAAGAAAAACAATTTTGTCATACTTCGATAAAGATAAAGATAAAAATGAAATTTAATATACCGATTATATTGCTTTCTAAAATTGTTACTGATCGTGTATTATACTATTTGGTATTGATATCAAATTAAGAATTTCTTCGAAATATTGGTCTACATCCATTTCTTTGACCTGTCCATCATCGATATTTATAATATATATCATATGTAATCGTCCATTCAGAATTTCATTCAAACTCACAGGCGGCTTACGATAATACCTATCACAAAAAAGCTTAACCTTTTCAATTTGCTCTTTTTTCCTATCACGTGGAGGTCGGCTAAATATCTTGGGTATAGGAAGAATGCTGACAGGTGGTGTTGCTAAGACAAATTGATTTGCAAATTTACTATATCTCGCTATTTTGCTTGCGATCCTAGCAACATAGTAAGATAAAGGATCGAGTGCGTGTTCTGGTGGAATGAATCCAGTTTCAATTTCAACAATTGCTTCACCATCACCCTTGGTTGCGTGAAGATCACACACCAGAATATCCGTGAGCTGTTTTTCTACGTCAACATTATAACCATAACGTATCAAGTGCCTGGCGCATACCAATTCCATAGCAGAGTGGTTAATTTTTACTATGTTTTTCTTATAAAGCTCTATTAACCTATATTTAACAAAATCCATCTTCTGGACAGTTTCTTCTGGTTCCCCAATAGTCATTTTGTTAGAAAGATTTGTTACATCTAGAATGAAACGCTTTAAATCCAAATATGAAGTATCATAAATCAGGTCGTCTTTAAATATGCCGCTGAGTAAATAGTAAAATTAAAAATGCCTCCATCGCTAATTGTTTGTAAATGTCATCGATTAACAGAATAACGGTTCTAGGTTCAGGAATAATGGGTCACGGAATAGCACAAGTCTCGGCTATGGCAGGTTATAATGTTACCTTGCGAGACATAGATCAATCTTTTCTTGATAAGGCAATGGAAAAAATTCAATGGTCACTTAATAAGCTTGTTGAAAAACAAAAGATAACTACTAATCAGGCAGAGGATATACTAGGCCGCATTTTACCTGTAGTGGATCTCAGGGAAGCATTGAGAGGGGCCGATATGCTGATTGAAGCAGTACCCGAAGACATGAATCTAAAAAGGAAAGTGTATAAGGAGATAAACCAGTGCTCTGAAACTAAGACTATTTATGCCTCCAATACCAGCACTTTGCCCATTACTGAATTGGGAGAATTGACTAATAGACCGGAGCATTTTATTGGCCTACATTTTTTTAATCCTCCTCAGTTGATGCAGTTAGTAGAAGTCATCCCAGGCAAGTTAACTAACCAGGATATAACTGATAAGGCAATGGACTATGTGCTACGAATCGGTAAACAACCTATCTTATGCAGGAAGGACGTTGCGGGTTTCATTGTTAATAGAGTATTTATTCCCTTAGTCCATGAAGCAGCATATTGTCAAGACCGGGATAAAGCTTCTATCTTGCAAATTGATTCGGCGGTGAAATTCAAGATGGCATTTCCGATGGGAATTTTCGAGCTAGCAGACTATACAGGTCTTGACGTTATCCATAAAGCAACAATAGAAATGTATTCCCGTGATAATGCTGTAATTAATCCTCATCCCAAAATAAAACAATTGTTCGATGAAGGGAATTTGGGACAGAAATCCGGCAGGGGATTTTACGATTATAAAGGTGAAAAATATGAGAGGATAGATCTTACCGCACAAGAAGCAGAGAACTATGATCCTATAAATTTAATTGCAGTTGCCGCTAATAGTGCCGCCTGGCTTCTTTCAAATGGAGTTTGTAATGAAGAAGATTTGGAGAAAGCAATGAAATTAGGAATGGGATTAAAAGAAAAGCTATTTGAGACTATTGAAAGTTTTGGAATTAAAAGGATTGTAGATAGGCTGAGAGAATTGGAGAAAGAATACGGTTTTTTTTACGAACCGAACAGATACTTGATCAACTATAAGCGCTCCTAATATTTATTGTGGGAGTTGTTTTGCTAGCTCCTATTTTTACATTATCTAATAATTGTTATTGTAATTGATTGGCCTTCTTTTCCAAAACTAGTTGTCTTTGGCACAGCGAAATCCTGCAAATAGAACTCGCTCATGTGGTTTAAAGTAGTTTCTGTAACTATTTCTTATCTGGTTAGACGGTGTGGCAAAGCTTCCTCCTCTTAATACCTTCTGATTTATTGACCATTTGTCAGTATACTCAGAAAATCTAGATTTAAACCTGGGATAAAGCATATATTCTGATGATGTCCACTCCCATACGTCGCCTATCATCTGATGGCAGCCATAATAGCTCTTGCCAGCTGGATATGATCCAACTTTTGTGGGAGCCCATAAATATGATTCCATTAGGTTAGCATGTTTGCAAGTAGGTTTTTCATTTCCCCACGGATACATGGTCTTTAGACGTAAATCTTCATTCCAGCCTGCCGCCTTTTCCCATTCTGCTTCAGTTGGAAGTCTCAGTCCAGCCCACCGGGCATAAGCGTCGGCTTCATAGTAGCTGATATTGGTAACAGGCTCATCTGATTCAATTTTGTTGATACCACGAAAATCCTTTTTTATCCATGCATCTTCTTCTTTTTTATACTCCCAATAAAGAGGAGCCTTCCATTTCTGCTCAACTACCAATTCCCAGCCATCCGCTAACCAATATCTATAATCTTCATATCCACCGTCTTTAATGAATTCAAGGAACTTTCCATTTGTGATAGGTATAACATCTATTTTGAAGGGCTGTAAGTAAACTTTGTGCTCAGGCAATTCATTGTCATAACAAAAATCTCTACCATTGAATCCAAGCTCATAAATTCCTTCGGGGATATCTACCATCCCTTTAGGCTGTTCTACCGCTAAAGGAGGATTTTTTACTTTGATAGGTTTATAATTATCATATTCATGTGGAAAACGCTGAAAATAATGCTGAAAATCATAGACCATTAGCTCTTGGTGCTGCATCTCATGTTGATTTCCAAGCATAATGTCATATAATGTCTCCTCAGATATTTTATTTGATAATTCGAGTTCTCTTAAAAATGAAATAATTTGCCCTTCAATAATAGATCTGTATTTCAAAGTCTCTTCGACAGTTGGGCGGGGGAATCTACCTCTTTCATTTTTTGGTAAAATTTCACCAAACTTATGATAATACGAGTTAAGATAGTTTAAGTGAATCTTTATGTTTGAAAGTTTTTTATTGCCATACTTTTCCAATATTTTTTGGAAGAACCAAGTTACATGAGCTATGTGCCAATTCGGAGGGCTGCCAAAGTCATTTGATTGAATGACAGCATCCTCTACCTTTAAAGGTTTGAAAAGATTGATAGTATTTTTCCTGACTGTAGTAAACTCTTTAATGAGTTCTTCAAGGCTTGCTATTAATTGATACACGATATATGAGAATAGGCAAAGTGGTGTATAAATTATTTCATCTCATTATTAGTTTAAATTATAAAGAAAATAGTAGCAAGGCATCCAATAGCGATGATCAGTTAAATTAACTCTGTGGATGGAACTACATTAACTTATTAACACATTACCAAACAAAATTTCATTAAAAAATATCATAAAAAACAAATTAAGTGAAGATTTGTTCCATTTTTATATATATATATATATATAGCACATAATAATGAGAAAATAAAATGTGACTCCTGTCTTAGATGAAGATATATTTAGTAATAAAATGAAGATAAAAGGGGGGAAGTAGAGTAATTAGGACACGATAACAAAAAAAGATTAAGTTTCTTTGAAATAGAAATCAAACGGAAAATATATTACAAAAATATGCTGATCGAAGTAGAATGCAATTAATTACCTAACAATATATCATTAAAAGTGATCCTTGTTCCATGTACTTTTAGGAGTTTGAGATGAACGAGCAACAGTAAAGTGCAATATCAGGTGAGTTCTACAATTGCTAAACAGTTATTTTGTAGTCTAATCTGATTTAATAGCAATGACAAAAATTGGGAACGCTTATAGATGGATGTATGGTCGTATGGCAGACAGACCAACCAATTTCAGTTGGGTCATTGATGGTAAACTTGCAGGTAGCGGTTTACCTATGAATTATTCTCAATTTTTTTGGTTAATTAAACATGGCATTAAAACCATTATTACTGTGAGAGAAGTGCCTTTGCCATCAATATGGTTTACTGACAGTATCGACAATACAAATAATGGTAATATTGATTATTTACATCTTAGAGTAGAAGATTACGGTGCTCCATCTATTGAAGAAATAGACAACGCAGTGGATTATATCCAGCATCAGATAGATAATGAAAAGCCAGTCATGGTTCATTGTGCGGCTGGTAAAGGAAGAACAGGGACTATATTGGCTGCATACCTTCTAAAAAAAGAAAATCTGACAGCAGAACAAGCTATAAAGAAAATTAGAGATATTCGTCCTGGCTCGATTCAATCTAATATACAAGAAATGACAATCTCCCTCTATGAGAATTATCTCAAGGGTATAAAATAGGGTTATGAGATAAAAGCACACAATATTATTTCTATAAAGATTTTCAAAAGATAAACAGAATAACTCAGAAATAGTTAACGAATATTAATGAATTGTTTAGAATGCAGAGCGTTGAGATACCAATTTTGTTATCATTATTGTCATTTTTACTGTTATCCTTGTTACAGAAAATGCAGATGAAGACCTTCATAAAGGAATTAGAATATCGTCGTGTGCGGTAGCTTTTTGTATAAGTTTCTATTATGATCAGAAAGCTGTTCTTGGAGCTCTTTATTGTAATTGGAATTGATATCGATCATTATATACGGATAGATATATTATTCGGTGTATCTTAGGACTATGTTGACATATCTTCTCTCTCTAGCTAATCAAGGAATCTGATAACATTAGTATATAAAAGTTTTTAAAAAATGAGATCTTGTTCTATTGAAGGAACTGAAATCGATTCTTTCTAATTCTGGTTAGTTTTCCTATTATTGGAATAGGATAACCGCAGAACTTGCAGCAATTATTGTTATCCAGGTTCCATGAGCCTATACTAAATCCGTAACGTTGTATCGCAATATTCTTGCATTCCGGACAGTATGTATGTTCCAATGGATGTCCTGGAACATTTCCAATATAGGCATATCGTAATCCCTCCTCTTTTGCAATAGCATGATGTTTTTCGAGTGTTTGAATTGGAGTATTATCAAATTCCATCATCTTGTAATCTGGATGGAATCGTAAAAAGTGAATTGGAGTATCCGGTCCCAGTTCATTATAGGTAAATTTACACAGTTTTCTTGCAGACTCTAGATCATCTCCAACCTTTGGAACAATAAGATCTGTAATTTCAGTATGAATACTTGACTTGTCTCTTATTTCCTTTAGTGATTGAAAAATTGGATCAGAATTTGGAATCCCAATATATTGTCTTACAAATTCCAGCTTTCCACTTCCCTTAAAATCTACTGTTATACAATCTAAGAATTTGCTCATCATATTAACTGATTCAGGAGTATCATAGCCGTTTGAAACGAAGATGTTGAAAATACCTTTCTTATGAGCTTCTATCCCACAATCTTTTGCAAATTCAATAAAGATAGAGGGCTCATTATATGTATAAGCAATTCCTTGTGCACCATAACTGATCGCAGAATCTATAACCTGGTCAGGAGTCATTTGGATGCCTTCTATCTTGCGACGCTGCGAAATATCGTGATTCTGGCAGTATTTACAGAGCCAGTTACAACCTGTTGTAGCTATTGAGAATATAGCAGTACCGGGTCTATAATGTGTTACGGGTTTTTTCTCTATTGGATCGATATTCCCTGCAATAACCCTACCATATGCAAATAACTGCAATTTATCCTCCACTACGCCCCGAATGCCGCAGAGCCCGATTTTACCTTCAGGTATTTCGCATAATCTAGCACATGCAGTACACTTTATCCTACCGTTTGAAAGTTTATGATAAAGCTCAGCTTCTTTACCTAGCATTTCGTTTCGTTGCAATCTACCTTTAAATTAGCAATACAATCTTATAAAAATATTATAGAAACAGATAAGACCGGATAAATTAAATATTAGATATTTAACGCTCACTTACAAGCATTTGCATTATTGACTTCTCCCTGTTGTACCATTAATGTTTGCTCCTTCAGTCCCACCAGTCGGAATCTGTATAAATGGAGTAGTACCTCCTGTGCCTCCGTCTCCACCTGTTACTAGAGGCAATTTACCATCCCATCTCTGGGTCTTTAACCATTCTAAATAAG
>Ga0126304_10000384_pt1 | contig 17171 bp, 14 predicted proteins | sample Plot25_FD_92538 | JGI IMG/M metagenome (GOLD analysis project Ga0126304, IMG submission 92538) | Serpentine soil microbial communities from UC McLaughlin Reserve, CA, USA - Plot25 | ecosystem: Environmental > Terrestrial > Soil > Grasslands | place: USA: UC McLaughlin Reserve, Lake County... | reverse complement strand
TCGTCGTGGAAGCGGTACGGGCGGCGGCCACCGAATTCCGTGTGACGCAGGTGCGAGACGCCTCCGAGCACCGACGCGATCCGGCGGCGCGGCCAATCAAGCTCGTCCTCTATCTCGGGGAACGGGCGCGGGCGATCGGGCGCCTCGGCCAGCTCATCCAGCAGCTCGCGCATGAGGTCGCTGCAGCGGTCGTGGAAGCGGGCGATCTCGCCCGCCTCGGTCATGGCGTTGTGCGGCGCATGCTGGGCGAACCTACGGTCGCTCACCGACGTAGCGGAACCCCGTGGCCTGGATCGCGCCGGCCTCGATGAGCGCGCGCTCCGCTTGCTCGTCGATCGCGTCGCCGAGTTCTAGGTTGAGGTACGGCGTCCAGGTGAAGACGAGCTCCTCGAAGCGCTGGTCGAGCTCCGTGCGCATCGCCTCAGAACCGTGCAGCCCCGCGTGGTCGGCCGTCCACTCGGCGAGCCATTGGTCGACCGTGCCGTGCGCGTGTGCATGGGCGTGGGCAGCCGCCCGCTGTTCGAGGTACCAGCGCGCCGTCGGTTCGTCGAGCCGGTCCCAGGCGTGCTCGTTGAGAATCAGCCGGCCTCCCGGCCGCAGCAGCCGCCCTATCTTCGCGAGCCCGCCGGCCAGGTCGGGAATGTGGTGAAGCGAGAGGTTTGCGACGATGGCGTCGAACGGACCCGGATCGGAGAACTCGTCCAGCGAGACCGGGTGGAAGATGTCGCCCGCGGGCGCCTCGGGATCGATCGCGCTGACCCGGTAGCCAAGCCGCGCGAGGCCCCTTGCAAGGTTGCCCCGGCCGCAGCCGACCTCCAGGACGCGGGCCGGAGCGGCCGGAAGATGTGCCTCGACAAACGCCCGAAAGACCACGCTTGCCCAATCATCCCGCGCCTCGACCCTAGCCAGCGGCGACCGCGACCCGCTCGCGCTTCGGGGCCGGCTCTGGCCGCAGCCCGCGCTCGCGGGCCACGCTGACGAGGATCAGAGCCAGATTGGTGGCCGCTGCCGCTCCGGCGATGGTTGTCACGAGCGCCAGCATGTCGGCCCCGGCGTGGAATCCGAGCCATCCGCCGACCAGTGCCGATAGTGCCGCGGCCGCCAGCCCCACTCGCTTGGTCTCGGCCGGCCACTCGCGCTGCAGCCACGCCCAGTAGATCCCGAGGGCGATCGGGATGCCCATCGAGAAGACGATCAGCAGCTCGCCGTCGAGCGGCACGCCCGGTGCGGTGGTGAGCAGGATCAGAGCGGCCAGGAACCAGCCGCCGAACCCGAGGACGAGCGGGAACAGCGAGCGCAGCACCACACTCTTGCGGGCGCCAATCCGGCCGCGCTTCTTCACGCGTCGCGGCATCCACAGGAGCGAGAGCATCGTGATGAGAGCGAATCCGACCATCGAGCCGGCCAACCCCTTCGCGAGCGCCGCCTGCGTGACCGGGGGTTCGAAGTCGATCTTCCGGTGCTTGAACAGGGACGTGTCGACCCTTCCGTGGTCGAGATAGGTGTTGATCAGGTGCGTGCTCGCCCGCGCCTGCTCTGTCCAGACGTCGGTCGTGTGGCCGAAGTCCCGCAGGATCACCTGGTGACCGTTCGGGAGCTGCGGCATCAGCTCGCGCTTCGCGAACTCGGCGGGTATGGCGACATCGAGAGAGCCGCTGATGACGAGCGTCTCGACCCTGCTGGTCCTGACGCTGTCGTAGTCGTCCTGGTCGGGTGCTGGAGGGAAGGCGCCTGCGAGTCCTCCACCGGACCAGATGAAGCTGCTGCCCGGGTCGCCGAGGATCGAGTCACGGTCCTGCGCCTGCGAGAAGTGCGGGCCGGCGAAGTTCGTGTCCGCACGCCCGACCGCCGCGACGTCCCCCCACACCTGCGCGCGCGGGAAGAACAGGTTGGCGGCGAAGGACTGGAACCAGAATCCGCTGGGGTCGTCGTCAGCGTTCGCCAGCCACGAGTCCAGCGTCATCGGAGCTGACAGGGGCGCCGCCTCCTCACCCGAGTCGATGAGGCCCCAGAACGTTGCCACCCGGACGTTGCCCTGCTTGATCTTGAGCGGGCCCCAGCGCCCCGGGATGTCGTCGGCGCCTCGCTTGATCAGGCCGGCGAGGTCGTCCGTCCGGTCGCTGCAGGCATCGGCTTGCGAGCACAGCTCCGCGTAGTGGCGAATCTGCCGGTCGGTGGTCTGCGGATCCCACAGGTAGTGGCCCGGAGGGTTCGCGCCGAGCATCACCGAACGGTGGACGCTGTTCGGATGGCGCCAGCTGTAGATCATCGCCGTGCGCGTGCCGGCGCTCTCGCTGATGAGGTCCACCTGGTCGTAGCCGAGCGCCCTGCGCGCGGCCTCGAGGTCGTCCACTCGCTGGGGCAGCGTGTAGCCCGCGAGGTCGACTCCCTCGTCCTGGAGTCGCGCCCCACAGTCCCTGTACGCATCCGCCTGCTTTCGGAGCGAGTCCTGCGCGAGAAAATCGCTCGAGTGCCGCATGGCGTTCGTGACCTCGGGGCAGTCGAGGACGGAGGAGCCGTCCACTCCGCGGTAGCCGACGAGCACCACGTCGCGCTTGTCGGCGAAGCGACTCGCCTGCGTGAAGTCCATGTTCGTGAGGCCGGGACCGCCCTCGAGCCGGAAGATGGGCTCGAGCGGATGCTCTGAGCGGGCGCGGATGCGGGTGACGGGCAATGCGATCAGCCGTGAGTCGCGGTCCGCCCGGTTCTCGGGCACGACGAGCGTCCCGCAGTCCGCTGCGTAGCCGCCGTCCTCGGTTCCGTAGTCACACGGCTCCAGGGTCAGCTGGCCCGCACGGGCGCCGTCCGGGACGGAAACCTCCCCGTCCGGAGCGAAGTGGAGGTAGCCGAGTCCGGCGACGACGAGGCCGATCGCCACCAATCCGAGGATGCGGCTGAGCGCGAATATGCGGGGAGCGGAGTCCATGCCGCGAAGCTATGGCCGCGCGGCCGCGGGGGCATCGTCGTAAGGCCGTGTCTCGACTCCTACTCAGGTAGGAGGCGGCGACCCGCGCTCTGCTTTACGTTCAGACCGTGAAGCGCCTACTGCCCCTCGCACGCAGGCACGGGTTCGACCTGCTGATCGTCGTCGGAGCGGTCGCGGGCGCGCTGGAGGTCGTATTCAAGGACGACCCGGGTAACGAGCCGACGTCGCCGGCCTGGTTCGCGGCGCCCGCCACCGTCGTCATCGTCCTGGTGCTGCTCGCGCGACGGCGTTTCCCGTTTGCCGCGCCCGCGGGCTTCTGGCTCCTTGCCGCGGCAATCTCGTTCGTCGACGGCGGGCTTGTCGTCTTCACCGTCACCCTCTACCTCGCCGGGCTCGCGGCAGCGTTCCTGCTCGGCAGTACGCGGGACGCCGCCCAGGGGCGGCAGGGGCTCCTGCTCATCGTCGCAAGCGCGGCAATCATCGTCTACAACCACCCGGACGCCTCGGGCGCGGATTACATCTTCATTCCGGCGGTGTTCGCCCTTACCTGGCTCGGTGGCTTCGCGTTCCGCGAGCGCGGCCTCCAGGCAGCCGAGGCAGAGGAACGAGCGCTCCTGGCCGCTGCCGAGGAGCGCGCGCGCATCACGCGCGAGCTGCACGACATCGTGGGACACGCCGTCAGCGTGATGGTTCTCCAGGTCGGCGCGGTCCGCCACAAGCTGCCCGACACGCTCGGCGAGGACAGGCAGGCTCTGGAGGACGTCGAGAGCACGGGCCGCACGGCGCTCGCGGAGATGCGCCGTCTGCTCGGCGCGATGCGCGATCGGAGCGCCGCGGTCGAGCTCGAGCCCCAGCCCGGTCTCGAGAACCTGGAGCCGCTCGTCGAAAGGGTCCGGAGCGCGGGGCTTCCCGTTCACCTGCACGTGGAGGGCGAACCGCTTCCCCTGCCTCCGGCGCTGGACCTCTCTGCATACCGAATAGTCCAGGAGGCCCTGACGAACGTGCTGAAGCATGCCGGCGCCAGTCACGCGGACGTCCTGGTCCGCCATGGCACGGACGCGCTTCAACTCGAGGTTCGCGACGACGGCCGCGGACCCGCGAAGGACGACGACGTCGGCAACGGGCTGGTCGGCATCCGCGAGCGCGTGAAGCTCTACGACGGGGAGATGACCGCCGGAGTCGCGAACGGCCGCGGGTTCGTCCTCACCGCGAGCCTGCGGTTGAAGGGCCAGGGACGATGAGCATCCGTGTCCTCGTGGCGGACGACCAGTCGATGGTGCGCGCGGGCTTCCGGATGCTGCTCGGAGGTGAAGGTGACATCGATGTGGTCGCCGAAGCCGGCAATGGCCGCGAGGCGATCGACAAGGCTGCGCGCTTTCAGCCACACGTCGTGCTGATGGACATTCGGATGCCCGAGCTCGACGGCCTTCAGGCCACCCGGGAGATCCTCGCGGCGAACCCCGACGCGCGGGTCCTGATCCTCACCACGTTCGACCTCGACGAGTACATCTACGAAGCCCTCAGCGCGGGGGCGAGCGGCTTCGTCCTGAAGGACGACCCACCCGAGCAGCTGATCGCGGCGATCCGCACGGTCGCCGCGGGCGATGCCCTCCTCTCCCCCTCCATCACCCACAGCGTGATCAGCCAGTTCGCCCAGATCCGCCGCCCGGCGCCCCCCACGGAGCTCGAGGAGCTGACCTCCCGCGAGATGGAGGTGTTCCGCCTGATCGCCCGCGGCCTCTCGAACGCGGAGATCGGCGAGCAGCTCTTCATCACGGACACGACGGTCAAGACGCACGTCACGCACGTGCTCCAGAAGCTGAACCTCCGCGACCGCGTCCAGGCGGTCGTGCTGGCCCACCAGGCCGGGATCGTCGACGAGACGCCTGACTAGCGCGCAGCACGCCCTCTGTAGGTAGCCTCGAAATCTCCGATGCGTGCGTGCTTGAGCCTCGTGGCCGTGCTCTCGCTGTGGCTGATGGACGCCGACGAGGTTCGGGGGCACCCGGTTCCACGCGACGCCCACGTCGCAGCCGCGCCCTCCGCCCAGGCGCCCGAACCGCCGCTGCTGCCCACTCCGCGGGCTGACTGCGGGCCCGGTTCGCGGCCCGAGACCGGGATTCAGGGGCGGGTGAGCCCTGAGGACCACGAGAGCGGGCGGGCGGCGCAGGGGTTCACGTGCAACACCGAGCTGGTGGGCTCGTACAGCAAGCCGAGCGCCATGGGCACCGTGGGTGGCTTCAAGCTCGAGCGCTACGTGGACGCGGCCGGCCACGACTGCGCCTACTACGACACAACGCTGATGTACCCGACCAACCTCCTGGACGCCGAGGGCGGCGTGAACGTCCTCGACATGTCGGACCCGACGAAGCCGGTGCTCACCGACAGGCTTCTGACCCCGGCGATGGACACGCCGCACGAGTCGCTTGTTCTCAGCCAGGCCCGGGGGTTGTTGGCGGCGGTGGCCGGAAACCTGACGACGAGCGTGGGCCAGGTGGACGTGTACGACGTCTCACAGGACTGCCGCCACCCGGTGCCGAAGTCGAGCTCACCGGTCGGATTCCTCGGGCACGAGAGCGGCATGGCACCCGACGGCCGCACCTTCTATTCCGCGTCGCCCTCGTTTGGCTCGCTTGTGGCCGTCGACATCACCAACCCGTACTTCCGCTGCCCATCTGGTTCGGCAACTACGACTCGCACGGGCTCTCGATCTCCGCCGACGGCAACCGCGCGTATGTGGCCGGCATCAACTCGGGTCAGATCATCCTCGACACCTCGGAGGTGCAGGCGCGGGTCCCGAACCCGACGGTGCGCGAGGTCTCCCGTCTGCAATGGGACTCGATGAGCGTCCCGCAGAACGCGATCCCCGTGACGATCGGCGGGCATCCGTACACGGTCCAAATCGACGAGTTCGGCACTCAGCAGGAGGTGGGCGCCGGGCGCATCATCGACATCGGCGACGAGGCCCACCGAAGGGTGGTCTCCAACCTCGGCTCGAGGTCCATCAGCCGGAGAACTTCCCCGCGCAGGCAAATGACGCGGGCGCGAACAACCCCGTCCAGGGCTATGCCGGCCACTACTGCAACGTCCCTCGCCGGAACGACCCCGGGATCGTGGCGTGCAGCATGATCCTGTCGGGGCTGCGGGTGTTCGACATCCGCGACCCGGCGCACCCGCGCGAGATCGCCTACTTCAACGCCCCCGTCACGCCGCGCATCATCCCGGCCATGTCGAGCCCGTCATTCGTCCCCGAGCGCGGCGAGATCTGGTACTCCGACGGGCTGAGCGGCTTCTACGCGGTGCGGGTCACGAACGGGGGTCTGGCCGTTCCGTGCCGGCGGAGGTGCGGGCGCACGGACGTGCCTGGCACGTCGCTCGCCGATCGGGCCGCGCAACATTGGCCGCGTCCGCCTGGGCTACACCCGCCGCCGGCTGCTTCGCCTTCCGATGAAGCCGGTGAAGAAGACCAGTCGTTCCTACCGCTATTGCGTCAAGGACAGCTCGGGTCGCGTGAGCGCGGCCTTCACGCGACGCGGCCGCGTCGCGCTCGTGGCCACCACCGCCGGAGTGCACGGAAACCGTCGCCTGCGCCCCGGCTCCCCGGCGCGAGCTTTGCGCCGCGCCTACTCCCGTCGTCGAGCAGTCGGGCCTGGCGTCTACCGCGCGAGCCCGAGCAGCGCGCGCCTGATCGGCGTCCGCAACGGACGAGTGCGCTTCTTCGCGGTGGCAGACCGCGGGCTGCTGAACAACAGGAGCGCACTGAAGCGCCACCTGCGCCTGGCGGGTTTGTAGGCGCGTCTGGGAGCGCCGCCCGGCTTGCGCGGCGCCTGACGAGCAGAGAGGATCGGCGCCATGCGGAGGAGTTCCAGGTACGGCCTCGCCGGCGCGTCGGCCTTGGCTGCACTGGCTGCTCTCGTGATCGCCGCCTCGGCCGGCGGAGCCACGCTGACCCTCGGCTTCGACGACCTCCCGCCAAACACACGCGTGTCGAACGAGTACCAGGTCTCGCACGGGGTCACGTTCGCGTCGGATCCCGGGGCCAGGCCCCTGGTGAAGACGTTCCCGGGGAGGGCGCACTCGGGCGACCGGGTCGGCGTCTACACCTGTGAGGGCCTGCCGGGCTGCGGAGAGGGCTTCTCGGACCCGCAGCTGCGCGCCTCGCTGACCACGTCGGCCACGTCGGTCAGCTCCTACGTGGGCTACTGGGACGACCCCGCCTTCCCCGGGCCTGCGGACTCCTTCATGGCGCGGATCCGCGCGTACAACTCGAGCGACGTTCTGGTCGCGCAGAGCCCCTACGTGAGCGTCTCCCGTGGCGCCCCGCTCACCGAGCAGGTCACGGCGACCGCACCGGCGGGCGAGACGATCGCCTACTTCGACGTGATCGCGGACGGCCCCGACGACGCGGCGGGGAAGTACCTCGCCATCGACGACGTCTCGGTCACGACGCCCGACGAGCCGCAGCCGCCCGACCTGACGCTGAACCCCGGCCAGACCATCGTCGACGTTCTCACCGGCACCTCGGTCGAAGTGCCCGTCGACATGAACCGCCTGAACGGATCGAACGGCGACGTCTCCTTCTCGGTCACCGGCCTCCCCACGGGGATGTCGGCCGCATTTACCCCCAACCCGGTTCCCGGAACGGACACCCGCACGACCCTCACCCTCAGCGCCGACGAGGGCGCCGCCCACTCGGACCAGTACACGCAGATCACGGTCACGGCGACACCCGGCGCCGGAGCGGGTGGGAGCCCGCGCTCGATCACCAAGCAGGTCCGAATCCGCGAGAACTGCGACCGCACCGTGCGCTTCGACTACGTCGACGCCCGCAGCGAGAGCTGCATGGTCAGGCGGCAAGGCCACTTCGAGGCCACGAACGCCGAGGTTCGGATCAATGGCTTGATCGTCGAACCCGCCGACGACTCGCGCCCGACCCTGATGATCGACCCGACCAACCTGACGATCAAGGGCAAGGAGCTCACCAGGCCCTGGCGGGTGTCGGTGGCAAGCAGCCCGGACATCCCGATCTACGCCGGTCCGATCGACTGGAAGTTCAGCGGTACGGGGGACGGGCCGCGCAAGGTGCTCGGCTTCGACATCAGCGGCGTCAAGAAGCTCAAGGGCCTCCCCGTCACCGGCTATGACGCGTCCTTCCTCCGCAGCGGCAAGGCCACGATCAAGCCCACGCTGAGGCTCACGTTCTGGCCGTTCAACTACTTCGGCGCCGTGACGAGCTCGGCCACGTTCACGACCGATAACGACAACGGCGCCGACTTCAGCGGGCTCGAGCTCAAGCTGGCCAAGGTCAGCGCGCTCGCATTGGAGCTCAAGGACGTTCAGCTGAAGTGGCAGCAGGGCGGGACCTGGGCGGGGGCCGCCACGCTCGTGCTGCGGACTGCAAAGAGCCTCGAGGTCGGTGCCGGTTTCGGCATCAAGGACGGCGGCTTCGACTTCCTGAGGGGCAGCATCGGCAACCTCAACAGGCCGATCGGCTCGGGCATCTTCCTTCAGAGCATCGGCTTCGAGGTGGCCGACTCCCCGCTTCGGCTGGCCGGCTCGATCGGGGTCTCGGCCGGCCCGTCCGTGGCCGGCGTGAAGGCGGTAAGCGTCGGCGGCACCCTCAAGGCGACGCTCGCGGACCCATTCATCGTCGAGATCGCGGGCGTCGCGGAGGTGGCGGACAGGTTCAAGCTCGGGGAGGCGTTCGTCCGCTACTCGTCGACCGGCCTCTTCGAGTTCGGCGCCAAGGCCGACTGGGACTTCTGGCGCCTGAGCCTCGGCGGAAGCGTCAACGGCTGGGTCGACGGCCTCCAGGCATTCAACGTCGAGGGCGCGCTCAGGGCGTGTCTCGACGTCTGGGGCCCCGATCCGTGCGGCTCCGCCAAGGGCATCCTGTCGTCAAGAGGGATCGCCGGCTGCGTGGGCGTCTACGGGTACTACGTGGGAGCCGGCGCAACGTGGAACTTCAACTTCGACGCGTTCACCGGCTGTGACCTCGCGCCGTACCGCGCGGTCAAGCCGGCACGCGCGCGGGCGTCGGCGACTCTCACGCGCACGACGCTCCCGCAGGGGCTGCGAAGTGCGGCGTGGGAGGTCACGGCAGAGGGCGATCCGACGGGCGTGACACTGGCCGGGCCGAACGGCGAATCGGTGACCGTGTCACGCGACACGCCGGTCGTGCAGAACGACCACTTCCTCGCCCAGCTCCGACAGGACGGCACGACGTTCGTGCTGGTGGACAAGCCGGCGGCCGGCGTCTGGACGCTGTCGGACGACGGCGCTTCGCCGGTGAGGCTGGTGCGCGAGGCGCGCGGCCTCCCGGAGCCGTCGGTCTCCGCCAGGGTGAGGGGGCGCGGGCGCTCCCGCGTGCTGTCCTGGAAAGCGCGTCGCATCCCCGGCCAACGCGTGACGTTCGCGGAGATCGGCAAGGACGTCCGCAACGCCATCACGACGACGAAGGCAGTGCGCGGCTCAGTCCGCTTCAAGCCCGCAGACGGGCCGGCCGGCAGGCGCCGGATCGTCGCGCTCGTGCAGCAGAACGGCCTTCCCCGCACCACGCTGACCGCCGGCTCGTACCGCGCGCCGGGAACGCTCCGCCCCGGCCGGCCGAGGGCGCTGAGGGCCCAGCGGAAGCGATCGCGCCTCGTGGTGAGCTGGCGGCCGCGGCCCTCCGGCTTCCGCCACGCCGTCTACTTCCGGCTCTCGGACGGCAGGCGCCTTGTCAGGGTCGTCGGCGCGAACCGCCGCCGACTCGTCCTGAAGAACGTGTCGCGCCGGGTCAGCGCAAGGATCAAGGTAATCGGCCTGGGCCACGCGAACGGCAAGGGACCCGCCGCGCGCGTGTCGGTGAAGCGCCGGCGCTAGGTCCAGTCTTCGGGTTCGAGGCCGGCTGCTCGCAGCCCCTGCTCCCACGAGTAGAAGAAGCGGTCCCGGACGACCAGGCCCTTCTCGAGCGTCACCAGCTGAGAGAACTTCTGCTGCCACTCGACGCCGCTCGCCCGGGCCTTCCCGCGAAAATCGCCCAGGGCGAGTACCCGATCGCCGAAATCCAGCGCACGGGCAGGCCGGATCTCCCAGGATTCGAACGCCTCAGAGAACCTCTCGAGACCCTCGACCAAGCCCTCATGACCGTGGTAGCTCTCGGCGAACCCGAGCGTCTGGAACTCCTCGGGGATCTCCCAGACCACCTCGGGTGAGTACCTGACGAACATCAGCTCCCAATCCTTGCGGCGCGCGGCGGCCCAGCCGGAGCGCAGCACGCGCCGAAGCCCGTCGCGGCGCACCCCCGAGCGCGGACTCGAGAGCCGAATCCCTGTCGCCAACAACATGCGAGCCAGCCTCGGAAACCGAACGGTCAGCCGGTCGGTGACTGTGCGCCGTGTCGGCACGGGCCCGTCGAATACCACTCGCGTGACGACCGGGGCTTCCATCGCACCCCGCCAGTATCGCGGTCCACGCTGCGATCACGAGTAACGGCGACGCGGGGCGGCCGGTCGGCGTCGTCGGACTCGGAACCGACGGGGGAGACGGTCCGGCTCGCTTCGCGCAACCTCGCGATGAGGCCGCCTCGCCTATCGGACTCGCAGCGCGGTCGCACATGGGCGTCGGCTCGGTGTCCAGGCCGCCGCCCACCCCGCACCGAGGGACACGATGGTCCTGCGGCGCGGTTTCAGTGGGCCCGTCGCACGCGTTCGCCGGCCCGCACCTCCGGAATTGCACAGCGCTGCTGCAAGGTCGAGGGTCGGATCCTGCTGGAGCATCCGCCGCTCAAGCTCCCGCAGGGCGGGCGAGGGCTCGATCCCCAGGTCGCTCGAGAGCATCTGGCGGAGCTGGCGGTAGCGGGCCAGCGCGTCAACCTGGCGTCCGGAGCGGTACAGCGCCGTCATGAGCTGGCTCCGAGGCCGCTCTCGTAGGGGATCGCGCTCGACCAGCGCTTCGAGCTCGCCGACCAGTCCGCCATGCCGTCCGAGGGCGAGGTCGGCGTCGATGCAGTCCTCCACGCACGTCAGGCGCAGCTCCTCCAGCCGCCTCGACTCGAGCGCCGCGAACGGCACGTCGAACTCGGCCAGCGCGGGCCCGCGCCAGAGCGAGAGCGCCTCCCGCAGGCGCTCGGCGGCGTCCGCCGCGGATCCGCCATCGAGCGCGGCCCGCCCCTCCGTGTGTAGGCGGTCGAAGCGAACGAGGTCAACCGCCTCGGACTCGATCTCCAGTGCGTAGCCCGGTGAGCGCGTCACCAGCACGCCGGTGGGCAGCTGCTTGCGCAGCATCGAGACGTGGATCTGAACCATCTTCACCGCGCTGGTCGGCGCGTCCTCGCCCCAGAGATCCTCGACGAGACGGTCGATCGCCACCGTACGGTTCGGGTCGAGCAAGAGGCGCGCCAGCAGGGCACGCTGTGCCGGGGCGCCGAGCGCCACCGGCACGCCATCGCGTTCCACCTCCAGCGGGCCGAGCAGGCGCGCATCGACCGATTCTCGGTTCATCTCATTTCTTTCGGGCGGCACAGGCGTGCAGACGGACCCGATTCGGAAAGGACTCACGGATAGGCGGGCTGCATCCTTTCGAGTGGGGCCACGTCCTTGTTGGCATGACCCAGTCCTCACGCGCAATGGACCAGCTCGTCCGTCTCGCTCGCACCCGGAGGATCGCTGGTGCTCCTCAAGTGGGCGACGCGATCGTCCTCGAAGACCTCGCCAAGTCTTACCCCGACGGCACCGAAGCCGTGCGCGGCATCTCGCTGCGCGTGGCCGCCGGCGAGTCCTACGGCATTCTCGGCCCCAACGGCGCCGGCAAGTCCACCACGATCGGGATGCTCGGCACGCTGGTGAGACCCACTGCTGGGCAAGCCTCGGTGGCGGGCTTCGACGTGGTCGCTGAGCCGGTCGAGGTGCGCCGGCGCATCGGGTTCGCGATGCAGCAGGCCGGCGTGGACGAGTTCGCTACCCCGGCCGAGCTGATGGTGCTCCAGGGCCGGCTGCACGGCCTCGGCAAGCACGATGCGACGGTCCGGGCGGGACTGCTCCTGCAAGTCATGGAGCTCGAGGAGGATGCCGGCAGGCGCCTGGGCGCGCTCTCGGGCGGGACCAAGCGGCGCGTCGACCTCGCCGCGTCACTCATGCACCTGCCGCCGATTCTGTTCCTAGATGAGCCCACGGAGGGCCTCGATCCACGCAGCCGCAGCGGCCTCTGGGACACGCTCGACCGCCTGCGCCGCGAGCTCGGCGTCACCCTCGTGCTCACCACGCACTACATGGACGAGGGCGAGAGGTTGTGCGGGCGCATCGCCATCATCGACAGCGGGACCATTGTCGCCGAAGGGTCGCCGGAGGCGCTAAAGGCAACGGTCAGCATGAACGCCAGCCTCGAAGACGTCTACCTCCACTACGCCGGGCGGGCCTTCGAGGACGCCAGGAGGGCCGCATGAACGCGACAAGCCAGTCCCTGCTACTCGCCAGGCGCGCTCTGGTGCAGTTCCCCCGCAACCCCATCCTGCTCGGCTTCTCCGTCATGCCGGTGCTGATCATGTACCTCGTGTTCGGCGGCCTGTTCGAGGGAGTCGCGCAGCTGCCGGGGTTCCCGACCGACAACTACTTCGAGTACCTCGCCCCCACCGCCATCCTGCTCGCCACCGTGCCTGGGATCGGTAACGCCGGCGTTGCACTCGCCACGGACCTCCAGAACGGGTACTTCCAGAAGCTGCTCACCACCCCGACCTCGGTCGGCGCGGTGATGCTCGGCCGCCTACTGGGCGACTGCCTGCGGCTCGCCGTGCAAGCCACACTGGTCCTCCTGCTCGCAATCGCCCTGGGCGCTCACGTGGCGACGGGCGTGCCCGGAGCGCTGCTGATGATCGCGATGGGCACATTGCTCGGGATCGTCACGTTCGGCGCTCTCAGCGCCAACCTGGCGATCCGCACGCGCGACGCGGCGGCGGTTCAGGCAATCCAGCCGATGGCGTTCCTGCTGATCTTCCTCACCAGCGCTTACCAGTCGACCGATCACATCGGCAGCGGCGCCCTACGCACGATCATCGACTTCAACCCGGCGGAGCATGTGTTGCGTCCGATGCGTGAGCTCATGCTCAGCGGATACGACTGGGGCGACATCGGAATCGCCTTCCTCGTGCTCGCCGCACTCGCCGTGGTGGTCCTACCGCTGACCGCACGGAACTACCGCAGCGCCTACAGTTGAGCGACCACTGGCAAGCATGCTCTGCATCCATTCTCACTCGCCCTCGTCTACTCCATTAGAAGAGGCCGACTAGAGGAGCACGATGAACGAGCAGACTGAAACCAATCCAGCTCCGCCGCCGAGCCAGGACAGAGGCTCCTGCTGTGCGCCCGAGGTCCAGGCGACCTGCTGCGAGCCATCCGACAAGGCCGAGTGCTGCGGCGACGGGTCGCGCTCGACGGGCTGCGGATGCCAGTAGGCACACCCAGCCCAGCCGCTGACGAGCTCTGGGCGAATCTTCACGAGCGTTTGCGCGGATTCGTCGGTAAGCGCATCGGCGATCCCCATGCCGCCGACGATGTGGCCCAAGAGGTGCTCCTGCGCCTTCACCGCAGCCTGGGCGAGCTGCGGCTCGAGGATCGGCTCGACGCGTTCGCCTACCGGATCGCCCGCAACGCGATCATCGACCACTACCGCTCACGCGCCAGCGCCAAGGAGATCCCGGCCGCGCCCGACGAGCTCGTCGCGCAGATCGACGGCGACGGCGACACCGGCAAGGATCAGACCGAGGACCAGGGCCGGCAAGAGCTCGCCCGCTGCCTGGCACCGCTGATCCGGCAGCTGCCCGAGCCGTACCGCGAGGCATTGACGCTCACCGACCTCGGGAAGCTTTCCCAGGTCGATGCAGCCCGCGTGGCGGGGCTCTCGGTCCCGGGCATGAAGGCGCGCGTGCAACGCGCTCGCCTCCAAGTCCACGATCTCCTCACCAGCTGCTGCGACGTTGCCCTGGACAACGACAGGCGCATCGCCGAAGTGAAGCGGACAGGGCCGTGCGCCTGCACGCCCGATGCCCGCGCGCAGGTCAACACGGCTGGCGGTAGCTAGCTCGGCGTCGAGCCCGTCGGGGACGCCCGCCGATGATCCCGACCTGCGACCAAACCACCATGTGACGCAGCACGACGGCGAGCTCGGCTAGAGACTGACCCGCGCGCGCGTCAGCTTCGGGCGCCCGTCGGCGGCCTTCTCGCGCGCTTCGATCGTCGCTGCCACTGCGCCCGCGGCGGCGCGTCGGGCCAGCTTCGCCGGCAACCTCAGCCGGAAGCTGCGCGTAGTCCCGCGCGCGACGCGATGGGTCGTCCTCGCAGCGGTGTGGCGCGCGACGACGAGCGCGAGTCTCCCGCGGCACGTGCGCCTGGCGGTCTTGCGGCAGATCAGCGTCACGCGCAGGACGTGTCCCGAGCGCACGGCGCGGCTGATCTGCACCGTCGGGTGCTCGTCCTTTGGCGCCGACTCCACGACCTCGCAGCCGGTCGGCGCGGGATCGAGGAGATCGACCACGGCGCGATCCCGGGCGATCGCCGTAAGAATGCTGGAACTGGACTTGGGCTGCGGCCCGCAGTCGATCGCCGTATCGGGCACGCCGTCGTCACCGGCCACGATCCGGTCGAACCCGTCGCCGGCGCGCAGGATGTCCGCGCCGAGGGCACCGACCAGCTCATTGTCCACGTCACCGCCAACCAGCACGTCGCTGAAATCCGTGCCGATCAGCTTCTCGATATCGGGGTTGATGTCGTCGGCCTCGCCGGAGGCCCCGTCGTTGCTGGCCTCCGTCTGGTTGACGCGGACACCCTGGGCGCGCCCGAGGTAGCTCACCGAGTCCGTGCCTGCGCCACCGCTGACGACGTCCCGGAGCCGGTGGTGCGTGATCCGAAACGTGTCGTTGCCGGCACCACCGTTGAGCGTCCACACCCCGAGTACAAAGGCGGCATGAGGGGCGGCCGCACCGATCAGGTCCGCGCCGTCGTCGCCGTTGGCCGTTCCACGGCCACCCCGCGGGTTGAGCGTGTCGGCGCCAGGGCCGCCGTTGATGGTCTGGACGTTGTCCGTGGCGGACTCGTAGCGGTCGTTCCCGCCCCCCAGGAACGAATCCACCTGCAGCAGCAGGATGATGCTCGACACCACCCCTTCTCCACAGCGGAAGATCCTCGGATTGGGCTCCCTGCGGCAGCCGGTCGCCTCCGTCAGCGTCGGCGTCGACGCCTGGTCGAAGACGAGGAACGAGCTCTCCTCCTCCTGGACCAGGACGTTGTCGCTGACGCCCTGCGCATCGGCGATCGTCAGCCGGAAGACGCCGCTGGAGTCGGGCCCGAAGCTGACGGTCGTGGCCCCCGCATCGGGCGCCGTGGCGGCAGCGGCCGCCGCGACGAGCACGAGTGCCACCGTCCTGCGAAGACCACTGCCCGAGCCATGCATCTGAACTCCCTCATTCGCGGAGCCAGACTCTAAGCGATCGACTAGGGCCGCTGGGCGCGAGGGCGCTCCGCCCGGTTCGTTGTGCCGAGCCGCGAAGCCCTCCCTGGCTGCGCGGGAGCGGCTAGCGTCCTTCGACAGCACGTACTCGTAGGCATTGTCCCCCGGCACGTCGCGGGGCTTGCGGGCACCTCCAGGCTGTGCTCGTATACCTCGCTCGAACTCGCCGTCTCGGGACCTGCCTTCACCAACTCAGTGCCTCGCCGTCACCAGGTATGCGAACGCGCTCATCGAGCCCTGCTGCGACCAGATGGCGGCGCAGCTCGTCGCGGCTCATCGGACAGTGGTTGAGAGCCTCGAGGTGGACGGCGACCAGCGTCGCGTAGGGAGCGCTTCTCGCTGCGGCGATTACATCGTCGGCGGTCATCGATATCGGAGGGCCGTCGAGGAAGCGAGCCGCCCCGGCATTGAGCACGATGACTGCCGGTCGGTGCTCCTCGATCACAGCGGCAAGCTCTGTGCACCAAACGCAGTCGCCGGCAACATGAAGCGTGGGCTCGCCCGGCGCTGTCAGGACGAAGCCGCTGCAGGGCCCGAGCGTGAGCTCGCCGTCGCCCATCGTGTGCCGTGCCGCCACTCGAGTGACCGTGACGTCGTCGATGACAGTGGCTGCCTCGACAGCTCGCACCTCGGTGAAGCCATACCCAGCCAGCGTCGCGTGATCGGCCGGCTGGCAAATGATCGGCGTCGCCGGGTCGACGAGCGACTGGGCAGCCCGGTCGAAGTGATCTCGGTGCAGGTGTGTGACCAGCAGGACCCCGGCCGCCGATGAGACCTCTGCCGCCGGCTCGGGGAGTCCCACGAGCGGGTTGCGGATCGGAGGAGCCGTGTTCTCCACCGGCGGCAGAGTGTGGGGGTCCGCGAGCATCGGATCGACCAGGAGGGTCAGCCCGCCGAACTCGACGAGCAGGGTTGCGTTGCGCACGAGCCTTACGAGCATCGCCTATCAGACAGGCTCGGTTCGGACGGCAGCACGGCGTCCGGCGGTGACCTCCTGCGCGGCGGCGACGAACGCCTGGAGCGCAGCAGCGGAGCCCTGGTCCGAGTGCCATGCGAGAGCTACCCGACGAGGCGGCAACCAGGCGTCCAGCTCGACGGCCAGCGTGCGGGGATCCGCCTCGTCTATGGCCAGCTCTGTGAGCAGCGCGACCCCGGTGCCCTCAGCCACCATGGCTTGGATGATCCCGTTGTCGTCCGCGTAGGCGACGCGATTCAGGTCGACTCCCAGTCCACGCAGGTAGGACTCGACCCGCTGCTCGGTGCGACAGCCGCGGTAGCCGATCATCGGCATCGACGCCAGCGCTTCGAGTGGCACCGTGGTTCCGCTCCACGGCGAGTCTGCGGGGACGAGCAGGCGAAACGGATCTTCGAGCAGCTCTGCGGTTGGCAGAGACTCCTTCGGGACCGGCAAGACGCAGAAGGTCACATCCAGGCGACCGTGCCGGACGAGCTCGATGAGATGGAGGTCGTCCGGCTCTTCGCAGATCTCAGTCTGGATGTCAGCATTCGTCTCGGCCAGGCGGGCGAGCGCCGCGGGAAGGATGCGCACGCCGGCGCTCTGATAGGTGCCGATGCGCAGTGTGCCCGCCGCGCCCTGGCCGACCGCCTGGAGCTGTGTCTCGGCGATACGGATGCGAGCGAGAACGGCCTCGGCGTGATCGAGCAGGAGGGCGCCGGCCGGCGTCAGCGTTACGGGCCTTGGTCCGCCGGGCCGATCCAGCAGGGGCTGACCGACGAGCCGCTCGAGCGAGGCGATCTGTTGGGT
>Ga0126304_10000383_pt1 | contig 17174 bp, 19 predicted proteins | sample Plot25_FD_92538 | JGI IMG/M metagenome (GOLD analysis project Ga0126304, IMG submission 92538) | Serpentine soil microbial communities from UC McLaughlin Reserve, CA, USA - Plot25 | ecosystem: Environmental > Terrestrial > Soil > Grasslands | place: USA: UC McLaughlin Reserve, Lake County... | reverse complement strand
ATGAAATACCTAGAACAATAACGGATTGTTCTTATAGTGTAAATGATACAGTCCTAATAACTTATAAAGCACAACAACCAGCAATAGAAAAACATGAAATCAAACAATGATTTATACAATAATATTTATTTATTACAACAATAACAATAACAATAACAACAACAATAACAACAACAATAACAAGAAATTAAAAATGACAAAACACCGGGGTAATAGAATTAATTAATAAAATTATCACATATAATTTATTTTATTTATATGTTAATTAAAACGATATATATACTAATGATCTTGTATATCGATAATTAAGTTTAATATGTCTAATAGTAATAATAAATTTTTTAAAATACTGGTTGCAATTGATGGTTCGGAGAATCTATTAAAGCATCAAAATATGTCATAGACAATATAACATTTAATCAAAGAGCAAATCTACAATTTATTGCTGTTACAGTGATAGAACTTACAAAACTCAATATATCAACCTTTATAGCAGCACCTACTTATGGATTAGAAGATCTTGAAAAAAAAAGGAAACAAGCTCAAGAGTGGCTAAGCAATATTGAAAAATTAATTCAACATAAAGATAAAAACATAAAATTTAAATCAGACATTCTGGAGGATCCTACATTAAAAGTAAGTTCTATAATAATTAATTATGCCGAAAGTGAGAATGTTAATTTAATAGTAGTTGGAAATAGAGGGAGACATGGCTTTAAGAGAATGTTATTGGGAAGTGTTGCATCAGATATTGTAACTTATGCTCATTGTCCAGTTTTAGTAGTAAAATAAAGAATCAGTTTCGCTTAATCTACTTGTAAATTGTGTGAATAAAAATGTTTAGGAATTATTGTTATTGTTGTTAGGGTTCAATTATTGCAAATAGTTATAACGGTACAATTATTCTTTGAGGTTCTCCTGATGCTGTAGGACTTGCATATGCTATATTACATTTGATAGACTGACTAAAACTATTGCTACCTATAAAAGGCTAAGATGGAAGTGAGGGAAAAGCAATACCCCATGGACCGTTATTGGCTAGTATTACTGAACCTATTATTGTGTTTGTATTTGTATTTATGATAGAGACAGTATTACTATTATTATTAGTCACATACATTCTATCATGCACTGGATCAAATGCAATTCCTATAGGAGTGGCAAACCCAGTAATTGTTGATATTACTGTGTTAGTGTTTGTATCTATTACTGAAACGGTACCACTAAAATATTGGCCACATACATGGATTTTCTTGGTCAAGTAATATTGTAGGAGTTATATGGCTCATTTATTGATATATTGTATTAGTTGGGCCAAAATAAAAGCAGTGTTATCAAATCGGGCTCAGAGGGATTTGAACCCACGACCAACTGCTCCGCAGGCAGTCATTCTATCCAAACTGAACTATGAGCCCACATACGTACCTAGTTATGGTGAATTATAAATTTTACAGTATTATTGTTATTGTATTTCATTTCTTCTATCCCAACAGTTTCTGCAAAGCTGGCCGCGTATGTTCCAATTTGGTTTTGGATTATACCTAAAGAATTTCAAATTAGTTTGGCAGATAGAGCAGTAATTTCTTTCTTTTTCAAATTCCTTCTCTTTTTTTTCATAGCAATTATTACATAATATAGTTCCTCGTTCTAAATTCCATTGCCATCTGGGTTTTACCTTTTCTGATTCTGATTTAATGTAGATGCCACAAATGGAACATGTATTCAGCTCTCTTTCCTGTTTTTCCTTTTCCAGCTGATTCTTCATGATATATTCTTTTGTCTTAAGGATATGACAATCACTGCATAACATTCCATTTATATCCCATTCTTTATGCGGTTTGTACTTGTGTTCGAGTTTTCTTTTGCAGACGATACAAAACTCTTGTTTTTTCTTCCAAAATGGCAAATGTCATCTCACCTATACTTGATAATCTTATTATATTATAATAAATGTTATAAATTACTATTATAAAAGTCAATTTATATATTGTTGTGTTTTTAATTTTTTGCCTCTTTTTTAATAAATTAGCAAAAATTTCAATAAATATAATTAGAGTATTTTAAAAAATAATTTATATTTTTTATGAGCGAAGGTCAAATAATAGTATTAGAAGGAATAGATAAAGCAGGAAAAGGAACTCAGTGCAGACTATTGCATAATGCAATTAAGAAAGCAGGAATGGATTGTATAATTTTGGATTTTCCTGATTACTCAACTACAATTGGAAAAGAAATACGATTGTTTCTTGATGGAAGAAGGTCTTACTCTAAAGAAGTTCAACATTTGCTTCTATCAGTGAATCGATGGGAAAAAAAAGAAGATATAGAAAAAATTCGCAAAAGTGGAACTATTATTATAATGGATAGGTATTATCAATCAAATCTTGTATACGGGTTGTCGCATAATTTGGATTTGAATTGGCTTATTAACTTAGACAAAGGGCTCCCTCAAGAAGATCTTGTTATAATACTAGAAATAGATCCCGAAACGTCATACAAAAGGGTTAATCATAACAGGGATATTTTTGAAAAAAACCTTGAATTTTTATTAACTGTCAAACAAAACTATAGAAAATTGGCAAAGGTTTATGAATGGAAAATAATCAATGGCGAAGAAAAGGTCGAACAAATCCATAATAAAATTTGTGGCCTAATAAAAGAAAAATTAAATATTTTCATTTAATATCGTTAGCCAATTGTTATGGTATTTATTTACAACCATATTCCAAAGTTATTGGTTTAATTGCTGATAGTAGGATATTTTCCCTTTTGCCAGTTTACTATACATGTTTAATAGATTAGTACTCAATTTACTAATAAAGCATTGTAAAGATATCTATCTATGTTTTTCTTATCGCCATATATTAGAATTAGGTGTTACAGTTACCATGTAACAAAGACCTTGATAAATGGAATTGTACATAGATCCACAATAATGGTTAAAAAAAAGAGATGGTATTTTATTAGATAACTGCAGATAATTTTTCATATATAACATTTGATTGGTAATCTTCCAATACAAATTGAAATACGGATTATAATAGTTTTTAATTTCAGCAGAAATAGCAATAGGAGATAAATTTCTGATCCACTTTATCACCTATAATCAGCAGATATTTAATTGAACAGAATTGTTTACTGTATGTGTTATATTCAACAGTAATTCTTAATTAAGATAAAAAATCTATTCTGCTCAAAAAATAAAATTAAAAGCCTCAAATTAAATTGAGTCTAAATAATATAACTAATAACCTACTTCAATATATATGCACTTAAATCTTTTACACAATAAAGAAAAACCTCTGGAAACAGAAGAAAAACAAAAAAATTTAATAACAAAATCAAAGCATAAAAATTATACTTTAAGATATTTCTACAATATTGATAATATTTTCTTCCATCTTTTTTTGCATACTAATGTTTACGATAAAAGATCAAACAAAAACATACAAGAACAAGGTATTTTATTAAGAAGCTGGAATCCTTTAACTAAACGGGGAGAACGCTATGTCTTTCAAAAAGGAAATGAAGGAGAGGGAGAGCTCAATTTAAAAATCGTATATTTGCCAAATACAAAAACAATTTTCGAATTTTCCAATAGATATAATAAAAATCAAGGAACTTATAATTTGGCAGAAGAAATAATTAATATAAGCCCTCATAAAGATATTGAAATAAAATTTACTAATATCGAGTTATCACTTTCATAAATGATTGTATTGTGTTGTCCAAAAACGTATTCAGATTCATTACTTTTACCTTCTAATTTCAATTTATTCTTATAAAATCTTAAATACTAAAGTTTAGTATTCATTTTATTCATCTTTTTGTCTTTTAAAATAGCGTATAGTTACTGAATTGGTAAACAAAATTTTTTGTTACTTACTGTTAATAATTTGGAAAATAAAAATTATGCAAATATCATGTTTTTGTTTTAATATTTTGTTCTATCTTCAAATTAGGATATAAATAATATATTATCATGTTATTATTCAGATTAAATTAGACAATTATAAGTAAAGAATTATAACAATGGAAGATATTATATTTGGCAGATATTAATAGAAACAAGAGGATATAATATGATACATATTTACTGGTAGCCAAGCTGATTTTATCATGCGTATTAACTCTATCTATAATAATTATGCATATTGTATAGATGCTTAATTTACATTTATTTTCGTTATCATAATAAAGGTTAGACATATACTCGCAAGCTGTTTTTTTAAGATCTGACAAGAGGATTGTTTAAATAATACTATTAGTCATAACGATCCTATTAATTATAAACCATTATCCAATACAATAGATTATTGAATCTAAAATTTAGATCTTAGTTAATCCTATAATAGCAAGAGAGGGATTATATAAAACCCGGCTTAGCATAACAATCAGTGATCAAATATCTTGTTATGCATTACCATTAGTTCCATTCTATATCTAGAGAGATTTGTTAATATCATCAAAAAAAGAAATGGTTAATGTGCTAATTTCTATAACAAATTAGAGTAGTTTAATTTTTTTTAATGATTTTTAAGAATAGTTTATAAACTAAAACCGCAAACTAAATACAGTATCAGATTTTATTAAATATATGGTATCTACTAAACTTCTAAAGGTAAAAGTAGAAATGGACATTGATATACCCACAGATCTTATTGAAAACAAGAACAGACTTAAATTAATTGAAGAAGGAATAATAAAAAGTATATGTAAGGGTTTATATGAAGAAGGAATTTCCTTTCATATTAGAAATTCTAATTTCCAACTTGATAATCAAGATGAAATAAAAAATTGATTAATTAATAATTAATTTGTACTTTGTATCTTTAACTGTTTAGATATTGTTGCTATAACCATATCGCTAGAGTAATATATAAATTTTCTTTTTTATTATTATGTTATTTTAGTAGATAGATAGAAACTCAAACTCTTACTCTTACCCAGAGTAGAAGTATTCAAGACCTAAAAATGATAGAGATCATCAAGTGTGAAATCATCTCTTACCAAAGGCGATTCATGGTTACTGCAATCTATATTATAAAATATACTATAGTACCTTATTGTTACATCCCATCATTTCATATATTAAACATTATAACGTCTGTATTTGATGAAAAATTTGCTTTATGAAAGGAGTGTTAAATAAAAATGACAAGAAGGTTTGAAAAAAAATTGGTATAACTAATATAAGAAAAGAAATCTACAATGCAATATGATAAAGAAAGAATGTATAGACTGTAATATTGCAGATAAATTCTACAACGTTCATATCTTGTTTGCCATAAGTAAGGTAAAAGTTTTATTTTAATGATTGGTTTATGAAATTTCCTAATTTTTTCAATATTGGTTTCATTGGAAGAATGACAAGAGGATTTCAAAAGGTGAAAATGTATAATAAAGTAGTGTGTCCCCTATGCATTAAATATACAAAAAATCATGTAATAAATCACTATAATTCAAAATATTTATGCTTGAAATGTTACAAGTCGTTAGAAAGACGAGGAGGATTAAATGAAACAGTCGGCGGAGGTCTAGCGGAATTGGTTCAAACAAAAGATGATATTTAATGAGATTCTTATTTGAGTATAATGAAAATTGAATTATTTAACTCATAATTTGTTTAAATATAATATTTGATATTTCAATACTGTGTAACGATTCAAATCAAGAGAGACAGTAGTGTACTAATTTCTCTTTAACAAAATGAAATTATCTAGATATATCAATTACAAATGAAATAATCAAAAAAATTTACTAGATTCTTTATAAAAGAATCTATTTACATTATGTTCATAACGAATATGTAAATGATATTAATAGTCTAATATTGTTTGGAAATAATACAACCAACAATATTATCAATATATTAAAAGATGACTGTTGAGAAGTATCGAATTTTTAAGAAAAAATAGATAGAGAATAACAACAATAATAATTTTTAATATTGTAAAAGTAATAACTATAAAATATTTTTCTAAACTTACTAACCTTTTTATTTAATAATATAGTTGATTAAAAAATAAAACTATGCCTAATATAATAATATAGACATCTTTCCTTTAGAAATAAATAAATTAGTTTTGTAATCAGTAATTATCATGTCATTTTTAAGGAGGTTCTTTTCATTTCATCATGATAGCACAATAGCCCCCTTTTCATGACCCCATTACTATTAAAGTGAATATAATCTAATGAACTTATTGTTAATTCCTAAAATGAACTAGCGATAATTATTCAACTAGTTTACAGGCAGATATACATCCCAATGGCGATATAATACAAAATTAGTTTAAGTTAAGGTTTTATAATAAAAACAAATCCTTTGGTTTTAGCGATGAATTTATGTTGTAGCAGAATCCATAAGGTTTTGTAAAGGTTTCTAAACAACTTTGACCAATCACAAATATAATTATTAATAAATTATTCATAATTAGAAACTATTATTAGAATTGTTTCCTATTCTTTATTATTGAGACTAAATAATGATTCTTCTGACAAGGATAATGATCCAAAGGTCTTTACAAATTACCATCATTCACAATTAGACAGTGATTTATTAAATCAATCAGTGGAAAAAGCTATTAGTGATAGAACATTTCTAACTTATAGTTTAAGTTTATTAAAAGATATGAAATTTCCTACATATAAATATAAAATAATTAAGCATGTTAAAAAAATTACAAATGATGAAAATACAATAGCATTATTTAATACATTAACTGACTCATTGGAATATAAAGATATTATACATATAAAAAATATTCTTCAAAGTAATATTCCAGCAAAAAATTCACCTTCGAAAACAAAGAATCCTGACGAATTGAATGTTAATCCTATTTCTCGAGAAGAAAATTTAGCCACCGATGAGAAAAATGATCCTATATCAAATGATTCTATGAGGCACTATGTATGTAATAAATGCGGAAAACCGTTTCTTACAAGAGAAGATTTAAGTATTCATCAAGACTTTGAAAGCCATTAGACTTATATACATCATTTTGTGACTATGTTATTTTACTATATTATTTAATAAATTTGAAAAGCCCCTATTAACTTTACATAAACTGTTGAATAAGAAGTTTATGATTTTCTTTCTTATTGTAATATTATAAGATAATAAAGAAATGATCTGGAAAAGACTTTAATACTTTAGACAAAGAAGAAATAACCAACTGAATTCAGAATATTTAAAATATTTATTTTCCTTAACTAAGTAAATATTTGAATAACTTAATTCCTTTAGAGATATTAACTATGAACAAGATAAATATTCTATATATTTTAACGCATTTGTTATAATTGTAATAAAGTATAATAAAGTATAATGTTAAAATATATTTATGGAAAATAAAGGAGAAAATACACAGATACCCAATAAGTCACTATCTGTTACTGATAGTAATAGGGAACCTCTAAACAAAGTTGAAGAAAGATCGAAATCCTTTACTGATAAAATAGTAAATAAAATTCCTCATATTGACAGTGTAAAGGAAATTGAAAATGCATTAGATAAATACTCTAATGTAAAGTTTATAACCCTAGGTTTATTTGCTTTAATTGGTTTTATAGTAATAATATATGCTATACTAGTGGCGGTTGTCTCAGATACAGTAATTCAATCCGCAAATGTATTTTTTGTAGTTACTATAATAAGTATTTCTACGTTAGTTGGGACACTAGTATATCAAATTCGTCCTCCAAAATAGTTATTTATTGAGATGATAATGTCAAACTAACAAATTATTTTATCCTTATTTATAATAAATTATTTTTCTAATATATTTCCATAACTACAAAAACAAATAAAGTAAAGATTTTATAATTATTCTTTGTATTAAATTTTAAATACTACTAGAGAAAAACATATTTAGATTTTTGTATATTCTTATTTATCGATAGATGCGACTCACTCTATTTCGATCATTATGATTATTTCTTTTGTTTCTCATTCTTTATCCTTTTCGCAATTTGACAAGTATTATAACAGAATATATAAGTTATCAATAAATAGTATATACAATAATTTTCACATTATTTTTTAAGATGTTCCTACATGAATTATATTTATTTTAAGGTTATTAAAGAGGATATAATTTAAGGTTAAAATGACTATATTAGAGAATCAATACAGTATTTAGCATTAGTTCCTTTTAATAGGACCCGACTTTTTCAAATTACCTATTTACTTAATGCTTTTCTCACTTCAGGCAATGCCAAAGTAAACCCAACATGAATACAATCAAATTTATCATCAGATATACATTTCAAGTTTTTATTTCTAATTTGTACTTCAATTAATCTATTGTTTTTTCTTAAATCCTTTAAAATAATCGTATCATCATTTAAACTAATTAAAGAGATTAATGGGGCTTCCTTTAATATTTGTCTTCTCTCAAGTTCAATCAAAGCAGATTCAGATACAAAAGAGGCAAAGGAGAGAGATGGATTCTTATTTTTTTCCAGCATATAAATCTCTTCTAATTTTTTTAATACCTTTCCACTAAAGGTTATTGTTCTTTGACCTGGTTGGGGCATTTAATATGAACACGTGAAATTCCTTAATAAATTTAACGTTTATATACTTTTACTAACCGTTAATAACTATGGAGAATTGGAATATACAAAAAAGAGTTAACTGGAATATTGATGTAATGCCAATAATAAAAGAGAGATTATCATTGTTTAACAGATACGGTATAATTCCAACACTCAAAACTATTTTTTATTCTTTAGTTAATTTAAATATAATTCCAAATTCGTTTAATTATTATACATATCTTAATAAATATGCTACCAAGGCAAGAATTAGAGGAGATTTACCTATTGGTTGCTTTCCTGAACAAGATTTACCCAGAATAACAAATTCATATAGTGAATTTGTTAATGCGAAGGAGTACATTCAAAAAATTGTCAATTACCTTGAAGAAACCTCATCAAATCATTCAACCCAAGAGGGTAATTTCAATAATAAAAGTAATCCCACAAATAACGATATAGAAGTTTGGGTCGAAAAAAATACACTTAGTTTTACTCTTAACAATTTGTTAAAAAATTTTAGTATCAAAATAATTTCCAATAAACGAAATAATAATTTGGAATTCATAACTAACAATATTAAACGTCTAAAATGCTCTGGGAAAGAAGATAAAAAGCTTTACATACTATATTTTGGTAATTTTGATCTCTTTAACAACAACATTGACAAAATTATTAATAAGGCTATAATAGATTTCAATTTAAATATTGATTTTAAAAAAATTGCCGTCACAGAAAATCAAATGAGAAAATTTCATTTACCAGAAAATCCCAATCCTGAAATCATAAGAAAATTAGACAACAATTTACGAAAAGATTATTTCATTAAAAAGTACGGACGGCTATTTCAGATAGAATTGGAATCTCTTCCAGCTTATGCACCAGAAAAATTCAGGAATATGGTTTTAGAGTCAGTAAATAATATTTTGAGCAAATATAGAAATTGTGAAAATATAAAAAATATTCATTTAATGGCTTAACATTTTGAATTTTTTTTTCATTAAAATCAAGTATATAATTAACTTAAATGAATATCATTCTAAACAACATGTTATTATTAGATTCTCATTGGAATAAATTATATCGATCACTCCAAAATATATATTATACATATCAACTATTATTTGGATTTAAAAATATAAAATTATAAGACTTAAAGTTGCTCTAGATTGTAAGTTAATCTTAATAATAATTAATATAATAATAGGCAAACGATAGCTTATTATTTTCTAATTATAATTTGTATTTGGATTTAAAATTTATATAAATAGCCATTGATTAAATATTATCTAGTAATACTAATATATTTAATGTCCGAAGGTCCTGAAGTAAAGATTGTTGCAGATAAAATACTATCTTCAATGTTCGGAAAAAAAATAGAAGATATTATATTTAAAAATTTGAATATTGATATCAAAAATAAAAGTATAGGATCTAAAATAAAAGAAATAAAGACATTCGGAAAGAATATTGTAATCAAATTTTCTTCAGGAATTTATCTTCGTAATCATATGATGATGTGGGGAAAATGGCGTTTGTATGACAGACACACGTACGATAAAGGATTAGCAATACCACCTAAGAGAGCCACATGGAAAAAAAATCCCTTACCATTAAAAAATGTTAAAGATGTAAGAGAGGACTCGCGTGTAAGATTAACAATTATTACTAAGGAAACGGTATTGGTTGAATTTAATGGTCCAATTTTACAATTTTCAATAGATAATCCTTCAGAAAAGGAACCGATAAAATCGCTTGGTCCAGATTGCTTAAACGAAATTTTTGATATAGATGAAGCTAAAACGAGATTATGTACAAACAACAATTACTAATTTCGGAGGCTTTATTAGATCAAAAGATAATCTGTGGTATAGGTAATAAATATAAATCAGAAATTTTATTTATTTGTAAAATTTCACCTTTTAAACAAATATCGCAACTTGAGCCAACAGAAGAAAATATTCTTTTGGAAAGAATTCCAATATTACTTAGGTATGGATATGAGAAGTCTGGCAGAACTAGACCTTTGTTAGAAAATGAGAAAAGTTCTTGGAATACTAGACACTGGGTTTTCCGCAGAACAGGAAAAGAATGTTGGATATGCAGATCATTGATTAAATCAGAAAAGACACTAACTAATCGTGTAACTTTTTGGTGTCCGACTTGCCAACAATAACATTGAATCATAAATGAAAAATTTTATTATTGATAACAAATATGATTATTGAATAATTCTTTTTTCTTACAATTTAACTTATTACAATTAAGAAAATGCTTTAAAAATCACACCTATATTTGTATTTGTATTTGTATTAAGAGTGAAAAATGTGACAAAAAAATTGTAATGAATGGAGGCTAATGTATCTTAGGTAAGGTTTGTGGTTCTAATTATTTGTCTTTGAATGTTTTCGATTTCCAAAAAGATAACTTTCATTAAGATAATTATTAATGAAGATTATATCATTAATAACAATAATAAAATTAACCTACAATATTTTAAATTACATTATTGAGATAAAATGAATAAAAGTTGAGTAATTCTATCTTTAATTTATATATTGATAATTATTTTACTGGTCTTACCTCTGCAATATATGACAATACAAACTGTCTACAGTCAAATAGATAATGCTTCTTCTTCCAATATTACTCATACAATCCCGCCTCCTTCTATTATCAAACCTAAAGTAGATCTCAAGATAGAAGGAACTATTGTAGATGATAAAATTAAGGGAGGTGATGGAGATGATAAGTTAAATGGAAAAGAAGGTGATGATCGACTAACTGGTGGAAGAGGAGATGATGAACTTGATGGAGATGAAGGTAATGATATAATAAAAGGACAACAAGGTAATGACATAATTGAAGGCGACAAAGGTAATGACAATTTGATCGGAGAAAGAGATGTGGACGTAATAACGGGAGATGAAGGTGATGATAAAGTAGATGGTGGAAAAGGGGAGGATCATCTTGACGGAAATGAAGGAAACGATGAGATTAATGGAGGAGAGGGATCAGATATTATGGTGGGCGGTTTGGGATCAGATACTTTTAATTGTGATGAATTTGATAAAATCATGGATTTTAGTTCGGTAGAGGGTGATAAAAAGATCGGATCATGTTTAGTTATAGATTATAATAAAGCTAACACAACACAACTTACAAGAAATACAACAATACAATAAAAAATAATATATTTTACGTATGATAGTTCAAGCATTCAATTATGGTATTTCTATAATTCCAATTATCATATCTTTTTGTAGTAAATATTATAATAGTTAATTGTAAAAAATAAGTTTTTTAACTATACCTATACTACTTCCTTGACTTGATATATCCTCATTACAAAATTTTATCAAAAATTTAGCAACGCCTTTAACTTTTTCAATTCTCCCCTTTCTTTGATATTCAGAAAGACTTACGTAGAATACCCTTTAATGATAAAAATTTTACAAAGTATTGTTTTCTGCATTTGTTGTTGAAACGTGTGGTTGAAGTTGTTTTTTCTTTCTTCCAGATCTATGGCCTAAATACATAATAACAAATCCTCCGGATATTATCATCAATCCTATGAAACCAACCAATATTACAGACATTGTCATTGTTGATGCAATCCAAAGAAAACCAAATAAAACGATTATTACTCCAAAGAAATATCCTGCTATTTTTTTTGCCCATCCCATATATAAATGTCTAATATTTAGATTTTAAGGTTTTAGTTTAATTTAGAAACTTAATTTTAATAGTATATTCTCTTTATTGATTTTTATCTATAATTTGTTTTTCTATAAAATTAAAATTATGAATTGATAGAAATCAATAGATTTAGAACTTTGCTTTAAGATGCGATTTTTAAATCATTATAAACTTTAGCATATTATATCTTTATTACTATGGGTTTATAATATAATATAATGGCTATATCTACGAAAGACAATAATACTTTAAAGAAAAAAGAGTCTTCATTAAGAAATATGCTTAAAGGTACAGGTTTGTTTATCGGTATCTTTATTATAGTTTATATAGTTATATTATTTGCGACTTGAGTCTTAAGAAAAATAAAATATCTCCCCTTTTTTTGATATATATTTGTTAAATTATAATTTCTATTTATTGAAGTATTTTATGTAAAACATGTATCGTCCTAAAACATGTACTAATAATGCTAATAATTAATATCGCTATAATTTTGCATTTTTGTAGGCAATATAGATCTAGTAACCATAGCCTTCTATTATTGACATAAACTATTCCAATAGTAATGGATTATGCGATTATTACTAAAAAAAGAATATTATAGTCCTCATCGTCGTGAAATTAATTACGTTAAAATTTCTCCACTTTTATTTAGTAGTGAAAAACAGTATCGCCAATTGTCTTTTTCCAATCTGATCTAATTCCTGGTTTCCCTTTCAGTTTCTCAATATAATTAAAAGCAGATAGTCCAGCTGCTGCTCCATCACCACAAGCTGCCACAATTTGCTTATATAAAATATTTGTTGCATCACCTGCTGCAAAGATCGCTGGATGTACTGTTTTTCCACCCTCAGTTACTTCTATTTCACCTTTTGAATTAACTTTAATAAGATGCTTAACGAAATCTAAGTTGATTTTTGATCCCATTTCAATGAATAAACCATCGACGTTAAGTGTCTTTTCTAAACCTTGGTTGTCTTTAATAACAATTTTTTGAAGAGTACTATTACCATGAATTTCTTTAATCATAGTATTAGGAATCAATTCCACATTCTCTTTTTTTTCTATAGAAGATATTATCTCTTTGTCACCTCCTAAAGCACCTCCCCTGTAAATTAAATAAACCTTTGAAGCCATCCGTGAAAGGAGAATTCCAGATTCAAGAAGATAGCCGCCCACCCCGACGGTAGCTGTCACTCTATCTTGATAAAATGGTGCATCACATTTAGTACAGTAATGAACTCCTTTATTTGCAAATAAAGTTTCATTTGCAATTCCTAAGTTATTTGGTACTTTACCTGGTGCCAAAACTATAGATTTACAGGTATATTCTGATCTATTAGTTTTAATTGTTAACCCATTTTCAGATTCATCTATCCGTTCTATTGTATCGTATATCAATTCTCCTTTAAACGTAAGGTATTGGTTTTCTAAAGTTCTAGCAAGTAAGGGGCCACTAGACATAATAGTTCCAGGATAGTTCTCAAGACGTGGAATTACATTTAGTTGACCACCAAGGTCTTTTGATATAACTAGACATGAAGTCTTTTGGCGAGCAATATAAATACCTGCTGATAATCCTGCGGGTCCGGCACCAACTACAATAATTTCATAGTCGCTGGTCAATTATCCCACCGAAATTAATGATGTAAGGTTATTGACACCCTCCATTTTGTAAAGATGCTCATCTATAGAATTCTTTATTTGTTGTATATCAGACGATTCTAGAATTACTAAAATATCATAAATCCCATATACAGATTTTACCTCCTTAACACATGATATTTTTTTTGCTGTTTCAAGAATGCTTTGTTGTTGTTTATAATCAATATTTAATAAAATATATGCTTCATTCACTAAATTTTCATACCTCTATCTTGATATAACATTAATTTTATAAAAATTTTCGTATTTTATATAAATCAATAAATTATTAATATAATAGTTGTATTTAAACATTGTAATTTTTTTAATGACTTCAATAATAATAAAAAAATTGCTAAAAAAATAATATTCAAATTTAGTCACTAAAAAAGAAGATTTTAGCTTATAACGATTATTAAAGGAAAATATTTTAACAATATTCAAAAAACAAAATTTTACTCTCTAAAGGATATAATATTTCCAATATTTAGAACAATTGTTGGAATTTTTTGTTAAATATCATATTGTAATAATAGATTAAATAATATGGAAGAATGAAGAATATTACCATTTAATTAGTCTAAAATATTTAATTTTTCTTTTGCTTATTTTTTGCTCATTTTCAACAAGACACTAATTAATATTGAATGAATTGTAATATAGTGATGGTAATCTTATATATAACAACTGAAACATTACAAATGACTAATGTTTCTATATGTTAAATCAAAGTTTCAATACATTTAAAAAAATGTAATCTGAATTAAATACTCAAGGTTAATGCAAAAAAGTAACGATATCTTTCATCAGGTGAACCCAACACATAATATTGATAAAAAGATTATTGGACAATAGTTTTTTAAATGAATATCATTCTCTTGGAAACTTAACTAACCTTCTTACAGCATAGTTACGAGTCACCGTACAATTCTTAAACAGCTACAAAAATCAATGTAAAAGTGCTTAAAGCAAAATGGATAATAACCAAAAATACTTTTTAACAAACAAAAAAGAATTTTATTCTAGTATCTTTAATCGATTAATATTTTGGATGACAGACATCAATTTATTAATTTATTTTATTTGGATGTGCGTCTCTACTATCTAGTACATGTATTATGTCATTATTATCAATGTCAAGATCATGTATCAATAAGAATTCACCGGGTGCAGAACCCTGTTTTCCAATACTCTTTAAGTATTGACCATCTGATGTAAAAACCTGAATCCTATTGTTTTGGGTATCAACTACGTATACATTTCCCTGAGAGTCAAAGTCAATTCCGTGTGGTTCATCAAATTGCCCTTCATTTTTTCCAACAGATCCCCAGTTTGTAATAAATTTACCATCTTTGGTAAACTTTGTTACAGCACCATTATCCTCATCATTTACATATACGTTATCTTTAGAATCAATAGATACTGCGTGTAAATGTCTAAATTGGCCATTGCCTTCTCCATACTCTCCAAACTGTTTAATGAAATTACCTTCGGGATCAAATTTTTGAATACGATAAGCATATTTTTCGCTAGTATAGATGTTATTATCAGAATCAAATGCTACACCCCAAAGTCTGTTAAACTCTCCAGGACCATTTCCTTTTTTCCCAATAGTCATTAATAGTTTGCCATTAGGATCGAATTTCATTAGTTTTCCAGGGCCCCAGTTTACTACCCATACGTTTCCTTCCTTGTCGACATTTACATCTTCCATTTTGTGCGAGAAAAGATTTTCGTCAGCTGGAGCACCCCAAGACAATAAGAAATTACCTTTACTATCAAACTTTTGGACATTCATTCTCTGTTCATCGGTCACATAGATATTTCCCTGTGAATCTACTGCTATGTTATGAGCATGAAGAAATTGACCATCACCATTACCCTTGGATCCAAAACCGCCAAGAAATTTACCGTTTAAATCATATTTTTGAACATAGTATTTCTGAATATCGCCGTTACTCATACCATAATTTGGCTCATCCATATTTTCAGATCCTTTTTTCTTTTTTTTAGAAGATTTTTTTTCTGAAGAATCATCATCTTCTTCATCATCTTCATCATCTCCATTTGTATTTGCATTTTCCTCGTCATTAGTATTTGAGTATGAATCCTCATTGGTATTTGTTGAGGATCCTCTATCCTGTTCATCAACATCAAAATAATCCTCTTCTTGAAACTCAAACACTTGAGCAGATATAGGTCGATAATTCATGTTTAGATAACTAAAAACTAAGGTAAAAGTAATTAAAAATAAAAAAGTAAAGCCAGCCCTTTTTAATATCATCTTCTTATAACTATTATATACGTAAATATTAAGATTATAATAAACTTATGTAGAATGTCATTATAGAGAAACTTATCATATACAATATGAAATACAATATGAAATAAATTGTGTCCATTTAATTAGCATAGATATTCTATATTAAAATTTTCTTCTTTCTTTCTTTTAATAAATATTATTAATCATTTTAATGGTATTCTATATAAATTTTAGATTAAATAAGAAAATTACTGACTTTTTTATAGTTAGCAAGGAACTTATATGAAAATCGAGACTAAGAAAAAACAGAATAAGAAAACAATGAGCATTAAGAAAAGGTATTCTTTTCAATAATGAAATTTATCTGCTTTCAGATATATTTAATTGATATGGGGAAGGTTTTTTCTTTAAAACAAAAAGGAAAATACCCAAAAGATAATGTATCTTTTGATGAAATCATAACGATAAAAACCAAATGACGCAAGTGTATTTTATAAGAAGGAGTTATTTCCTTGAGAAATTAGGAATTTATAGCAATACTTTAATTTTACCCCTCAAAAATATAAAGATTAGAGCAGACAATTTTGAAGTATAATTTAATACAAGGAACTGAATGGTCTTCATAGAGATAATAAAAGATATGATAATATATTATGGTAAGACCGATTGTATTTATACAGACTATTATAAAGGAAAAGATATTAAAAGTTAGGAAAAATCTTCTAATGCCACATTCGATTATGATGTAGAATAGATTAGAATTTAATGGTAAGATTAGTCCTTTAATTTGCAACTTTTTATCTATGAGGATAATAATCTATAAGTAAAAATAACACAAATAACACAGTTCTCATCATAGGTACTAAAAATAGTATTACAATTTTTAACTAATTATTAAAACTCTTTTCCTAAGGAATTAGAAGAGACTAGATATATCGAGCTATAATCTCACATAGAGTATTAGGCTTAAATAGATCAGATAATAGACATCATTAAATCTACCATTTATTTTTGTTAAATCCCTACT